>Ga0209947_1002272_pt1 | contig 11097 bp, 6 predicted proteins | sample SalPonR2_B_D2_MG_FD_185706 | JGI IMG/M metagenome (GOLD analysis project Ga0209947, IMG submission 185706) | Salt pond soil microbial communities from South San Francisco under conditions of wetland restoration - Salt Pond MetaG R2_B_D2_MG... ... | reverse complement strand
CATCTTGCAACACGACGCGTACGCCCGGCAACGGTTGATCGAGCCCTTCGTCAAAGCCATCGCAGTCATGACCGGGTGCCGACAGATAAACCAAACCGGAGATGCTTCCCAGCGGTAGCTCGCCGAAGTTGTATTCCTGGCCCGTTTGATTGCCCGCCAGCACCACGCCGTCGATGGAATCGCCTGGATTGTTTGCCGTCCCAACGGTGCGTCCGTTAATCTTCCCCGCCGTGTCGAGTCCATCGGAAAGGTTGTTGGGCTGGTCAATTTCTTCGATGCGATATTGCCCCGGCGAGAGGTTTTCAAAACTGTAGGACCCGTTGGCGTCGGTCGTTGCGATCAAAGTTGCCTGCGATCCCAGGGTATCGACGGGAACCAACCGCACGCGCACGTTGCCGATGCCCGGTTCGCCTGGATCCCGCACGCCATCATCACTGTCGTCGCGATAGACGAACCCCGAAACGGCGGCGGGTTGAGCTTCGGCAAAGTCATAATCGACCGCGTGGAGGTCTCCCTTGGGAATCAAAATGCCGGTCAGAATGTCGGCGTTCAACGAAGAACCTGCCTGCGCACCGGCGGTACCTGCCTGCGCACCGGCGATGTGACCAGGCACCGAACCGACACTGAAGTAACCTACCGGTTGAGTCTGTTTGACTTGGAAAGTGCCGGGCAGCAAACCAAGGTCGGTTTCAAATTTGTAGCGACCCTGAGCATCGGATTGGGTAATGAAGCCGGTATCAACGAACTGCCCGGTCGATTCATCGAGTTGGAACAGGGTCAAGTCGACTCCCGCCAATCCGCGTTCGTTGGCATCGCGTTGCAAGTTCAAATTATTGTCGACCCAAACCGTGCCGGAGATCGAAATCGGCTTGGGAGTTTGCAGAGTCGACGCGATCGCCGCTGCCGAACGGTTGGGACGGCTATCGATACCGACACCCTCATCGGGCGGAATATCCAATCCCAAACCCGCCGTAACGTTATCAAACTCGTCGAGGAACAACGCATCGGCATGGGCGGGCTCGAAATGCGGGGCTTCAAAGCGGGCATCAAGGATCGAGTCCTCGAACTCTTTGCCCGAAGCGATCACGTCGATTTTCGAGTTAACCGAGTCGACATAGTTAGGCGAACCGGGTTCTTCCAGGATGCGCAAGGCCTCATCCACGTCGAGGGAAAATTCCAGTCGATCGCCGGCATGAAAGCCCTTCAAGCGGATGATCAATTCTTGTCCGCCATCCTCCACCGTGGCGGTGACCTCGACCGGATCATCCGACTGCACACGTGTGACTTCAAAGGGATGGCTGCCTTTGAAACCCAAGCCACCCGGCTCGGTATCAAAAATCAAATCGGCATTGGTCAACCCATCGCCGTCTTTGTCGGTCCGTACTCGGAACTCGGTCAGTTCAGTCCCGTCGGCACCCCCGGTGAACGACAAAATAAAGCGATCAGGACGAGCGTCACTCCGATTGTCCGAGTCGGATTCGAGGTAATCGGTTTCGATATAAACCAAGCCGACGTGAATCGGATCGGCCGCCATCAACACGCGCGGCTCGAGCGACTCGGCAGCCATCGATCGGCGGATCGATGGAGCGGTCGGGCGAGTTCGAGGACGTCGTTCTTTTCGTTCCCACACAGTGCGCACCTCCGTGTGCGTAAATCTGAATAGCATTGTTTTGTAGCGTTTCGTTCTATCAGCGAACCGGATTTCAGCGCACCGGCTGTGGGGTCTCGTCGGGTCGCTGCACCGTCCGCGGTTGCTGGAGGATTTGCTCCAGCGACCAACGTCGAATCGTGGCGTCGAAACTGCCTGAGAAGAGATACTTACTGTTGGCTTTCAAGACCGCGATCGATCCGGTGTGACCGGTGAGCGTCTGCTGAACGGTCCCCCGACTGACATCGACGATCCGAATCTGGTTGGAGGCGCCTCCGACGGCAACGCGTGTCGAATCGAGTGCCGCAACGGTGAACAGTTTGCAGCCTTGAATCGGAATCGTATGCAGGACTTCGCCGTTGAGCGAATCAAAGACGACGACGTTGCGATCTTCGGAAACGCTGACCATCGTGTCCGAACCGGGCATGAAGACGAGGTCACGGATGCGATCCTTGTGGAGCTCGAATTCGCCGGCCGATTCGCCGGTACCGGGATCAAAAAAGTGAGCGAGCCCCGAGCGGCCTGCCGCCACGACCAGCCGCATGTTGGGGCTGAATTCCACAACACGCATGTCATTGCAACCGCACTGCAACACCGGTCGCCGGGCGGCACCTTGTTGCAGCAAGAACAGTTGCGGGTGAAAACCAACCGCTGCCAACATCCCGCCTTGAGGAGAAAAACGGACGCAAGCCAGCGCCGGAGCTCCCTGCAGGGTTTGTTGAATCTGCCAGTCTTGCTTGCCGTCCCAGAGGATGACTTGCCCGTCGTTCCCGGCCGAAACGAGAATGCGATCGGCGGCACGAAAGTCCATCGAGCGGACCCAGTCCTGATGCTTGCGCAACACGCGGACTTCTTCAAATTGCTCTTGATGGATGACCCGGATCGTGTGGTCGTCACCGGCAGCGGTGAGGAACTCGCCTCGCGGATCGATCGCCAGCGAGGTGACGACCGGCGCTGCCGGATTCCCGTCTTGAGGCTTCAAGCGGAGGACTCTGCTGGCCCCCGCCGATTGAGCGTGAACGTTGGAAACGGTTGCGACGGCAATCGTGACCGCCGCCCAACCCCATAGCAATGTTTGTTTTGACACCGATTTTTCCCCTGTTAGGCGCACTCGCTCTAATGCGAGATATCGGAATCATCGGCACAACCGGCCAAGTTGCCTGAGCGTAATCGCAGAACTAGCGAACCTAACCGACAAAGTCGAATGCTAGCAACCAGTTACTCCGCAGCATCTAACTGAACAGCGGTCGGTCGAAGGGGCGTCGAAAATCGGTCTTTCGATGGGGGCCCCAACGGTGCTATTGTCCAAACTCGAATAGGACTTCCACTCGGTGCGGCCGTTACCTTACTCGGTTCGCATGGCTCTTGATTGATTGGCTGATGGCCAGAAAGGCGTTAAGGATGACGCGTTTTTTGATTGCTGCCGCTTCGCTCGCATTCGCAGTAAGTTCCGCGATGGCTCAAGCCCCTGCCGGAACCGCAGCGGGAGGCTACCGGCCCCAAGCAACCGCGGGCCAGCCTACCGGCCGACAACCGGGCGCAGCACAGGCTTTGACCCCAGCACAACAACACCAACTCGCTCAACAGCGGGCGGCTCAACAACAGGCTCGCCAGCAGCAGATGGCACAGCAAGCCGCTGGCGGCCAGCCTGCCGGCCAAGCCAGCACCGCTCGTCCCGCTGCAGCTCAAGCTCCGTTTGCTCCGTTAACTCCGCAGCAAGAAGCGGAACTGACGCAGATGCTGTTGGCGTGGGAAGGCCAAAGCAAGAAGGTCGTCCGTTTGGAATGCGACTTTACTCGCTGGCACTACGATATCACCGAAGCCCCGAAAGGTGTCCACTCTACTTGGGCCAAAGGCGAAATTCGTTACGCCGCCCCCGACAAAGGAATGTTCAAGGTTACCGACCTGAAGTTCTACAAAGGGATGGTCGACGAGAAACCGAATTACGATTCGATCGAAGGGATGTTTGGCGAATACTGGGTTTGCAACGGACAACAGGTACTGGACTTTGACCGCAGCGAGAAAGTCTGCACGATTCAGGATTTACCTCCCGAGATGCAAGGCACACAGATTTTTGAAAGCCCGTTGCCATTCGTATTCAACTTGGACGCAAAAAAGATCCGTGAGCGTTATTGGGTGCGGATGGGCCAGACGACTCAGCCGGGAACGTACTTGATCGAAGCGTGGCCCAAGCGTCAGGAAGATCGCTCGCAGTATCGGTTGGTCCAGATCGTGATCGACCAAAAAACGTTTTTACCACAAGGCTTGCGGATGTATCCGCCCAACTTTGACCCGGTCTCCGCCCCTGGATTTGACCACTATGAATTCAGCAACGTGAGAGCGAATTCCTTTATCGGCGGCGTGAAAGACTTCGTCGACAAGTTCATCGAGAAACCGGACAACAGTTGGACGATCATCCGTGAACGTTGGCAGCCGCCGGCACCGAACGATGGGCAGGGACTGCAACAAGCCCAACTGCCTGGTCAACCGACGCGGCAATAGCTCGCCGCGGCCGAGATGGCACGCGTCGCGTTTACCGCAGCTTCACGACTACCGCAGCTTAGCGGCCGCTTCGGCGGCCGCTTTCCGCACATCACGGTCGAGCGATTCGTCAGCGGCAACAGCGTTCAGGGCGGGCAGCGCCGACACGGCTGCGGGACCGATTTCACCGAGTGCCGCTGCGGCTTCGATTTGAACCAACGGATTGGTCATCGCTAGACCTTGGATTAAGACTGGGACGACGGTTGTGATCGTCGCCGGATCATCGGCAGCGACCTTGACCAACGCCCAAGCCGCGGCAACCGATTCGAAGTCGATTTCGGCCAGCCCAGCTCTTGCCAGCAGCGGTTCTTTGGCAACCGACGCTGCGGGACCAATATTGCCGATCGCAAGAATCGCACTGATGCGCGTCGCAGGGTCATCGCTTTGCAACGAACGGACCAGCTCGGGCACCGCTGGTGCGGCTGCCGGACCGACATCTCCCAACACCGCCTGCAACTTTTGACGGAACTCACCTGTTGCATCGGCAAGCAGCGAAACCAATTGGGGAACCGCGACAGCCGCTTTGGGCCCTAACCGTTCCAGTACCTCGAAAGCCAAGCCGCGCAGTTCTTCGGTCGCCAACGCCATGGCGGCTCGCTCCGCCGCCGGTTCGCCCAAACTGGCGAACGCTTCGGCGATATGGTAGCCAACGACGGCATCCTTTTCATTCAGGACAGCGGTCAGACGAGGCACTACCAATTCGGGGTCGGCCTGCAGCAACTGCAGCCCTTTGGCCGCCATCATCCGTAGGGTGGGATCTTCATCGGTCAGACCTTCGATCAGCGTTTCGACCGCCAAGGCTTGGCCCTCTTCATTGTCAGGATAGATCTTCGCCAGCGCCCAGACCGACTCCATGGCGACCAGTTTATCGTTCGATTTCGTGTTCGCGATTAGTGCGTCTTTGGCCTGCGTGATGCGGAGCGTTCCGGCCGCGAAGGCTGCGGCGGTTTTCACCGGAGCTGTATTTTCGGCGGCTAACGAAGCGATCATTTCAGGATAGGCTTGGACACCGATCGGCCCCAATTTGGCGATCGCCAAAATCGCCTGCACTCGCAACTGCTGGTCCTCGGTGTTGGCGACCACCATCCGCAGTTCGGGCAGTGTTTCGGCGGCCTGCGGACCGATTTCCTCGATCGCGAGACTCGCCCAGTAAGCGGCTCGTTCGTTCTTCAAAGCCTCTTTCAAAAAAGGGACCGCCTTGGGGCCGCGGATGACTAATGCTTCGACCGCACGGCTGGCCAACAGTTGGTCTTCATGGGCGAGCAGTTCCGACGCCAACGGAACCAGCTTGGCAGGATCGGAAACCAATTGTCGGATGGAACTGACGGCGACCAAACGATTACGAGTATCGGGATCGCCGACCGCTTTCATCAACGCCTCGATCACGCGCTCGCTGTCGTCACCCGCAGTTCCCAAGGCTTCGGCAGCGGCACGCCGCACGTCGGAGTCTTCGGCTTGGAGAGCGGCGATCAATGCGTCGACATCGCCCTCCACGGCAGCCGCACTGCCCAAAACGTCCTGGGCAAAGCTGTGCTGGGAAACTTGGCACAGTCCCAAAGACGTGGCCAGGGTGAGAACGGGGACAAGTTTCCGGCGAGCAAAAATCGCTTGAATCATCGCGTGAATCATGGTGTGGTCAACTGGAGAAGCGGGTTGCTGAGCGTGAGCGAAGAGAACAACAGCGGGCAGGCGAACGATTACTGGTAATCGGACTTGAGTTCGGTATCCAAACGATTCAAAAAGCGTGCCGCTTCGCGAGCATCATTTTTGGTAAAGGGAGGTTGAGGCTGGACCAAATCGCGACGCCACTCGTTCAGCAGCAGCGACGTCTGCATGTACTCGGTACTGCTGAGCGTGCCGGTTTTGGCCCGTTTGGCAAACGCCTTATCAACGACCTCACGGGCCTCGGCATATTTGGGCTGGGCCAAGATCGGTAACCAAGTCACATTGCCGGTGTCTTGATACAACTCCGAACTGGTCAACGGCGGTTGCTTGACCTCTTGCATGTAGGCAGCCAACTTGCGGCGCGACTCGGCATGCTTTTCCTCGCGATACTCGTCGGAGATCTTCTTGTTGGCCATGTAGGTCTGAGCCGCCAAGGCGCGATTCTGCAAATAGGTCGTGCGAGCATTTTCCAACTGCCCGATCGCCGCGGCGTTGGTGTAGTTAGCTTGCGACTGCGAGCGAATCAAATCGGCCACGCCGCGAGCATGGCTTTCGCCCACCGTGGCCGCCTTGTTGTCGGTAAACCCAAAGAATTGGGCGGTTGCAGTTTGTGGCGGTGCGATCATCGCCCAGACGACCGTCAAGAGCGGAGCCTGCCAGAGCCCCCCCGAGCAGAAAGACTTATACAACTGTCTTGGACGACCAAACATTAAACTCAACCCAATGCCATGCCATGGAAATCAAACGCTGCGAAGGCGGTCACCCCGATTCTCGGGCGAACACGCATTCGGCGGATTTCCAATAGTAACTCTGCGGGTTGGGGACGGCAACTAAAACGGGTTGCCGAAGACGGGAAAACAGCCCGCCCGGTAGCCTCGAAAAGGCCACCTAGGAGGGTCGAATCGTTTATGCCACAACGAGCGAGCGATTGGGCTCGGGCCGGCTAGGCTTGGTCGAGCCGGAAAATGGTCACCCCCAGCGGCGGCAGAGTCGCTTGGATGCTGTCGGGTCGCCCGTGATGCCCCTGACCGGTCGTCTGTCGACCGGGGAAGTTCCCCAGGTTCGTGCCGCCATACGTTTTCGAATCGCTGTTGAGCAACTCTCGCCAGTGGCCGCTGAACGGCACACCGATCCGGTAGTCCTCACGTGGCACGGGAGTGAAGTTACAGCAGACCAACAATGGCGGCGCGTCGGGGGCTTTGCGGAGATATACCAACACGCTGGCCTCGTGATTCATGCAGTCGACCCATTCGAACCCTTCCCCGGAGTGGTCCTCGGCGTGCAATGCGGGATTTTCGATAACTAACTTATTGAGGTCCGACACTAAGTTCTGCACACCCCGATGGGTTTCAAAGTCAAGCAGTTCCCACTGCGGTCCGTGGTCATGGTGCCACTCGGTCCACTGCGCGATTTCGTTCCCCATGAACAGCATTTTCTTGCCCGGGTGCGTCCACATGTACGAATAGAGCAGCCGTAGGTTGGCGAATTTTTGCCACATGTCGCCGGGCATCTGCGAGATCAACGAGCCTTTACCGTGCACGACTTCGTCATGCGACAGCGGCAACGCAAAGTTCTCCGTGAAAGCATAGATCAAGCTGAACGTCAGTTCGTCTTGGTGGAACTTGCGATGGACCGGCTCGTTGCGCATGTAACGCAGCGTGTCATTCATCCAGCCCATGTTCCACTTGAACGTAAAGCCTAACCCGCCGTCGTAGGTGGGCCGCGAAACGCCCGGCCAAGCGGTCGACTCTTCCGCCACCGTGACGGCTCCGGGGAACTTCTCATGGACCGCGATGTTGAATTCGCGAATGAAGTCGATCGCTTCCAAATTCTCGCGACCGCCGTACTGGTTTGGCACCCATTCGCCCCCTTCGCGGCTGTAATCGAGGTACAGCATCGAAGCGACCGCGTCGACGCGCAGGCCGTCGATGTGATACTTGTCCAACCAGAAGAGCGCGTTTGCAACCAGGAAATTGCGGACTTCGTTGCGTCCGTAATTAAAGATCATCGTGCCCCAGTCGGGATGCTCTCCCTGTCGCGGATCGGCGTGCTCGTAAAGCGGCGAACCGTCAAATCGCCGCAGCCCGTGAGCGTCTTTGGGAAAGTGCGCCGGCACCCAATCGATGATCACACCGATACCGTTTTGATGCATGTAATCGACGAAGAACATAAAATCTTCGGGCGACCCGTGGCGGCTGGTTGGAGCGAAGTAGCCGACCGTTTGATAACCCCATGATCCGGTGAAAGGATGCTCGCTGACCGGCATCAACTCCACATGCGTAAAGTTCATGCGGTGGCAATAATCGACCAAACGTTTGGCGAGGTCGCGGTAATCCAGCCACCCGTGGGCTCGTCCGGGACCTTGCTGCCAACTTCCCAGATGAACTTCGTAGGCATTGAAGGGTTGACGCAACGGATCGACGTCGGCGCGGGCTCGCATCCAATCGTTGTCTTGCCATTGATATTGGTTCAGGTCCGCCACGATCGAAGCGGTCAAGGGCGGCAGTTCGGCGGCAAAGCCCAACGGATCGGACTTGTCGACCCACTCGCCATGCTCGGTTTGGATGCGAAACTTATAGCGATCGCCCGCCTTGGCACCAGGAATGAACAGCTCCCAAATGCCCATGTAGGGATGGACCCGCATCACCGACTGGCGACCGTCCCATGCGTTGAAATCCCCCACCACCTGAACCGTTCGGGCATTCGGAGCCCAAACGGCAAAGTTCACGCCGGCTCCCGCGGGATCGTCACCCACCGTGCGGACCTGCGCGCCTAAGCGGTTGTACAGTTCGTGGTGATTGCCTTCGCCGATGAGGTATCGGTCAAAGTCAGTCAGGATCGTTGGAACGGCGTAAGGATCTTGCATGTCAACAATTTCACCAGTTCGGCGGGCGACTTGAAAGGTGTAACCAGGATGGTTGCCGGCGGCTGCGGAGGGGTCTGTTTCGGGGCCGTGCGAGGCACCCCGCTGAGTAAACACATCCGGTGCCAACTCCGCGGGACAGATCGCTTCGAAAAACCCCGCGGGGTGGATCTTCTGCATCGGTCGACGAGTACCCGCCGCGCGATCCACCACCCACATCGCTTGCGAATCAGGTTGGAAACTGCGGACGGCAACCGCCGGTCGACCCTGGTAGTCTATCCCATGCGGTCCCAAGATCGATCCAGGGTCCGGACAAGTACCAGAAACCAAGCTGCCAATTTGGGAGAGCGTTAATTCGGTATGCATGGCAATCCATAGCCAACGGGCCAAGCCCGAGTGTGAAAGGTAAAACGTAAGTAGATCAAGGGGGCAGCCGGCGGATCACGCGGGGAGGGTTAGCGGATCCACCGACCGGACGAAGGGTTGCGGAGAATCAAGCAAGCGCCAAATCGGCTGGCCCATATCGGCGTTTTGGCGCTTGCGAGCCGCACTGCGAGAGCAACCAGCGACGCAAACGGTCGGCCGGCATGGCCGCGGCGCGTGACGGTTGCGGCGTGACCGCGGCGGGCGACCGACCGGCTGGCGTCAATTCCGCCCCCGTATCGCCCGGCACCGTGGGCTCGTATCCCGTGACTTTGGTTGCCGACACTAGGCAGGCATGCACCTGGTGGAATCGCAACGCGTGATCCACGCGACGCCACAGGTCCGCATTCTCCACCGGAACAATGCGACCAAAGTTCTCCCATTGAAACCCATTTTCTCGCCAACGGTGCAGCGAATCTCGCAGCCCGCGAATGACATATCGGCTGGTCGAGATCAATGTCACGCTGGCGGCGCCTTCGATCGCTTCCAGACCACGCACGACGGCCAACAACGCTAACCGGTTGGGACTGCCAAACTCTTTTTCCTGGATGTCCAACTGCGTTTCGCCGACGGCGGTCTCGAGCGTAAAACGCCAAGAGCCAACGGTATCGGATGCAGGGATTGCTTCACAAACGAGCAAGTATTCGGAAAGAGCGGGCGTCTCTGCGGCTGCGGATGGATCACCGTCAGTTGCGGGATCAGCGGAAAGCGGAAGTTGAGAGTTGGAAAATTGACGGAATGCGACCACGAATTCGTTCCCCTTTAGCGATTGACTCGGATCCATCCGCAACACTTCGTCCAGCGGCTCCCCAAGCGGGAACCAGCTGCGTACAGGGTTTCATCGACGGACACGGCAAAACCACGCAACCCAACTGCACGAAAAACCTTGCCCAGTCGGAAGCGACGCCCTACCGCACATACTTTCCGCAAAACCCGCAGCCGAACCGTTCGAAACGCATTACAATGGATCCTTTCACCCGCCTCTTTACACCTCACCTCTACCCGATTGAAAGAGCCCCGTCCATGCAACTTCGCCAACTTGATCGTCGCGACTTTCTGCGATTTTCCTCCGCAGCGGCCGCCGCGGTGACCTGTGCCGGCTCGCTGGTCAGCCGCGGTTGGGCTGACAAACCGGCTTCTGGTGCAGCCCCCTTCAAGATCTCGCTCGCCCAGTGGTCGCTGCACCGCTCGCTACGTGGCGGCAAACTGGACAACCTCGACTTCGCCAAAACGACCAAAGACGCCTTCGGCATCGATGCGGTGGAATACGTCAATCAGTTCTTCAAGGACAAGGCTCGCGATCAAAAGTACTTGGCCGACATGAAACAACGCGCCGCGGACAACGGCGTCCGCAGTCTGCTGATCATGTGCGATGGCGAAGGCCAACTGGGCGATGCCAACGAAGACCGACGCAAGCAAGCGGTCGAGAACCATTACAAGTGGGTCGAAGCGGCCAAGTTCCTCGGCTGTCACTCGATCCGCGTCAACGCCGGCTCAAGCGGCACCTACGAAGAACAGCAGCAGCGGGCCGCCGATGGCTTGCGGGCGCTGAGCGAATTTGCCAAACCGATGGGCTTGAACGTGATCGTCGAAAACCACGGCGGCCTGAGCAGCAACGGCAAGTGGTTGGCGTCGGTGATCAAGTCGGTCGGCTTGGATAACTGCGGGACGCTGCCCGACTTTGGCAACTTCCGTATTCGTGGTGGCGACAAGCCGGAAATCTACGATCGCTACCTGGGGGTCCAAGAATTGATGCCGTACGCCAAAGCGGTCAGCGCGAAGACGTACGACTTTGACGAAGAGGGCAACGAGAAGTCGATCGATTATGAAAAGATGATGGACATCGTGCTGGCTCACAACTACCACGGCTATGTCGGCATCGAATACGAAGGCAGACGTTTGGACGAGTTCGAAGGAATCAAACTCAGCAAGGCGCTGCTCCAGCGCGTTGCGAATC
>Ga0209947_1002259_pt1 | contig 11125 bp, 9 predicted proteins | sample SalPonR2_B_D2_MG_FD_185706 | JGI IMG/M metagenome (GOLD analysis project Ga0209947, IMG submission 185706) | Salt pond soil microbial communities from South San Francisco under conditions of wetland restoration - Salt Pond MetaG R2_B_D2_MG... ... | reverse complement strand
TTTGCACTGATGGCGGCGGCTTGGGCGATGACCATGTGGCCCTCCAGGTTCGTATTGATTGGCGGGTGGTGCTTTGTCATTGGCACGGTCCTTTTTTCCGGCAGCCTTTATCTGCTGAGTGCGACGACCTTAGAGTGGATGGGGGCGATTACCCCGCTTGGCGGGCTGGCATTTCTGGCCGGCTGGGTATGTCTTGCCCGGGCTGTAATGGGCAGAATCCACAGGCGTGTTTATTGACAGCATTTGATTTTTGATGGATATCCGGAAAACGCTGGCTGAGCTATTAAACGGCGGTCCGGGATACCCCCGCCCCTGCGAAAAACGCATCATTCGCGGGGATGGGGTTTATCCGCATCTCAAAAAAAGCATGAGAGGATTTGATGAAGATCGCAGCCGTCCAAATGAAAGCCGACCTCGCGGACGTGAACGCCAACCTGGCAAAGGCGGAAAGACTTGCCGGCGAGGCGTTCCGGTCCGGGGCCGAATGGGTGATCCTGCCGGAATTCTTTACCTCCGCGGTGGGATTCAGCCCGAAGATGACAAAAGCGGCCCTTCCCCTGGACGGGCCGGCCATGGCCATGCTCAAATCCGTGGCCGCAAGGCACGGCGGTACGATCGGGGGGTCCTACATCGCCTGGCGGGCGGGCGAATGCTTCAACACCTTCGTCCTTGCCGCACCTGACGGCACCACGCATTTTCACGACAAGGACTTGCCGACCATGTGGGAAAACTGTTATTACATCGGCGGCAGCGATGACGGCGTCCTTGCCACCGGGTCCGTCCGCACGGGCGTGGCTCTGTGCTGGGAGTTCGTCCGTTCCATGACCGCCCGCCGCCTGATCGGCCGCGTGGATCTGGTGGTCGGCGGCTCCTGCTGGTGGACTTTGCCGGAAAAACCGCTTCCCGGATTTCCGCGAAGGCTCCATGCGGTCAATGTGGCCATCATGAAAGCAACGATCCCCCGCTTCGCCCGGATGGTGGGTGTGCCGGTGGTCCATGCCGCCCATGCCGGCGAGATCCTCGGCAGGCTGCCCCTGCTTCCGGGGTTCCCCTACGACTCGTTTTATCTGGGGGAGACGCAGATTGTCGACGGCGCCGGAAACCAACTGGCCCACATGGCCCGGGAGGACGGTGACGGATTCGTCTCGGCGGAAATCGATCCGAACCGGGACGCGGAGCCTTCCGAGCCGGTTCCGGACCGTTTCTGGATACCTGATATACCCTGGCAGCTGCGGCTGATCTGGGCCTATCAGAACCGGCATGGCAGGCGGTATTACAAACGGAAAATCCGTCCGCTGATGCAGAAACGGTTTGGTTCCCGCTAAAGCGTCAAGCGCCATCTTATCTCCAGGCGCGTTCGATGGGATATAGAAATGAAAACCCGTAAATCCTCGATTGGAGTTTGACATATAACAGGGGGCCTTATGCAAAAGGACATGCATTATTTCGGAGTTTATGCCCTAGCCCGGGCTGCCGGTATGAAGGCAAATGCGGCAGAAATAGTCGCCACTGCCAGCCAATATTTGGATGACGCGATATGGGATAAGGAGGTTTTTTCGGCAGACGGCCGCAGCATTATCGCGGCGGGCATCGCCTTCGGTCCCTTCCGGGGCGTGTGCTATGCGGTATTCGGTGCCCTGCTGGGGGCGATAATAGGCTTTTATATAGCGCGTTTTCTCGGGCGCGAGTGGATGGACCGTTTTATGAAGGGGCACCTATCATTTTGCGGTGCATGCAGTGATCGCCTCTTGTTCTGGGTCGTGCTGACGGCGCGCCTGCTGCCGGTTGTGTCCTTCGGGCTGGTAAGTTATGCCGCCGGCCTGACGGCGATGCGGCTGCCGGCTTATTCGCTGGCGACGTTGATCGGGATGCAGCCCGCAGGGAGTTCTTTCAAACCCGCCTGATGGTCTTTATACAGGAGCGGCGGCGCGATTATGCGGTTGGGTCAGGACTGATCCGGCGCCATCATATCCTGGAACCCTTCGACCGGGGCTCCCAGGCCATCTGCCATACGATCCATGAAATTGAATAATGCGGCTACAGCAATGGTTTCGAATAGTTCTTCTTCTGTTAACCCATCATCCCGGAGTTCCTGGATTCTGCCGTCATAAATTTTATAGGAATAAAGCGTAATCGTCTCTGCCAGACGAAGCAGTTTTTTGGTTTTGTCGTCTATTAAATCCGTGCCGTCTATGTCTTCGAGTATGGTTTTGACCTCATTTTTTGTGAAGCCCTGGGCTATAGCCATGGCGCTGTGGGCATCCACGCAATAGGCGCATGCGTTCAATTTGGATACATAAGCGGCAATAAGCTCTTTGGTGCTTCTCGGCAGTGCATGCGGCTCTATCAGCAACCGGTTAATATAATCCACAAGCGGCCCCAGCAAGTCCGGTCTGATGCTCTGCGCCTCAAACACCTTGGGAACTGTCTGGAACATGGAGGCCAACGTGTCATAGACACTCTGCAGTTGTCCGCCGGCATTCTCCGGCGCCTGGGTTTGGATAAAAAAATTCATTGCGAAATCCTCCTTTTTTGTCTTTTATCAGATTTCGACGGTTGCTTTCGGGTCGGGCTAAAATAAACAATGGAATATCATGTGAAAACATAAACCGGGGGTAAGGCATTAGCAAACATGAGGTCTGCCATGGAATTATCGCCTAAATTGCAGGATTCAGAGAGGAAAATCTGATGCATCGAATCTTTTTGCTTACAGCATTATTTTTTATATCCGGCTGCCTCGGTATCCCCGAGGGCATAGAGCCCATTGACGAGTTTGAAGTCAATCGCTACCTGGGTAAATGGTATGAGATTGCCCGGCTGGATCATTCGTTTGAACGGGGCCTGAGCCGGGTATCTGCTGATTATGCGTTACGCGATGATGGCGGGATCAGGGTTATCAACAGAGGCTTTTCTGAAAAGGAAAATCAATGGAAGCAGGCGGAAGGCAACGCCTATTTTGTTCAAAGTCCGGATGTGGGGTATCTGAAAGTTTCTTTTTTTGGTCCATTTTACGGTTCTTATGTAATTTTTGAACTGGATAAAGAAAAATATCAATATGCTTATGTGTCTGGTCCCAATCGGAATTATTTATGGCTTCTGGCGCGGACGCCTGAAATTGATCAAAAAATAATTGACCAGTTTATTGAAAGGTCAAAGGAACTGGGCTTTGATGTGGACAATCTGATTTTCGTGGCCCATGAATAGCCGGGAATTCGGGGGTGAATCCGGTGAATCCGGGTGAATCCGGGTGAATCCGGGTCGGGCCATATTAACCATCTATTATTATGAAGATTTTCTCATTTTCTTGGTCCTAAAATGGCTCTATATAGCTTTTTTTACGGCCAAAAAAGTTGATATAGGAATAAAAAACAAATTCAAAGGGCTATATTGTCCATTTTGGTTTCAAAAAAGGGATTATAGACCCATTTTAAAGGTAATGGTTAAAAATAATTCATGTATTATTAGGCTATTACCGTGGCCCGACCCGACGCAGAATTTAGCGCTTGACTCCTGGCGCTTCAAAAATCATGCTATGCCTGATGGACCCACAAAGACCCCTGAAAAATAGTGCCCGCCGTTTGTTTCCAATGACTATCGGCATTGACACCGGCGGGACATTTACCGACTTTATTTACCATGACGGCACCGGCTGGTCGGTCCTAAAGACCCTGTCAACGCCTCAGAACCCGGCCGAAGCGGTCGTTTCCGGCATTGCGCGCCTGGCGGGAGCCTCCGATGTTCGAGTGGTGCACGGATCCACCGTGGCCACCAATGCGATACTTGAAAAAAAGGGGGCGAAAACCGCGCTTTTAACCAATGCCGGATTCGAAGATGTCATTGCCATCGGTCGGCAGCAACGGGAGCGCCTCTATGATCTCCACTACCGGCGAAAACCGCCCCTGGTTCCTGAAAATCTGCGTTTCGGGGTGGGCGGTCGGATTAATTCCGACGGCCAAATTTTAACCGATATTCAAGAAGATGCCCTGCAAGCGGTTATCCGTCAGCTGAGGGATAGGGGGGTGGAATCGGTTGCCGTATGCTACCTGTTTTCATTTGCCAACCCGGCCCACGAGGCGAAAACCGCGGAATGCCTGGCCGGCATGGACATCCCCGTCTCCCTTTCCCACCAGATTCTTCCTGAGTTCAGGGAATACGAAAGGACCGAAACCACAATTATCAACGCCTATGTGGCCCCGTGCATCAAAAGATACATAGACGACATGACAAAGCATGTTCCCAGAGAAAAACTCCGGATCATGCAATCCAACGGCGGCAGTATCTCTGCAGGGATGGCATCTGAAGAGCCGGTCCGCACCATCCTCTCCGGTCCGGCGGGCGGTGTCGTCGGAGCCCATGAAATCGGAAAGGCAGCCGGGTTTGAACGGCTCATCACCTTCGACATGGGCGGGACTTCAACGGATGTCGCCCTGGTGGCGGGCGGCCTCCCATTATCGTTTGAATCAAGAATTGATGGGTTCCCGATAGGGGTGCCCATGCTTGACATAAATACCGTTGGGGCGGGCGGCGGCTCCATCGCCCGCATGGATGCCGCGGGGGCGCTAAAAGTCGGTCCGCAAAGCGCAGGCGCCGAGCCCGGTCCGATATGTTACGGTAAAGGAAACCAGATAACGGTAACAGATGCGAACCTCTTTCTCGGCAGGCTCCAGGCCGACTATTTTCTGGGCGGCGGCATTGAGCTTAGGACCGAAAGAGTGGCGGCAGCCTTTGACCGGATGGCCGAAATTACCGGATTAACCGCTGTCGAGCTCGCAAAAGGGATCCTCTCTGTCGCAAATACAACTATGGAACGCGCCATACGTAAAATATTCGTTGAACGCGGCCATGACCCGGCCGAATTCGCGCTAATGGCCTTCGGCGGGGCCGGCGGCATGCATGCCGCATTTCTGGCGGCGCTGTTAAACATCCCCACGGTAATTGTGCCGGGACACCCTGGCCTTCTTTCGGCCATCGGCGCATTGACGGCTGAAATTATCCGTGACTATTCGCGAACCGTTATGATGGACCCATCGGAAACACCCATTGCCCAGGTAGATGCCCTTTACAGCCCCCTGGGGCGCCGGGGAAAAACCGATCTGGCCGCGGAAGGGGTGGCGGATGCCGATATCCGCCTGGACTATTACGCCGATATGCGGTACAAGGGACAGTCCCATGAAATCATGGTCCCTTTTGACACCCGTTATATGGACCGGTTCCATGAAACCCACGAAACCCTTTACGGGTTCAGCAACCCCGGCAACCCGGTAGAGCTGGTCAATATCAGGGTCCGGGCCATTGGCACCCCAAGAGAAAAACCGGCGTTAAAAAAAATGGCGCCATCCGGCGGAGGCATTCCAGAAAATGCTGTTGTGGCCAATCGAGCCGTGATATTTGCGCATGAAGCCATAAAGACCCCGATTCTTGACAGAAATCGTTTGATGGCCGGAAATATTATAAACGGCCCGGCTATCCTGACTGAGTATTCATCCACGGTGGTTATTCCACCGTTTGCCGAAGCCCGAATGGACGAATATGGCAATATCATTATGAGTATTGAACCGTGAACCCCATCCAGCTTGAAATATACAAACACAGGTTCTCGGCCATTGCCGAGGAAATGGGGGCGGCGCTGAAACGAACCGCCTTTTCCCCCAATATCAAGGAACGACTGGATTTTTCCTGCGCCGTTTTCGACCGGGACGGACGCATGATCGCCCAGGCCGCCCATATACCGGTGCATCTCGGCGCCATGCCGCTATCCGTTGCGGCCGCCATCCAATCAACGCCCCTCGATGACGGCGATATGGTGCTGATGAATGATCCATTCAAGGGCGGCACCCACCTGCCGGATCTCACGCTGGTAGCACCGGTTTTTGCGGACACGGCGGAGCCGGTTTTTTATGTGGCCAACCGCGCCCACCATGCCGATATCGGCGGCATCAGCGCGGGCTCCATGCCGCTTTCCACCTCCATATTCCAGGAAGGGCTGATCATCCCTCCCATAAAAATCGTATCCGGCGGCCGGATTGACCAACCGCTGCTTCGGTTTGTTCTCTCTAATGTACGGACCCCGGAAGAACGAAAAGGCGATTTTGACGCCCAGTTCATGGCCAATCGGACCGGCATGCGACGGATTAACGAGTTGATCGGGCGCTACGGGCAATCCCCTGTTATGGAATACGCCGCCCATTTAATCGATTATGCCGAAACGCTTGTCAGGAAACGGCTTTCTGAGATTCCGGACGGCTGTTATCTATATGAAGATGTCATGGAAGATGACGGCCTGGGCAGTCAAAATATCCGGATCCACGCGGCGATTGAAATCGCCGGCGATCGCGCGGTCATCGACTTCACCGGTTCTGATCCCCAGGCGACCGGCAACATCAATGCGGTCAAGGCGGTCACGTGGTCGGCCGTATTATACGTATTTCGCTGCCTGATCGCCGAAGATATCCCGGCGAATTCGGGATGCCTTGCCCCCCTTGAGATTCGGACGCCCAGCGGATCCCTGGTGGATGCCAGTTCTCCCTCAGCCGTGGCGGCCGGCAATGTTGAAACCGCCCAACGCCTTGTAGACGTACTTCTGGGCGCCCTGGCCCAGGCGATCCCCGACGCCATTGCCGCGGCCAGCCAGGGGACCATGAACAATATCGCCATCGGCGGCATCGACCCGCGGAGCGAAAAGCCCTATACCTACTACGAGACCCTTGGCGGCGGAACAGGCGCGAGCGTGGCCGGCAACGGGGCATCCGCCGTCCATTCGCATATGACCAATACCGCCAACACGCCGATTGAAGCACTGGAATACAGCTATCCGTTTGAGGTCACGGCATACAGCATCCGAAAAGGCTCCGGCGGCAGGGGGAAAAACCGCGGCGGCGACGGCATCGTCCGACAGTTCCGCATGCTGGGTGCCGGCGAGGTCACGGTGCTTTCGGAACGCAGGACGACGGCTCCCTATGGGCTCATGGGCGGATTAGCCGGCAACCCCGGCGTAAATACCATCATTCGAAACGGCACCCCAATCAACAAGCCGTCAAAATTTCACGAATACCTGGCCCCCATGGACGAGATCCGGATTGAAACCCCCGGCGGCGGGGGATATGGCAAGGAAGAGGCCGATGGGTGAGTCGATCGCCATCATCGGCGGCAATATCGCCGGCCTGTCCGCCGCCTACTATCTGGCCCAAAAAGGCGGCAAGGTAACCGTTTATGAGCGAAAAATCTGGGACAAACCCTGCGGCGGGGCGATCAGCACCCAATTTGCCGACTACCTCTGCCATCACGTGGGCATTCGGATAGATGCCGTTAACGCCCCCCTTCGAAGGGTACGGTGTGCATTCCAGAGCGCCCCTTCGATTCTGCTTGACGGGATCTTTGTCATCATCTCCCGCTATCAGCTTCAGAGGGATCTGATCGCCCTTCTGGCCCGACATCCGAATATCGATATCGTTTTCAGGCGCGTCAGCTTAGACGATCAGCATCTTTTTACGCGTCAAACGGTTTTGGCTACCGGCTACAGCGCCTTCTCACGCAAAATTATTCAGGATGAATGGCATAACAGGGAATACGCGTATGTATATAAGGCAAAAGGCCATGTGAACCCCATCCATGCGCCCAAATGCCATCTCATGCTTTTTGACAGCAAAATCAACGGCTATGGATGGGTTTTCATTGAACGCAGCGGGGACTTCAACATGGGAATGGGCGGACTGAGGGGCAAAGAACGGATATACCGCGCATATGAAAAATTCCGCCGAATAGGTATGCCCATGCATCATTACTCCGATTTGATCCCACAGAACCGCCCCATCGCATGGAAAATCCCGATTGCCATGCATCCTGTCAGAAATCCGTTGGCTTTTGCAGACGGAAATATCGAGTTCATCGGTGCCGGCGACGTATTGGGGCTTGCCCACCCCATCGTCGGCGCCGGCATTGAACCCGCCTGGCAGTCCGGATGGCTTTTGGCCGAAAGCTATGAGCCGGGACGAAACAGAATCGATACCGGGAAATACAGGCGGCTTTTAGAAAAAAATCTCCGTCTGACCAGCCGCAAGCCCATTGATTGTTTGGCCGCAAGGACACTGCGCGCCGCAAGACTGCCCTTTAGCGAGAAGATGGCCTATATATATATACGATTAAACAAACAGGGCATCCATAAAAGTTTGAACCAGTATCCCTGGTTTGCTCAGGTCCATGACGGCAGGCGGCAGGTGAACCGTTTGCAAACCGGCCCATGGAGCCCCGAATAATCCGGATTTAAAAGGAAATCCCACAAAATGGAAAGCCAAACGACGAAGGCCCTGATGCGGGTGGCGGCCGGCCTTGAACCGGCGGATCGGGTGATTACCCATGCCGCCCTCGTCAATGTGTTTACCGGCGAAGTGCTTGATGACTATACGGTCGGGATCAAGGGCGAACGGATTGCCTATACGGGCGCGGCATCCACCCATATGATCGGAGAGAATACGCATGTGATCGATGCCTGCGGCCGTCCCCTGATCCCCGGCTTAATCGACGGCCATACCCACATCCTATGGATGAGCACGCCCGCAGAGTTTTTAAAATACGCCCTTGCGGGCGGGACCACCACTATTATTACGGAAATTTTCGAGCCCTATCCGGTTTGCGGGTATGCCGGCGTGAGCGACTTGTTGGAAGCCCTTGCGGATCAACCCGTCAAGATATTCGCCACCGCACCGGCCATGGTGTCCATCAGCCGTCGGTCCCGGGGAATAAGGCCTACGGACTTAGAGGCCCTATTGGCAAGGCCGGATGTTCTGGGACTTGGCGAATCTTACTGGCAGGGCGTATTACAGTCGCCAGAGGATTACCTGCCCGCCTTCAACCTCACGCGCAGCCACCGGAAAACACTGGAGGGCCACAGCGCCGGGGCCAGCGGGAAAAAGCTCAATGCCTATACGGCCGCTGGCATCTCTTCGTGCCACGAACCCGTGCAGGTCTCCGAGGTCATCGAACGGCTCCGACTGGGCTATTATGTCATGATCCGGGAGGGAAGCGTCCGCCGGGACCTGAAAGCCCTATCCGGCATCAAAGATGCGAACGTGGATTTGCGGCGGCTGATACTGGTCTCAGACGGCATATCACCCGCCGACTTGAGCGCCTGCGGCTATATGGAGCATATCGTTCAAACCGCCATTGACTGCGGATTCGGACCGATGGAGGCCATCCGTATGGCCACGTTGAATGTGGCGGCGCATTTTGCGATAGACGATCGGGTGGGCGCGATCGCTCCCGGGCGATACGCGGACATGGCCCTTTTGCCCGATATGTACACCATCAAGCCCGAACTGGTGTTATCCAACGGTAAAATAATCGCTGAAAAGGGAGAAACGGTTACCGCCCCCCGATCCCATGAATTTTCGAAACCAAGCCGACAAAGCATTCGGCTCTCCCGGCGGTTTAAAGCCCGGGATTTCGACGTCACTGCAGAAAGCCCGGGCGGCAGACAAGCCGTACGCGTCATCGGATTGGCCACCGACCTGGTCACCCGGGAGCTCACTTTGGACATGCCCGTAGAAGATGGGATAATTCCGATGGATGCCGGCCGGGATATAAAGAAAGTAGCGGCGATTGACCGGGCGCATACGCCGGGGGACATGTTTGTCGGATTTATTCAGGGCCTGGGCCTTGCATCGGGGGCAATTGCCACCAGCGCCACATGGGATTCGGCTGACATCATCGTCGCTGGTGCCGATGAGGCCGACATGGCGCTTGCGGTCAACCGGATACATGAACTAAACGGCGGTGTCGTAGTCTGCCGCGGGGAGAGCATCCTTGCGGAGCTTCCCCTTCCGGTTTTCGGCGTGATATCTGAGCTCCCCCTGCAAAAGATCGAGCATCAATCAAGGGCGCTCGGGGCCGCTATTTCTTCTTTAGGCGTCTCCCTCAGGGATCCGGCGCTGACCCTTGCCACCCTGACGACAGCCGCAATACCGTTTTTCCGTATCTGCGAGGAGGGCTATGTCAACCTCAGGGATGGGCTGACGCGCGGGCTTTTTGTTGAGTAACCCCCCTATTCCGGCAAGCCGGCGATCCTTAGATCCGCCATGTATGGGTAATGATCCGAAGGATAGCTGCCGCTGAATGCATCCCGGACAATCCGGGCATCAATCACTTCAAACGCCGGGGAGACGAGAATCCAGTCCATCCGGGCATGCTGTGGAACGCCGTTAAACCCGTGGTGGGTATAGCCTTCGGCGTCCTCCCGGCCCTCGAGCACCTGCCAGGTATCCTTCAAATCGACTGCAGGTTCGGTTAAAACCTCATGAACCGCTGAGCCCGGGGCATCGTTGAAATCACCCATCAAAACGACCGGCAGCGTCTGCTTTGCGACCCATTCCGAGATGATTCGGGCCTGCTGATATCTGGCCGCCACGCCGATGTGATCCAGGTGGGTGACCCCTGCCATCAGCTGTTTTTGTGCTTTGACGGTTTTGATTTTCGCATAGCTAATCATTCGGGGAAACGCGCTGTCCCAATCCTTGCTTAAATGGACGTCGGGGGTTTTTGACAGCCAGAAGTCGCGCCCGTATTCAATCTCAAACCATTGCCGGCGCAAAAAAAATGTCGGACACTGCGATTTTTCATCCGGTTCACGGCCCGGCATATTCGGTATATAATCGGTCAAGTGCTCGCTTAAATACATCAACTGGTTCCACTTGCCCTCCTGGGTCCCAAGGATTGCGGGCTTGTAGTCATTGATAAGTTCAACCACCATCTTGCGCCGCTTCGACCAGGCGTTTTCTCCGTCCCGGTCATTTTCAAACCTCAGGTTAAATGTCATCGCCCGCATAAGTGATTCGTCCTTTTTTTGCTTTACGTTGACGTCTGCGTGAAAAAATAAGTCTTGTCGGGATCTTATTCTTAAGATAACATCTATATTTATTCTTATCGCATTATATCTATCTGAAACCTAAATTGAGCGATTTTCAAGTTTGCCGCAGATACAAGGAAAATAATGTCGAGCGATAGGCGCCTATGCGAGACATCATTTGACGCAGTAGATGCGGTGAAATTGGAAATCCCGGAGGGTTTCAAATTTTTTGATTTAAAAAATGATCCAATATCCTAAAAATAAAATAAAAATTAAATCTTCAAAAAA
>Ga0209947_1002253_pt1 | contig 11142 bp, 7 predicted proteins | sample SalPonR2_B_D2_MG_FD_185706 | JGI IMG/M metagenome (GOLD analysis project Ga0209947, IMG submission 185706) | Salt pond soil microbial communities from South San Francisco under conditions of wetland restoration - Salt Pond MetaG R2_B_D2_MG... ... | reverse complement strand
GAGGCCGGAGAGCCAGGCGCGCGACCGGCGGATCGCCCGTGCGTTTTCGGTCACCTCGAGCGCTGTCGACGCGAGAGGATGGGGGACCGCGACGACGCCGTCCTCCAGAAGAGTGGCCCTCGCCGTTTCGCGGTCGGTCCGCGCTGCATTGACGCGCAGGAATACCGGCGCGCGGGTCTTCAGGGCCTCCATCACCGGTTCGAGGTCTTCCCCGAGGCTGCGCACGAGTTCACCTTCCAGCCATGCCGGGTAGTCGAGCCGGACGGGGCGTGGCCAGTCGGCCTCGGGCGGCGGCGTGTGAGCCGCTTCCTCCGATGTGAGCGGCGCGGGCGCGTAGCCCTCTCCGGTGAAGACTTCGGCCGGATCACGGCCCGCAGCGCGGAGCGCGCCGATCATCAGCGCCCGCCCGTCCTCGCCGCCGCCCAGAACGCCGAAGCTGGAGCGGTGTCGGAGGGCGTCGAAGACATGGTCGCGGATCGCCGCGCGATCCTTGGAGCCGGCGAAGCGGTTGCCACGCGCCCAGGTGGTGAGTGCCTGTTCGGCGGGGGCGCCGCCCGAGATGCGGTCGAGCAGTTCGATGGCCGCGGCAATCCGGGCGGCGGGCGTCACGTGGCCCTATCCCGTCCGGTAGTTCGGCGATTCCCGGGTGATCTGGATGTCGTGCACATGGCTTTCCTTGAGGCCGGCCCCGGTGATCCGCACGAACCTGCAGCCCGACCGCATGTCTTCGACCGTCGCCGAGCCGGTGTAGCCCATGGCCGCACGCAAGCCCCCCACGAGCTGGTGGATGACCGTACCCGCGGAGCCCTTGTAGGGCACCTGACCCTCGATGCCTTCGGGAACGAGCTTGTCGGAGGCCGCGTCCTTCTGGAAATACCGGTCCGCCGAGCCCCGCGCCATGGCCGCGAGCGAACCCATGCCGCGGTAGGCCTTGAACGACCGGCCCTGATAGAGAATGACCTCACCGGGGCTTTCGTCGGTCCCCGCCAGCATCGAGCCGATCATGGCGCAGGAGGCCCCGGCGGCGATGGCCTTGGCAAAATCGCCCGAAAGCTTGATACCGCCGTCGGCGATGACCGGCACGTCGCCGGCGGCCGCGGCGCAGTCCATGATCGCCGTGAGTTGCGGCACGCCCACGCCCGCGACCATGCGGGTGGTGCAGATCGAGCCCGGGCCGATGCCGACCTTCACGGCGTCGGCGCCCGCGTCGATGAGCGCGCGGGTCGCTTCGGCGGTTGCGACGTTGCCGGCGATGATCTGCACTTCGTTCGAGAGGGTCTTGGCGCGGCGGACCGCCTCCGCCACGGCCGAGGAATGGCCATGGGCGGTGTCGATCACGATGATGTCGACCCCCGCGTCGACGAGTTGTTCGGAGCGCTCGAAGCCCGCATCGCCGACGGTCGAGGCGGCCGCGACCCTCAGCCGCCCGAGGTGGTCCATGCACGCGGCCGGGTTCAGCACCGCCTGCTGGCTGTCTTTCAGCGTGAGAAGCCCGGTGAGCTTGCCCGCCCTGTCGGTCACAAGGAGCTTTTCGATGCGCCGCGCCTTCATCAGGCTCTTGGCCTCGTCGAGGTCGGCCGGCTCGGTGAGTACGGCGAGGTTGTCGGCGGTCATCATCACCCGCACCGGCGTCGCGTCGTCCTCGGCGAACCGCATGTCGCGGTTCGTCACGATGCCGACGAGCCGTCCGCCCTCCTCGACCACCGGGAAGCCCGTGACGCGGTAGCGTTCCTGCAGCGCCTTGGCGTCGGCGAGCGTCTGGTCGGGGGTCAGCGTGATCGGGTTGTAGACGATGCCGGAGACGAAGCGTTTCACGCGGCGCACTTCCTTCGCCTGAACCTCGAGGTCGAGATTGCGGTGGATCACCCCGATTCCGCCCCACTGCGCCATGGTGATCGCCATGTGGCTTTCCGTGACGGTATCCATCGCCGATGAGATGAGGGGGATGTTCATCTCGATGTCCCGCGTCAGCCGGGTGCGCGTATCCGCGGTCGATGGCAGCACGCTGCTCGCGGCGGGCTCGAGAAGAACGTCGTCGAAGGTAAGTGCCTCGCGAATCGTCATCCACTACTCCTTGGCGACGTGTCCGATTGGCGGTTTCCTATCGCATGGCCGGGAGCCGGCGGAAAGTGCAATTGTCGCGAAGCGCGAAAGGCGCGCGAACCGGGGCCGGGACGGCGCCGGTGCTTTTCGGCGGCGCTCAGTGAGGCGCGACGGTGATGTTCTTGGCGTCCGGGAACAGAAGAGACACGCCGTCCTTGAAGACATGGACCTTCGAGGGCTCGGCGGTAAGCCGCACGATCTGGCCGCGCTTGTCCTTGTGGATGCCGTGGAGCTTGGCGATCACGGGGTCGTGGTCGCCGCTCGGCTGGAAGTAGAGCAGCGTCACCTCGCCAAGCGCCTCGGTGATGTTCACCTCGCCTTCGTAGATGTAGCTGTCCTCCCCGGCCGAGACGAAGTCCTCGGGCCGGACACCGACACGGACCGACGCGCCCATGAGATCGTCCGACGACGGTATGTCGGAGACCGCCGTTCCGCCCTCGTTGAGCGCGACCGTGGTCTGTTCGCCGGTACCGGTGATCTTGCCCTTGAGAAGGTTCATCGCCGGAGAGCCGATGAACTGGGCGACGAATTCGTTCTCGGGCCGTTCGTAGAGGTCGAGCGGGGCGCCGACCTGGGCGATGCCGCCGCCGGCGAGCACGACGATCCTCGTGGCCAGCGTCATTGCCTCGACCTGATCGTGGGTGACGTAGACCATCGTCGAGTCGGGCATCGCCTCCTTCAACTGGGCGATCTCGATGCGGGTGGCCACACGGAGCGCCGCGTCGAGGTTCGAGAGCGGCTCGTCGAACAGATAGACCTTGGGGTCGCGCACGATCGACCGGCCGATGGCGACCCGCTGGCGCTGCCCGCCCGAGAGGGCTTTCGGAAGCCGGTCGAGAAGACTGCCGAGCTGCAGCTTGTTCGCCGCGGCGTTCACCGCCTCCTTGATCTCCGCATCGGATTTCTTGGCGATGCGCAAGGAAAAGGCCATGTTGTCGTAGACCGTCATGTGCGGGTAGAGCGCGTAGGACTGGAACACCATGGCGATGCCGCGCTGCGAGGGCGGCATGTCGTTCACGACGGTGCCGTCGATCTCCAGAGTGCCGCCTGTGATCTTCTCGAGCCCCGCGATCATCCGCAGGAGGGTCGACTTCCCGCACCCCGATGGGCCGACGAAGACGATGAGTTCGCCCTGCTTGATATCGAGGTCGATATGCTTGAGAACGTCGACGCTGCCGTAGGATTTGGCGACGTCCTTGAGTTTGAGTTCTGCCATGGTGTCCTCCCCCGCTTTCCGGTTCTTATGTCTGGGCGATCGCGAAAGCCGCCTGCCAGGGCGGCAACACGAAACCGTCGACGGTTTCTCTCAATTCGAAGGGCGCCCCCCGATCGGGCCGCCATGAGCCTTCCGGCCACACGATGCGTCGCTCGCCGGGCGACAGGTTGAACGCGCAGAAAAGCCTCTCGCCGTCATGATCGCGGATGAAGGCAAGAAAGTCGTCGGTTGCCTCGACGACCTCGAATCCGCCCTTCAGCAACGTCCTGTGGGCCCTGCGGAACGCGACCATCGCGCGGTAGAACGACAGGGTCGATGCGGACTCCCGGTCCTGCAGATCGACCGCCTGCTCGAGATGCTCCACCGCGACCGGCAGCCAGGGTTTGGCGTCGCTGAACCCTCCGTTGGTCTTGTCGTGGCTCCAGGGCATCGGTGTGCGGCATCCGTCGCGGCCCCGAAAGCGCGGCCAGAACCGGATGCCGTACGGATCCTGAAGGTCCTCGTAGGCGACATATGCCTCGGTAAGGCCAAGCTCCTCGCCCTGATAGAGACAGACGGTGCCGCGAAGCGACATCAGTAGGGCGGCATAGCACTTCTGAGCGGCCCGAGGCAGGTTCCAGCGGCTGGCATGGCGCGCGACATCGTGGTTCGAATAGGCCCAGCAGGCCCAGCCGGCGCCCGGCTCGGCGGCGCGTGTCATCACGTCGGCCAGCCAGGTGCCGCTCGGGTAGACGTTCGACAGCAGATCGAAATCATAACACATGTGCAGCCGTTCGTGTCCGGCGGTATAGGCCGCCTGCACTTCCGGCCCGCGCTGGCTCTCACCCACCTCGCCCACCGAGGTGATCGCCTCGAATTCGTCGCAGACCGACCTGAACCGCTTCAGGAAATCGAGGTTTTCCGGCTGGGTCTTGTCGTAGAGATGGTCCTGGAAGTTGTACGGGTTCACCGATGGCGCGATCTTGTCGTTGCGCGCCTCCTGTTCGAGGGCAGGATTGTCCCTGAGTTCGTCGTCATGGAAGTAGAAGTTCACCGTGTCGAGGCGGAATCCGTCGACACCGCGTTCGAGCCAGTAGCGCACCATGTCGAGCAGTGCGTCCTGCACTTCGTCGCAATGGAAGTTCAGGTCGGGTTGTTCGGTGAGGAAGTTATGCAGGTAATACTGCATTCTCTGGCCGTCCCACTCCCACGCCGATCCGCCGAAGATCGACAGCCAGTTGTTGGGCGGAGTCCCGTCAGGCCTCGGGTCGGCCCAGACGTACCAGTCTGCCTTCGTGTTGTCGCGAGACGAGCGGCTCTCCTTGAACCAGGGGTGCTGATCCGAGGTGTGCGACAGCACGAGGTCGATGATGATCCTGATTCCCAGGCCATGGGCCCGCTCGACGAGTGCGTCGAAATCACCGAGCGTGCCGAACATCGGGTCGACATCGCGGTAGTCGGAGACGTCGTAGCCGAAATCCTTCATCGGCGAGCGGAAGAACGGCGAGACCCAGATCGCATCGACGTCGAGCGAAGCGAGATGGGGCAGCCGGTGGATGATGCCGGCGATATCGCCGATGCCGTCGTCGTTGGAATCCTGGAACGACCGCGGATAGACCTGATAGATGACCGCACCCCGCCACCAGTCCGGATCGGAGGCAAGCCTCGCCTCCTGCCGGGGTTCGATCTCGGCATAACTCATCCGCCGGTCCCTCTACTTCACCGATCCGGCCAAGAGGCCGCGCACGAGGAAGCGCTGCATCGCGAAGAACACGACAAGCGGCACCGCGATCATCACGAAGGCCGCCGCGGCGAGGATGTGCCATTCGCCCCCGCGTGATCCGAGAAGGTTGGTGACCACGAAGCGGGTCATCACGGTACTTTCGGTATCGGCGGGCAGGAAGACGGAAGCCACCAGGAGATCGTTCCACGTCCAGAGGAACTGGAAGATCGCGAAGGACGCGAGCGCGGGGAACGACAGGGGCAGGATGATCTTCACGAAGATCTGGAAATCCGTGGCCCCGTCGACCTTGGCGTTCTCGATGATGTCTCTGGGCAGGCCGACCATGTAGTTGCGCAGGAGATAGACCGCGAGCGGCAGCCCGAAACCGGTATGTGCGAGCCAGATCCCGAGGAAGCTCTTCTCGATGCCGATCCAGCCATGGATGATGGTCAGCGGCACGAAGGCGAGTTGCAATGGCACCACCAGCAGGCCCACCACCACCGCGATGAGAAAGCCGCGTCCGGGAAAGTCCATCCATGCCAGTGCGTAGGCCGCGAACGCGGCGATCACGATCGGGATCACCGTCGCGGGAATGGCGACCGTCATCGTGTTGATGAACGGCCCGAACAGCGCTTCGTCCGAGAACAGCATCTCGTCGAGTCTCTGGCCCACGGAGCGCGCCTCGGCGCGCTCCTCGGCGTCCATGTCGGTGAGCACCTCGGCATAGTTCTGAACGGTCAGTTGCGGCGGGGCGACGAGAGCCATCGGCAGGGTGAGGGCGTCGTCGAAGGGCTCGGGCGAAGACGCGACCAGCGTGCCGTCGGGCTCGACCGTGACGGTGACGCCGCCGCGGGTTTCAACGGTTTCTCCGGGGTCGAGGTTCGGTCCGCGCAGGCGGGAGGCTCCGAATGCGGCGACACGACGCCGGTCGAGCACGTCCGCGGGAAGGTTCTCCTGCGCCCATTCGGTATCGAAGACATTCGTCTCCAGACGCCACAGATCGCCGTCCAGCACCTGCGCATCGGTCGGAACCTCGACCGAGATGTTCTGCGGAGAGCCCTGCAACGCCATCCACCACCCGGTCTGGGAGATCGCGTCCTGGTCGCGCAGGGAGGTCAACAGCAAGCCGAGGGTGGGCACGATCCAGATGATGACGAGCAGAAGGGTCGTGATGTGAGTTGCGAGTCCGAGGCCTGATTTCTGGCCGGCGATGTTGTCCATGTCGCTCTCCTTCCGCTCAGCGCACTTCCGCGCGTGCCTGCCGGATGTTCCAGACCATCACCGGCAGAACGAGCACCATGATCACCACCGAGATCGCCGTGGCGAACCCGTAATTGCCGCTGTCGAAATACCGCATCATCTGGGTCGGCAGGATCTCGAGGTTGCGGTACTGGCTGCCCATCGCAGCGACGATGTCGTAGACCTTCAGCACGAGGATCGTGATCGTCGTCCATACGACGAGAATCGTGGGCATGATCTGCGGCACCTTGATCTTGAAGAAGATCTGGAACGGGTTCGCCCCGTCGATGATGGCCGCCTCGATCGTCTCCTCGGGCACACCGCGCAGGGCGGCCGAAAGAATGACCATGGCAAAACCGGTCTGGATCCAGATCAGCACCACCATGAGCAGGAAGCTGTCGGTGATCCGCCCCGTTATCAGGGTCACGCCTTCGTCAGCCCCGAACAATCCGCGGATCGCGTTGACCACGCCGATCTCGATGTCGGGATGATAGACGAAGGACCAGATCAGCGATGCGCCCACGAAACTGATCGCCATGGGCATGAAGATCAGCGATTTCGCGATATTGCCCCAGGACAGCCGGTCGGTCAGTTGCGCCGCCAGCAAGCCGAAGAACGTCGAGGCGGCGGGCACCACGAGCACCCAGAGCATGTTGTTCAGAAGCGCGACGCGAAACGTCTGGTTCTGGAAGATTTCGGAGTAGTTCCGGTACCACCCGCCGTCGGCCGCCACCCCGGAGGTGAGCGACAGCCACAACGAGTAGAACACCGGCACAACGAGATAGAGGCCGAGGGCGAAGGCGGCCGGAAACACGAAAAGCCAGGGCCGGATCATGTTGGCCCGGTTTATGTTGACCCCTGCCCGTTCGCCCCTTGCCGGGAAAAGAACGTTGTCGAGCACATAGTTGGAGATCCAGAAGTAGGCGAACATCCCGCCCACTCCGATGAGGATCGTAATGATCCCCGAAACGATCACCGAGTCGAGCATGGTCTCCTCCCTATCCCCTGTCGGTGCGACGCGGCACCCGTGCCCCTGCCGGGTTCGACCCGGTCCGTTCCGGCCACGAGAGCCGGAGGGGCGTTCTGGTCTTCGAGGGTCCGGCCGCGTCGGCGGCCGGACCGGTGTGCACTGGCGCGCACTCTACTTGATGGCGTCCCACGCGCTCTGGATCTCGGCGGCTTCAGCCGGCGCATTGCCGGTCCGCATGTATTCGACCATGCCCGTCCAGAATGCGCCCGCACCGATTTCGGAGGGCATCAGGTCGGAGGCGTCGAAGCGGAACGACGTCGCCTCCAGAAGGATTTCGCCCATCCCTTTCAGCGTCTCGTCTGCATAGAGCTCGGTGTTGACGCCCTTGTGAGGGGTCAGAAAGCCCGACTGCGCCATCCAGATCTCATGGGAGATCGGCGCTTTCATGAACTCGATGAAGGCACGGGCGGCCTCGTTGTCGTCGGTGATCGCCCAGACGGTTCCTGCGCCGAGCACCGGGCTGCCGAGATCCTCCTGCGCGAAAGCCGGGAAGTAGAAGAAGTCGAACTCCGCGTCTTCGGGAAAGAACGTTGGAATGAACGACGCCTGACGGTGCATCAGGCACTGGGGCGGCAATTCGAACACGCCGTCAGGCGAATCGCGGAAGTCGGTCTGCACGACCTCGGCCGGGGACATGCCGGTGAAGTTCTCGTTCTGCGCGAAGGATCCGAAAATTTCCATCGCGCTCACGACCGCCGGGTCGTCGAAGGGAATTTCGTTGGCGACCCACGCATCGTAGGTCTCCAGCGGCTGGGTGCGAAGCATGATGTCCTCGACCCAGTCGGTCGCCGGCCAGCCGGTCGCGCCGCCAGAGCCGAGCCCGATGCACCAGGGCGTGAACCCGTCCTGCACCGCTTGTTCCGAAAGCGCGATCAGCTCCTCCATCGAGGTCGGGATATCGTAGCCGAGCTCCTCGAAAACCGGTGGCGAGTACCAGACAAGCGACTTCACATCGACCTTGTAGAAAAACCCGTTCAGCGCCTCTTCGCCGGCCTGCTCGTTATGCGAGGTCGCCAGGGCAACCCAGGAATCGCCGGCGGCGTAGTTCTCGCGAATCCACTCTTCGGTATCTTCCGAGAGCGGGGCGACATCGCCTGACGCCGCGAGGTCCGCGAGGAGACCCGGCTGCGGGATGACCGCCATGTTCGGAAGCCCTCCGGTCTGCGACGCCCGCCGGATCTCGCTTTCGAAACTGTCGGAGCCGGAATATTCCACCACCGCTCCCGTCGCGTCCTCGAAATATGCGATGACGGTGTCCACGAGGTCCTTGTCGCTGCCGATCCAGGGGCCGGTGATCGTCAGTTCCTGCCCCGAGAGGTCGAATTCGGACGCGAACGCCTCGAGACTCTCCCAGTTGAAGTCGCCCTCGCCGGGCGTGAAGACAAGATCTTGAGCCAGCGCGCCGCCGGCCGAAAGGGCAACTGCCGCTGACGCGGCGAGAAATGTGTGTCGCATGGGTATCCTCCCGATAATCCCAAGGCGGTCGTTGCCGCCCATTTTTCCGCCCGCGCCTTCGGCTGAATCCGGCCAAAGCGCTTTGGACAGGGTGACCCTCGCCCAGAGCGGCAAGCCTGTCAATCCGCTTGTAATGGTTGACGTTAGCGCCCACACCAGTGCTTCGGAAGGCGGCATGCGTTTGACGCGGTGGAAGATCGCCGTCTAAGGTCGCCGCCGTCGCAAGCGCTCTGGATGCACGGGATATTGGCCAAGACTCTCAAAGATCTCGCTGCCGAACTGGGCTTGTCGCAAACGACCGTGAGCCGTGCGATAAACGGCTTTCCGGAAGTAAAGGAGGCCACCCGTCGCCGTGTGGTGGCTGCCGCCGAGCGGATGAATTACCGCCCCTCGGCGCGCGCCAGATCGCTTGCCACCGGTCGCACGATGACCGTCGCGCATATCCTCACCCTGTCCGACCGGCACGAGATGATGAACCCGGTCCACGGCGACTTCATTGCGGGAGCGAGCGAAACCTACCAGGCCGCAGGCTATCACATCCGCCTCGAGGTGGTCGCCGATTCCGACCAGGAGCGCGTCTTCCGAAACATCGCCGCGGAGCGGTCCGCGGACGGCGTCCTGCTGCAGGCCCCGCTCACCGGGGACCGGAGGATTCCGCTCCTGTCGGAAATCGGGCTTCCCTTCGTCGTCCACGGCCGCGCCTCGTTCGGTGACGACGCCGCCTATTCCTGGGTCGACGTGAACAACCGCAAGGCCTTCCGCGCCGCGACCCACCGGCTCGTCGGGCTGGGACACCGGCGCATCGCCCTCGTCAACGGACTGGGAGCGCTGGACTTCGCCCGCCGCCGCCGGGAGGGGTACCAGACCGCTCTCGACGAGGCCGGTGTCGCGGTGCGGCCGGATTACATCGTCGAGGGCGAGATGACCGAAAGCCACGGTTATGAGACCGCCCGCCGGATGCTCGTTCTGCCCGAGCCGCCCACTGCGATGCTCGCGGCCTCGATCATATCGGCCCTCGGCATCGCCCGGGCGGCCGCCGAGGCGGGCCTCATCCTCGGCCGTGACCTTTCGCTCATCACCCACGATGACGACCTCTCCTATCTCCGGAACGGCGGCGACATGCCGGTCTTCGCGGCCACCCGTTCGTCCGTGCGCGCGGCGGGGCGGATCGCGGCGGAATTGCTGATCGGGCAGATCAGGGGCGAGCCGGGCCCTCCCCCGCACCGCCTTCTCGAGGCGGAGCTTGTCGACGGGCCCTCCATCGGCCCCTGCCCCGATCACGTGTTTCAACGGAAGGCGACCCAGACAGCATGACCCGTTTCACCTGCAGTCGGCACGATTTTCCCGACGACTTCCTCTTCGGCGTGGCGACGTCGAGTTACCAGATAGAGGGTCACGGCTTCGGCGGTGCCGGCCCGACCCATTGGGACAGTTTCTCCGCCACGCCCGGCAACGTGGTGCGGGCGGAGAACGGCGACCGGGCATGCGACCACTACCACCGCTGGGAGGAGGACCTCGACCTCGTCCGCGACGCAGGGCTGGACGTCTACCGATTTTCGACGAGCTGGGCGCGCGTTCTGCCCGAAGGGCGCGGCGCGGTGAACGCCGACGGGCTCGACTTCTACGACCGGCTCGTCGATGGGATGCTCGAACGGGGTCTGAAGCCCGCCGCTACCCTCTATCACTGGGAACTGCCTTCGCAGCTCGCCGACCTCGGCGGCTGGCGCAACCGCGATATCGCCGGCTGGTTCGCCGACTTCACCGAGATCATGATGGGCCGGATCGGCGACCGGGTCTGGTCCGCTGCCCCGGTCAATGAGCCCTGGTGCGTGGGCTGGCTCAGCCATTTTCTCGGCCAGCACGCGCCCGGCCTGCGCGACATCCGCGCGACCGCGCGGGCGATGCACCATGTCCTTCTCGCCCATGGCCGGTCCATCGAGGTGATGCGGGGGCTGGGCATGAGCAATCTCGGCGCCGTCGTGAACAACGAATGGGCCGACCCCGCGGACGGCTCGGACGCGGCCGGACAAGCCGCCGACCTCTACGACGGCTACTACAATCGCTTCTTCTTGTCCGGCATGTTTCATGGGCGTTACCCCGAGAACGTCCTCGATGGGCTCGGCCCGCACCTTCCCCCGGGCTGGGAAGACGACTTCGCCACCATCGGCGCGCCGGTCGACTGGGTCGGACTCAATTACTACACCCGCAAGCTCATCGCCCCCTCGGATGGTCCCTGGCCGTCCCACACCGAGGTCGAGGGGCCGCTTGCGAAGACCCAGATGGGCTGGGAGATCTACCCCGAAGGTCTCGGCAGGTTTCTCCGCCGCATCGGCACAGAGTACTCGGGCGACCTGCCCATCTACGTCACCGAGAACGGCATGGCCAACCCCGACGCGG
>Ga0209947_1002248_pt1 | contig 11153 bp, 5 predicted proteins | sample SalPonR2_B_D2_MG_FD_185706 | JGI IMG/M metagenome (GOLD analysis project Ga0209947, IMG submission 185706) | Salt pond soil microbial communities from South San Francisco under conditions of wetland restoration - Salt Pond MetaG R2_B_D2_MG... ... | reverse complement strand
GCGATGTGGCGGCGCGTGCTGCCGTATGCCGCCGCATTGTGGGTCATGAACCTGCTGTCCAACGCTTTCGAATTTTCGGATCGATACATGATCTTGCATTTCAGCGCAGCGGCCGACATGGGGCAGTCGTTGGTGGGGCAATATCACAGTGCGCGGATCATTCCAGGTTTGTTCGTTTCGGTTGCGATGATGGGCAGCGGTGTGTTGCTGCCGTACATGGCGGCCGATTGGGAAGCGGGCAAGCAGACCGCCATGGCGGAGCGACTTCGGAAGATCCTGTTTTCTGTCTCAGCGGTCTTTACGCTCGGAGCTTCGCTTGCCCTGGGGTTCGCACCCTGGTTGTTCGAAAGTTTGCTGGGCGGTCGCTACTCCGGAGGCTTGTCGGTCTTGCCACTGGCTTTCACGATCAGTGTTTGGGCCGCGTTAATTACCGTCGCACAAAACTACCTGTGGGTTGCTGAACGAGGCAAGTTCGTCGGTTGGTCGCTGGCCGTTGGCTTGGCCACCAACCTTGCACTCAACGCTTTCCTGTTGCCACTTTACGGACTACACGGTGCTGTGGTGGCGACCTTGCTCTCCCACTTGGTGGTGCTGCTGGGGATCTGGCTGGCGATGAAACGCAGCGGATTTGATTGGGACAGCAGTTTGATCTGGGGCACGTTGCTGCCCGCGACCCTCTTGGGCGGGCCGATCGCGTCGTTCGCCTGCGTCACGGCCGTCTTACTGTTCAGTTCCCAAGCCCGCCGTTGGTTGTCCGAGGCGATCCTTCAACTGGCTGTGCGTGGGGCGCGGCGGCTGTAGGCCAGCGATGGCCCCTTACGCGGTCAACCGATGTCCGTTTCCTAACCAACATGCGGGCCAACCCATGCATCCCGCTCAGTACCAATGGCCGCCTTCGGTGGTTGGCTGGACGGTGCACTGCAGGGAATCGAACGCCGAAACCAATTCCTCGACCGCCCACTGTTCGTCATCGATTTCCAGTCGATACTCCGGCCACGCGCCCCCCGTCGGCCAAATCTGGTGCGGGGCGGGCCAACGGTGTTCCGCTGCCGTCTGTTGTAACCGAACCAACAACCGCGGCAGGTGAAAATCATCGGTGGCGTGGTCTGACAGAGATGACTTCGGCAGCGGTGGCGCGCAGGCGGCAATCCAAGGCCGATCCGCAGGCACATCCCACTGCACCGGCGCGACCGGCGCTGTGCGGTACAACACTCCGTCCAACGCCACGTTGCCCGCCAAGCCAGGGGAGTCAGCCAGCGGAGGTGCCGCGACCCAGGGTATCTCCAATCGGTCGGCCACGCGCTCGCACAGTCGATTGCGGACCGCCACTTCACCACCAATCAATGCTAACGACGGAGGGGTGGCACGCAGATGTTTCGTCAAACGTTCAATGGTCCATCCAAACCGCGGGTCTTGCCAATTCGGAACGACATCACATGCGGGCTCCAAGACGAACATCCGCGCGGTGTAGCGTGGGTGCGGAACGATCAAGTTCGAACCGCCTCCCATCAGGTCTCCGTACAATACAACATCCAAATCGATCGATCGAGCATCCCAGCGGATCTTGCGCTGGCGGCCAAGCTCTTGCTCGATTCCCTGCAGCCAACTGAGCACCTCGCGCGCGGGTGCGTCCGTTCGAAACGCGGCGACCGCGTTGAGAAACGCCGACTGCCCACCCGGCCCGCCAATCGGCGGGGTGGTAAACAGTCGGCTGGTTCGAAAGTCGTGGATCTGCGAATGCTGTGAGAGCTGCTTTGCCGCCGCTGCCAACAGCGCCTGCCGGTCGCCTAGATTCGAACCAAAACTGACCAGGCAATACGGCATCGATCACGACTCGTGCGGAAAATCAAACTAGAGCGGTTGTGGCGTATAGCCCGGCGTAACCCCGGCCGGCTGCCCGTTGCCAAGGTACTGGGCGCTGCCAAAGCCCAAGATTGGGAAAAAGATGAATCCAAGAAACGCCAACCCGATCCCGAATCCCGGCCCTCGGCCGTACCATTTCGCGACGTCCAAGCAAACAACGATGGCGATGATCATATTGACAAACGGGATGAGAAACAACACGACCCACCAGAGCGGTCGCTTCACGATTTCCAGCAGCACGATCACGTTGTAAATCGGAATGATGGCCGCCCAACCTGGCTTGCCCGCTTTGACAAAGGTCTTCCACAATCCCGCAATCGACAAAATGATGACCGCAAAATAGAACAACATAAATAGCAACCCAAGCACAGCCATCACGGCACTCGCTGCTTCGTTGCCCCCTTGCCCCTGTCCAACCAAAATCGGTAAAGCCAGCTCGTTCATGTTGGTTCTCCTGTCTTTCAAATTGAGTAGAAATGTCTGCCGCGAGAAGGAATACCACCTGGCTTGCCCTCGCGTGCGCCACTTTGTCACACGCGAAGCATATCAAGAGCATTCGTCGCATACCACTCTCTCTGGCGGAAAAATTCCCCCGAGGGGGCGCGCTTTTTCAGCCGGTTTCCCCGGGGACTCACTGCCCCTAGTCGGCTCGGTCGAACGCCTGCTAACGTGACTTCGATCGACTACAATCGGCTCCAGTCAATCCCGCGAAACTGCCTCCTCTTTCCCGCCTCCCGCACCCTTTCCGGCCATGATGTACCTGACAAAATCAATTCAACGTTGGCTTGTTTGTCCTCTGTTGGTCGCTGCGACTTTACTGGCTTCCACCACGGTTTGGGCTCAAAAACCGTTCATTCCACGGCGACAAGACGCCCCGCCGGGCCCGCCACTCTCGCCGGCCGCTGCGGTTGCCAAAATGACCGTCCCCGACGGGTTTTCGGTTCAACTGGTCGCCTCGGAGCCTCAGCTAATGAATCCGGTGGCGATGTGTATCGATGATCAAGGGCGATTCTGGGTGACAGAGAGCTTCGAGTACCCGCGGCGCGCACCGGGCCCAGGACGCGACCGCATCAAAGTCCTCGAAGACACCGATCGCGATGGCGTGGTCGACAAAGTGACGGTGTTTGCCGAAGGCCTGAACATCCCTTCGGGAATTCAAGTGGGCCACGGAGGTGTGTGGATCGCGAACGCGCCCGACTTGCTGCTGCTGAAGGATACCGACGGAGACCTCAAGGCTGACGAGACGATCCGCGTGCTGACCGGGTTTGGGCGAACCGATACGCATGAGCTTCCGAATGCCTTCACTTGGGGACCCGACGGTTACCTGTATGGCTTGAACGGTGTGTTCAATTACTGCAGCGTTCGCTACACCAAAGAGAATCCCAACTATCGCGCGGATCAACCGGCATGGGATTTCACCTGTGCCTTGTGGCGACTCGACCCCCGAACTCTCGAGTTCGAAGTCTTTGCTCAGGGAACCAGCAATCCTTGGGGCATCGCGATCAATCCTCAAGGAGACTTCTTTCTTTCGGCCTGCGTGATCGATCACCTCTGGCATATTTCAGAGACGGGGTACTACGTGCGGCAAGGCGGTCCTTACCCGGCGCACACTTGGCCCATGCCTTCAATCGTTCAGCACAAGCACCAGAAAGCGGCTTACTGCGGCATCGTTCATCTTGATAGCGACGCTTATCCGCCCGAATATAGCAACGCGTTTTACATGGGCAATGTCCATGCGGGCTGCTTGAATGTCGACGTCGTCGAAGATCGCGGGGCAAGTTACTTCGGCAAACCACGCGAAGACTTCCTCACCGCCAACGACGTGTGGTTTATGCCCGTTGCCCAGGTCGTCGGCCCCGACGGCTGCTTGTATGTGCTGGACTGGTACGATCGTTACCACTGTTATCAAGACGCCAACGCCGATCCCGAGGGTGTCGACCGCGGGCATGGTCGGCTCTACCGCGTCCGGTACAACGAAACCCCACCGGCGCCGGCGTTCGATTTGCAAGCCGAATCGAATGCGCAGTTGCTGAAGCGACTGGAGGATCCCAACGTCTTCTGGCGACAACACGCGCAGCGCGTCTTAAGCGAGCGATCCGACCCGGCGTTGGCAGCATCATTGGCCGCGATTGTGAACAACGGTTCAAAGCCTGCGAGACTTCGCAACCATGCCTTGTGGGCCTGGATCAGCGGCCCGCATCGCGATGTGGAATCGTTGCTGAAGTGGTGCGATGATTCGTCGCCAACCATCGCCGCTTGGTCGGTTCGCGCCCTCGGCGACACTTTCGCCAACCAACCTGCCGTCAAGGCGAAATTGCAGCAGTTGGCATACCGCGATGATCTCGATCCCAAAACGCGTCTGCAGACGATCATCGCAACTGGCAAAACCGATTTGTCCGCGATCGACAAATTGGACGTATTCAGCCACTGCTTGCAACGCAGTGACAACGACTCCACGATCACGCATCTGGTTTGGAATGCGACGCTGCCACTTGCCCAGTCCGCCCCCGACGCCTGTGTCGATCGGTTACGCCTGGCGATTGGGGATAGCGATGTCCAAGCCCTCCTGCCACGGCTGCTGTCCGTACTATGTGATGCACCGGAGCAACGCATGGGGGCGATCGAACGGTTGGTTCGGGCATCGTTGGCGACCGAACTGCCTGTCGCTTTCCGGTTGGCGATGGTCAATGAACTGGCCAAACAAACTCGGCAAGGCGCCTTTGGACCGGCCCAGCGAGCCTCTTTACGAGACGTCGCTCGCGACGGTATGTCGGATTTGATCGAAGCGGGATCGGCCGAAGCGGTATTGTTGTCCGCCATGTGGGGAGACGAAGCCGCACAGCGAATGTCGGCAAAGATGTTCGCAAACCAAAGCCTACGCTCCAATCTACGCATCGAAGCACTCCGCACGCTGGCGTTTGCCGACAGTCCTGAACTGCTCAGCAGCCTCGGTGGCGTGCTGGAAAGTGCAGACGCAAAACCCCAATTTCTAGGGGCGGTGATCGAAGGACTCGGCGGAGCCGGCAATGCCGAAATTGCCGATCTGTTGCTCCGTCGCTACGACAACTTGCCCCCCGACATTCAACCGAAAGTGATCGAACGACTGACTCAACGCGCCCCATGGACACGCGCCTTGCTGCAGCAGATCGCGGAGGAGAAAGTCCCGTCTCACGCATTGAACTTGAATCAACTGCGCCGCATCGTGGCGTTCGACAATGAACCGATCCGTGAACTTTTAAACCAGACCTACGGCACCGTTCGCGAGGCTCAGCGTGGTGATCGACAACAGGTGATCGAGACCATCAGCAAGCAGTTGGCGACAGCCAAAGGCGACCCGTTCGCTGGACAAGCGGCCTTCAAGAAAGTCTGTGGGCAATGTCATCAGATGTATGGCGAAGGCTTTGCCGTAGGACCTGACATTACTCGCAACGGGCGCAACGACTGGAAGCAACTGCTGCAAAACGTCTTCGATCCCTCGGCGGTCATCGGACCCGGCTACCAAGCCCGCACCGTGGTGACGGTCGATGGTCGCGTCCTCACGGGACTGGCGATCGAAGAATCAGAGCAGCGCGTGGTGCTGAAACTGCAAGGGGGAACCCAGGAAACGATCGCGCGAGATGACATCGAAACCTATCGGGTCAATCAAGTGTCGTTGATGCCGGAAGAACTCGAGAAACAGCTCACGCCGCAAGAACTGGCCGATCTGTTCGCCTATCTGGCACTCGATAAACATCCCTCCGATCCGTCAGCCAAACGCCTGCCCGGTGCGCCGTAGTGTAAAGCGACGACCTGACACTGTCCGAAGCTGCTTTCGCATGCACAGTGACATTGCACAGCTAGAAAATGTCGGGTTCCGACCCTGGAGAACGGCCGACGAGGAAATCAAAGTCACAGCCCTGGTGAGAACCTTGGACGTGGGCGGAATACATCTGCCCATAACCTCGAGCAAACTTGGCTTCGGGCGGTTGCCTCCGCGCGCGACGGCGGGCTTCTTCGTCAACATCGACGTGCCAATGAATCAACCGCTGTTCGATGTCAATTTCGATTAAATCCCCGGTTTGGACCAACGCCAGCGGTCCGCCTTGGAAACTTTCCGGTGAAACATGCAACACGCAGGTGCCGTAACTGGTGCCGCTCATCCGAGCATCCGAGATCCGCAACATGTCGCGCACTCCCGCCTGCAGCAATTTTTGCGGCAGCGGTAGCATGCCCCACTCGGGCATGCCCGGTGCACCCAGCGCGCCTGCCGAACGGAGGACCAACACGGAATCGGCAGTCACCTCCAGGTCGGGATCGTTGATCCGCGACTTCAAGTCCGCGTAGTCGTCGAATACGATCGCCGGTCCGCAGTGCTTTTTCAAACGCGGGTCCGCGGCGATACTTTTGATCACGCAGCCATCGGGGGCCAAGTTGCCTCGTAACACGCAGGTACCACCGGAGGGACTGACCGGATTGTCGCGTGTTCGGATCACCTCGTCATCGATCGACTCGGCACCGGCGATCTGTTCCCTCAGAGTCTGCCCGGACACGGTGGGGCAGTCGAGATTCAGCAAATCGCCCAGACGCTGCAGCAGCGCTGCCAAGCCTCCCGCGTTGTAGAAATCCTCCATCAGAAATCGCCCGCTCGGTCGCAAATCGCCCAGCACCGGCGTGATTCGCGAAAGTTCGTCAAACCGATCGAGCGTCAGAGGCACGCAAGCCCGACCGGCGATCGCCAGCAGGTGAACGATGGCGTTGGTCGAACCGCCGATCGTCATGTCGGTCATGATCGCGTTATCGATCGACTCCGGTGTCACGAATTGGCTGGGCCGTAAACCTTCCCACGCCAGCTCAACCGCGCGGCGTCCGGTTTGCACCGCCAAGCGACTATGTTCGGCCAGCACGGCAGGAATGCAGGCCGCTCCGGGCAGGGTGAATCCCATCGCTTCGGCCACGCAAGCCATCGTGCTGGCAGTGCCCATCGTCATGCATGTTCCGGCCGAGCGGGCGATGCAGTTTTCGATCGCATTCCAGTCCCCATCGCACAGATTCCCCGCACAACGCTCGTCCCAGTACTTCCAGGCGTCGCTGCCACTACCGAGGGTGACGTTCTTCCAACGCGCCTTGAGCATCGGTCCCGCCGGCAGAAAAATACTGGGGATATCCGCGGAGATGGCACCCATTAGCATCGCCGGCACCGTTTTGTCACAGCCACCCATCAGCACCGCAGCGTCGATCGGATGGCAGCGAAGCACCTCCTCCACCTCCATCGCCAGCAGATTACGGTACAGCATCGTGGTCGGTTTCATCATCATCTCGCCTAGCGACATGACGGGAACTTCGACCGGAAACCCTCCCGATTGCAGGATCCCGCGACGGACTTCGTCGGCGCGATTACGAAAGTGCGAATGGCAGGTATTCAGGTCGCTCCACGTGTTGAGGATGGCAACCACCGGGCGATCGCGAAAATCCGCATCGTCAATGCCCATTCCCTTTAGACGGGAACGATGCCCAAAGCCGCGCAGCGTATCGGGTGCAAACCATCGATGGCTGCGCAGGTTCTGTGGATCACGGGTTGCCGGTTCATCAGGCCGTGCTTGGTCGTTGGTCGGTTCGGATTCAGTCATTAGTCTAAATCAATTTCTCAAAAAGTTGTCGATTGCGTGCGCGCACTTCCGAGCAGAGCGCGACCAGTTCCGCGGCCGACACATCGTCGATCAGGTAAGCCAATTTGGCCAGCGTCGCTTCATCGTTTGGCAGTTCGTGGCGGGCCGTTGTATTCAACAACCGCACATTCGATTCGACTTGCCGCAGCGTCCTGTAACCAGCGATCAAGTCGGACGCGTCACCGGAATCCAAGATGCCGGCGTCGCGTAATTCTTCGAGCGCCGGAATGGTGCCCGGCAACAAAATCTCGGGTCGCTCGGCTGCATGTTTTAACTGCAACCCCGAAACAATGAACTCCACGTCCATTGTTCCACCGATGCCCCGTTTGAGGTTGTCGGGCGAAGCGGACAATTCGGCTTCTTCGCGAATCCGGCGAATCTGAGCGGCATCGTTATCGGACCACGTTTGTCCGATCAGCACCCCGCGCAGGCCCTCCTGTGTCGCCGCGATGGATTTCTCACCACCCGATAGGACGCGGGCTTTGGTTAAGGCCAATCGCTGCCAATACTCGCTTTGTGGCAGACCATAACGATAACGGCTGAGGAACTTCGTCAGCGAGACGGCGGTCAAGTCGCCGCCCGCGGGACGAATACGCGTATCGACATCGTACAAACGTTCGCCACTCGCACCGGTGTTCAGTCTCGTCAGCAATCGCTGCGTCAATTGGTTGAAGAAATGAGCATTCGTTGTCGTCGTGCGCGGACCACCCACACGACGCTGTGTTGTACCTTCTCCGTGATACAAAAACAGCACGTCCAGATCACTGTGATAATTCGGTTCAGCGGCACCCAATTTGCCCAAGCCCAACATGATGATCTGGATCGGGTTGCCCTGTTCGTCAACCGGATCGCCACACCGCTGGGCTAGCGATTCATGTTCGAAGGCGGCGACGCGGCGCAAACAAGCTTCGGCGGTCCCCGCTAAGGCCGCATGCGTTTCGGTGATGTCGGCTTTGCCCAACACGTCTCGAATTCCGATACGCAGGTGGCTGGCATTTTTGAAACTCCGCAAAATCGGATCGATGTCTTCCGCGCCGCGGCACAAATCGATCGACGCTCGCTCCAGTTCATCCGCTTGTGGCAGTCGACCGAGCACTAAGGAATCGACTAGATCGTCGATCATGCCTGGGTTCGAGGTCAGGATACCGGCGAGGTAGGGACTGCCGGCGCACAGTCGAACAACCATCCGTAAGGCGGACTGGCTGGTGCTGAGCAATTCCCACAATGCCCCTTTCCCTCCCAGCGAATCGGTCACATCGACCATCGTTTGCAGGGCGGTCGGCGGGTCGGGGGTTAGCGACAGTTGCTGCAACAGCTTAGGTGCGATCGCGGCCAGGAAATGGCGGCAGCGTGGCGCGGAGAGGAAAGGAATCGTCTCGGTCGCCAAGCGATGCAGCGCAGTGAGCGTCGTCTCGGTATCTTGAAAACCGTACTTCTCCAGGGTCTCGCTGGCCAGTTGCATCGGCGGTGTTGGGTCGAGCACCAATTCCGTTTCCACCGCGACCGCTTCGCTGTCCCCGAATGCATCGTGCATCAAATGGTCCAGCACCCGCCGGTTCACGTTCTGGGCTTCTTGCAAGGCCGCATCGAATGCGTCGATATCGGGTTTGGTTTCACGAACGAAATCCAACCGCCCGGCGATGCGGCGACGAATCGCCGGGTCGTCCGGAATCGATTCGCATTCCAAGCCGCAGAGAATCTGCAGATGATGCTGAACACGTCGCAGCAAGACGTAGTTTTCGTACAGCGTGGAGCGTTCCTGCATCGTCAGGCAACCGGCTTTTTCCAACGCCTCGATGCCCCGCAAAGTGTTTCCCACGCGGATGTCAGGCAGTGCCGAACCACTCAGTAGTTGCAGGAACTCGATCACGAATTCCACGTCGCGAATGCCGCCGGTCCCTTGTCGAATATTCTGTCGATCGTTGCCCGCCTCCGCGGCCTGACGTTCGATTTTGCGTTTCAGCATCCTCAGGCCTGCGATATCGGTCCGCGTCAGCACGCGACGATAGAGGATCGGCTGGACCTGTTCCAAGAACGCATTGCCCAACGTCACATCGCCAGCGGCGATCCGCGACTTGATCAGCGACATCCTTTCCCAAGGTAGGCCATTGGTGTCGTAGTACCGGAGTGCATCGCGGGCACTGATCGTCGTCGGTTCCAGTTCGCCCAATCGCTGGACTTCGATTTCATAGGCCGGACCGGTGGGGCCGGAACGCGAAACCAATTCGACCGTCGCGTCGGCAAGCCGCCCAAAGAACTCTTCTGCCGCCTCGACGGCCGGACCGCGCGACAGGTCGAGCGGTTCGTGAATGAACAGCAGGTTCAGCGAATTGCCGTAGCTCATTTCATCGCCACCCAATTCGCCACTCGCGACGATGCAGCTACGTGCTGGTTGGTTGCCGTTGACCACCGGCCGCGGCAGCTTTGTCAACAGTTGCCGCTCCGTCCAAAGCAGCGCCGCCTGCAGGATGGCGTCGGCGACGAACGACAACTGCTGCGTGGTTCGCGCGACCGGCGCATGTCGGATCCAGTCGCCGTAAACAATCCGCAACATTTCCCGCCGCCGGAAGGCTCTAAGCAATCTTCCCACGTGCGCCGTATCGACAGCGCGACTGACGTCCGCACATAACTCGTCGATCAAAATCTGACGCTCGATCGGTTGCCCGTCGGTGACCCGCAGCATCTCCAAGCTATCTGGATCGTCCAGCAAGATCTCGGCCGGCAGCGGCCCGGCAGCCAATAACTGCAGCACCGTCGGCAGCATTTCGGGATCGCGTTGGATCCAACCGGCCAGCGCCAGCGGGCTGCGGGCTTGTTCCAGGAATTGGCTGAAGCCTGAAAACGCCGCGTCGACGTCATCCAAGCGAGGCAGGTGCGTGGACAGTTGTTCGCCCAGGAAAGCGAAAATGTCAGGCGTCAAACCGGTGTTACGCAGCGTCTTGAGACTGACTTGTCCCTGCATCAAGTCCTCGATACCGACCGCTCGCAGCCACGGCGAAACGGCTTTCAGGTCGTCAAACGCATCAAGCGAGGGAAAATCAGGTTCGATCGACATGAAACACCGTGCTCAACCGTCGCTGAGCCATCGAGAGAGGCTTTCGCAACTGCTAAAAAGAGAAACAAAGCTGTCTCCGAAGAGGGGGCTGAGCCTCTTCGGAGCGGCCAAAAACTTACGCAGTCAACTTGCCTTCCAAATCGCCATCCCTCTTCTCGGATCGTTTATAAGTATACGAAGCGGAGGGGGAACGCCGGAAGGGTGCGACGGTTGCCGCATCGGGTACTTGAGAATGCTTTCCCCACCTCGACGCAGGCTAGCCCGGATTATTCACGTGAATGACTAGGGACGCCGCAACTGTTTTCCGGGATTGGACTTGCGTCAATGCCTTGTTTAGCAGGCTGCTTTTGGTAACCCGATGCGTGAGTTTTGAAGTTGCGCTTTTTGGGCATCGTATCATGCGGCGACTCGGTATTCTTGCGGGATCGAGGCTGCGAGTAAACGTTGCAGTTTCTTGAGACCGCCGGAAGTTTTTGTTCTTTTTTCAATGTACTCCAGCTGCTTGCGTTCGGCCTCCTGCCGGAACGCGTGGCACAGGCCGTGAAGACGCTGACGCTGCCACCACTGCCGGCGATCTTTGCGGAGCCGCC
>Ga0209947_1002244_pt1 | contig 11168 bp, 7 predicted proteins | sample SalPonR2_B_D2_MG_FD_185706 | JGI IMG/M metagenome (GOLD analysis project Ga0209947, IMG submission 185706) | Salt pond soil microbial communities from South San Francisco under conditions of wetland restoration - Salt Pond MetaG R2_B_D2_MG... ... | reverse complement strand
CTTTTTAAAAAATCAAACCGATACGCCAAAATCTCTGAGCGCATCATTCAACGAGGTTTTTTTATCTGTAGACTCTTTTCTCTTTCCTATAATCAAAGCACATTGGACCTGGTATTCTCCGGCAGGAAATTTTTTTGTATAAGATCCTGGAATTACAACAGAATTTGCTGGTACTTCACCCTGATAATGGACTGGCTCTTCACCTGAAACATCTATAATTTTTGTCGATTGTGTAATGGTCACATTAGCCCCAATCACAGCTCCGGATTCAATTCTGACCCCCTCCACAACAATCGATCTTGAACCGATAAAGCAATTATCCTCTATAATAACAGGTGCAGCCTGAACAGGTTCCAGCACTCCTCCAATTCCAACTCCTCCGCTAAGATGCACATTTTTACCAATTTGTGCACAAGAACCAACTGTTGCCCAGGTGTCGATCATTGAACCACTGTCTACAAACGCACCTATATTAACATAAGAAGGCATCATTACAACGCCTTTGTTTAAAAAAGAACCATGTCTGGCAATGGCATGTGGCACAACCCTTGCTTCTATCTTTTCATATCCATGCTTCAGATCAATTTTATCATAAAACTCAAATGGCCCTGCTTCAATCTTTTTCATTTTACGTATTGGAAAATATAGAATGACAGCCATTTTCACCCATTGATTAACAATCCACTTTCCCTCCTGTTTCTCTGCTACCCTTAGCTTTCCCTCATCAAGTAATTTAACTGTTTCATTTATAGCATCCTGGTATTTTGTATCTTTTAATTTACTGCGATCGTCCCAGGCTTCCAATATGCTGTTTTTCAGAATATCCATAAAATAATTGTTTTAAAATTCCCGTTACGAAAATACAGAAAAGCTGTTAATTTATGTTAATACAAGTTAATTATTCGATGATTCTCTATAATATATTATAATTTTATTCAAAAATCATATAGTTATTACTCAGGCAACAAAAATAATTCTTTATTTTATTATTCTTAGCATTGCAACTCATGCAAATGCCCAGAAACAAGATTCTCTGTTTACACTTTATGGGAATCTTTTTGACAAGGAAAAGATCAAGCCCATTCAATTTGCCCACATAATTAATAAGAATTCTTACTATACAACAATTTCTGATTCTCTTGGGAATTTCACTATAAACTTTAAAAAAGGAGATACTTTATTAATTTCCTGCATAGGGTATGAGAAAAAAGAATATGTTCCCCCTGGAAATCAAAAAATTATTATAAATAATATTACGCTGAAACCCAAATCATATCAGATAGGCAGTGTTAAAGTAAGGCCATGGGGTAGTTACAGGGATTTTAAATACAAATTTCTAAATACAAAAGTGCATGATCCTAAAGAAGATCTGCATCCACTCGTTTGGAACGAATTGTCACTTTTTACAAACAACCTCAATCCTAAAAAAACTCCGGAGCCAATCGGAGGACCTTTTTCTCTTATTTATTCAATCTTCAGCAAAGAAGAGCAAGCCAAAAGAAAACTCAAAGAATTAGAAAAAATGGCAACCAAAAGGAAAATAATACGTTCAAAATACAACAGCAGAATAGTGAGTGAAATTCTTGGGATCAAAGGAAAAGAACTTGATAAGTTTCTTGAATTTTGTAATTTTACAGACGAATATTTATTAAAAACTAAAAAAATCGATATTCTTCAGAAGGTTAAAAAGAAGTATCAAAAATTTCTAAAACAGGATTCACTTAAAATAAAACAAAATGACACAATCCATTCCCACATTCGAAGAGGTAAAAGCTGCCCACAAAAGAATTGCCGGCCTGATACATAAAACACCTGTTTTTACAAATACCACAATTAATGAAATAGTAAACGCTGAACTATATTTTAAATGCGAAAACTTTCAGAAGACAGGTTCATTTAAATTCAGGGGAGCCTCTAATGCAATTAGTAAGCTAACTGCAGAAGAATCTAAAAACGGGGTGGGAACGCATTCATCAGGGAATCATGCTGCCGCATTAGCTTCAGCAGCTAAGAGCAAGGGAATAGATTCATATATTGTAATGCCCAGGACATCTAATCCAATAAAGAAAAGGGCTGTTGAAAATTATAAGGCCCACATCACCTATTGCGAACCAACATTGGATTCCCGCGAAGAAACATTTAAAGAAATTGAAAAAATGACCAATGCAAAATTCATTCATCCTTATAATGATGTCAATGTAATTTGCGGTCAGGCAACTGCAGCTAAGGAACTTTTGGAAGAAAAACCAGACCTTGATGCAATCATTTGTCCGGTTGGAGGCGGAGGTTTAACAAGCGGCACATGCATCTCTGTAAAAAACATGAATAAAGAAGTAAAAGTATATGCAGCCGAACCGGAGATGGCGGATGATGCATACCGTTCATTCAAGCAGGGTTTCTTAATTCCTGTTGACAGGCCTAACACAATTGCAGATGGTTTATTAACCTCGTTAAGTCCTTTGACTTTTAAAATAATAAGTGAATACCTGGATGATATTTATACCACAAAGGAAGACTCAATTGTTTATGCGATGCGGTTGATTTGGGAAAGAATGAAAATAATAGCTGAGCCATCAGCTGCTGTTCCTCTTGCATCAATAATAGACAACAGGTTTGTTTTTAAATCTAAAAAAATCGGGGTAATTATATCAGGAGGAAACATCGATTTGAGCAACCTTCCATTTAAAGAAGAGGCCTAATCATAAGCCAGTTTAACAAAAACAGGATAATGATCTGACAACTCAATTTTTGGAACCTCAAACTTTCTGGCTTTAAAAAAATCGGAATGAAATATATAATCAATCCGGTAAGAGGGAAATTTACCGGCATAAGTATTTCCGAAACCTTCTCCGGCCTCAACAAAAGCATCGTCAAGGTGGCCTTTTATAATCCGGTAAGAATAAGAAACCGGCGTATCATTTAAATCTCCACAAACAATAACCGGATAAGGACAAATTTTTATATGCTCTGCCAGTTGTTCAGCCTGCAAAGATCTCTTAATATAGGCATCTCTCATCCTGAATGAAATATCCTGAAGTTCTTCTATTTTCTCTTTTTGATTATAGCGGCTCTGGTTAGCAATAAACCGGTAATTATCCCGGTTAAACTTAATCGACTGTAGATGATTATTATAAATACGAAAAGTATCCCGGTTATGTTTTAAATCAGCGAAAAGAAAGGCATTATATGAATTTTCAAACTTTATTAAACCTTTATTGACAACAGGAAATTTGCTGAAAATTGCAATTCCATAACTGGATGTACCCGTTTCACTGAGCCAATGAACATTACGGTATTTCAAATAATTGGGCAATATTTCATTCAAAATTTCAAGAGAAAAACCTTTGTCCGGATTAATATAAAATTCCTGCACGCAAACAATATCCGGCTCTTTTTCTTTTATATAATTAAACACCTTTCTTTGCGTTGTATCAAACCTGTTGCTGCCAACAAGATCAAAGACCTTGGCATTATAGGTCATCACCTTAATTGATTGCACAGACTCCTGTTTTTTTTGCTTATCCTTTTCAGGACCGAATATCTGGAAGGTATGAGACAAATTGGGAATGCTAATTGCTAATGCCACCAGGGAAATAAAAAGATATTTTTTTACTTTAAATATCCAGAAAATTAAAAAAGCCAAATTTAACACAACCAGATGAATAAAAATCAGGCCAAGAAAAGCTAATGGCCACAGAACTTCCGGGGAAACATAAACGGAGAGGTTTGCTATAACCAGTATGACAGCAAATATAAAATTTACTATCCATAAAAATTTTTTAACAAATTTTCTCAAACAAAAATGATTTTAATTTCAGCTTTTCTTTAATCCTTTCCTTCCCTGAACAACAATTCTTTTTCTTCTTTAGTTAAACTATTATATCCGTTTTTAGATATTTTTTCCAGAATTTTATTGATCTTTTCTTGTCTCTTCCCTTTTTCCCTGTTGTACTCAATGTCTGTTTTGGCTCTTTTATGAGTGACTCTAAATTTGGGTTTGGGTTTAAACATTGAAAAAACATTATCCATAAACCTGTCAAAACCCTTCGTTATATTTTTCCCTTTTCTGAACTGTGCAACATAAAAATATCCGAAAATAGCACCTCCCAGGTGAGCGATGTGGCCTCCGGCATTCGGAGATGCAATTCTTATTACATCCAGCACAATTACAAACAATGCAATATATTTAAGTTTTACAGGCCCAAGAAACAACAAATTAATTGAATAATCGGGTTTATAAACTGAAATTGCTATTACAATAGCCATAACAGACGCAGAGGCTCCAAGCGCAAAAGATTCATCAAGGTTCCCCTGAAAAACCGGGAAAACATTAAAAGCAAGAATATACAATGCGGCTCCTGCAAATCCTCCAACCAGATAAACACTCACAAGACGCTTCTGGCTAAAATACATAAGAAAAATACGTCCGAATATATAAAGCCAGAGAAGGTTAAAAAGAATATGAATAAACCCTTTATGCAAAAACATATAGGTAAACAAGGTCCATGGTCTGGTAATCAAATTTCCCAGGTCAGCAGGAACAGCCAGCCAATCAATCACCCCCAGGGTAGAAGGTTTTCCTGTAAATAAAAACACAATTACCTGAAGAATATTAACTGCCAAAAAGACAGCCACATTAATATAAATAAGTTTTATAAGTGTAGATCCCCGCTTAAAAGTATCTTTTAGTTCTTGTCCTATGCTCATATAAATCTCTCCATTTCAAGTTAATAGAATGATTTCTTATTCAAATTCCAGATTTTAATCATAATAAATCCAAAGAGCATGCCACCCACGTGAGCGATGTGTGCAATACCACTACCAGGCTGAGTTACGCTTAGGAACAATTCGATACCACCAATGATTATTACAAAATATTTGGCTTTTATGGGTATTGGTGGGAATAACAATATAAGTCTTGTGTTGGGGAATAGCATCCCGAAACCGATCAGTATACCAAAAACAGCACCAGAGGCTCCAACAGTTGGAGTATTCATTATTGCGTTTAATTTTCCCATGAGCGGATGTGCCCAGTTTCTCTGCTGCAGCAGCAAATCCCGCCCCTGTGTCATCACTTCATTCACATTACTTTCTGAAAGCTTAGGGATAATAGCCTGTGCTTGTATATGATTCACCATAAGATGCAAAAAAGCCGCTCCCAGACCGGTTACAAAATAATAAATAAAGAACCTCTTCATGCCCCAGACTGATTCGAGTACGCGGCCAAACATCCAGAGAGCAAACATATTAAAAAACAGGTGGGCAAATCCCCCGTGCATAAACATGTGAGACACCAACTGATAAGGTTCAAAATGTTCAGATTTGAAGTAATAAAGTCCCAGTTCAAAATTAAGTTGGTCGTTAAAAGCCAGGTTGGCCAATAACATTAACACATTTATTATGATAAGATTCTTTACTACTGGAGGTGTACCGCTAAATCCACTGGTGCGAAAATTTGTCATCACGCAATATTTTTTCTAAGTTATCGACTAAAACAATTTTTCAATATCCTCTGTTTTCATCAAAGATATTATTTTTTGTCCATCCGGCGTAAAATTGGGAGAAGAACAAGCAAACAATTTATCAACCAACTCCCGCATTTCTTCAATCTCAAGAACTCTGCCATAATCTATTGCTGCCGATTTGGCCATTGCCAGCGCCACATTTTCCCTGACATTTTCACTGAAATCCTGGTTTTTATCATAATATTCCAGCACCCTTTCAAGTAATTTTCCTGGCTCAATTCTTTTCAGATCAGCCGGGATACCATCAATTTCAACAATATTATTATCTTTTAGTTGAATATCCAACCCTGCTTTTTTTATTTCTCTCTGTAACTGGCTTATTAGTTGAAAATCTGAATGATTCAATTGTACTTGTTCCGGATAAAGCTGTTTTTGAATATACCCTTTTTTATGGTTTTGCTCCTGTAAAAACTGGTCATACAAAATGCTGATATGTGCTTTACGCTGATCAATGATCATCAGCCCTGATCTTACAGGTGTTAAGATGTATTTCTCCTTAAACTGAAAAAATTTCTCTCCTGCCTTTTCTGCTCTCTCCGGTTCTTCATTACCCTGAAACGAAGCTTTAGAAGTAAATTTTATGGCACCCTGGTCATTTTCGTTTTCAAAATCATCATAGAGTTTTTCCCAATTCATTAAATTTTCTTTGTTTTGATCCGCTTCAGGGTGTACAGATCCTCCCGACCTTTTAGCCGAGCCCAGGTCTTCAAAAGGATTAAAATTTGGGTCGACATCAACAGAAGGAGGGGTCACCTGTGTATCTTTTCTCAGGGGAGGTATCCCAATATTTCCTTGCTGATTAAAATCAATAGAAGGCACCACATTATTTTTTCCCAGTGATTCTTTCACGGTGGCATTTAAAATTTGCCATATTGCCTGCTGATCTTCAAATTTAACTTCTGTTTTTGTTGGGTGAATATTTACATCAATCGATGCAGGATCAGTGTTAAAGTAAATAAAGTAGGAAGGTAGATAGCCCTGGGGCATCAGTTTTTCATAAGCATCCATAATTGCTTTGTGAAAATAAGGATTTTTCATGAACCGGTTGTTAATGAAAAAGAACTGCTCCCCGGACCGTTTTTTAGCTTTATCAGGATGACCTATATAACCATGAATTTCTACAATTCTTGTTGAAGACTTTACCGGTATTAATTTTTCTTTTATATAATTTCCAAAAAGTTCAACAACACGCTGTCCGATTTTAGAAGATTTCAGTTTATGAACGATATGATCATTATGAATAAGCGAAAAAGTTATCTTTGGATTAGCAAGGGCAACTCTTTGAAATTCTTTAACTACATGATTCAATTCAGTAGCATCTTTTTTCAAAAATTTTCTTCTCGCAGGAACATTGAAAAACAAATTTTTTATAATGAAATTACTTCCTTGGGGGCATTGAACCGGCTCCTGGGCAACTGTTTTTGAACCTTCAATTTTTAAGTAAGTACCCAGTTCCTCGTTTTCTGTTCTTGTTTTTAATTCAACATGGGCAATTGCAGCAACAGAGGCAAGCGCTTCGCCCCGAAACCCCATTGTACTTATTGAAAAAAGATCATCAGAGTTCTGTATTTTTGATGTAGCATGGCGTTCAAAAGCCAATCTTGCATCGGTTTCTGTCATACCCGATCCATTATCTATGATCTGTATGGACGTACGGCCTGCGTCTTTTAACAGAATCTTAATATCATCAGCTCCAGCATCTATAGCATTCTCAACCAACTCCTTAACTACAGAGGCAGGTCTTTGAATCACTTCTCCTGCAGCAATCTGGTTTGCTACTGAATCCGGTAAAACATGGATTATATCTGCCATGAAAGCTCCTATTTTCTAGAAAATAAAGATAAAATAAGTTAAACCAAAAAGAAATAGAAGTATAATGAGCAAACGAATGTTGGATTGTCTTTTTTGTCTTTTTGCCTTTTTAATGTAACCTCTCATCTGTCCCCTTATGTTGGAAACATATTTATCAGGTTTTTCTCCTCTTTCCAGGGCAAGCTCCTGATCAATGGCTTTTTTCCGCTGTTCCAGCCGCTCTTTTCTCTCGTCGTAATAGCGAGGAACATAATTAAACTGTTTTCCTCTGGGTAAATAAAAAAATCGAATAGCCATATCAACAAAATTTAACTACAAAGATATTCAATATTTTTGCAAATTGCATAAGGTTTCTCTGATTATATAACGTCTTTTGCCTCAGATTGTTTCCAGGCCCAGACCACAGAATACATGTTTATTTTATGCAAAAAAGCTTCCTGTTTAAAACTAACAGGAAGCTTAAAAAATATTAAATATCTACTGTTTAACTTCTTCCAGTTTCGTTTCTTTATTAAATAGTTTCCTTACCTTTTTTTCCAATATAATTGATATACGATACATTACCGGAACAATCACCAGGGTAAGGAATGTGGCAAATGTCAGTCCGAAAATAACTGTCCAGGAAATTGGTCCCCAGAAATTAACCATTACACCACCAAAGTATAGATCAGGATCAAACTCGCTGAGCATTTGAGGAAAGTCTATGTTCAAACCTACGGCCAGTGGCAACAAACTTAATATTGTTGTTATAGCAGTCAAGAGTACAGGTCTGAGCCTTGTTTTTCCTCCCTGAACCACACATTCGGTGGCTTCTTTTACAGGCAGATATGCATCTTCGGGCAATCCCAGTTTTTTGCGTTTTCTCTGCTTTAACAGCTCGATATAATCCACCAGTACAATAGCATTATTCACTACAATACCTGCCAGGGAAACAATACCTATCCCTGTCATCACCACCACGATATTCATCTTGAAAACAGCGATCCCGAGGAATACCCCAATGGTACTGAAGAGGACACTGGCAATAATAATCAGGGGTTTAACAAGTGAGTTAAATTGGGTTACCAAAATAATCATAATCAGGACGACAGCAATTATAAGGGCCCTTGTAAGAAAAGCCATTGATTCTTGTTGTTCTTCCTGCTCTCCTGTAAACTCATATTTATATCCTTCGGGGATATCGACATTTGTCAGCAGCCCTTCGAGCTGATTATTGATCTCTGTGGCATTGTACCCTTCCAGCACATTCGAATAAAGCGTAATTACACGATCAAGATCTTTTCGTCTGACAGCACCGTAAGTTGTGCTGTATTCAAGATCTGCCACCGAAGAAATGGGTACATGAACCATTCTGCCATTGTTCCTGAAGCTTATCGTTTGGTTCATGAGTGTCGGCAAATCATACCTTGCTTTTTTGTCCAGCCTGAGCTGAATGGGATATTCGTCTTCGCCCACTTTGAAATCAGAGATTTCTTTTCCAAAAAGCGAGGTTCTGATTTTACTGGCAATCTGCATAGTAGACAACCCAAACCGCCTTGCTTTTTCGCGGTCGATATGCACAATTACCTCGGGTTTGCCCACATCCAGATCCATTTTCAATCCTTCAATACCCGGTATTTTTGCTGTTTCAATCTTTCGCTTAATTTTTTCTGTAAGCTGTATCAGCTCTTCAAAATCCTGGCCACTAACTTCCAGGTTAATTGGATTACCTGTTGGAGGACCCATTCTGTTCTTTTCAATAGATATCTGAACGCCTGGATACTCCCCGATCAATTCATTACTCATCTCCTGCATAATTTGAGAAGTATTATCTCCCATCCGGTCTTTATAATCAACAAAAGAAATCGTTGTGAGTCCTTTATTGGGTGTGTCACCTGCCGTAAACCCTTCGCCAGCACCACTTCCTACTGTAGTCAGGATCGATTCTACTATTTTTTTATGTGGTTCTAAAAAACCTATTATGTCGGACTCCACAATCTTCATAACTGAATCGGTAGCAGCAATATCACTTCCAATTGGCAATTCGGCTCTCACATTGATATAATCCGGGTCATTATCCGGGAAAAAGATAATTTTTGGGTCGCGTGCTTTCAGAAAAAACATCACGAGGATCAAAAAGAAGAAAGTACCCAAAAAGAATGTGATGGGATTTTTTCTTCGTAGCGCAAATTGTAAAACTTTAAGATACAAATTCTCCAGTCTTTTCAAAAAGACATTTTGAAAAAGGTATTGTGCACGATGAAAATAAATAACATTTAAGAATATGATCAGGGCAATGATCATAATAATACTGCCAATTGTATTTATTCCGGCCAGGTAAAACAATCCTGCTACCATGACAAGAATCCCAATAATTTTAAAATTTTTCTTTTTATTTATTTTCCCATCGTTCCTGTCCTTACCATACTTTATAAAGGTAGCTGCAAAAACCGGTATAATGACCAGTGCCACAAACAAGGAAGAAGTAAGTACTATAATCAGTGTAATTGGAAGATTTTTCATAAACTCCCCGATAATTCCTCCCCAGAATGCCAGGGGAAGAAAAGCCGACAAAGTTGTAATGGTAGAGGTAATGATAGGCACAGCAATTTCGCCAACAGCCTCCCTTGCTGCACGATAGGGACTATAGCCACGCTCTGTGACATACCGGTATATATTCTCCACCACCACTATGGCGTTATCCACAAGGAGCCCCAGGGCAAGGATTAAGGAAAACAAGACGATCATGTTCATTCTTCCGACTGTCATACCCAAAACAATAAACGAAAGGAACATAGACATGGGAATCGCTAATCCCACAAACAATGCATTTTTAGTACCCAGGAAATAATAAAGAACCAGGATCACAAAAATAACTCCCAGGACAATAGAATTTTCCAGGTTACTCAACTGTTTTCGGATCATATCCGACTGATCATTCGTGATCGAGATCTTCAAGTCCTCCGGCACCTGGTGTTCTGCAACTGCCTCATCAAGCATTTCGAACATCTGATCGGTTGCAGCAAGTAAATTTTCCCCGCTCTTCTTAATCACCTGCAACGAAACGACCGGATTTTTATCCAATCGGGCAAAACTGTTTGGATATTCATAGCCCATACTTACGTTTGCTATATCTTTCAGGTAAACGAGCTTGTCGTTATCATTTTTTACTACAATATTCCTTATCTCCACAACATCTTCAAACTCACCGATTGTACGTATAGAACGTTTCGTCTTATTAAACCTGAGCTCCCCTCCGGGTATTGACACATTCTCCGATTGAATAGCCGATTCAATATCGAAAAAGCTCATATCCATGGCTTGCAGCTTATGTGGATCCACATTAATCTTTATCTCTCTGTCGTTCACCCCTTTGATTTCCACCTTTGAAATCTCATCAATTTCCTCGATCAGGTCCTGCAAATATTCGGCATATTCATTCAAAGCATCAATGCTATAATTTCCCGAGAGGTTCACATTAACAATTGGAAATTCTGAGAAATCTATATCCTGCACGTTCGGATCATCAAGCAAATCATCCGGCAACTCACGCTTTGCCTTATCCACAGCATCTTTTACATCCTGCAGGGCTTTATTAATATCCACATCGGTATTAAATTCGACACTGATCATTGAAAATCCCTGGGCAGAAGTTGAAGAAATTTCCTTTATTCCTTTTACCGATTCAATCTCCTTTTCAAGAGGCCTGGTAATAAGGTTTTCAATATCAATGGGAGGATTCCCCGGGTAAGGAGTTTGGACAAGAATAGTGGGAATAACCACTTCGGGCGTTAACTCTTTAGGCATATTTTTATAGGAAAAAATACCAAATCCCAGAATTGCCAGCGCCAG
>Ga0209947_1002240_pt1 | contig 11188 bp, 11 predicted proteins | sample SalPonR2_B_D2_MG_FD_185706 | JGI IMG/M metagenome (GOLD analysis project Ga0209947, IMG submission 185706) | Salt pond soil microbial communities from South San Francisco under conditions of wetland restoration - Salt Pond MetaG R2_B_D2_MG... ... | reverse complement strand
CTGGTGGGCGCTGTCGGTCAGCTATGCGCTGACCCTTGTGCTGGCGGTCTGCGCGGCACCGTTCCTGTTGCGTCTCTTCGCGATCCAGCATGATTGCGGTCACGGTGCCTTTTTCAGGAGCCGGACACTCAACGACTGGCTGGGGCGTGCGCTGGGCGTGGTGACGCTGACGCCCTATGACGTCTGGCGGCATTCGCATTCGATCCATCACAGTTCCTCGGGCAACCTGGGGCGGCGCGGGATCGGCGATATTCATACCCTGACGGTGGCGGAATATGCGGCCCTCACGCCGTTCCAGCGGCTGAAATACCGACTCTACCGCAATCCGGTGGTGCTGTTCGGGCTGGGGCCGGGCTATATCTTCCTGCTGGAGAACCGGCTGCCGCTCGGCTTCATGGGGCGCGCGCGCTATTGGGTCAGCGCGATGGCGACCAATGCCGTGCTTCTGGCGGTGCTGGCGGTGCTGGGCTGGTTCGGAGGGGTGATGCCGATCCTGCTGATCTTCCTGCCCTCGACCGTGCTGGCGGCGACGGCGGGCATGTGGCTTTTCTACGTGCAGCATCAGTTCGAGACCACCCATTGGGAGGCCGAGGAAAACTGGCAATTGCACGATGCGGCGCTCGAGGGGAGTTCGCATTACGTGATGCCCGGCTGGATGCAATGGCTGAGTGCGAATATCGGCATTCACCATGTCCATCATGTGAACAGTCGCATCCCGTTCTACCGCCTGCCCGAGGTACTGCGGGACCACGCCTATCTGGACCGGATAAACCGGATGACCATCCGCGAGAGCCTCGCCAATGCGCGGCTGCATCTGTGGGATGAAAAGGCCCGGCGGCTGTTGTCCTTTGCCGAGGCCCGGGCGGCGATGGACGCTGCTTGAATTCGCGGGGCCGGCGCTTATGTCCGGCTCAGGAGGATTGTTATGCGCCTGAATGCAGATTTCTCACAGCGGGTCGTGATCCGGCCCGAGGACTACGACTGGGTCGAATCGCCGGCAGGCGGGGTGGAGCGGATGATGCTCGACCGGATTGGCGACGAGGTGGCGCGCGCCACGACCATCGTCCGGTTTGCGCCCGATTCGTGGTTCGATGCGCATACCCATGGCGGGGGTGAGGAATATTTCGTCCTCGACGGGGTGTTCTCGGACGAATCGGGCGATTATCCGGCGGGCACCTATGTGCGCAATCCCATCGGCACGCGCCACAAGCCGCACACGCGCGAGGGCTGCACCATTCTGGTGAAGCTGCATCAGTTCGACCCGTCGGATACCGAGCAGTTCCATATCGACACGACCGAGGCCGCGTTTCGGCCCGGGCAGGTCGAGGGGCTGAGCGTGCTGCCGCTGCATTCGGCGGTGAACGAGAACGTGGCGCTTGTCCGTTGGGCCCCCGGCACGCGGTTCAGCGCGCATCGCCATTGGGGTGGCGAAGAGATTTTCGTGCTGGAGGGGACGTTTCAGGACGAGCATGGCGACTATCCCGCCGGGACGTGGCTGCGCAGCCCGCATCTGTCCGAGCACACGCCGTTTTCCGATGAGGGCTGTCTGATTTACGTGAAGACGGGGCATTTGCTGGATCAGGTGGCGGCCTGACGGGGCCGGTCTGAAGCGCACACTAGACTGAAGTACCTGCGCGATACGCGGCCGAAGGCCGCCGCGTATCGACGGGCCGCCCCGACGGCACGGCGATTTGGCTGCAACCTGAGCATCACATGGATGTTTTCCTGACTTGGCGGGGATAAAGTGCTGCCGAATAAGCGTTGGATCGCCGCACCGCAGCCCGTCGATGCGCGGCTTGCATCAAGGTGCGTCCTGTCCCGAAAACCGCGATCCGGTGCGTCACCCCGTCTAGCGCGGCAACGGGTTCTGCGCCCGGTTATAGGGCTGCCAGTCGGTGATCTCGGGGTAATACATCTGCCGCCAGCGGCGCACGCGCGGGTTCATCACCCGCCGCCAGATCGGCGGCACCATCGCGGCCATGGTCATCAGCGGATAGCCATAGGGCAGTTGCGGGGCATCGGCCTCGGTATAGTTCTGCAACAGCGGAAAGCGGCGGTCTGGCTTGTAGTGATGATCGGAATGGCGTTGCAGGTTGATCAGCAGCCAGTTCGATGCCTTGTGCGCGGCGTTCCAGCTATGGCGGGGTTGCACATGTTCATACTTGCCGCCGCCCAGGTGTTTGCGCGTGAGGCCGTAATGCTCGATGTAGTTCACCAGTTCCAGTTGCCAGACGGCGACGAAGGCCTGCCAGACAAAGAGCGCGAGCCCGACCGCGCCGCCGAGCAGAACGGCCAGCAAGGCCATGATCGCCTGCAAGGCCCAATAGCGGAAGAACGGGTTTTTCAAGTCATGCCAGGGCCGTCCCTTGCGCGCGAGCATGTCGCGTTCGGCGCGGAAGGCCGAGAGGAAACTGCCCCTGAGGACACGCGGAAAGAAGCGGTGAAACCCCTCGTTATAGCGCGCCGTCACCGGGTCGCGCGGGGTGCCGACATGGCGGTGATGCACCTGCAGATGTTCCGAGCGGAAATGCGAGTAGAGTACCATCGCCAAGAGCAGGTCGCCCAGGAACCGCTCGCCCCGGTCCTTTTGGTGCATCAATTCGTGGCTGTAATTGATCCCGACGGTGCCGGTGATGACCCCGACGCCGAAAAACAGCACGATGGTTTCCAGACCTGAGAGATGCGCGTCGCCGGGTCCGGTGACATACCAGATCATCCAGAAGAGCAGGGCGAATTGGAGCGGGGCCCAGATCAGCGTGATCGCCTTGTACCAGGTCAGTTGATCCTCGCGCGTGTCGAGATCGGCGTTTTCAGTATAGAGGCCGAGGAACGCGTCGAGGATGGAAAAGAAATACCACGTCACCACCGGCAGCAGGATCACCGTCCAGCCGCCGTGAAGCGCCCCGAGGATGGCCACCGGTATGAGCAGCAGGGACATCCAGAACGGCATGGCCCGGCTGAGCCTGGCGACCTGCGGGGCGGGGATCATGACACACTCCTCTGTTCGGCTAGACCGATTGGTTCAGATTGTATCCGCAAGCGCGCCCTGCGCAAGATCGAATACCTTGCGCATCACCGTGGGCAGATGCGCGGGGCGGAAGCTGTGGTGTGGGTGGAATGCGCCGCGATCCGGCGGGGTGTCGTGCGGGACCTCTGCCACGAGAATCCTCAGTCGCAGGTGAAAATGGGTGAAGGTGTGCCGCGCTTCGGCGTCGATCATGTGCCAGTCGGCGCTCAGGGGCGGTGCCGGGTCCGGCGCGTCGCCCCAGTCACTGCTGGGCCAGCCCAGCATACCGCCCAAAAGCCCCTTGTCGGGGCGTTCCTCCAGCAGCCACGCACCATCGCTGCGGCGGACGACATAGGCGTAGCCCAGCCGGGTCGGCTTGGGCTTTTTCGGCGTCTTGCGGGGCAGGTCCGCCGCCGTGCCCGCGCGGCGCGCGGCGCAGGCCGCCATCCACGGGCAGATGCCGCAGGCGGGGGACTTGGGCGTGCAGATCGTGGCACCGAGATCCATCACCGCCTGCGCGTAATCGCCGGGCCGGGCCTCGGGTGTCAGCGCCGCCGCCGCCTCGGTCAGCTCCGCCTTGGCCTTGGGCAGGGCGGTGTGGATGTCGTGCAGGCGGGCCATCACCCGCTCGACATTGCCGTCGACCACGACCTCGGACCGGTCGAAGGCGATCGCGGCGATGGCCGCCGCCGTGTAGGGGCCGATGCCCGGCAGGGCCATCAGCCCTGCGCGCGTGTCGGGAAACTGGCCGCCGTGGTCCTCTGCCACCACCCGCGCGCATTTCAGCAGGTTGCGGGCGCGGGCGTAATAGCCGAGCCCGGCCCATTCGCCCATCACCTGCGCATCCGGGGTCGCCGCCAGATCGGTCACGGTGGGCCAGAGCATGGTGAACCGCTCGAAATACGCCTTCACGGCGGCGACCGTGGTCTGTTGCAGCATCACCTCGCTGAGCCAGACGCGATAGGGATCGGGGCGCAGCCCCGCCATCCGCTCGGCGGGCGGGACGCGCCAGGGCAGAGCGCGTGCGTGGCTGTCATACCAGCGCAGCAACTCCTGCGGATCGGCGATCTGACGCATAGTTTATCTCTGCCTTTCAATCAGGTCTGGTATCCCGCCCCACATGGCATAGATTAGGGCGCATGAGGAGGGTGCCAAGCATGGCCAGCCGAAAGCAGACGACATACGGGTTCAAGCGCACCTCGGCGCTGCTCCAGCCCAGCATTCGCCGTGCCTCGGAAACGCGCGGGTTCGCGCAGTCGCGCCTGCTGACCCATTGGGCCGAAATCGCGGGCGAGGATATCGCCGCTGTCGCCCGGCCGGTGGAGGTGTCCTACGGGCGGCAGGGCATGGGCGCGACGCTGTCCCTGCTGACCACCGGTGCGCAGGCCCCGATGCTGGAGATGCAGAAGGAAACGCTGCGCGAGCGTGTCAACGCCGTGTACGGCTATAACGCCATCTCGCGCATCCGCATCACACAGACGGCCCCTACCGGGTTTGCCGACGGGCAGGTGGATTTCGATCACCGCCCCAAGGCCAAGACCCCGGTTGCCCCCGCCCCTGAAACCACCCGGGCCGCCACGGAACTGGCCGCGCCGGTGAGTGATGACGGTTTGCGCAGCGCGCTGGAATCGCTGGCGCGCAACGTATTAACCAGATCGCAAAGCTGAACTTTTCGAACAGACAAAGGTGAGACGATGAAACAACTGATCGCAACCGGGGCGTTGGCCCTTGCCATGCTTGCAGGCCCCGTTCAGGCGCAGGACGCCGACACCTCGCAAATCACGGAAATGACGATGGGCCCGGCGGATGCCAAGGTGACGATCATCGAATATGCGTCCTTTACCTGTCCGCATTGCGCGAATTTCCACAACGGCCCGCTCAAGGAGTTGAAGGCCGACTATATCGACACCGAAAAGGTGCATTTCATCTATCGCGATGTCTTTTTCGACCGGTTCGGTCTGTGGGCGTCGATGGTGGCGCGCTGTGGCGGGGAGGAGAAGTTCTTTGGCATCTCTGACATGATCTACGAGCAACAGCGTGAATGGACGAACGGCCAGCCTGCCGAGATCGCCGAGAACCTGCGCCGGATCGGTAAGGTCGCGGGGATCGAGCCTGATGCGCTCGAAGCGTGTCTGAATGACGAGGCCAAGGCCAAGGCGCTGGTCGCGTGGTATCAGGAGAACGCCGAGGCGCATGAGGTGAACTCGACCCCTACGCTGATCATCAACGAGCAGAAATACTCCAACATGGCCTATGACGAGCTCAAGGGCATCATCGACGAGAAACTCGCCGAGTAAGGCTGCCTGTCACAGCCCGACGCGGCGGAGGGCCGCGTCGAGCGGGGCGCTGTCCATGATCCGCAATCGCACCGGAAGGCTGAGCACCTGACGCCGGAAATCGGGTGGCAGGCGCACCGCGTCCTTTTCGGTGGTGACCAGCTGCGCGCCGCGCAGCTGCGCCTCGCGCGCCAGCCGGGTCATCAGGGAGACGGTCAGCGGCTGGTGATCTTCCAGCGCCTCGCCGCGCACGAGATCGGCCCCGAGCCCTTGCAGCGTGGCGAAGAATTTCTCGGGGTGGCCGATCCCCGCGAAGGCCAGCAGCCGCGCGCCGCGCCAGTCCATGCCGGTCTGCAAGGGTTCCATACGTGCACGTATGTTTGGTGGTTGGATCAGGTTGCCCCAAGCGGCCTGAAACGTGTCCTGCGCGGCCTGTGGCCCCATGGACATCAGAAGGTCCGCGCGATTCAGGCCCGATAGGACAGGCTCTTGCAACGGCCCAGCCGGGATGCAGCGGCCGTTGCCAAAGCCCTTGACCGCATCGACCACGATCAGGGACAGGTCCTTGAAGAGGCTTGGGTTCTGGTGGCCGTTATCCATCACGATGCAATCGACCTGCACGTCACCGGCTTGCGCCTGCGCCATGATCGCGCGCGCGCCCGCCGCGCGATCACGGGCGATCCAGGTCGGGGCGAAGGCAGCGGCGAGCAGGGGCTCATCGCCAACATCCGTATCCGTATGTTTTACCGGATCCACCGCCACCGGCCCGCTCAGTCGTCCGCCGTGACCGCCCGACAGGATCACCGGCGCATGCCCGCGGTCCTGCAACAGGGCGACCAGCGCCTGCACGGTCGGGGTCTTGCCGGTGCCGCCCGCATTCAGGTTGCCGACGCAGATCACCGGCACTGGTGCATGCCAGTCGGGCGCGCGGCCCGCACGGTGCGCCGTGATCCGGCCATAGGCCCAGCCCAGAGGGGCCAGCAGCCGCGCGCGCGGATCGGGGCGGTCGGGTGGGGTGAACCAGTAGCCGGGTGCCCTCATCTTGCGGCGTCCTGACGGTCGAGGCGATCAAGAAGCATGTCCACGATCCGGTCGGTCACCGCCGCGCCCTTGGAGGCCACGTCCCACGCCGCATGTGCCATGGTGGCGGATTGATCGGGTGGCATGAGGCGTTGTACCGCGCCGGAGAGCGTGTCGGTGTCGCGCACGATGCGCGCCGCGCCGGCCTCGGCATAGCGGGAATAGCGGTGCAGATAGCGGGCCACGTTGGGCCCGTAGAGAATGGCCGAGCCATGCGCGGCAGGCTCGTTCGGGTCGCGGCCGTATTGGCCCGAGACCAGCGAGGAGCCCATGAAGGTGATCGGTGCGAGCCTGTACCACAGCCCCATCTCGCCGCGCGTATCGGCGAGCACGATCTGGGTTGCCTCGCTTGGCAGCTCGCCCTCGGACCAGGTGACATAGCGCCAGCCCTCGGCATCCAGACGCGGCCGTATGGTGGCGCTGTCCGCCGGGTCGTCGGGCACGATCACCAGCAGGCAGCGATGCGCGGCGCGGCTTGCCTCCCGATGCGCGGCGAGCACGGTGTCAAGCTCGTCCACATGCAGCATCGCCGCCAGCCAGACCGGACGCCCGAGCAGCAGCACGGCCATCTCCTCACGGTCTGACATGTTGCAGGGCAGGGTGAGTGCGCCTTCCTGGAACGGGCCGGTGACGCTGACGATCCGCTCCGGCGCGCCGAGGCGGCGGACTTGCCGTGCGGCGGCCTCGTTGCGGGCGAGGATCGCGGTGAAGCTGCCGAGCACGGCGCGCGGCAAGTCGGGGAACCAGCGCCAGACCGGACGCTCCAGCAGCGTCTCGTCGGCATCCACCAGATAGAGCGGGATGTCCTTGCGCGCGGCGCAGACCATCAGCGCCGGTTTCAGATCACCTCCGGTCCACAGGCAGATATCGGGCCGCCAGTGGTCGAGGAACGCATCGGCGGCGGGCACGTTGTCTTCGGGCAGGGTTTGCCAGATCACCGTGCCCCCGGCGCGCCTGCGGCGGGGTTCGGGCATCGTGGCGGTCAGCACCATGTGCAGGCCTGGGCGGGTCTGGGTCAGCCGTTTGGCGAGGTGAACGAGCGTGTCGGCGCGGGCTGCATCCACCGCGTGCGCCCAGATCACCGTCCCGTCGGGCCGGGGGGTGTCGGGCAGCGTGGGGGCGGGCCCGGTGCGCCGGGCATAGGCGAGATAGGCCGCAAGGCTGAGCGAGCGGGTCATGCCGTGTGAGGTCGTGTGCGCGGTGTCCCGGGCATGGTGGGGTCCTTTTCGAGGTGTGCGCAGCCTATCCCGGGGGGCGTCGGCGTCAAGGTGGCGGCTTGACGGCGCGCGCGTTGCGGGGCAACCAGTGGTCAGCCCGAGGAGATGCCCCGTGACCAAGCCCTTTCTCATTCTGCAACTGCGCCCCGAAACCGAGGCGGCAGATGACGAATATGCCGCGATCCTGCGCAAGGGCGGGCTGGAGGCGGCGCGGACCCACCGTATCCGGCTGGATCAGCAGGACCTGCCGCCGGACCTGCGGCTGGCGGAATATGCCGGGGTGATCGTCGGCGGCGGCCCCGGCTGTGTCAGTGACGCGCCGGACGACAAGACCCCGCAGGAGGCCCGGATCGAGGCGGCCGTGCTGTCGCTGATGCCGCGCATCACCGGCGAGGATATCCCGTTTCTCGGCTGTTGCTACGGGATCGGCATCCTTGGTAAGCATCTGGGCGGCGATGTCGCCAAGCGCGCGCATGGCGAGCCGGTGGGCACCGCCGATTGCACCGTCGCGCCCGAGGCCGGTGACGATCCGCTGCTGGAGGGTATCCCCGGTCGCTTTGCCGCGTTCGTGGGTCACAAGGAAGCGTTGCAGGACCTGCCCGAGGGCTGCGTGCATCTGGTCGCCTCGCCGACCTGTCCCTATCAGATGGTGCGTCATGGCGCGAATGTCTACGCGACGCAGTTCCACCCCGAGGCCGATGCAGCCGGGTTCGAGACGCGCATCCGCATTTACCGGCACAAGGGCTATTTCCCGCCGGAGACGGCCGATGAGCTGATTACCATGTGCCGCGCGGCGGAGGTGCATGCGCCGGAGCGCATCCTGCGCAATTTCATCACCCGCTACGCCTGAAAAGCGCCATCTGGCTTGCGCCGCCAAGGGTTGGATGCACGTCGCCGACATCGAGGCGCGTGACCGCGTAGCCGTTGCGTGCGGCCACCCCGTCGGCCCATTGGCCGAAGCGGTCGCGGGTCCACTCGAAGTGATGGCCGGGATGGCGGAAGCGGTGAGCGGGCACGCCGAGAACCGGGTTATACTCGGCATTGGGGGTGGTCACGATGACGTGGCGGGGGCGCATGTCGCCGAAGAGTGCCCGCTCCAGCCGGTTTAGATCGGCCAGCGGCAGGTGCTCGATCGTTTCCACGAGGCAGGCGCACTCATAGCCGCGCAGGGCGGCATGCCGGGCGGTCATCGAGGCATGGGCGATCTGCACCTTGGCGCGTGCGGCCTCGGGCAGGTCGTCCAGCCGTGCCTGCAAGGCGCGCAGGGCTGGCAGGTCGAGGTCGAGCCCGCTGATCCGGGTGATCGCGGCCAGGGGGGCCAGCCGCAGGATCAGATCGCCCGAGCCGCAGCCGAGATCGAGCACCGTGCGCGCGCCTGTTTCCGTGACCGCCGCGACCACCGCTGCCAGTCGTGTGTCGTGCAGCGCGCTGGTCATGGTCCGGGCACCTGCATCAGCGCCACGTCCTTGCGCGGGATCTCGCACGACCAGCTGCGGGAGGCGGCGATATGCGTCAGTGTCGCGGCGCGGTAGAAGACGACATGCGTCGGGTCCATGCGGTAGTGCCAGCTGGCAAAGCGGGCGTCCTCGGTCTGGAAGGAGGTCATCACCGCGAGCCAGCCGCCGGGGCGGAGCATGGCGCCAAGCCGGTCGAATTCGGCGGCGGGGGTGTGGAAATGCTCGGCGGTTTCGGTGCAGGTGATGAAATCATACTGCGCGTCCAGAACGGCCGTGTCGGGCGCATAGAACGGATCAAAAACCGCCATGTCATGCCCGGCTTCGCGCAGCATATGCGCCAGTGCCGGGCCGGGGCCGCAGCCGTAATCGAGGCCCCGCGCGCCGGGGGACAGCCGCGCCCGCAGCGGGGCGGCGAGCCGGTTGAGAAACCCGCGATAGCCGGGATCGTGCACGTCGTTCTCGTGCTTGTCGTATTCCGCGCGTTCAGTCGCGGCATCGGTGTAGTGCGCCGGGTTGAGGCCGCGCGCGTGACAGGTATCGCAACGCCAGTATCCCAAGCCGTCGAACACGCCGAAGGACGCAAGATCTGGCGCGCGGCAGACGGGGCAGGCAGGGGGCAGGAGATGTGACATGCGGCGCTTTCGCTCGGGTTCCGTCTGCCATAGCCGGGCGCGGGGCCGGGGATCAAGCGGGGCGTGGCATGGACAGCACCGCGCGGATTGCCTAAGCCTGCACCAGCGAGACGGACGAGAGGATGGCATGGCAAAGCGTAAACCCTTCGAGATCGGCAGTGCCACCGTGGCCCCCGGCAGCCGTGCCCGCGTCGATATTCCGGTCAGCACGCTGTCCAATCACACGCCGGTGCACCTGTCGGTGGAGGTGGTGCATGGCAAGCGCGCGGGGCCGGTGATGTTCGTCTCGGCGGCGATTCACGGGGACGAGGTGATCGGGGTCGAGATCATGCGGCGGTTGCTGCGTGCCGCGCCGCTCAATTCAATGGCCGGGACGCTCTTGGCGGTGCCGATCGTCAACACGTTCGGGTTTCTCAACCATTCGCGCTATCTGCCGGACCGGCGCGATCTGAACCGGGTGTTTCCGGGGCTGAGCGAGGGGTCGATGGCGTCGCAACTGGCGCATATCTTCATGAACGAGGTGGTGATGCGCGCCGATGTGGGTATCGACCTGCATTCGGCGGCCATTCATCGCACCAACCTGCCACAGCTGCGCCTCACGCCCGGCAATGACCGGCTGGAGCATTTGGGACAGGCGTTCGGTGCGCCGGTGATGATGGAGTCGAAGCTGCGCGAAGGCTCGCTGCGGATGGCGGCAGAGGAGGCGGGGGTCGACGTGCTGCTTTACGAGGGCGGCGAGGGATTGCGGTTTGACGAGTTTGCCGCGCGGGCGGGTGTTTCGGGCATCCTGAGGGTCATGCGGCACCTCAAGATGATCGGCGCCAAGGGCGTGCCGCGCGCCAAGGGGCAGCCGATCCGTGCACGCAGTTCGACCTGGTATCGCGCGCCGCGTGGCGGGCTGTTTCGCGGCTATCTCGCGGTGGGTGACGCGGTGCAGCCGGGCACGGTGCTGGGGGCGGTCGCCAATGCCTTTGGCGATATAGAGACCGAGGTCGTGGCGGAGGAAAGCGGCATCATCATCGGGCGCACCAACATGCCGGTGGTCTATGAGGGCGATGCGCTGTTTCACGTCGCCGAGACCCCCCGCGCCGAGGCTGCCGCCGAGGGTATCAGCGCGCATATCGATGCGGTGCCACTCTATGATGAGGACGAGATCATCTGAGGGGGGCGGGTGGGCGGCGCGTCACGCCTCTGGCCAGTTCTCGATGATCTCCATCGCCTCATCGGCGGTTTCGACAAAGCGGAAGAGGTCGAGATCCTCGGCGCTGATCGTGCCGGCCTCGGACAGGGCCTCCCAATTGATGATGGAGCGCCAGAATGCCTCGCCGAAGAGCAGAAACGGCACCTTGGTCATGCGGTCGGTCTGGATGAGGGTGAGCGCCTCGAAGGTCTCGTCGAGGGTGCCGAACCCGCCGGGAAAGACGCAGATGGCGCGGGCGCGCATCAGGAAATGCATCTTGCGGATGGCGAAATAGTGGAAGTTGAAGCACAGGCCGGGGGTGACATACTCGTTCGGGGC
>Ga0209947_1002237_pt1 | contig 11191 bp, 8 predicted proteins | sample SalPonR2_B_D2_MG_FD_185706 | JGI IMG/M metagenome (GOLD analysis project Ga0209947, IMG submission 185706) | Salt pond soil microbial communities from South San Francisco under conditions of wetland restoration - Salt Pond MetaG R2_B_D2_MG... ... | reverse complement strand
CATACGGTTGAAGGTGAGAGGGAAAACATAAAAATCACGTATCCCGGAGATTTTAGTATACCCTTCCGGGCACCACATCCTGAAGGAGCATCTGAATGAAAATTGGTTTCGGTTGGGACCTTCACCAACTAGTGACAGAACGTGCCCTGGTCCTCGGGGGAATTAAAATTGAAGCCCCCTTCGGAGAAAGCGGCCATTCCGACGGCGACGTACTCATACACGCAATAATTGACGCCCTCTTCGGGGCGGCGGGGCTTGGTGATATCGGCACCCATTTCCCTCCCTCCGAGCCGAAATGGAAAGATAGTGCCTCCACCACGCTGCTCTCCGAGGCCCTGGAAATGGTCCATACCGCCGGTTACCAACTGGTCAATTTGGATACCACGATAGTCCTTCAACAGCCGAAGCTCTCCTCTTATATTCCTGCCATACAGGCCAATCTGGCGGAGCTGCTAATAACCTCGCCGGATACTATATCAGTAAAAGCAAAAACGAAGGAACAGGTGGATGCAACCGGGGAAGGCCGGGCGATCGAAGCCTATGCGGCGGTCCTGTTGGACACCCCCGACCCCTCCCTCTGGGTTTGAGCCTTGGGGATGATACTTTGAGGATGATACTTTGGGGATGAGCCTCGAAGCCTGATACCCCGGAGCTACACCTAACAGCTAAAACGAGAAGGATACACTAATGGACTATGGGGAAATTGTAGCGCATGTAAAAAAATCTGTGGAGGAGCATCAGATCCCCTCCGTCTCCGACATTGCCAACCTCGACCGCGACCCGTACCAGATACTCATATCCACCATTATCTCGTTAAGAACAAAGGACGAAGTCACCGCAGCGGCCGCACGGAGACTCTTCGACCAAGCTCCCACCCCCCAGGCTATGGAAGCCCTCACTACAGAACAAATCCAGAAACTTATATATCCGGCCGGTTTTTACCGGAACAAGGCGGATAACATAAAAAAAATCACCCACATCATACTTGAAAAACATGCAGGCACGGTACCCGCATCTCAGGAAGAGCTGCGTGCACTGCCGGGGGTCGGCCTAAAAACCGCCAACCTCACCCTCAGCCTCGCTTTTGCACTCCCCTACATCTGTGTTGATATCCACGTACATCGCATCTCCAACAGGCTTGGATGGGTAAAAACCGACAAACCCGACGAAACCGAAGGTGAACTGAGCCGTGTACTTCCCCAAGAATACTGGATCGAAATAAATGAACTCTTCGTCAGATTCGGACAAAGTGTATGTACCCCTGTCTCCCCCTGGTGCTCAAAATGTCCCCTTGAGGCAAGTTGTCCGAAGATTGGTGTTAGCCGGCAGCGCTGAAAGCCAACAGCCAACAGCCAACAAACCAATAGATCCTCTGCAAAAGTTTCAGCCCCTCCGCCCCTTTCAACAGGGCTCTCAACACAACAGGGCGAGTTCGATCAACAGAGACAGGTTTGCTAAGCAAAGCAAAAAAAACCCGATGTCTTCTTTTTACAGAAAACACCGGGCTGATAATTAGAAACGGCAGCAGATACTAATCTTCGGCGATCAATAAAGTTTTGGGATCAAGCTTAAGCTGCATATCACGATTTTCAATCATCTCATGGTCCTTCGATACTTCAAGATGGATGTAATCACCCTCATGTCGCAAGTTTACAATAACATCCAATTTTTCAAGGAGCGCTTCAAGAATTGAAGGAACCCCCTGTTCATTGAACATAGGGCCGTCCCCCTCTTTGAGGGAAACGCTGAACCAAATCTCAAGACCCTGCCGTTCAGCAAACTCTCTAATTTCATCCAGCTCTCCTGCAGTTCGCTCGGTTATATCATATCCATCAAAAATAACCGCATCCGCAGGGAAATTTCCATCTTTTATAAGTGCCTCCAGACTGCTTACAATCTGCTCAATACTTACTCCCTCTTGATTAAAGTTCATAATGACACGATTGTGAATAATCTCATCATGGACCTCAACCGCATGTTCCAAATTACGTTTTTTAGCAATTTCCCGAAAAATATCTTCATACCAATTGATAATATGATCAACATTTGAAGCAAAGGATACATGAATCACATGACGATTCTGGAAAAGTTTGTCCACCGCAATGTGGGTAAGACATGCGGTCTTTCCAACACCCTTTTTTGAAGCCAGCACCCCAAGGTGCCCTTTTCCAACCCCGCCATGGATAGATTTTTCAAAAATCCGCAGCGGGCTTCGTTTTATAAGCTCCGATTTTACCATATTGATTTCTCCTCCTGATCTTCCTCTTACTTACAAGACTATAACACTTACAAGGTTATTACAAAATTTGCGGCCCCGCTATAAAAAAGCGGAATTTCACCGCCTACGGGACCGCTTGTTGAAAAATTATTTCTGTTCTTGTTTCTTCTTTTCTTCAAACTCTTTCATCAGCTCTTCGGAAATACTCTGTGGAACCTTGTCGTATTTCAGGAACTCCATGGTAAACTCGGCCTTCCCCTGGGTTAATGAACGAAGTACAGTAGAGAAACCGAACATTTCACTCATAGGAACTTCAGCCTCCACGTTGAAGAAAACCCCTTCTTCAACAGTACTTACAATCATTCCGCGTCGCTGATTCAAGGTCCCGAAGATGTTCCCCTGAAACTCCGTCGGCCCTTCCACAGAAACCTTCATAATCGGCTCCATAATAATAGGCTTGGCCTTGGGATAGGTACTCCGGAAAGCTTGAAATGCTGCTGTTTGAAAAGCCATTTCAGAGGAGTCAACAGCGTGAAACTGTCCATCGTTCAATACCACTCTTACCCCTACAACCGGGAACCCGATCAAACTACCCTTTTCCAGGGCTCTCTTGAATCCGGCATCACAGGCAGGAATGTATTCTGTGGGAATCACACCACCCTTTATCTGGTTCACAAACTCGTAGTTTTCTTCGCTTTCTGTAATCGGCTCGATTCTACCGACCACCCGTCCAAACTGTCCGGACCCACCAGTCTGCTTTTTGTGGGTGTAGTCATAATCAGCCGCCTGACTGATGGTTTCACGGTAGGCTACCTGGGGTATTCCCACATCTACCTCAGCCTTGTATTCCCGCTTCATACGGGTAATGTATACATCAAGGTGAAGCTCACCCATACCCTGTACGATGGTCTGGTTCGACTCGGGATCAACGTATGTTCGGAAAGTAGGGTCCTCCTTGGTAAAGCGGTTCAGGGCCTTCGACATACGGTCCGCCGCGCTCTTGTCCTTAGGTGAGATTGCCAGCGAGATAACCGGATTGGGAACAAACATACTAGTCATGGTGTAGTTCAGCCCGCCGCCGGTAAAAGTATCGCCGGAGGCACAATCAATACCAAAGAGCGCAGCTATTTCACCGGCACCGGCATCGTTAATGTCCTCCATATGGTCGGCATGCATCTTGATCAGCCGCCCCACCTTGAAACGCTTACGTGAACGGACATTGTAAAGCTCGTCACCCTTCTTTACCTTACCTTGGTAAATTCTGATATAAGTCAGCTGACCGTACTGTCCCTCTTCAAGCTTGAAGGCCAAGGCCACTGTCGGCTTTTCATCATCCGCGGTCAGTTTTACCGGCTCCTCGTTATTCTCCATATCAAGGGCTTCATTGCTTACCTGGGTCGGATTCGGCAAATAGGCGATTACCGCGTCTAAAAGTGCCTGAACACCCTTATTCTTATATGCAGAGCCCATATACACCGGAGTAATATCCTGGCTGAGAGTTGCGATTCTCACCGCATTATGGATGAGTTCCTCGGTAACATTTTCCTCCATCATCGCTTCCATCAGCTCATCGGAGTACATAGAAACCGCATCCAGCATTACCTCGTGCTTCTCTTCCGCCAGCTGCTTCAGGTCTTCGGGGATCTCTTTTTCAACCATCTCTTCACCGGCGGGGCCTTCGAAGTAGATCGCTTTCATCTTGATCAGATCAACCACACCCTCGTGCTTGTCCTCGAGACCTATCGGGATCTGCATAAGCACCGCATTGTGACCCAGTTTTTCTTCCAGCTGGTCACGAACACGAAGCGGATTTGCACCGGCACGGTCGCACTTGTTGACAAATGCCAGCCGTGGAACCCCGTAACGCTTCATCTGACGGTCTACAGTAATGGACTGACTCTGCACACCACCTACCGAACAAAGTACAAGGACTGCTCCATCAAGCACACGAAGGGCCCGTTCTACCTCAATAGTAAAGTCTACATGTCCCGGAGTATCGATTATATTAATTGGATGGTCTTTCCATTTTACATTGGTTGCAGCAGATGCAATGGTAATACCACGCTCTTTCTCCAACTCCATGGAGTCCATTGTCGCACCAACACCATCTTTACCTCGGACCTCGTGGATAGCATGAATTCGCTTACAGTAAAAAAGCATGCGTTCGGTCAGGGTCGTTTTACCGGAGTCGATATGCGCACTAATTCCGATATTGCGCAGTTTAGTAATATCCGGAGTACTCATAAATATTCCACCTCTCACTCAATAGAGTTTAGTTTATTCTTATGTTTATACACCCTCATTTTTTTCTTGAAGGCAGTCAAAACTCATGGTATAATTTTCGCTAAGTCTGTCGGGAAGCCTCAAACCTTATGGGCTCATGAGTCTATAGTATATTGTAAATAAAATCAATCCCACAAAACAGAACCACCTGAACAATACGCCGGGATTTCTTGCTCAAAACTTCGAATTAATCTTGAATTAATCACCTTTTCAACCTTCAGCCGAGAACTTCCACCAAATTCCAAATGAATACAGTGAGTGAATGCATTACATAAGGGTATGAATGATTTTCCCTCTGATTTTCTATTCTAACGACTGTCGGCGAAGGCTTGTGGTCTGACTTTTACACAGGCTTGTAGCCTATGTAGCCTATGTAGTCTATGTAGCCTGGCTTGTAGACTATAAGGGATCGTCGAAAAACAGTTCCCCGGATCATCGAGAAATAGAGCTCCAAAGCGCCAAAAAACGTGAATCCGGAGGGGTCCACTCTGCTGCTTAGTAATGAGTTGTGATGTGAAAATAGTATTCCCTTTTTAGCTTTAGGCTCTTTTTCAGAGGTCCCATTATATGCTTTGAGCTGAAGGCGATTCACCTAAGCAAAAGACGGTATATTGTTGTTCGAGACGACGGTATGCCTTGTGATACCGCTGAAACCGCACTCCGTCTTTTTCCGTAAAGTCTACCAATCGCAGAGCGTCCATATTGTGACGAAGGTCTGCCAATTTTATGGGTATTGCCGCGGGGGTACCCGATAAGCGCTTGATATACTCCTCGTATGTTTCACCTTCTCGGCGAGAAAGAGCATCCACCAGGCGAACGACCTCTTCAGAAAAGCCTTCGCTTCTTAGATCATCCAAAGTGATAGGACTATCCTCTACTACATCATGGAGCACCGCAGCCGTTTGCAATGCTAAGCCCTTTACATTCTGCATTACATACAATGGATGCAAGATATACGGGGCCCCGTTGCGTTGGGTCTGGCCTTTGTGGGTACTCAAAGCCAGCTCAATAGCCTCTTCTAATCCAGTTTTACGCAAAATGGTGCTACACCTTAAATAAATATTTTATATACATACATATACGTTTTCAAAAAATAATTGTATCATTAATCTTTCATATTTACAGTATTTATTGTAAAAACGGCACCAAGGTTCGTAAAACTGTTTTGAGAATGGAGGAATTGGATTTTTAAAGATACAACCCCTTTCAACCCCAAAAAAAGCCCCCTTTTCTACGGGTGGATAATCCTCGCAATCGGTACCATCGGAATGCTTATGAGCATCCCCGGCCAGACAGTCGGGGTATCAGTCTTTACCGATTACCTCATCGAAGCCCTAAACCTCAGCAGGAATGCCATCAGCATAGCCTATCTAGTCGGTACAGTAACAAGTGCGTTTCTCCTTTCCGCAGGCGGACGGGCCTTTGACCGCTACGGGGCCCGAAAAATGGGAGTTGCCGTTACCCTGCTATTAGCCGTTACTCTCGTGTATCTCTCGTTCTCCGCCGTCTTTACCACTGGAATAAGTGGAATCCTCGGAAACCGCTGGGCCTCCATAATCGCATTTATCATCATAACCTTCGGTTTTTTTCTCCTGCGCTTTTTTGGACAGGGAACCCTCACAATGACAAGCCGTAACATGGTAATGAAATGGTTTGAGAAAAGGCGGGGATTAGCAAACGCAGTACTTGGAATAGCCGTTTCCCTGGGCTTTTCCTTAGCACCAAGGGTCCTTGATATCTTCGTGCAGTCACAGGGATGGCAGGGTGCCTGGCGCTTCATGGCAGTAATCCTTTTACTATTTGCAGCAGCCGTTTATCTGCTCTTCAGAGATAATCCGCAAGCCCTCGGGCTAAAACCGGACGGAAATAGACCTGTAAAAGTGAAACATGCCCTTCACGCTGAAACCTCCGCCAGCAGGGAGTTTACACTCCCTGAAGCTCGACGTACCTACACTTTCTGGCTATTCAACCTGACATTAGCACTCTCCTCACTTGCAATGACTGCCTTCACCTTTCATGTAGTAAGTATTTTTGTAGAATCGGGGCTGAGCCGATCTCAAGCAGTGAATATTTTTCTCCCAGCATCGCTGGTCGCAGTCATCTCACAATTTATCGGCAGCTGGATAAGTGATTATATTCCCCTTCGCTTTATTGCCTTGGTCCAGTCGATCGGAGCACTTTTGATCGGTACCGGGGTACTGCTTCTCTCATCTTCGGCCGGTCCAGTTATTGTCGTATTAGGACTTGGTTTTACCCAAGGAATGATGGGAATTACCTCAAACATTACCTGGCCGCGTTTCTTTGGATTGCGAAATCTAGGGGCGATCTCCGGTTATGCGATGGCCTGGACGGTTGCAGGAAGCGCGGTAGGGCCTTACTTCTTTAGTGTATCCCTTGACCTTTTCGGTTCATATTCTCTCGCAGCATTAATAACACTTATAAGCGGCGGAATACTGGCATTTGGTGCACTTTTCGTCCACAGGCCCACATAATGAAGCCGATGTAATGAAACATAGAAAGCACCCATAGCAGGAATTCTAATTTTGGATGTCTTCTGACTTCCAAAATTAGAATAACCTCAAACTCTTTAAGCTAATTTACTTATCTTAAACAAAATGTGAGCATTCTAAATTTGAAAATTTTGGTGAAATTTTCAAATTTAGAATTACTGCACCCAGAGGCAAAACCCTTGCCCCCTGGGCCACATACACATACATACCCATTGAATGATTCCCATGAATGAGTACTTCCTAATGTGTCTTGAAGGGGATTTTACCCGCAGGACAACCTGTTGTATACTCATGAAATAGGGAGTGAATATGGGGCAATGCTATATTGGTACAAGCGGTTTTTCCTATCGCGACTGGGTTGGGCACTTTTATCCTGAACAATTACAGCAAAAAGAGTTTTTATCCTACTACAGCAGCCGATTCGATTTCGTAGAACTTAATTTTACTTACTATCGGCAGCCGACACCACAAGTACTGAAGAAAATGCTCAACAGCGTACCGAGTAACTTTCTCTTTACCCTTAAAGCCCATCAGAGTATTACCCATGAGCGAGAAAATAACTGGCAACGATCCGTGGAGGAGTTTCTGAGAGGGATCCAGCCACTCAATGAAAGTGGTCAATGTGGAGGGATTCTTTTACAGTTTCCCTACAGCTTCCATTATACTCCCGAAAACAGGCGCTACCTGGCAAAAGTAACGGCGGCGCTTCAAGCAAAACCGACGAACATACAAAAAGGGAGGGAAGTAACACCCTCCGGAGGTACATCTCCGCCGCTTCTTATAGAATTTCGTAATAGGGACTGGGAAAAGGGCCACGTATTTGAAGAGATGAAGGACAGGGGCCTGGGATTGATCATAACCGATCACCCGGACTTGAAAAATCTTCCGCAAACATCCAATATAGTAACGTCGAATACCGCATATATTCGTTTTCATGGTCGCAACAGGGAGAATTGGTGGAGTGGGGATAACGTAAGCCGTTACGATTACCTTTACAGCCGGAAAGAACTTGAAGAGCGCCTGCCTGATGTTCTATCTATGAGGAAACACTCAAAACGGCTTTTTGTGGCTTTTAATAATCACCATAAAGGCCAGGCTGCACAAAATGCACTTCTTTTTACCGAACTGATGGATTCCGAAGGAAGGAATTCCGAATAAATGGAGAACCTATAAACCGAAATGATATCTACATCCCATTCATTGCACCAGTTTCTCTCACACATTAGTTCATCGGGCTCCGCGGAAGAGTGGTCCAAGGGGATCTGCAGCTTTGTATCTCAGCGCACCGGATCATCCCTTACCACCTTGTACCGGGTACCGAAAACCCAAACCATCCGTATCGAGAAAAGCGGCAAATTGTACCTTCACGCCCAAATCGGCCACACTACAGCTCCTAAGAACATTTCAGCGGGTGCTGATTTTCTCCAGGCAGCGGCAGGCTGTGAAGGGGCGGTGGTCCAAAACAGCCCCGAAGGCCCCTTTAAAGACCTACTGCTGAATGAACATATGGAAAGCGGCATTGCAGTGTTGCTTTATGCAACAACTCCCTTTCGCGGTTTATTGGTAGCCAACTATACCGCCCCCTATCACTACACCGGCAGTTCGATCGGCCTGTTCGAACAGATACGAACCTTGGTGAAGTACACACCCCAGGGTCCAGGAGGAAAAACATGAGTAATTATCTTGAACTCTTCGCCAGTCGTCCAATTTGGATGTATATAAGTATCCTTGCACTGCTCACCGCCGTGGTAATTCTTATATCGAGATATTCCTATTTGAAACGAAAAATAAAGAAAGAAGCCGCCGCATGTGCTGAGACACATCCATCGATGCAAAGCACCTGCACGTTTTCTCTCCCAAGTAAAACACTCTCATCTTATTTTCGGCAGATAAAAAAATTATCCAGGCGCTACGGAATCAATTTACCGGTATTGATGCATCTGGATGATTTCTGGATTCAAAGACTTTCCAACCGGCCGACATCGCAGCTTATGCGTAAGCTGCTGCTGTACTCACCGGAAAAAGCACTGTTCCCCTGTTTCCAGGCGGCCCTTGATTCCCCAAAGCGCTTCGAGGTTTTGAAGGACTGGATAGATAAGAGCGGAGAGTTTATGGTTATGGGAACAATCGCCGAATCTTGTGGCGGTAGAGAGTTCGACGGAGCAAAAGCCCTCGCCCTGATTGCACCTTGGAAGGATGAATTGTATGAAATGACCGGTGACCAGCGTTGGACGACCCGGTGGTTTGCCCTTCGTATACTTCTTTTCGACTCCTCCGAACGATCAATAAAAGCGGTATGGGCCGGCTTCGACGATCCCTCCCACCGGATTCGAAGGATGATGGCCAACGACTGCCGATCTGATGATGAAAGCCGACTTTATGAAAATCTGCAGAATTTGCTTTTAGATGATCCGGTGTATGAAGTCCGCTCCACTGCCCGGCGGCGTATAGAATCGGATTTTTTAGATCGATACGCAATTCCTTCATCCCTCACTCATACGCAAAAACTTCATATTACGGAACTTCTCAACCCTGGTATCCAGCAAGACCGGGAGTACGCCTTTTCATTGCTGGACGGCAAGGACGATGAACTTATGTTGGAGGCCGCCCGCGTCTTAAATCGTAGCGGCTCTCTCCGCCGCTTATTTCTTCAGGCCTTTCACGAAGATCATCCCAGCTTAAGGCGAACACAGCACCTTTTGTCGAATGCCGCCCGGGTGCATTGTTCGGACTTCCTCACCGCTCTTGAAGAGAGCAGCAATCCAGGCACTCTTCAGGTTGCGGCAGAACTGCTCAGAACTTATGGTGACCGCACCCATATCACCACACTGCTGCAGCGTATTCGTTCACTGGGGGAAGAACAAAAAAAGCGGGAACCCCTGCGTACGATCTACCTGGAGGCACTTGAAACGGCCTGTCTCCGCGGTGACGACAGCTCCCTGGCCCTCCTTCGGGATGAACTTTCAATCCGCCGAGAGGATACACTGCTTCACACCCATCTCTTGCCGATGCTGCCGGCAGAACACGCTCATGTGTACATCAACACCCTGTTTTCATTTCTTTACGACAGCAGCTATACCGCAAAAGAAACCCTCCGCACAACCTTATCCCGCCTTAATCCTGAACTTACCCTTCCAACTCTATTCGAACTCATAAAATCGAACCCCGAGGATGTTACACCGGCAATACAGGAACAGGCATTGCGGGTTCTGTGCGAAATTGGCATTCCCTATACCCTGCAACATGTATTAGAACATCTGCCGCTGATGGAAATCGACCAAGCTTCACGTTACGCGAAACTCCTCTCCGAACATTTTGGAAAGACTTTTCAGGAACGAAGCGCCGACTTACTGAAGACAAAGGATGCCCGCCTCCGATCTCGTTTAATCTCCGCCCTTCCGCCTCAGTACCATTCAGCGTTCAAATCGCAGCTGCGTGCTGCACTCCAGGATGCCGATCCGGAGGTACGCGCCGCCTGCTCGTGGACCCTTGTAAGTTCGGGCAATAAGGAAGATCGAAGCCAATGCCTTCCGCTTTTGCATGATCCTGTAGAATCCGTCCGTATCAGCACCGCCAAGGCCTTTGCTGTTCATGCCGGCCCCGATTATTTCGGAGAATTAAAACAGGTACTCGAAAGTAAAAACGAAATGATACCAGTTCAAAAGACCGTTATAGAAGGCTTAGTTGAAAGCCCCCATGAAGAGTCGGTAGATCTTCTCGTTCAGCAGGTCCAGTCAGGTGGTGATCTGCAGGGGTACGCTGTCAATGCACTTCGCAAAAAACACGGCCATAAAATGATCAGCCGACTGCTTGAACATATAGAAAAAGCCGAATCGGAAACCCGCAGCCGCCTGATAGCCGTGGTTCGCAGCATGGGTGACTCAGCCGAGAGCGTATTGGAAACTTACCTTTTTGAAGCTTCCCATCCGCTGCGTTCAATAGCAGTTGATGTACTCGAATCAACCGGCTCAGTAGATTCCCGAATCCGGCATCTCACAAACCGAGACCCCTCCGTACGGCGGGATGCAGCGGCATTTCTCTACAACGCCGGCACCCTGAACGCCTACCGAGGGCTCGTACAGGCAGCCCGGGACCCCGATGAGGAAGTACGTGCCTATGTCGTACGGGCCCTTGATGCCCTAGACTCCGACCGGGGCCGTACTATTCTGGATCAACTTAA
>Ga0209947_1002233_pt1 | contig 11197 bp, 8 predicted proteins | sample SalPonR2_B_D2_MG_FD_185706 | JGI IMG/M metagenome (GOLD analysis project Ga0209947, IMG submission 185706) | Salt pond soil microbial communities from South San Francisco under conditions of wetland restoration - Salt Pond MetaG R2_B_D2_MG... ... | reverse complement strand
GAAGTGTTCCCCCCGGGCCGGCTGCCCGGGACCGAGCCTAAAAGTAACTTTTCGGTGTGTGTAAGGCCAATATGAGTATAACAGTTTGATTTCCTTGAACCTTATACCTTAAACCCTAAACCTTAAACCGTTAAGTTACTTAGAAGTGTTCCCCCCGGGCCGGCTGCCCGGGACCGAGCCTAAAAGTAACTTTTCGGTGTGTGTAAGGCCAATATGAGTATAACAGTTTGATTTCCTTGAACCTTATACCTTAAACCCTAAACCTTAAACCGTTAAGTTACTTAGAAGTCCAATATCTGTGTTGCGCTTCCGTCCCTCGAAATTTCACGTACAGCTAAGTACGCTGCATTTCTCGGAATTTGCGCGCCTTGATCTTGAACTTTTTACTTTGCCATCCCAAAATCGACTTTTTACGAGACTGTTATTTGTTGGCTTTTTCAAATTTTTTCATAAACTCGACCAGCGCCTTGACCCCCTCGATTGACATGGCATTATAGACAGAGGCCCGGCAGCCGCCAACGGAGCGATGGCCCTTAAGGCCGCCAAGGCCGCTATCGGCAGCCTCTCCAATAAATTTTTTCTCCAGGTCCTCATTGGGCAGTCGAAAGGTGATATTCATCAGGGATCGACTCTCCTTATCCGCCGTTCCCTTGTAAAAATCACTGGAATCAATATAGTCGTAGAGGATATTCGCCTTTTCCTGGTTTCGCTGTTCCATGGCGGCGAGTCCGCCCACGGTTTCTTCGATCCATTTGAGCACCAACTGGACCGTATAGATGCTAAAGGTTGGCGGTGTATTATACAGGGACTTCTTTTTGAGAAATGTATTGTAATCGAGCATGGAGGGGAGTCCCTCCGGAATCAGTTTGAACATGTCGTCCCGGATGATGGCCATACAGATGCCTGGCGGGCCGATATTCTTTTGGGCGCCGCCGTATATCATTGCGAATTTGTTTATATCCAGTTGACGGGAGAAAATATCGGATGACATGTCAGAGATGATAGGCACGCTGCCCGTATCCGGGAATTTATGCCACTGGGTGCCTTTGATGGTGTTGTTGGAGGTGATATGGACAAAGGCGGCGTCCTTGTTGAACTGAATATTTTCGGGGATATAGGCAAAATCCCGATCTTCGGAGGAGGCGATGACGTGGTGCGGTTTATTCTGGATTTCGGCCTCCTTGATCGCCTTGGTTGACCAGGTGCCGGTATTGACGTAGTCGGCCGATTTGCCCTCGGGCAGAAAGTTCATGGGGATCATGGCGAACTGAAGACTTGCCCCGCCTTGAATGAACAGCACGTGAAACCGCTCATCTAAGCCGAGCAGGCGTTGGGTTCGTTCGATCGCATCGTTGAGAATGTTTTCAAACCAAGAGGAGCGGTGGCTGATTTCCATAACAGACATCCCGCTGCCCCGGTAATTCAAGAGCTCCTTCTGAATTTCTTCCAATACCGGAAGCGGCAATGCCGCCGGTCCCGGGTTAAAATTATAGATTCTTTTTTCGGGCATCGATTCTCTCCTTCTTTTGTGCTTATTTTTGAAATTAATTTTAAAAATAGATTTTTATGAGATTGTCAAATTTCAAATCTCCCCTTTCCCCTTTAAAGTTAAATATAAATTAATGACAAAATTTTTTATATATGTCAAATATAGGTTTAAGTATTTGAGAATATACTCATTTTCGGGATTACCCCCTGTAATGATTGACACGCCATACGGGTTGTCATAAATTATGGGGCCTGGTTCGGGTGAGGAATCATCCAAATCAGTCAAAAATGACAGTCTCGTAAAAAGTCAGTTAGAGATGGCAAAGTAAAAAGTTCAAGATCAAGGCGCGCAAAATCCCGAGGAAGGCAGCGTACTTAGCTGTACGTGAAATTCCGAGGGATGGAAGCGCAACACAGATATTGGACTTTTTACGAAGCCATCAAAAATACGGGGAGAGAATAACATGGATATCTTGAATTATCCCTCTGCTGAAGCCGATAAACGGATTGATGCCATTGCCCGGCGCGGGCTCTCATTTGACTCCGATGATATCCGGGCGGTATCGGAGATACTCGATGATGTGCGCAGCCGGGGGGATGCGGCCCTGCTTGATTACACCCGCAGGTTCGACGCCCCTGAAATGAGCCAGGCCGAATTGGCGGTTGACGCAAAGGCTTTTGATGAGGCGGAAGAACAGGTGGACGAAAGCTTTTTAAACGCGTTGGACCGGGCCGCCGGCCAGATTGAAAATTTTCACCGCAGACAACTCAAAAATTCCTGGTTTCATGCCGCCCGACCGGGTGTCTTCCTTGGCCAACTGGTGAATCCGGTAAATGCCGCGGCCGTCTATGTGCCGGGGGCGAAGGGGGGGATGACGCCGCTGGTTTCATCCGTTTTAATGGGCGCCATCCCCGCGCAAATCGCCGGCGTCAGGGATCTTGTGATGGCGACGCCGCCGCGCAGGGATAAGACTGTGAGTCCCCACCTGTTGGTTGCGGCCAGGCGCGTGGGGGTGGATACGGTATACAAGGTCGGCAGCGCATGGGCTATTGCCGGGCTGACCTTTGGGACAGAAACCCTGCCGCGCTCGGATGTCATTGTGGGGCCGGGCAATATCTACGTGACCATTGCCAAAAAGCTGGTGGCGGGCACGGTAGGGATCGACATGGTCGCCGGGCCGAGCGAGATCCTGGTTATTGCCGATGATTCGGCGAATCCGGAATTTATTGCCGCCGATCTGTTGTCCCAGGCCGAACATGATCCCATGTCATCCGCATTGCTGATCACGAATTCACGGGCCCTTGCCGAACAAGCGGCCCGTGAGCTGGAGCGCCAGCTTGAGCCGCTGGCCCGCAAAGATATCGCCGGCCAGTCCCTGGCGGACTATGGCGGCATCATGGTGGTTTCTGATATAGACACGGCCATTTCCCTGGGTAACCGAATTGCGCCCGAGCACTTGGAGCTTCTGGTGGCCAGTCCCTTTGAATATCTCAGTTTGATTCAAAATGCGGGCGCGGTTTTCATGGGGCATTTTACTCCGGAGCCCATGGGCGACTATGTGGCCGGGCCGAACCACGTGCTGCCCACCGGCGGGACCGCCCGTTTTTCATCCGCCCTGTCGGTGGACACGTTCATGAAGCAGAGCAGCCTGATTTGCTATTCGGAAGACGCTATGGGCCGGGAGGCAGAAGATGTTATCCGGTTGGCGGCGGTCGAGGGGCTGGGCGCCCATGCGGAATCGGTTCGGGTGCGAAAGAAAAGCAGGCCGTAAATTCTTTTTTTATGGCCTTGACAACTCTGTATAGGCGATTTATTTTTTTATTATATTTTTGAGAATATGCTCAAAAAGGAAAACTATGGGAAGACCTCACAAAAAACGGTTCGTTGCGTATAATCCCGGGGTTAGTTATTTTAAACCGCGGGGAATACCAATGCTTGAGCTGGAAGAAACGCATTTGACGATTGATGAACGGGAGGCTTTGCGGCTTGCCGACCTGGAAGGGTTCTCCCATCAGGAGGCGGGCCGACAGATGCAGGTCTCAAGGGCAACATTCGGGCGTATTATCGAGAGAGCCCGTAAAAACGTTGCGGATGCGCTGATCAAAGGCAAGGCAATCAGTATCGAAGGCGGTAATTACCGGATCGGCAGTACTGAACGCCTTTTTCGCTGCGATAAATGCAACTATGAATGGAATGAGGCCTGTGGCACCGGCCCGCCGGTAAAGTGCCCGGCGTGTTCGCATAAAAAAGTGTACCGGGTGCCGGCTGATGAGACAGACGAGTCGCCCAATCCGGTCGATGATCAATAGCCGTCGGCATGGGTACGCCGTCCGATAATTTTTTATTATAGTATTAAACAGAGGAGAAAAAAATGGCTCAGAGCTCAGGTGGATCCTCCAAAAGTGCGCAGGATCAACAAAAATCCAGAGAAATACAGCAGGCGCAGATAAAAGAGGCGCTTGGTCGGATCAAGCACAAGTTTTTGGTTATGAGCGGTAAAGGCGGGGTCGGAAAGACCAGCGTTTCGGTCAATATCGCCATCGCCATGGCAGATAAGGGCTACAAGGTCGGCATTATGGATGTCGACCTGCATGGGCCGGATGTTCCCCGGATGCTGGGATTGGAGGGGATGATCGGCGCCAGCGAGAACCAAAAGCTGGAACCGATTGCGTATTCGGATACCCTCAAGGCAATCTCTATTGAATCCCTGATGCCCAATAAGGATGACGCGGTGATCTGGCGGGGGCCGTTGAAGCATTCGGCCATCAGCCAGTTCATTTCGGATGTGGAATGGGGGGATCTGGACTTCCTGATCGTTGACTCCCCGCCCGGCACCGGCGATGAACCCCTAAGCGTCGCCCAGACGATCGAGGACTGCCGGCCGATTATCGTGACCACCCCGCAGGAGGTCGCGCTTTGGGATATCCGTAAATCCATTAATTTCTGTAAAAAAATCGAACGGGACCTTTTCGGGCTGGTGGAAAACATGAGCGGCTATGTCTGCCCCCATTGCGGAAACAAAGTGGAGCTTTTCGGAAGCGGCGGCGGAGAAAAGACCGCCAAGGAATTCGGAATCAATTTCCTTGGGCGGATTCCGTTTGATCCCAACCTGGTCAAGGCAGGCGACAGCGGCTCCTCTTTCCAGGATGCTTACAGGGATTCAGAAGCGGCCAAAGCCTTTGATGGGATTGCCGGTCATCTGGCGAAGCTGATGGGGGAATAGAAAGCTGTTAGGTATGGATCCGTGATTCATTGTCCTCCCAGATGGTTTAGAATAAGGGTCAGGGGCTGGTCATCCTCGCCTGTGCCGGCATAACGGACCGGCCCCGGCCGCCGGTAATCATCCGGCCCCGGCTCGGCAGCCAGCCACGTTTCCCGTAAGGATTTGATGATCTGGAATGCCGGGGAATCAATATCAACGGTGGTCCGTTGCAGGACGAGCGCCAGCTTTCCCTTCCTCTCTTCAAGATGCATCATCGGCGCGATCGGAATCCCAATGGGCGTCCAATCCGTAAAATCCTTTTCCAGATGTCTAATGGCCGCCATCTGTCCGGTCGCCCCCGAAGTAATCAATGAGAATACGGCCCATCCCAAATTGTATGCATAGGTGCAGTCAAACCAAGTCGGATCATTGCCCCGGCCATCGTAGCCGTAAAAATGATCCTGGGTTTTGAACTGGGGAACCGAGGCCATGAATATTTTCTGCACGGAGGCCGGCACCTCATCCTCTTCGTCGAGCGTTTTGTTTTTGACAAGCTCCTGCTTCAACGTTTTGAGGGATACGATCGGCTGACGCATCAGTAGATATTGATCGGCGGTATTGTAATTTTTGAAAAGCAGCGGTCCATATGCATCGGCATAGAGTCCGCTTTTTTCAAGCGTTCGCTGATACCATTGCCGCTCAATGCCCACCCGGTATTCCCCTTTTTCCTTGAGTATCTTCAAATAGTCCTTGACAAGCCCCATGATTACCTTTTCCGTCTGTACCTGGGAAAACTGGAAATTGCCGTGGTTGTCACGCTCCGTCAGCAGGCCTTCCTGGAAGAATTCCGGAATATCATTAAAAAGGTCGTCGTCCCGGGTATTCCAGATGCTGAATGTATTCTCCTCACGAGAGAGCCGCGCCAGGCGCCGCAGATAGTTCAGCTTATCTTCGAGCGTGGGGAAATCCGTATGAAAATCCGTATCATGGGTGGCGTTATAGTCGGCGATGATCGTGTTCAGTTTGATGATAAAGATCTGGATTTCATTGATGAACTCGAGCACGCCTTCGGGGATGATGATGATCCCGTAGTTTTTTCCCACTGCCGCCCGGCGTACGATCCCGTCGCAGATAACCCGGGAGAGGTGCCGAAGGGTCATGCCGTAGGCGGTGTAATCGGTGGTGCCTTGTTTTTTGGCCCTTTCCAGCCGTTCGGTATCGACAAACTCGGCCAGTTCTTCACCGATCACCAGAATATTGGGATGGACCTGAAGACCCACTTCCAGTCCGAGGTGGCTCGCCGACCGGCCCATGACCTTGCAGATATGCCAATATTTGGCGTCTGAGCTGCAGTCTGTGGAAAGATTGCTGATGTCATTGGCAAACGCCCTCGCCGCGGTGTGAAATCCAAAGGAGATGGCGCACAGCGTATTTCCATCTTCGTCCCGCGCCTGAAGATCCCCGTCGATCGTCTTGGGGACGCCCATGACCTGAATACCGTCATTATGGAGTTCCTGGGCAAGAAACGCCGCGTTGGTATTTGAATCGTCGCCGCCGACAATTACAAGGGCATCCAGCTCAAGCGCCTTACAGGTTTGCCGGGCCAGTGCGATCTTGGCCTTGGTGTCGATTTTCATCCGGCCGGTCCGGATCATGGCAAAGCCGCCAAGATTCCGATAATTTTCGATTAATTCATTTGTCAGCTCGATATAATTGCCTTCCAAAAGGCCATCCGGGCCCATGAGAAAACCGAATAAGCGGTTTTCCGGGTTGGCCGCGTTCATGGCATCAAAAACCCCGGCAATCACGTTATGTCCTCCCGGGGCCGGACCTCCGGAGAAAACAATGCCGATATGGCGTTTTTTCTGGTAGGCCTGCCGAAGCGGCTCATCCGGGGTGGCCGTTCCAAGGACCGTTTGCACTGGGTTGTCAATAATATCAGGAAGTTTATCTCGACAGGCGGGGTGGACCTTGAACCGGTAGCCGGTCTCGGATTCGAGGCGGGTGTAAGGGTTCTTAAAAACCGGACAGAGTTCCGGGATGAAGCTCAAACGTTTTCGCAGTACCGTGTTATTGGAGCTGATCGCCTGGGCTACCTCCGATTTGGCCAGAAGTTCCTCCGAATTCACGAATGCCATTTTCCCCTCCAACGCATCGCCATTGACGGTTAGGGTTCGTCACAAAATAAGTTGGGCAAAATTTGGCGCCGGAATTTTTTCCGTCTTCGAGGCGCGAGGAGGGAAAATAGCAGGCTATTTGACCGACGCAGCAACAAAGAAGACGGGAAAAAGAACAAGCCAAATGTTCAAGTTGTTTTGTGACGAACCCTTAAGTGGATAACTATGTAAATATCTTTAACCTCAGTTGTGTGATCAGTCAAGTAAACAATGGCGTTTAAACGGCCTGATAATTTGCCAGGCCCCGTCTGTATTGGGCAAATTAGCCATTTATGGACGGACGCCGGTTTATCATCCCCATTGACAATAGAAATATTTCGGGTTATAAAATAATCGATAGCTAAAAATAGCGTGTATAGGATCTAATAGGATAAATTTTAAATGGTTAAAACATATCATCAATGGTTTTGGTATGGATGGCGTAAGCGTGATACCCAGGGGTGTGCCCTACGGCCGGTGCCGATTTAACCGTTGACAAGATATGTAGCCGATTGAAACCGCGGGGCTTCTCCAGAAGAAGATCCCGCGGTTTTTTTTTGTGATGGCTTCATAAAAAAATTATCAAGGAGATAGAACCATGTTAATCGTGATGCGCCGGGACGCCGGGGAAGAACAGATCGGGGGGGTCATTCGTGAACTGGAGGCGAAGGGCTATGAAGCCCGTCCGATCCCAGGCGGCGATAGGGTTTCGATCGCCGTATTATTCAATAAGGAGCCCGTAGATGCCACCTGGGCCCAGGAATTGCCGGGGGTAAAAGAGGCCATTACGGTTACCCGGCCATTCAAGCTGGTCAGCCGGGAAACCAAACCCGAAGATACGGTGGTTTCGGTCGGTGACGTAAAGATCGGCGCCCAGGGCATGGTCACTATTGCCGGCCCATGCGCCATAGAGAGTGAAGACCAGGCAATGGTGATCGCCGAGCGGGTCAAGGCCGCCGGCGCGGCAATATTTCGCGGCGGTGCGTTCAAGCCGCGGACCTCGCCCTATTCCTTTCAGGGGTTGGGAGAGGCGGGTCTGAAGATTCTCGAAAGAGTAAGGCAAACGACCGGTATGCCGGTGGTCACCGAAGTGATGGACCTCGTATGTTTTGATATGGTTGAGGTATATGCGGATATCGTGCAGATCGGGACCCGGAATATGCAGAATTTCAGTCTGCTTCGGCGTGCCGGTCAATCGAAGCGGCCCGTGCTGTTAAAGCGGGGTATGTCCGCAACAGTCGAGGAATGGCTCATGGCTGCCGAATATATCATGGCTGAGGGCAACCCCAATGTTATCCTTTGTGAGCGGGGGGTTCGCACATTTGTCAGGCACAGCCGGAACACCCTGGACTTTTCGGCGGTGCCCGTCGTCCAGCGGGAGAGCCATCTGCCCATTATCGTGGATCCAAGCCATGCCGCCGGGTTTCGGGACCAGGTCATGCCTCTGGCGCGGGCGGCGGCAGCGGTCAGCGCGCATGGCGTGATGGTGGAAGTCCATAATGAGCCGGAAAAAGCCAAAAGCGACGGCGTGCAGTCGCTTTACCCCGACCAGTTCGAAGTGCTTTGCAGGCAGATGCGGGCCATATATGATGTGTTTCAGGCCGCAGACGGGTTGAAATAGGCAGCAGGAGCGCAGGAGGTTCTCGATGAAAACGCTTTCCATATCAGGGGCGACCGGGCACTCGGAGATTTTTGTGGGCGAGTCCTTTGAGCACCTTTCGGATCATCTCCCAGCGGACCGGGCAATAGCTATAACCGATGAGAATGTCGGTCGTTTTTACGGCGATCTGTTTCCAGTTCGCGAGGTGATCACCATCGGGCAGGGGGAGACAATTAAAACCCTTGAAACGGTTGCCGGAATCTATGATCAGTTGATCGAACGCGAAGCCGACCGTTCGGTTTTTATGGTTGGCATCGGCGGCGGCATTGTATGCGATATTGCCGGTTTTGTGGCCTCGACCTATCTAAGGGGCGTGCGATTCGGATATGTGCCCACTACCCTCCTTGCCCAGGTGGATGCCAGCGTGGGCGGAAAAACCGGCGTGAATTTCAAAGGCTATAAAAACATGGTCGGCGTCTTTAATCAGCCCGAATTCGTCATCTGTGATCCCCGGATGCTCGAAACCCTTCCGGAACGTGAACTGGCCTGCGGATTCGCCGAGGTGGTCAAGCATGCCGCCATCGCGGATGCGGATTATTTCGAATTCCTCGAACGCGAGAGCCCCCGCGCCTTTTCTCTGGATGCCGCGGTTATGGAGCGTGTGGTATATGATTCGATAGCCATAAAAGCCGGCGTCGTCAATCGGGATGAACGGGAAAAAGGCGAGCGCCGCAAGCTAAACTTCGGTCACACCTTCGGCCATGCGGTGGAAAAAACCGAGGGCCGCCGCCACGGTGAAGCGGTGAGCATCGGTATGATGATGGCCGCCCGACTGTCCCAAAATCTAAATATGCTGGATAAAAAATCTGTTAACCGGCTGGCCGACCTGTTGGCAAGTTTTCAACTGCCTTTGCAAGGCCAATCAAACAAAACACAGGTTATGGATGCTATCGCCCGGGACAAGAAGCGCGACGGCGACGCCTTGCATTTCGTACTGCTGGAAGCCCTGGGGCAAGCCGTGGTTAAGGAAATCCCCATCAACGAATTGCAGATGATGGCGGGCTCAGAGAAATGAGCGCAATAACTGGATTAGCGCCTAAAGGAGAAAAGACTCATGGTAAAATCTTATGACGTGGTGGTCGTGGGCTCCGGAACAGGCGGGCAGACAGCCGCTTCCGTCCTGAATGGATATGATCTTTCCGTCGCCCTCGTGGAGAACAGCCCGACGCCAGGCGGCGTTTGCGCATTGGCCGGCTGTCAGGCAAAAAAATGGTACGACGAAGCCGCTGAGACCATAGCCCGGGCCCGCCACTTGACGGGCAAGGGCGTTACCCGGCTGCCGGAAATGGACTGGACCCGGATTCGGGATGAAAAACGGGGCTTTACCCGGGCCATTCCGAATGCCACCCGAAAAGGGCTCAAAGGCGCCGGCATCGATTTTATCGCCGGCACTGCCGCATTTCAGGATGAGAGTACCCTGGTGGTCGACGAGGAAGTGATCCAGGGACGCCGTATCGTTCTTGCTACGGGCGCCCATCCGACCCCCCTGCCGTTTTCCGGGGCCGAACACATGGCCGCCAGCAGCGACTTCCTGGAACTTGACCGCCTGCCGCCCCGGATCGCGTTTGTGGGCGGCGGCTTTATATCCTTTGAATTCGCCCATTTTGCCGCCCGTCTGGGGCCGGCCGCGAAGATCCATATCCTGGAGGCCGGGTCCCGGCCATTGAGTCCATTCGACGGGGAAATGGTGGAGCAGCTCATGGCGGCCTCCCGGGCCGAAGGTATACAAATACAAACGGAGGTGAAGATAACTGCCATTGAAAAATCAGGGGATGGCTATGGGGTTCATACCGGAGACGGAGGAATTCTCCCCGTGGATTTAGTGGTGCACGGGGCCGGACGATCCCCGGCCATCGAAGGCCTTGGCCTGGAGAAAGGGCATGTGGGCTATGGCCGCCAGGGGATCACGGTGGACAGAAAAATGCGGACAACCAATCCGATGGTATATGCCGTGGGCGACTGCGCGGCCACCGTTCAACTGGCCCGCGTGGCGGATTATGAGGCCTGTGTGGCCGCCAAGAACATCCTGGCAGATATTCGGGGCGGCCAAGGCGCGGTGGTGGATTATGGGGCGGTTCCCGCCATCCTGTTCACCTATCCCCGGTATGCCAGGGTCGGGGCCACGGAAGAGGAGCTTAAAACAAAGAAAGTTCATTATTATAAAAGCGTGGATACCAATCTTTCCTGGCCCACCTACCGGCGGATAGGCATGACGCATGCCGCCTACAAAGTGCTGGTGGATGAAAACAGCCGGGTTCTGGGCGCGCATATTATCTCCGACAACGCCTCCGGCCTGATTAATATCTTCAAGCAGGCCATCCAGAGCGGCCAAAGTGTGGAGTCCCTCTACTGGGAGAACGTCATGACCCCCTACCCAACCCGGGAAAGCGACATTATCTATATGCTCAGGCCCTTTATCGCGGATGATCCGCTGGCCGGCCTGTAAGCCGGAAGGTGGATAAAAAAGCCGGCAAGGACCGCTTGCCGGCTTTAAAAACTTTTTGTAAAATTTTAATTTGTTTTATTGATGGCTTCGTAAAAAGCGATTTATTGCGCTGGCGCACCATTTTTGCAGAAAGTAACTCTGAAAAGCGTCCGCATTGTCATTTCGAGCGGTAGCGAGAAATCTTTAACAATCAAGATTCCTCGTCACTTTCGTTTCTCGGAATGACAGCAGCGGAAGCTTCTAA
>Ga0209947_1002225_pt1 | contig 11225 bp, 15 predicted proteins | sample SalPonR2_B_D2_MG_FD_185706 | JGI IMG/M metagenome (GOLD analysis project Ga0209947, IMG submission 185706) | Salt pond soil microbial communities from South San Francisco under conditions of wetland restoration - Salt Pond MetaG R2_B_D2_MG... ... | reverse complement strand
CGGCGTGCGCTCGCCGTCACGCCCGTCGACCCAGGAAATCCACAGCATCAGCATGCCGGTGACGGCGAGGATGCAGAAGAACGGGATCACGAAGAGGCCGGCGTAGAAATGCCAGCGCCAGGCGGCGAAATAGAACGGGTTTGCCCCGCTGCGCGCCTGCGCTTGGGTGTGGGTCGGATCGATCGACGTCATGGAAACACTCCATCAGAGCCCCCGATGCCGGGGGAAAAGCGGTAAAAAAAGACGAATTTTAAGGAAATCAGGCGCGCGGTGGCGCGCGCGGATTGGGCCGGGCATGGGCGAAGGCCCGTGCCAGGCGCCACGCAGGGCCATGCTTGATCCGCGTCTCACGCGGCGCGCTCCATGGCTCGGGCAGAGCCGCCTGCCCCGGCAGAAGCACCGAGGCCACGAGGCGGCAGGCCTCGCATCCGGTGGCGGCGCTGTCGTGCTCCGAACCGCCCTCGTGGATGTCATCTGCGCAAAGATCGTCCGCGCTGCCGCCCGCCGCGAGATAGGCAGTGTAGTCGGGATTTACAGTACGACCCGGATCGCGATGGGCAAAGCCCAGAGCCGCCATCGCCACACCGAGGGCGACAACCAAAATCAATCTTGAAAAAAGACCAAATGAAACGCGCGTCATGCGCGACAGTCTGCCACAGGTCCGGGCCTCGCGCCAGTTCTCAATGCGGAGGCAGGCTCAGTCCCCGAGCCATTTGTACATGATCCGCGCATCGACAAGGCCCTCAACGGGGTGCCGAAAGGCGCGCGGCAGGCGGCCCACGGTCTCGAAGCCCAGATCCTCCCAGAGCGCGATGGCCCCGGTGTTGGTCTCGACCACGAAATTGAACTGCATCGCGAGATAGCCCATGGCGCGGGCCTCGTCCTGTGCGTGCAGGCACATCGCCCGGGCAAGGCCCTGCCCGCGCGCCGCCTCGGCCACCATGAAGCCCGCGTTACAGACATGCGCGCCGCCGCCGGGCTGATTGGTCTTGATGTAATAGGTGCCCAGCACCTCGCCCGCGATCTCGGCCACATAGGTGGCGCGCGGGGTCTGCATCCACAGATCGCGCACCGCCTCGCGGGTCAGGCCCGGCTCTATCGTGTAGGTGTCGCCTGCCTTGATGACACCGCGCAGGATCGGCCAGAGGGCGTTGAAATCGCCCTCGCGCGCATATCGGATGGTGATCCCCTGATCCGTGTCCATGTCGCCGCCCCCCGCTCCTGTCATGGCTAGCGGGGGGCGCGGGGTTTGACAAGGCTCAGGCGTTGACGTCGACCACGACGCGGCCCTTGACCTGACCTTTGAGGATGTCGCGCCCAAGCTCGGGCAGATCGCCGAGGCAGGCGGGCTGCACCATCGCCTCGAGCTTGTCCATCGGCAGGTCGCGCGCGATGCGGGCCCAGGCGCGGGTGCGGTTGGCGTAGGGCTGCATGACGCTGTCGATGCCCAACAGGTTGACGCCGCGCAGGATGAAGGGGGTGATCAACGCGCCCTCGATCGCCGCCCCGCCCGCAAGACCGATGGCCGCGACGGAGGTGCCGTATTTCATCTGCTTGAGCACCCGGCCCAGCATCGCGCCCGCCACCGCATCGACGCACCCGGCCCATTGCTCGGCCTCGAGCGGTTTGCGCGTCACCTCGGTCAGCTCGTCGCGGGCGACGATCTGTGTGGCGCCGAGGCTGCGCAGATAGTCCTCCTGATCGGGGCGACCAGTGACGGCGGCCACCTCATGGCCCAGATGCGCGAGGATCGCGGTTGCGACCGAGCCGACACCGCCCGCCGCCCCGGTGACCAGCACCGGGCCGTGGCCGGGTTTCAACCCGTGATCCTCGAGCGCCATCACCGCCAGCATGGCGGTGAACCCGGCGGTGCCCACGGCCATCGCCTGACGGCTGTCCAACCCGTCGGGCAGCGGCACCAGCCAGTCGGCCTTGACCCGCGCCTTTTGCGCGTAACCGCCCCAATGCGCCTCGCCGACGCGCCAGCCGGTGAGCACGACCTTGTCGCCCGGTTTGTAACGGTCGTCGCTGCTTTCCTCGACGGTTCCGGCAAAGTCGATCCCCGGCACATGCGGATAGTTGCGCACCAGCCCGCCGCCCGGCCCGACGCAGAGCCCGTCCTTGTAATTCACCGTGGAATACTCGACCGCGACCAGCACCTCGCCGTGCGGCAGATCATCGACCGTGATCTGCTTGACCGCGGCGGAGGTTTTGCCGCTTTCCTCGTCCTTCTCGACAACCAGTGCGTTGAACATATCGCTCTCCTTCTCAATCGCAGGACCAGCCCCCTGCTTCATCTTTCCAAAAATACTCCGGGGAGCGCGAGGGGCTGGCCCCTCGCTCCCACGCTCAAGGACCGCTCAGGCCCAGAACCCGTCCTGCACCACGCCGCGCCGCTCTCCGTCGGGGGCGCTGATGCGCAATTCGGTGCACGCGTCCCAATGGGTCATCCGCACCATGCCGATGGCCACGTTGGTGTCAAAATCCGGCGACCATGCGGCGGAACTGATCCGGCCGACGCGCTTGCCCTTTTCCGACAGGACCGGCCACCATTCGCGGCAGGGCGGCACGGCCTCCCCCTCGATGGCGATGGCGCAGACCTGCTGCACGGGACCTTCCTTGGCCACCCTGAGCAGCGCGTCGCGCCCGATGCACCCGATCGCCGTATGGGTGTTGCAAAACCGGCCCAGCCCGCATTCATGCGGCGTGTTGTCGTCGGTCATGTCGTTGCCGTAGCTCAAGAGCCCGCCCTCGATCCGCTCGATCAGGTTGGGGCAGCCGGCGTGCACGTCCATGTCCTTACCCGCCTCCATCAGCGCGTGCCAGAGCGGCATGCCGAGGTCAGCGCCCTCGACATAGATCTCGAACCCGCCCTGCTTGGAATAGCCCGAGCGCGCGATCACCATGTCACGGCCCTGAAAGTCGAACACACCGAAGCGGAAGAAGCGGATATCACGCACCGCGTCGCCGAAAACCGCCGCCATCAGGTCATCGGCGCGCGGGCCCTGGATGGCCAGCGGGCTCACGTCCGGCTCATCGACCAGCACATCCAGCCGCCAGCCATGCGCGGTGGCGCGCACCCAGTAGAGCAGGTCCGAATCCGCAATCGAGATCCACCAGCGATCCTCGGCCAGTTTCACGGCGACAGGGTCGTTCAGCATGCCGCCGGTCTCATCGACGATGGGCACGTAATAGCACTGCCCCGGCGTCATGCCGCGCAGGTCGCGGGGGGTCAGCATCTGCATCAGGCGGCCCGCATCGGGGCCGCGCAATTCGACCTGCCGTTCGCAGGCCACGTCCCAGATCTGTACCGCGTCTTTCAGGTGGCGATAATCCTCCTCGATGGAGCGGAACACCGTGGGCAGCAGCATATGGTTGTAGACCGTATAGGCCTTGACCCCCGCCGCCTCGACCCCGTCTGAAAAGGGCGTGCGGCGCAACCGGCGCGACAGGGACAGGAGCGGTGTGGTCATGCGTGATCCTCGGGCATGAAGGGGATGTCGGTCACCGGGGCGGGCAGCCCGGCGCGGGTCAGCATCGCGTGGACCTGCCCCCGGTGATGGGTCTGGTGGTTGAAGAAATGGGCGACGCAGGCGGCCATGGGGGTGGTGATCTCGGCCCCGAGCGCGCCCGAGTAGAACGTCAGATCGCCGGTGAGGTCGATGCTGTGCACGCGGTTTGCCCAGGCCTTGATCCGGCCATCGGTGGTGAAGCGCTCGGCGCTCCACGCCGCGCCGGTGGGGGTGAGCGTGGTGCTCTCCTTGATGCCGCCCTCGGGGGGCGTGTCCTCGACCTTGAAGCGGTGCAGCCACATGCGGTCGGCCCAGAGGATATGGTTGAGCGTGCCGAGGATCGACGCGAAATGCGCCCCGTGATCCTCGGTCAAGACCTTGAGGCTCACCCCGTCGAGGACGCGGGTGATCTGCGCGTTCTGCCACGCATTATAACGCGCCATGAGCGCGACATAATCCGCCGTCAGCATCATCAGCGCGGGCCTTTCCAGTCGATCTGGCAGATTTCCGCGCTGCGCCCGTCGAAATCCCAGACCCGGCCAAAGGCGCGCACGCGGCCCTTGGTGGCGGTGGCGACGGTGATGTCGGGGCCCATCCAGTATTCGGTATTGGTGACGACGATATCCTCGCCCTTGTGGCCCTCGACGGGCACCACTTCGCCCTGGATCTTCTTGCCGACCATCAGGCGGCGCGCCTTGCCTTCGGTCTCGAAGATGACCGGCGCGCGTTCAGCGCCCAGAAATTCGCTGACCAGCACCCCGAAGAGGCCGGTGGTGCCGCGCGCCTTGCCGGAGAAGATGTCGACCAGCGCCTCATAGGCGTCGTCGCTGGCGCGTTCGTCGATATAGGCGGCGGCCTTCCAGTTGCCGCGCGCCATCAGGCCGGGGATTTCCAGCATCAGGCCCACGTTGAGCCCGCCGAGATCAGTATCGCCATACTGCCCCTCGTCGATGCGCACGCCCGACCACGCCTGGCAATAGCCTTCGGTGGGTGCGTGCTTACCCAACGACACCACGCAGGGGCAGAACACCGTGCAGTTGCAGTTGAGGATCAGCTCCCCCTTGATCGTCCAGGGCACCGTGCCCACGCTTGCGTCGTCCAATGCCATGTCATGGCCTCCTCTTTCATATTGTCGCGAACAGAACCCAGACCGATGCGGTCAGCAGCACGACGCCCAGGGGGCGGGTGAGCCAGGCACCGATCTGCGGCAGTTTTTCCAGAACCATGATCACCGTGGCCAGCCCCATGAAGGCGAGGTTCATCACGCCCCCCACGAACGCCAGCAGCATCAGTGCCCAGCAGCAGCCGAGGCAGACAAGGCCGAGGCGGATGCCGTTACGCGCCGCACCTTCGTCCCAGTATTGCATGAAGAACGCCAGCGGGCGGCGGCATTTCGACAGGCATGCCTCCTTGGCGGGGCTGAACTGGTATAGCCCGGCGAGCGCCAGCAATGCCGCCGAGAGAAACCCTGAGCGGCTGTCGCCGAAGGCCGTGAGCAAGCCCGCCTGAAAGAGCGCCATCTGTGCGGCGGCGGCCAGCACCGAAAAGCCCAGCCAGACCGACAGGTACCCCGCGACCAGCGCGCCAAAGCGGGTTTCGCCGGTATGGCTCAACTCTTCATATGTGGCAAACGCGGGCAGCGCCGTGGGGGCCATCATCGCCGCCGACATCAGCGACCACATCAGCACGATGCGGCCGAACCCGGCGGCGTCGGGCGTAACGATACACAGGCTTTGCAGGAAATCCGCGCCGTAGATCACCGCACCGTCGCGCAGATCCTGCGGCAGGGCCATGGCATAGAGCAGCCCCCAGGCCCCCAGAATGAGACCGAACAGCACCAGCCAGTGCCCGCCCCCCATCCGTCTGACCTGTGCCGCGATCATCGCGCTCTCCCTCACGACTCATCTCTTGCGTTTAAATTGTCAGACATTTAAATGTAAGACAAATGAAAATTGATCCGGATAACAAGGCCGACCTATCGGCCCAGATCGCCGAGGCCATCCGCGAGGAGATCATGGCCGGGCGGCTGATCGTGGACGAGCGCCTGCCGTCGGAGGCGGAACTCGCCGATCACTTCGAGGTGTCTCGCCCGACGGTGCGCGAGGCGCTGAAGCGGCTGGCGGCGCAATCGCTCATTCGCACCGCGCGCGGTGCGTTCGGCGGGGCCTTCGTCAACCGGCTGAGTTACCCCGAGGCGTATGGCCAGCATATCACCACGTCGACGCTGCTGCTTAGCATGAACGCGATCAGCTTTGATGTGGCCTGCGAGGCGCGCTATGCGCTGGAGCGCGCCTGCACGCCGCTGGCGACCCTGCGCCGCACGCCCGACACGCTGGCCACCATGCGGGCGGAGATCCACCGGCAGGGGCAGCCGGGGCTGACGGATGAGTCGTTCTGCGCCTCGGATGTCACATTTCACCGGGCCTTGGTGGACAGCGCGGACAATCCGGTGCTGTCCTACCAGTTGGCCGGTGCGGTCGAGGCGATGCAGCCGCTGATGAATATGATCACCTTCACCGCGCGGTCGCGCGAGGCGATCGTCGGCTTTCACACCCGCATCGCCGACGCGCTGGAGCGCCACGAGGCCGATGCGGCACAGGCCGCGTTGTCGGAACTGGAGGCCTACACGCTGACACTGGGGCGTGACGTGATGGCGGCCCGCGCGCGCCCGCGCCGACCGGCGTGAGGGATCAACCGTCGTAACGCCTTCGGCGAGAGTATTTGGACCATAAAGAAGACATCAGTTTCTCTATGGCGAAAATACTCAGACGCGACGCCAGCGATGCATCACGTCGCCGCCCACCTGGCGCGTCTCGACCAGCGTGAAGCGGCCCGCCTCTTCCAGCCGCGCGAGGCCCAGCGCGCCGATGCCCGGCAGGCCCTCGGCCCCGATGGCGAGCCCGGCGGTGAAACCGACGAATTCATCGACCAGCCCTGCCCCCAGAAGCGAGGCGGCGAGCGCGCCGCCGCCTTCGCAGAGCACGCGCGTCAGCCCCGCCTGCCCGAGCGCCTGAAGGATTGCCTCGGGGTCGACCTGTCCCGCCACCACGTCGCAGGGCAAGAGCCGCGCGCCGACGCCGCGCCACGCCTCGGCGATGGGTTGATCGACCTCGGTGCCGTGGCAGAGCCAGAGCGGCACGTCACCCGCCGTGCGCGCGAGATTGGACATCAGCGGCAGATCAAGCCTGCGCGAGACCACCACGCGCACCGGCTGACGCCGCGCACCCATGTCGCGCACGGTGAGCGTAGGATCATCGGCGCGCGCGGTGCCTGCCCCCACCATCACCGCGTCATGGCGCGCGCGCATGGCGTGGACCATGCGCCGTGCCTGTGGCCCGGTGATCCACTGGCTGTGACCGGTGGCGGTGGCGATGCGCCCGTCGAGGCTGGAGGCGAGTTTCAGCGTCACGAAAGGCCGCCCGGTTTCGTTGCGCATCAGCGATCCGGCGAGATCGCGCGCGGCCTCTTCGGCCATGACGCCGGTCGTGACCTCGATGCCAGCCGCGCGCAGCATTGCGAAACCGCGCCCTGCCACCCGTGCGTCATTGTCATCGAACGAGGCCACCACGCGCGCCACCCGCGCCGCGATCAGCGCCTCGGCGCAGGGCGGGGTTTTGCCGTGATGCGCGCAGGGCTCCAGCGTGACATAGGCGGTGGCGCCGCGTGCCGCAGCCCCGGCCTGTGCCAGTGCCTGCGTTTCGGCATGCGGCCGCCCGCCCGGTGCGGTCCAGCCGCGCCCGACGATGCGCTCGCCCTGCACGATGACGCAGCCGACCGCCGGATTGGGCGCACATTGCCCCATCCCCCGCCGCCCGAGCGACAGGGCGAGGCGCATGAAACGGTCGTCCCGTCCCGTCACGCGTCGGGGTCTGGGGTTGCCACCGCCTCGTCGGGGCGCAACTCGCTTACGAAGCGGTCGAAATCATCGGCTTCCTGGAAATTCTTGTAGACGCTGGCAAAGCGCACATAGGCCACGGTGTCGATGCGGGCGAGGCTTTCCATCACGATCTCACCCACCGTCTTGGAGGGGATATCGGTCTCGCCCATGCTCTCCAAACGGCGCACGATGCCGGAGATCATCTGCTCCACGCGCTCGGGCTCGATCGGGCGTTTCTGAAGCGCGATGCGGACTGAGCGTTCCAGCTTGTCGCGGTCGAAATCCTCGCGGCGGCCATTGGTCTTGACCACCACGAGATCGCGCAGCTGCACCCGCTCGTAGGTGGTGAATCGCCCGCCACAGGCCGGGCAGAACCGCCTGCGCCGGATCGAGACGTGATCCTCGGCGGGGCGTGAATCCTTCACCTGTGTGTCGATATTTCCGCAAAACGGGCAGCGCATGGGCCGTCCCCCTTCATTGTCTCTGCCTCTTGGGTCATGGGTCTGAAGCCCAGTTATCCACAGCCACTATAGGACAGCCGCAAGGTTTTGGGTAGGGGGGAAATCGCACCGCTAGATAAGCGGCGACGGTGGCTTTGAAACCGGCCGGTCGGGACCCTAGGTGAGGGGTAACATGAGAGGAAAGGACATCACATGACGGCCAAGACCCTGTTTATCACCGGCGCGTCCACTGGCATCGGGGCGGAAACCGCGCGTGCCGCCGCCGAGGCAGGCTGGACCGTGGCGCTGTTCGCACGCAGCCGCGACAAGCTGGACGCGCTGGTGGCGGAACTGGGAGACGGGCGCGCCCTCGCCCTGCCCGGCGACGTGACGCATATGGCCGATCTGGAGCACGCGGTGCGCGAGACGCAAGCGCGGTTCGGGCAGATCAATGCGGTCTTTGCCAATGCCGGGCGCGGGCTCGACACGCCCGGCGTGGCCGAGGGCGACCCCGAGGAATGGCGCAGCATGCTGGACATCAACATCATGGGCCTGTTGTTCACGGTCAAGGCCAGCTACGCCGCGCTGCAAGAGAGCAAGGGGCATCTGATCCTCACCGGCTCGGCGGCGGGCAGGCGGCATATCAAGGGCTCGATCTACGGGGCCTCGAAATGGTTCGTGCATGGCTTTGGCGGCAACATGGCCGAGGAGATGCGCGAGTGGGGCGGGCGCTGCACGGTGATCGCACCGGGCATGGTCGATACGCCGTTCTTCGACAGCCCCAAGCCCGACAAGCTGAAGCCGGAGGACGTGGCACATGCGGTGATGCATGCGCTGAGCGCGCCCGCGCGCGCCTCGGTGCAGGAAATCTTCCTGATGCCGACGCACTAGGACGGGCGGGGCCAGAGCCTATCCAAGATGCGCCGCGACCTCGCGGACATGCGGCGCATCGCGGTGCTCGAAGAGGTAAATCCCCTGCCATGTGCCGAGCCGCATCTGGCCATCCTCGACCGGAATGCTGAGGCTGACAGGCAAGAGGGCCGCCTTGATATGGGCGGGCATGTCGTCAGGCCCTTCGTAGGTATGGGTCAGATAGGCCATCGACGGATCGCTGGTCGGCGGCACGAGGCGCGTGAAAAAGGCGTGCAGGTCGGTCCGCACCTCGGGGTCGACGTTTTCCTGAATGAGCAGACTGGCCGAGGTGTGGCGGATGAACAGCGTCAGGAGCCCATCACCCGCCACCCAATCGGCAACACGGTCAGTGAACTCATAGAGGCCCTGCCCCTGGGTGGTGAGGGTGAAGGTGGTCTGCATGCAGGCCGCGCCGCCCTAGCTGCCTTCGTCCTCGCCGGTGCCGCGCACGCCCAAGAGCTGATCCATGCTGACCGACGGCTGATCGCAGCCCGCCTCGCCCACGATCTTGGCGGGCACGCCCGCCACGGTCTTGCAGGGCGGCACCTCTTGCAGCACGACCGAACCTGCGGCGATGCGGCTGCAATTGCCCACCTTGATATTGCCGAGCACCTTGGCCCCTGCCCCGATCAGCACGCCGTTGCCGATCTTGGGGTGGCGGTCCTCTTCTTCCTTGCCGGTGCCGCCAAGCGTCACCGAATGCAGCATCGAGACATTGTCGCCCACGACCGCCGTCTCACCGATGACGATGGAATGGGCGTGGTCGATCATGATGCCCTTGCCGATGCGGGCGGCGGGGTGAATGTCGACACCGAACACCTCGGAGCAGCGCATCTGGAAGAACCGCGCCAGATCGTAGCGTCCGGTCTGCCACAGCCAATGCGCGATGCGGTAGGCCTGAATCGCCTGAAACCCCTTGAAGAACAGGAGCGGCAGCAGGAACCGGTCGCAGGCCGGATCACGGTCGTTCACCGCCACGATATCGGCGCGCGCCGCCAGCCCGATCATGTCGTCCGAGGCCAGCGCCTTGTCGCAGATTTCGCGCAGGATCTGCTCGGGCATCTCGCCCGATCCGAGCTTGAGCGAAATACGATAGGCCAGCGCCGATTCGAAATCGCCATGATGCAGAATGCTGGAATGGATGAGCCCGCCGAGAAGCGGCTCGTCACTGATCGCGGCCTCGGACTCGCGGGCGATGCGCGCCCAGACGGGATCAAATTCGGCCAGTTTGGTCTTGGTATGTGCCACGGCGCATGCTCCTCTGGATCGGATTGACTATAGCAGATAGGCATGCGTCGTAAAATGCAAAGGCGTGACAGGGGGGATCACCAAAATGAATGAAGCTCTGGCCGCAGAGTTCCGGGCGTTGATCGAGAGCCTTCTGGCAGAGTTGGAGCGGGACGAGGCGCGCGGGCGCGAGGGGCAGGCGACGGTGGAGCTGGATCAGCAGGCCGTCGGGCGGCTGAGCCGCATGGATGCGTTGCAGAATCAGGCGATGGCCAAGGCGGGGCATGCACGGCGGCAGGCCGAGCAGACCCGGCTGCGCGCGGCGCTTGCCCGGATCGACGAGGGGGAGTTCGGCTATTGCGAGGATTGCGGCGAGGAGATCGCGGAGGGGCGGTTGCGGCTTGACCCCGCCGCGCCGCGCTGCATTTCCTGCGCCAGTGGCTGAGATGCCGAGACTTGCCAAGGAGACGCCCATGCCCGCCGCCATCATCGTGAGCCACGGACAGCCCTCTGACCCCGATCCGGCGCAGGCCGATCTGGAGCGGTTCACCGCGCGGGTGGCGGAGGCTCTGCCCGGCTGGCATGTGGGGGCGGCGACCTTGGCGGCACCCGGCGCGCTTGATGCCGCGCTGGCCGCGGCGGGGCCTGCGCCGCTGGTCTATCCGCTCTTCATGACTGAAGGATGGTTCACCGGTGACAACCTGCGCAAGCGTTTGAGCGGGGCACCGGAGGCGCGGGTGCTGCGCCCGCTTGGCGTGTCGTCTGAGTTGCCGGATCTGGCGGCTGAGGTGTTGCGCGAGGTGCTGGCCGAGCGCGGCTGGCAGGCGGGCGAGACGCAGCTTTTCATTGCCGGGCACGGATCGGGGCGCAGCCCCAATTCGGCGCGCGACACGCGGGGTTTTGCCGAGGCCGTGGCGGCGCGGATGCGCTTTGCCGAGATGCGCGTGGGGTTTGTCGAGGAGCCGCCCTATCTGGCGGATCAGGCGGATGGGCTGGGGGCGCGGGCGATCTGCCTGCCGTTTTTTGCCGCGATCCTCGGCCATGTGATCGACGACATCCCCGAGGCGCTGGACGGGGCGGGATTTGAGGGCGTGCGGCTCGATCCCATAGGCTGTGCGCCGGGGGTGCCGGCGCTGGTGGCGCGGGCATTGCAGGCCGAGGCCGCTCAGACGCCCAGGTAACGGTCGGTCAGCGCGGGCGAGAGCGCGGCGAAGGCCCCGGACCAGACCGAGACGCCCTTTTCCAGCACCACGGCGC
>Ga0209947_1002215_pt1 | contig 11260 bp, 10 predicted proteins | sample SalPonR2_B_D2_MG_FD_185706 | JGI IMG/M metagenome (GOLD analysis project Ga0209947, IMG submission 185706) | Salt pond soil microbial communities from South San Francisco under conditions of wetland restoration - Salt Pond MetaG R2_B_D2_MG... ... | reverse complement strand
GGAAAATGGATCTTGGGGTCGCACCAAAGCCGTGGATTAATACGACCGCCTGGCCATTGGGTTGCTTCGGAGCCAGCAGAAAAGGAAAATTATCAGGGTGACTTACGCCGTCGCAGTGTGCCCGTTCCCGTTCTTCTTCAATCCAGCTCAAGAGGTTTTTCCTCATAAAAAAGGCCCCTGTGGTTAAGGGGCCTTTGGCTTATTATCGTTCAGATCAATCAGCCCGGGAAGCCAAGGCGGGTTGACAGTTCTTTGGCAGATTCAAGTACCAGCGGGGTCAGCTCGCTCTGAATACGCTCGTTAGAGACCCTCATCGTTGGTCCGGAGACGCTGATGGCACCAACAATGCGCCGGGTATAGTCGCGAATCGGGGCAGCCAGGCAGCGAACACTCTGATCAAGTTCCTCATCGTCGAAGGCATAGCCCTGTTCCCGGATCTGTTGAAGTTCTTTGCGCATGGCTTCAGGGTTGGTGATGGTGGTCGATGTGTGTTGAACGTAGTCAATCTGTGGCAACAGTTCGTCAAGTTCCTCTTCGGTCATAAAGGCCAGATGGACCTTGCCGGCAGCGGTACAATAAGCCGGTAGGCGTGAACCGACTCGCGATACCACACGAACGGTCAGATTGGTCTCAACTACATCAAGGTAGACCACGTGATAATCTTTGTAGATGACAACATAGGAGGTTTCGTTGCTTTGCTCAACCATGCGCTCGAGAATTGGTTTGGCCTGGCGCAACAGCCCCATCTGGCGGATGAAGGTCTGTCCCAGCTCAAGGGCCTTCAGCCCGAGACGATAGTTTTCTGTCGCTTTGTTCTGCTCAATGTAGCCCCGCGACTCAAGGGTGGCGAGCAGTCGAAAGACGTTGTTTTTGTGGAGCTTAAGGCGTTTGCTCAGTTCTGTCACGCCGAGCTCGTCAACATCCTCATGAAACTGCTCAAGCAAGTCCAGTGCGTGGGAAACGGCCTGGATGATATATTCTGATTTGTCCTTTTTGACCATGGTATCAACACCCCTGTTTTCTCTGTTATCACTATATAAAATGGCTCGAAGATTCTAGACCCGTGATAAGAAACTGTCAATGACTATCGGATTGTTTATGAAAATACCATTACTGTGAGTCATAAGTATAGAATGCTGTTTTACTTTTGTCCATAAGGAAGATGGCTGTAAATGGAAACTTATGAAGATTTCATCAGCTCTGCCAGCACGCTGGTTGCGTAACTTCCTTTGGGCAGGGCAAATTCAAGGGTCAGGCTGTCATTTGTGGTGCTGACGATTTTTGGTAGTTCCAGCGGTACCCGTAACGGCCGCCGTTCTCCCGGCATGGCCAGCCCGGGTGCCGGCTTCCAACTGTTCAAGGTTAACTGTTCACGTTCCAGCAGCGTTGTCTCGGCGGTTCCCGACTCTCCTTTTGCGAGCATGACCTTGTGACCGAACAGTGGTGCGGTTGGACTGATGTCAAAACTGTCGGCGCGCGCTTGTTCAAGCTCTGCCGATTCGACTAGAAAACAGGCGCCATTTGCATGCTTATAGGCAATGTCTCCAGCTTTGAGTTCTCCCAGGGCAGAAATCCTCATATCCAGTAATTGATCAAAATAACGCGATTGCAGTGCCGAGAGAAAAAAGCGCAGACGCTGTTTTGGTAGCCGGTCAACAGCCTGTTCATGAGTCTTTCCTTGCAACAGGTCACGGATCAGCCGTTGCTCAAGGCGCATGGCGCCAGGTAGTGCCTTGATGGCTTGTTCGAGGTTCTGCTGGCGGTAGGCCAGTGCCGCTTTTTTCCACCCGGGATGGTTGATTTTTTGCGGATCACCGAGCAGTTCCCGACAAAATTCTTCATAGTCACCAGTCAGCAGCAGATGACCCAATAGCGCCGAATTGCCCAATATGCCGTAGCGTTGTTCACCAAAGCGGTTGGGGACGCCACAGCGATGAAGTTTAGCAAGAATGGCTGCAGCCTTTGCGCCTGCGCCGGCACCCAGCCGGTGCAAGCAGATGGTAAAACGGTTGCCGGCCAGATGGCCGAGGCGTAGTTTGTTGGTGTGGTGCTGAGTAGCGAGGATCCGGGCGTTATTCAACTGGAGATTGTCCAGTTGGGGCTGTTTTGCTGCCGGAATGCTGAGCCACTGGCGGGTCAACGCGCGACTGTCCTTCAACCCGGCGTAACCGATGTCGTTTTCCTTGAGTTGTAGCCCGCGAGCTAAACGACTGACCAGCTCAGAGGTGCTGATTCCGCTTTTTTCGATCCACAGATACAGATGTTCACCGCTGCCACAACAAGGATACAGGGGGATTTCTTCGACTTCAAAATCTGTCGGGGTTTCTTTGTAGCTGCCACCAATACCGGGCAGATCGGCGGTGACAAATTTCATGTATTCTCCTGTGGCCAGGGGATGCGAAAGCCTTTACTGATCGCTGGGGGGGCGATGGTTAATCCCGGTTTTTTGCGATAGCGACAGAGATAGATGGGCTGCTGCCGATCGAGGAAGCGGCGCATGTATTTGGAGACCGGATAACCGCTCAGATCGTTGGTGTAGGGAGTATCGTTCAAGTTTTCCAGTCGTGAATCGTCGCTGAGCAGTTCAGCGACATCTTCGCCATAATCGGTGAAATCAGTAGAAAAATTCAGAATGCCGCCGTCCTCCAGACTGTAAAGGGCGAGATTGATGAATTCGTGATTGACCAGGCGGCGCTTGCGATGGCGCTTTTTCGGCCAGGGATCGGGACAATTGATGTACAGCGCCCGCAGGCTATTGTCACCGAGATACTGGTGCAGCAGATAGCGGGCCTCCATGCGCATGACGCGGATATTATCAAGCCCGGACTTTTCCACCCGGGAGCAGGTCGAGCGGCAGCCCTGATTGAAGATATCGATGGCAAGAAAATTGTGTTCCGGTCGCCGGGCGGCGATCTGGATAATAAAATCGCCGATGCCACAGCCGATCTCAAGTTCCAGTGGACGACGATGGGGAAACAGAGCAGAACAGCTGCCCTGTTTTTTTAAGGTGGCTTCGGGAACAAATACGGGGGAGTTGATCAGGATCATTCGTTGGGACATGGGATCGATTCTTTTGTTAACGCAGTTGATAAAGATAGCTGCTGAGTTTGTCAATTTCTTCAATCGACAGAGTGGTGTAAGACGGCATCAGTCGGCTTTCGCCGGGGCGTGGATGGTTTGTCAGCCATGCGGCTATTTCTGCGGTGGTCAGGCGCGTGCCAATAGCCGTCAAGTCCGGCGCCAGACTCCCGCCAAAGTCCTGAATACGATGACAACCGCGGCAACCCAGGGATTCAACCAGCTGGCTTGCTGAGCCATCAGCAGGTGGTGGCGGGGCAGCACTGACCAGGGCAGTAAAGATCACCAAGCTGCCAACAATGAGCAGCGATGAAAATGATAAAAAGTGTTTCATGGAATTTTTCCTTGGGTTTTGGGGGACAACTGTACCTGTAGAGTAACTGCAATGCAACGGGAATTGCGGCAGTAAAGGGGTTGCATTCAGCGCAGGTGAAGATTAATCTTGAGCGCGAAGACCGCCATTGTCGCGGTTGTCCTGTGTGAGGTTATGATGGAAATTCCTTTATCCCGACGTACTGGCCAGATCAAGCCCTTTCTCGCCATGGAATTGATGGAACGGGCCAAGGTGCTCCAGGCCCAGGGGCGTGATGTGATTTATCTGTGCCTCGGCGAGCCCGACTTTTCCACCCCGGCGGCTGTGGTCGCCGCCGCAGGCGCAGCTCTGGCGGAACAGGCGACCTCCTATACCCATTCCCTTGGTTTGCTGGAACTTCGGGAACAGATCTGCCGGCACTACCTGGATACCTATGGTGTTGATCTTGTGCCGGAGCAGATCATGGTGTCGTCCGGTACCAGTCCGCTGATGTTGTTGCTTTTTTCCGCATTGCTGGAGAGCGGGGATGAAATTATACTGACCGACCCCGGTTATGCCTGCTATCCAAGCTTTGTCCGGTTTGCCGGCGGGGTGCCGGTGACGGTTCCGACCACGGCAACAAACGGTTTTCAACCGCGAGCCGGGGATGTTAAGACGGTCATATCTGAACGCACCCGCGGGTTACTGATTAATTCTCCTGCAAATCCGACCGGTTCGGTCCTGACACCTGATGACCTGGCGGCACTGGCACAGCTACCGGTCCCGATTATCTCCGATGAGATCTATCACGGCTTAACCTATGTCGGTGAAGAACAGACGATTCTTCAGCATACCCGCAATGCTTTTGTCCTTGGTGGTTTTTCCAAGGCCTATGCCATGACCGGTTGGCGTTTGGGCTATCTCATTGCCCCACTGAAGATCATGCGGCAATTGCAGATTCTGCATCAGAATTTTCTGATATGTGCCAATCACTTTGTTCAGCGCGCCGGGATTGTTGCTTTGCGTGACTGCAGTGCTGATGTTGCCCGGATGCGTGAGATCTACAATCAGCGCCGGGTACGTTTAATTCAGGGCTTGCGGGATCTGGGCTTCGGCGTGCATGTTGAGCCGCAGGGAGCCTTTTACGTGCTGGCGGACGCGCGCCATATTGATCCCGATTCCCAGCGCCTGGCGGTGGATATCCTTGAACAGACCGGTGTTGCTGTGACCCCGGGAATCGACTTCGGCATGGGTGCCGAGGGCTATCTGCGCTTTTCCTATACCCGTCCGCAGTCGGACCTGGATCAAGCTCTGGAACGGATTCGTCTGTACCTTGCCCGGCGGGGTTTTCTGCCGGCCCGATGATTAAGAGAGGACAGCTTTATGCTGATTGTTATGCACCCTGAGGCGACCACAGAACAGATCGATACGGTTGTCGCTGCGGTTAAGACCATGGGCTTGATTGCCGAACCGATCCCCGGGAGTTTACGCACGGCTATTGGGGTGCTGGGCAATCAGGGCTATGTTGATGATTCCACCATCCGCAACCTGCCCGGAGTGCGTGAGACCATCCATGTCAGTAAGCCCTATAAGCTCGCCTCACGTGATTTTCACCCGCAGGCAACCATTGTCGACATTGCCGGGGTGCGTTTTGGCAATGGCCTGGCGCCGGTGATGATCGCCGGCCCCTGTTCGATTGAAAGTGAAGAACAGATGCAGGCGGCAGCAGCGGCGGTGAAGGTCGGTGGCGGCCAGATGCTGCGCGGGGGTGCCTTCAAACCCCGTACCGGTCCCCACTCGTTTCAGGGATTGGGGGTGGATGGACTGGCATTATTGCAACGTGCCGGTCAGGCACAAGGGTTGCCGGTGGTGACCGAGGTGATGCGCATCGAACAGCTCGATGCAGTGATGCGCCATGCCGATATGGTCCAGATCGGTGCTCGCAATATGCAGAATTTTGATCTGCTTAAAGAGGTCGGCAAGTGCGGTCACCCGGTTCTGCTCAAACGCGGAATGAGTGCAACCCTTGAGGAGTTTCTGGCGGCTGCGGAGTATATTCTGGCTGAAGGTAATTCCAATGTGGTGCTGTGTGAGCGCGGGATTCGTACCTTTGAACGGGCTACCCGCAACACCCTCGATCTCTCGGTCGTTGCCCTGATCAAGGAGCTCAGTCATCTGCCGATTATTGTTGACCCCAGTCATGCCACCGGCAAGCGCTCGCTGGTGCCGGTGATGACCCGCGCCGCTCTGGTTGCCGGCGCTGACGGTATCATGGTTGAGGTTCATCCCGATCCGGCCCGAGCCCTGTGCGACGGTGCCCAGAGTCTGTCCGGCCCGGAATTCAGCGAATTGATGGAAAGCGTTCGCAAGCTGCTCGGGTTTCTCGGGTTTGCGGATAACTGATGTGCCACTCAGCTGCTCGGACTCCTCTTCTACAGAGGTATACATAAATCAGTGATAACCCTGCTTGCTGATATCGCCGTCAACGCGCCGGTGCGCAACCTGTTCAGCTACCGGGTACCGGAGGTGTTGGCAGAAAAACTCAGCGTTGGTGCGCGCGTGCAGGCGCCTTTCGGGCGCCGTTCCATTATCGGCGTGGCGGTGCGCCTTTATCAGGGTGATGGTAGTGAACTCAAGGAACTGCTGGATTGTCTTGACGAGGCCCCTCTGCTTGATGACCAACTGCTGCGCCTGTTGCGCTGGGCAGCTGACTATTATCACTATCCCTTTGGTCAGGTGATTAAGAACGCCCTGCCCGGAGGCCTGATGAGGAGCAGCGGACAGACCGGGATTGCTACTGAATCCCTTTATCTGCGCAGCAATAGCGATATCCATCCTACCGGGCGGCGCCAGCAACAGATTCTCTCCTGGATTGAAGAGCAAGGCGGTGCCAGCGCCAGTCAAATCCGCGCTCAATTTCCTTCCCCATCGACCGTGTTAAAACGCCTGGTGGAACTCGGCTGTCTCGACAGGAGTGAAGGGGAACGCTTGCGTGATCCGTTTCTCCTTGCGCCGGTCCCAGCAGATAAACAGCTGATCCTCAATGATTCCCAGCAGCAGGCCCTCGAACGGATTGTCGAGCCGTTGATCGTCGGGCGCTTCCAACCCTTCTTGCTGCATGGCGTGACCGGCAGTGGTAAAACCGAGGTCTACCTGCGGGCCGTTGCCGATTGTCTGCAGCAAGGACGGCAAGCCCTGATTATGGTCCCTGAGATTTCCTTGACTCCGCAGTTGGTGTCACGTTTTCGTGCCCGCTTTGAGCCCCTTGGGGAACAGATTGCCACCCTTCATAGCGGGCTGTCCGGTGGTGAACGCTATGACGCCTGGCGCGCTATTGCCCGTGGGCAGGTTAATATTGTCATCGGTGCGCGGTCAGCGATCTTTGCTCCCCTGCCGCAACTCGGACTGATCATTGTCGATGAAGAACACGACGGCAGTTACAAACAGGGGGAAGGTTTTCGTTATCATGCCCGCGATCTGGCGCTGGTGCGCGGCCAGCAGCAGCATTGTCCTGTGATTCTGGGCAGTGCCACGCCCTCGTTGGCCAGCTATTATCGCTGTGAGCAGGGTAGTTGTATCCTCTTGCCTCTGCCCGCGCGGGTTCACGCCGGGGCTCTGCCGGGGGTTGAACTGGTTGATCTGCGTACTGAAGCGGTGCGCGGGGTGTTGGCCGAGTCCTTGATTACCGCCATCACCATCGCCCTGGAGCAACACCAGCAGGTGTTATTGCTGCTCAACCGCCGTGGTTTTGCCCCCTTTTTGCTGTGTACCGATTGTGGTACCAGTTTTCACTGTCCCAATTGCGAAATTACCCTGACTTATCACCAGCGCCAACGGCGGATGATCTGCCATTATTGTGACTACCAGGATCAGGTGCCGGAAATCTGCCCGGCCTGTCGCGGCGAGCGGATCACCCCGCAGGGAGCCGGTACCGAACGTCTCGAGGAGGATCTGGCAGAACTGTTTCCCGGTGCGCGTATTGCCCGTATGGATCGCGACACCACTCGCACCAAGGGCAGCCACCAACGCATCGTCAACGGGATGATGGCGGCAGAAGTTGATATCCTGGTCGGTACCCAGATGATTGCCAAGGGACACGATTTCCCCAATGTGGCGCTGGTCGGCGTCCTGGGTGCCGACAGTCTGCTGAATCTACCCGACTTTCGCTCTGCCGAGCGCAGTTTTGCGTTGCTGACCCAGGTTGCCGGGCGCGCAGGACGGGCGACCGGTGGCGGGAAGGTTTTTATTCAGACCTATCATCCTGAGCATTTTTCTCTCACTTGTGCCGCTGCCCAGGATGTTGAGGACTTTTATCAGCAGGAACTTCCTTTTCGCCGTGAACTGGGCTACCCTCCGTGCGGGCATCTGGTCAACCTGATCTTTTCCGGCAACAATGGCGATCAGGTTAACAGCAGCGCAACCCGTTTAGCCCGTCATCTGCAGTTGGTTGCCGGTGATGTTGAGATTCTCGGCCCAAGCCCCTGCCCCTTGACCCGTTTGCGCGGCAAATACCGTTACCAGATTCTGCTCAAATCCCCTTCACGCCCCCCCTTGCGGCGATTGTTGATTGCCGTCGACAATGTTGCCGGCGAATTGCCGCGTCAGGTGTCGATCCATATTGATATTGATCCCCTGGATATGTTCTGATAACAGCCTGCACCTTGTGTGTTCATTCCCCTGTAAACAGCTTGAGGGTTATAGGTATGTCTTTTCGTATGTTACTGATCGCAGGTCTGGTCCTTGTCGTGATGGTCGGCTGTACCAAGAAGCCGCCGATTGAGATCGAACCACCAGCCATTGAGCCTCCTGTCGTTGAGGTGCCGGCACTGACTCCGGTTGAATGGGAGCACCTGAATGGCTGGGAGGATGATTACCCGTTACCGGCGCTGGAAGCGTTTCGTAACAGCTGCGTATCCTTGAAATGGCGTGATCAGTGGCGCGAAGTCTGCTCGCTGGCTGCTCAGCTTGATGTGATTGACGACCTGACAGTGCGTAATTTCTTTGAGCAATATTTCACCCCCCATCAAGTGCGTAACTCCGATGGCACAACCAGCGGATTGATGACCGGCTATTATGGGCCTGAGTTACAGGGTAGCCGTGTGGCGACGGAGGAGTATCGTTATCCGCTATATGGACAACCTGAAGATATGCTGATTATTGCTCTCGATTCGGTCTATCCTGAACTCGGAAATTACCGTTTGCGCGGCCGCCTGGAAGGTAACCGCGTAGTTCCCTATTTTGACCGGGAACAGATCGATTTTGGCGACGATCCGTTGGTCGGGCATGAACTCTTCTGGGTTAAGGATCCTGTCGATCTGTTTTTTCTGCATATTCAGGGTTCCGGTAGCGTGCGTTTGCCCGATGGCGAACAGGTGATTGTCAATTATGCCAATCAGAACGGCCATCCCTATCGCTCGATCGGCCGCTTGCTCCTTGATCGTAACGAAATGACCCGAGACCAGATGTCGATGCAGAATATCAGGCGTTGGGTTGCCAATAACCCCGAGGCGGGGCAGAAACTGCTGGCGGAAAACCCCAGCTATGTGTTTTTTCGCGAGTTGCCGGCCGGCACTAGCTCACCACCCGGCGCCATGGGGATCCCCTTGACTCCGCAACGCAGTCTGGCGGTCGATCCGCGGACTATTCCGTTGGGAGCACCGGTTTTTTTGTCAACCATCTTCCCTGGAACCGAAGACCAGCCCCTGCGGCAACTGATGGTCGCTCAGGATACCGGTGGTGCCATCAAGGGACGGGTACGTGGCGATTTCTTCTGGGGAATGGGCAACGAAGCTGGAGAATTTGCCGGGCGGATGCGTCACCCGGGTGAACTCTGGGTGCTGTTACCGCGAACCCAGGAGCACCCTCAAATTAAATCAATGGTGCAGTGACGGGAGCCGCTTAATGACGGATCAACCTAAACACGTTCTGGTAGCCAGCGGCCTGGTGCGTAATGATGAGGGCCAGTTGCTGCTGGTCAAGCACCGTTTGCGCGGCTGGGAATTGCCCCAGGGGCGGGTAGAAGAAGGTGAGGGCCTGGTGTTTGCTCTGAGTCGGGAAATTCTTGAAGAAACCGGCGTGACCGTAAACCACGCGCGGCTGGCGGTGATCTGGTCGAAGGTGAGTCATCCCGCCGCTGTCATTTTCTGTTTTATCGCCCGTTATGCATCCGGTCTCCTGCTGCCGAGTGAGGAGACCCCGGAGGTGATCTGGTGCAGCGATGCCGAGGCAAAACGACTGGTAACCCACCCGGTCAATCGCGATCGGATGGAATCAGTGCTTTCCTTTAATGGAACCTTGAAATTGCATAGCTATGCGACGGGTCCGTATCGTGTCCTCAGCTAGTTTCAGCTTTGGAAAGAGTACCGTTTTCAGTGGTTTTTTGCTCATGGATACGCACCAGCCATCTGAACAGCGCCAGCTGGGCCGGTAGATAAAAAAGATATTCGGGATGCCACTGGACACCGATGATGCTCCTGCCGTCACTGGCCTCAATCGTCTGGACGATTCCATCCAGATCCTTCCCTACTGCCAGCAGGTTGTGCCCTGCTTCCCTCACTGCCTGATGGTGGAGGCTATTAACACGCAGTTTTGTTGACGCGCAAATTCGGGCGGTCAGGGAGTCTGCTGCCAGTTTGACCTGTTTGGTCGGAAGCAGACCGGGGCGGTTGTAGGTGAGCTTGCGCAGTGAGCGAATATCCTGGTGCAGGGTGCCGCCAAGCACGACATTGATCAGTTGTGCGCCACGACAAATTCCAAGAAGAGGAATCTCGTGTTTGAGAGCATATTCGATCCAGCGGATTTCCAGCTGATCTCGTCCAGGGTCGGATTTGACCGGTGCGCTGATATCTCCGTTGTAGTGTTCCGGACTGATGTCGTTGCCGCCACCAATGACCAGCGCATCCAGATGGGTCTGGTCAAGCGAGTGCCTGACGCTGATGCGCCGTGCCGAGGCACCGGCCAGACGCAGTGCAATGCGCGTACACCACCAGGCCGGGGCCCAGTATCGCGCCGCGCCGGTAACACCGATGATGGGTGATTTTTTCATGTAATCATCATTTCTTTCCCGCTACCGGCTCGTCGGAAATGTTGTCCGGGCGACCGGAGATGACCAGTTGTGTTTGTCAGTTAAGACAGATTATCCTGTTTAGGACCAGTCTGACAACCGCCCGTGGCGTTTACGCAGAGCGAAGTGGGATGACTTGATCTTGGCGGCAACGCTGGTAAGCTGAGAAAAATCGTGTATGCTAAAAACTGATCGTAATTGATATTGATTGTTTCACCTGACGGGTTAGTGAAAGGAGCCAGCAGGTTATGAGTAACGAAAAACAAAAGGCATCGCAACAGGTACAGGAAATAGAAAATCAGGAGTGGCGTGACTCCCTCGATTATGTCCTCAAGGAACAGGGTGCAGAGCGGGTGGAGCAGATTCTGCGGCAACTGCAGATTCGTGCCCTGGAACAAGGGGTGAGCATCCCCTTTACTGCCAATACTCCCTATATCAACACCATTCCGCGCGCCCAGCAACCGATATCACCGGGTAATCGGGAAATCGAGCGGCGGATCAAGTCGATTGTGCGCTGGAACGCCATGGCCATGGTGGTGCGTGCCAACCGCGAATCGGCCGGTATCGGTGGTCATATCTCGACCTACGCTTCGGCCGCGACCCTGTGGGAAGTCGGCTTTAATCATTTCTGGCGCGGGCGAACCGATGATTTTATTGGTGACATGGTTTATTTTCAGGGCCACGCGGCACCCGGGGTGTATGCGCGGGCGTTTCTTGAGGGGCGCCTCACAGAGCAGGATCTGGTAAATTTCCGCCGCGAGTTGGACCCTAAAGGGGGGCTCTCCTCTTATCCCCATCCCTACCTGATGAAAGATTTCTGGGAGTTT
>Ga0209947_1002213_pt1 | contig 11268 bp, 13 predicted proteins | sample SalPonR2_B_D2_MG_FD_185706 | JGI IMG/M metagenome (GOLD analysis project Ga0209947, IMG submission 185706) | Salt pond soil microbial communities from South San Francisco under conditions of wetland restoration - Salt Pond MetaG R2_B_D2_MG... ... | reverse complement strand
CCCCGACACCGACACAGACACCGCCCCCCGCGAACAGGCCCTGGCCGCGCTACGCCGCAAGGTCGAGGAAAACTCCGATTACGTCGGCGCGAATTTCGCCCGCGAGGCCCGCGACATGCATGACGGACTCAGCCCCGAGCGCAGCATCTACGGCGAGGCCAAACCCGAAGAGGCGCGCAAGCTCATCGAAGACGGCGTGCCGGTGGCTCCCCTGCCCTTCGTGCCGCGCCGCAAGTCGAACTGACCCCGAGGAGATCACCACCATGCACATCGTCATCACAGGTGCCAATCGCGGCATCGGCCACGCGATGGCAGACCGCTACCGCGCCGCGGGCCATCAGGTCACCGGCACCGCGCGTGTGCCCGTCGATGATCTGCTGGCCCTCGACGTGACCGACCCGGTGTCCTGCGCAAACCTCGCAGAACATCTGGCCGACCGTCCCGTCGATCTGCTGATCTGCAACGCGGGCATCTATTCCGACAAGGGCCAGCCGCTCGATACCGGCTATCCGGCGACGATGTGGGCCGAGACCTTCGCCACCAATGTCACCGGCGTGTTCCTCGGCATCCAGAGCCTGCTGCCCAACCTGCGCGCCGCGACCGGCGCGAAAATCGCCATCATCTCCAGCCAGATGGCCAGCCACACCCGCGCGCCCGGCGGCAGCTATATCTACCGCGCCTCCAAGGCCGCGGCCCTCAATCTCGGGCGCAACCTCGCCGCCGATCTGACCCCCGAGGGGATCGCCGTCGGGATCTATCACCCCGGCTGGGTCCGCACCGACATGGGCGGCGACGCAGCCGAGATTTCCGTGGATCAGGCGGCGGACGGCCTGCTTGACCGCTTCGCCGCGCTCGACATGGCCACGACCGGCTGTTTCCAGACATGGGACGGGCAGGACCACGCCTTTTGACCGCGAGACTTGCCCGCCTGCGCAGGTCAGATTAGTATCCCGCCGAATACCGAAAAACCGGGATGAACGCCCTCTCATGCCAGCGCGTTTCAAACATTTTCTGGCCAAGGCCGGGTCACTCTGCCGCACCTGCGCGGCCTGCATCATCGCGGGCCTCTGGCCGCGCCACAGCCTGTCCGATGTCGAGGCACGGCTGGCCGCCTGTTCCTCGCGGCAGCAGGTAGTGATCACCAGCGGCGTCTTCTTCCTGCTGATTTCACTGGGCTTTTTCGCGGCGCAATTCGGCTGGATCGGCATACTGATCTACTGGATGACGATCATTCTCATCATCCGCTAGGGCCGCGCCACGCCCCGCCGTATGCAAGTGCATGCAACAAAAGGAAATTTTCCGGAAAGACTCATCCAGTTTCTGCCCCGCAGCGTAACTCCTGCACAACCAACTTACGGAGGACGACATGGAACTTATCGGAATCCTGGCACTTGGAACACTCGGGGCGGTCTCGGCCTTCGCCTACATCAGCGTCCGCGCTGTCGAGAAATTGCGCGACAGCGACGAACCCCGCTCTTCGCTGTCACGCGACGGGATCGAACAGCGCCTGCGCGCCGCGCGCAACTGACACGTGCCGCGACGAGATCACAAGGGGGCGCCGCCAGTCTTGGAGCGCCCCCGCATCTCAACCAAACACGGTCCCTAAAGCTCGATTTCGCCATCCGGTGCAGGCGCGTCCTGCAATTCCTGCGGGGTCTTGCGCCGGATGATAATATCGCCGTTAGGCAAAACCTCGGGCGAATGATAGGCGCTCAGATCGCCCACCTGATCCATCAGATCACGCAGCGCCGGTCCCATCTCCTCGACAAACTGGCGCAACGCCGGCTCCATCTCCTGCGCGCGGTCCTGGAACTCTTCAAGGGCCGGCCCCATCTCGCGACGGATACCCTCCCAGAACAGACGCGACCCCTCTTCCATGAGCGAGCGGCCCTCTTCCTCGGTCTCCTGCGCGAGCGCGGGACCGGAGAGGGCTAGGCCTAGGGCCAGGATCAGATAACGGTATCTCATACCAGACATATAACATCCCCCGGTGACGATTTTAAGATCACAACTCGATATCCAGCGTCAGCGGAAAATGATCCGACGCCGTCAGCAGCGCATCGCGCATCAGCGGCGTGCCCCAGCAGTCCGGGTCGTCGAACGGATGCCAGATACGCCAGACCGGACGCCGCGCCATCAGATCGGGTGAAATCAGGACATAATCCAGCAGGGCCTGCATATAACGTTTCTGATCGCGCAGGTAGAACCGCGAGGTGCTGTGCCCCGCCCCGATCCTCTGCGTCAGCGCCGCGCGCGCGTGCGGATCATAAAGGGATTGTGCCGCGTCACTCCCCTCGCCCGCGATGATCTCGACCGAAGAGCGGCCGAACAGATGCTCGTATTCATCCAGCCCCGGACCGTCATTCAGATCGCCCAGCACCATCAGCGCGTCACCCGCCGCCAGATGCGCCTCGACCCGCTGTCGCAGCCAGACCGCCTGCGCCAGTTGCTTGCGGCGGTTGGCGATACCGATACGCATCGCCTCGTCGCGGCTCGACGCCCCGTGCGGGGCCTTGGATTTGAGATGCGCGCCGATCAGCCGCAGGGCGCGCCCCGACGCCAGGCTCACCGCCACCTCCAGCGGCGGCTTGGAAAAGCTGACCCGATCGGCGCGATCGTCGATATCGAGGTCGATCCGGAACTGCCCGTCAAAGCGCGGCACATCACCGCCCTGCGGGTCGTGCGCGGCGCTCATCACGTCCGGATCATAGAGCAGCGCGATCTCCTGCTGCGTATCGTTGGCAAACCCGATCAGCGCCCGCCGCGCCCGCAGCCCGGCCCAGTCGCCAAACGTCTCCAGCGCCGTCACGGTGCTGCGCCGCCCGTTGTGATCGGGGGCCTCGATCACAATCACCGCATCGGCATCGAGCGCCGAAAACACCACCCGCAGCGCCGCCAGCTGATCGGCCCGCGTCACGTCATAGCGCGCCGACCACTCCCCGTCATCCAGCATCCGCCCGGCATCGTCAAAGAGCGCGTTGAACCATTCGACGTTATAGGTGGCGATCCGCATCGGCCCGCGCCTCGCTGATCTCTTCCCAGGCGCGGTTGATATCCACGAGCCGCTTTTCGGCCAGCTTCACCGCCTCTTTCGGCACGCCGCGCGCCTGCATCCGGTCGGGATGGCAATCGCGCACCATCTGCCGCCAGACCTTGCGGATCTCACTCAGCGGCATGTCCGCCGTCACTCCCAGCACCGACCACGGATCGGGATGCTCGCCCTCGACAAAGCGCGACCGCAACCGGCGAAAGCGCATCTCCTCCAGCCCGAAAATCTCGGCCACGCGCGCAAGAAACGCATCTTCCTTGGGGTGATAGATCCCGTCCGCCAGCGCGATGTGGAACAGCCCCTCCATCAGATCGTGCAGCGTATCGGGGGCCTCCTGAAACATCCGCGCGATGCGGCGCGCATAGTCCTCGTATCCCGCCACGTCCTGCCGCGCGAGGTTGAACACCCGCGCCGCATTGTCCTCTTCCTCCTGCGCGATCTGGAACACCTCGCGAAACGCCGTCACCTCGTCGCGCGTCACAAGGCCGTCGGCCTTGGCCATCTTCGCCGAGAGCGCGATCACCGCGATGGTAAACGCGACGCTGCGCTCGGGCGGGCTGCGCAAACGGTCAAAGACCGAGGTCAGGCTCTCGCCCTTGGCCAGCGCCTGCAACGCCTCGGATATGCGGGTCCAGATCGACATGGCCGAGACCCTACCGCCAATCGCGCGCGCTGTCAGCGCAAACCGTCACAGCCGCTTGTGCAAAATCACCAGATCCATCCAGCGCCCGAATTTCTGCCCGACCTCGGGCAGGTGCACCGCCTCAACGAAGCCTATGGCGCGGTGAAAGGCGATGGCCCCCTCGTTTTCCCCGCTCACCCCGGCGATCAGCACATGTATCCCTTGGGCTTGGGCGTGATCCTCCAGCCGCGCCATCAGCGCGCGGCCCACGCCTCGCCCGCGCGCGTCGCCCGCAAGGATCACGCTATGCTCGGCGGTATGGGCATAGCCGGGTCCGGCGCGAAACGGGCCATAAGTGGCAAAGCCAAGGATTTGGCCCGCCGTCTCGGCTACCAGAAACGCATCGCCGCGCGCCGCCATGTCATCCGCCAGCCCCTGCGCCGTCTTTTCCACCGTGGTGAAAGTCACAGAGGTGTCGCGGATAAGCGGGTTCCATATGTCGAGGATCGCGGGAATATCCCCCGCTTCCGCCCGGCGGAGGATCATTCCAGCACCCTCACCCCATGCGGCGTGGCGATCTCGGCGCGCAGGCCCGGTGCCCCCGGCTCGAATACCACGCGCGGATCGCTCAGATCGCTCAACTCCGCGCGCAACGCCTGCGCCTCGGGATGCGCCACCACCAGCCGCGTCAGCCGCGCGCCCAGATCCGCCAGCCGCGCCGAGGGATGCCCGCCCGCCTGCCACTCGATCAGCGCCGGAAAGCGGTTGTCGAAGGGCAGCACGCCCTCCTCCGGCACCGCCATCCGCCAGCGCAGATCGCCGCGCGCCAGATCGACCGCCACGCCCGCCTCCGGGGAACGCGCAATCGCGGCCTCCAGATCATCGACGGCACAGATCCAGTTCGACAGGCGCGGCGCACCATGGAATCGGTCCAGATCAAACCAGCGCGGCCACGCCGGCGCAGGCGCCTCGGGATCGACCGCGATCACCTCCAGATAGAGGCCGTGCTCCAGCCCCATCAACAGGTTATGCGTGCCGAAATGCGCGTGCCGCCCGCCGGGCTGCAAGGCCAGGCCCAGCGCCGCCTCGACCACGGCCCGGCCCTCGTCCAGGCTCTCCGCCGCCACCGCCAGATGATCTAGCCGCATGCCCTGTCCTTCATCTTGCTGCAAATATCCCGGGGGAGTCGCGCCCATGCGCGACGGGGGCAGCGCCCCCTAATCCACCACATCAACGCCGCGCGCGCCACCATATTGATGTCAGATGGCACAGCCCCCTTCGGCACCGACCATTCACGCGCTCCGATCATGCGCGCTCTTGTGTTTCCGCGCCGATCCAGCCATCATATTCACAAATTCGAATTTCAAGGGAGGGTACCATGAACTTCACCAGACGCGGGATACTCGGGGCCATGGGGGCCATCGGCGCAGGCGCACTCGGCGGACTGCCGCGCGCAGGCCTCGCCGCGACCGAAACGACGCTCGGGCAGGCCACGATCACCACGCTCAGCGACGGCCACCTCGTGCTGCCGCGCGATTTCCTGCTGGGCGATCTCGACCCGGCCAAAGCCGCGCCGGTGCTGGCCGAATTCGGCATCACCGGCGACACGATCGAGCCGCCCTGCAACCTCACTCTCTACCGCGACGGCACGAACACGGTGCTGTTCGACGCAGGCTCCGGCCCTGCCTTCATGCCAAGCGCGGGGGATCTGCTCGATGCGCTCGACGCGACTGGCGTTACCCCGGACGAGATCACCCATGTCATCTTCACCCATGCCCATCCCGATCACCTCTGGGGTGTGCTCGACGATTTCGACGATCCGGTCTTTACCGAGGCCATCCATATGATCGGACAGACCGAATGGGACTACTGGACAGACCCCGCAACCGTCGACAGCATCGGCACCGCGCGCGCCAGCTTTGCCGTGGGCGCAGCACGCCGTCTGGCCGCGATCGAGGACCGGCTGGACTTCATCACCGGCGGACAAGAGGTGCTGCCCGGCATCATGGCGCATGACACCCCCGGCCACACACCCGGCCACATGGCGTTTGAGCTGCGTCAGGGATCGGAGTCGGTGATGGTGGTGGGCGATGCCATCGTCAACGGGCATCTGGCCCTTGCCCGCCCCGACTGGGCCAGCGGCTCGGATCAGGACGCCGATCTTGGTATCGCAACACGCACCCGCCTGCTCGACCAACTGGCCACCGACAAGATGGCGATGGTGGGCTTTCACCTGCCCGAGGGCGGTCTTGGCCGGGTGGAACGCAACGGCGACGCCTACCGCTTCGTGGCGGAGGTCTGAACCGATGCGCAGCCTCCTCATCGCCGCCCTGTTCGCCGCGTCCCCCGCACTCGCCAGCGAGGATATCGCCGATCAGTATCCCGCCTCGCTGCTCTATTCCAAGCCGGTGGAATTCATCCCCGGCGTCTGGTCCGCGATCGGGGCCACCGCGCCCCCCACCTATGAAAACGCGGGCCATAACAACAACCTCAGCTTCATCGTCACCGGCGAGGGCGTCGTGGTGATCAACGGCGGGGCCTCGTATGGCCTGGCCCGTGCCCTGCACGAAGAGATCAAGATGATCACCGATCAGCCCGTCACCCATGTGTTCAACGAGAACGGACAGGGCCATGCCATGCTGGGCAATTCCTACTGGGTCGAACAGGGCGTGCCCGTCATCGCGCATGAGGACGCGCTGCACGAGATCGAGCAATATGGCGGAACGGATCTGGAGACCGCCCGCCGCGTCACCAAGGAACGCGCCGAAGGCACCGAGGTGGTGGTGCCGACCGAGACCTTCTCGGAGGACTACACGCTCGACATGGGCGACTACCGCATCGAAGCGCGCCATCTGGGCCCGGCCCACAGCCCTGGCGATATCGTGATCTGGCTGCCCGAACAGAGCCTGGTGATCTCCGGCGACATGGCGTTTCACGAACGCATGCTGCCGATCTTTCCCGAGACGATCACCCGCGACTGGCTGGAGACCTGGGATACGGAGTTCGAGGCGCTCGGGGCCACCTACGTGATCCCCGGCCACGGCCACCCCACGAACATGGATCAGGTGCGCCGCTACACCAAGGGCTACCTCGAATACCTGCGCGCCCGCATCGGCGAGCATATCGACGCGGGCGGCGACCTGGCCGACGCCTATTACGTCGATCAGTCGCCATACCGTCATCTCGACACGTTCGAGGAACTGGCCACCAAGAACGCAGGTCGCGTCTACGAGCAGATGGAGTGGGAGTGAGCGCACAGCCCGCCGGGCTGACCCTTCCGGGTCAGCTCAGCACGCCATCGGCCCCCAGAACGCTCTTGCCGCGCAGGTAGGGGTGCAGCACCTCGGGCAGGCGCACCGACCCGTCCGCCTGCTGGCCATTTTCCAGCACCGCGATCAGCGCGCGCCCCACGGCCAGCCCCGATCCGTTCAGCGTATGCACGAATTCCGGCTTGCCGCCGCCTGCGGGCTTGAACCGCGCGGTCATCCGCCGCGCCTGGAAATCGCCACAGACCGAAACCGAGGAAATCTCGCGATACATGTCCTGTCCGGGCAGCCAGACCTCGATATCATGGGTGCGCCGCGCGCCGAACCCCATGTCGCCGGTGCACAGCACCACGGTGCGATAGGGCAGGCCCAACCGTTCCAGAATACCCTCGGCGCAACTCGTCATCCGGTCCAGCTCGTCGTGGCTGGCATCCGGGTGAGTGACCGACACCATCTCGACCTTCTCGAACTGATGCTGACGCAGCATACCTGCCGTGTCGCGCCCCGCCGATCCGGCTTCGGAGCGGAAGCACTGCGTATGCGCCACCATCCGGCGCGGCAGGCTGGTCTCGTCCACCGTCTCGCCATGCACGAGGTTGGTCAGCGTCACCTCCGCCGTCGGCACCAGCCACCAGCCATTGGTGGTGCGATAGCTGTCCTCGCCGAATTTCGGCAATTGCCCAGTGCCGCGCATCATCTCGTCGCGCACCAGCACGGGCGTCCATGTCTCGGTCAGGCCATTCTCCTCGACATGCACATCGATCATGAACTGCGCGAGGGCGCGGTGAACCCGTGCCACAGCGCCGGACAGCACGACAAAGCGGCTGCCCGACAGCTTGGCGGCGCTCTCGAAATCCATACCCGGCTTGACGCCCTCGATCTCGTAATGCTCGCGCGCCTCGAAATCGAGCACCGGCGGCGTGCCCCAGCGGCGCAGCTCGACATTGTCGGCCTCGTCCGCGCCATCGGGCACGTCCTCATGCGGCAGGTTGGGCATCCCCATCAGCATCTCGGTCAATTGCGCGTCGAGATCCTTGGCCTCGGCCTGCATCGCCGCCACCTCGGCCTTCTTCTCACCGACCAGCACCCGCAGCCGGGCAAACTCGGCCTCATCGCCGCGCGCCTTGGCGGCGCCGACCTCCTTGGAGGCGCGGTTCTGATCGGCCTGCGCGGTCTCGGCCGCAAGGATCTTGGACCGGCGCGCCTCATCGAGCGCCAGCACCGGCGCCGAGGCATGCTCCACCCCCCGGCGCGCCATCGCCGCGTCAAAAGCTGCGGGGTTTTCACGGATCGCGCGAATATCGTGCATCGGTCTGTCCTCGAACTGCCTGAGTCGTTTGAGCGCGTGATAAACCGGTTTTGCGGCCATGTGTAGGGCGGGTTGACGCGACAGGGCGGCGCGTTGTGGGTTTGGGTGTCGCCGCAGGATGAAAGGCACCATGCGGCACCGCCCGATATGGTCAGGTCGTCGGCACCAGCGCCGCGTTTCGGTTCAGCATGAGATGCGTCGCCATCGCACCCATCCACATGCACCCGACCGCAACCCAGGCCGTCAGCGCAAAGATCGCGCCGCCCGACATACCCGCGCCCACGGCGCAGCCCCCCGCCAGCATCGAGCCAAAGCCCATCAGCGCCGCGCCCAGCAGGTAACGCTCCATCGGCGTGTCGGGGCCAAAGCGTTCGATCTTCCATTCCCGGGTGATCAGCGCCATCACCGCCGCGCCCGCGAACACCCCGGGCACCAGCCCGGCACCGAAACTCAGCGGCAGCGAGGTGCTGTTGACCAGCCCCATCAGCGTGTCGGTCGAGGGGCCGGTGAAGGTGACCGAGGAAATCGGGATCACCTCGAACGAGGTCTGCGCGATCATGTAGGTCACCAGCCAGCCCAGCCCGACGGCCAGCCCGACCCCCATGCCGGCAATCGCATGGCTCAGCCGCACATGCCGCGCCAGCGCCAGCGCAAAGCCCGCGATCAGCACCAGCGCAGCAATGCCCGCCGCAACCAGCGGCGTCATGCCCAGATGCGACAGGATGCTGCGCGCCGCGCCGCCCGGCACCAGCCAGAGCGTCGCCAGCCCCTCGCGCGCGGGCGACAGCACCCCGCGCAGCGCCGATTGCGCGACGATGGTCAGCACCAGCCCGGTCACCAGCGCCCGCAGGTTGCCGGTTGCCGACAGCACCAGCAAACGGCTCGCACAGCCGCGCGCGAGGATCATCCCCGCACCGAACATCAGCCCGCCGACAATCGCACCTGACATGCTGCCCGTACTGGCAAGCTGGCGGGACTGCGAGACGTCCAGAACGCCCATGGCAATGGCCCCCTGCACCGCCAGAACCCCGGCAGAGAACGCGATGATCCAGATCGACAGACGCGGGCCCAGCCCGCGCTCGGCCACCTCGATGGTCGCCGCCCGCAGGCAGAACCGTGAATGCTGCGCCGCCGCCCCGAAGATCACGCCAACGAGCGCCCCGGCCATCGCCAGAACGGCCCCGTCGCCATAAGTATCAATAAGAGTTTCCAGCATGCATCAGTCCGTCATGAAGTAATGCCGTCAGCATACACATTCACCGGCGCGCATGTCTTGACTTGGGTCAACCAAGGGGGGGCCAACCGGGCCGCGCGGACGCGGCCCGGTCAGGCAGATCATTCCAGCGCGTCCTGAACGATCTCGTCGAGCAGCGCCTGCACCTTCTGCATCTCGCCGTCGGGATAGGTGCGATAGCCCACCATCACCTCGCCCTCGCGCTCGGCCACGAACACGCCGTAAGGGCAATGCGCGATGTTCATCGGGTCGGCCTCCATCACCTCGCGCGACAGCGTGGCGGAGCAAAAGAGGAAGATATCCGCCGCCTCGAAGATCGTCACGTCGCTGCCCACATCCGCGCCGGTCCGGTTGAGCATGTCACCCACATGGCTGGTCAGGTCGATCACCAGACCCCGATCGAGGATCGCGCTCTCGACCGCGAATGTCGCATCGCCGAAGCTGCCGTTGAACGGATAGGTCACCGCCTCCTGCGCCGCTGCGGGCAGCGCCATGAGGCCGAAAACTCCGGCCAGAATTGTCCGTTTCATTGCCTTTACTCCTTTCTCAGACAGGCGTTCGCACGCCGATCAGCTGAACATGTCCGTGGTGATGCCCGCATACCACCCCACCGATTCCTCGTAGGTGGCCTTGCGGGTCGCCGCATCCTCGCCGGTCTGCGAGATGAAGCCGTCGACCTTGGCGATCTTCTCCTCGGTCGCCTCGTAGGTCGCGCCCACCTTGACGCCGTCATCCTCGGCGATGAGCGACCAGCAGGTATTGGTGAACTTGGCCGGGAACACCTTGGAATCGGTCAGCGCCCCGCGCACCGCCATGGCGCAGACCTTGGCCTGTGAATTGGCGGCAAAGCCGGATTTCGGCATGTCGCCCTGTGCGGCGGCATCGCCCAGCACATGCACATCCGCGTCCATCTTTGACGACATGTCGGCGGCGTTCACGGGGGCCCAGTTCCCCTCGGTCACGCCCGCCATATCGGCGATGCGGCCCGCCTTCTGCGCCGGGATCACGTTACAGACATCGACGTTCTCGACCATGCCGTCGATGTCGATGGTCATTGCCTCAGGGTCAACGCTGACGTTCTCGCCGCCGAAATCGGGGCCGATACGCTCGACCATGCCGCTGTAATGACGCTGCCAGCCCTCTTCAAAGAGCGCCTGCTTGGAGAATTTCGGCTTGGGATCGGCCACCAGGATCTTGGCAGTCGGGTTCACCTGGCTCAGCACATGCGCCACCATCGAGATCCGCTCATAGGGGCCCGGCGGGCAGCGATAGGGGTTGGGCGGGGCCACCATGGCAAAACGCCCGCCCTCGGGCATCGCCATGATCTGCGCCTTGAGCAACTCGCTCTGCGACCCGGCCTTGTAGGCATGCGGCATCTTGTTCTGCGCCGCCACCGACCAGCCCGGCACGGCATCCTCGACGAAATCGATACCGGGACTGAGGATCAGCTTGTCATAGGGCAGCACGGTGCCGCCCGCGAGGCTCACGGTTTTGCTGTCGCGGTCCACGTCCACCGCCCAGTCATGCACCACGTTGATCCCGTATTTCGCGGCCAGCGTGCCGTAGGTGTGGCTGATATCCTCCAGATCGGTGAACCCGCCGATATAAAGGTTCGAGAAATAGCAGGTGAAATAGCTGCGCGACGGCTCGACCAGCGTGACGTCGATCGCACCCTTGCTGTCCTTGGCGATATAGCGCGCGGCGGTGGCCCCGCCCGAGCCGCCGCCGATCACGACAACGCGCGGCTTGCCATGCCCGTCGGCCAGCACCGCCGGCGCCGAGAGCGTG
>Ga0209947_1002211_pt1 | contig 11270 bp, 14 predicted proteins | sample SalPonR2_B_D2_MG_FD_185706 | JGI IMG/M metagenome (GOLD analysis project Ga0209947, IMG submission 185706) | Salt pond soil microbial communities from South San Francisco under conditions of wetland restoration - Salt Pond MetaG R2_B_D2_MG... ... | reverse complement strand
TGCCATTTTGCTTTTTGTCATAACCATCATCCTTACTTAAGTTGATGGTCTCCGACAAACTCGGGGCAATTCATATCGCTGCCTGGCCTCACCTATTGGGCGGTGTCCTTGGCAAGCCATCCAGAGAAAGATCGCTTACAAGCAGTTCTCGACTGGTTTCGAGGACACGTTTGAGACCACCAACCCGACGTCGGTACTGTACGGGATCAGTACGAAACAATTACCAAACCAGTACAGGACAATTACGAAACAATTACTCATCGGCTTCAGAAAAACATCAATCACCCGCTGACCTGAGCGCGCGCAGGCTTTCGTTTATCGTTTCCTCAAATATTGGGTCATCAAGATCCTTGAGAATGACAATCGTGCCCAAGATGTCCATTGGCCTAATCCAAACCGAGTTAAGGTGTTTAAAGTATTGTTCTGACAGGTAGCGAAATTTGGTTTCAGCGGTGCAAAATGTTCCTCCGAGAAATTTACCCAGTTCATTCTCAACCAGATCACCAAGAATTGTGAGATTCCTGCACATATCGACAAGGATCGGTAGACGTTCTCCGTCTTTATACACAACGAGCGCACTTCGGCTTGCTTCGTCGATAAACTCATTCTTCAGTTCAATGTTGGCGCGGCCGGAGAGCAATTTTGAGGATTGTTTTATGGCGCTGTCAGTTTCCACGGTGATCAAGTGAGCGGGAGGAATTACAATGAACTTGTAGTCAGTGCCGACGAACCTGGACAGATAGCTTTTCCAATACCCTGCAGCGAGCGCGTTCAATACTGCCTTTCGCTGTTGGCAGACAATGAAGATATAGGGAACGGATAGGCCTATCATTGTCATAGAAACGGTTCGGATAAGGCCCGCCACGTCTTCATCGAAGGCCAGGTGTGTTTTGATCGTATCGACAAGATACTTTACGCTCGGGTGATCAATTCCATCCAAAATCCTGACAGCCATTGCTGCCGTGGTGAGGCTAAACCCTACCAACGCGAACACGAGCACAACTACCCAGATAATGCGCTGTAGCTTTAGCCATTCGGCCGCCCTGCAAAGTCGTTCGAACACTACGTCATCCTTATCACGAGATCGAAGTTATTATTGCCCCGATGATCAAGAACGATGTCTGACCAGCCCAAGCTCAAATGATCAAATACCGCTCGCAATACTGACTTCATGTTGTCGAAACGGTCCACGACGTCTACATGGGACGCGTGAGGGGCTATGTTTCTCAACCTGATGTCCTTATTCGCAAAGCTCAAACCTTTGGCTTTTATAGCGTGCTCAAATACGCTCTTCGCTAGTTCACGTTCCACGTTTAGGACATTGAAATCAGATAGAACGAGTTCCTTGCTTGTACTGTCTACAAGATCAAACCTTATGAAGAGCATAGGGTGGCCATCGGCACTATACTGGAGTGAGTAGTCATCAGACCGAAACCTGACAGAACATTGATCAGCTATAGGCTGCCAAGAAAGACCTGACATGCGATGCCTCCTGTTTGCTGCAAATTAACCATTTTCAGCGGGCTCACTCTTCAACTATTTTTTCCGGTAATCACTAACATTTGGTTAACATCGACGCGACTCGACGGCTTCGCCGCACTCAAAAGACGATCTTAGTGACGAGCAGGGAAAGTTGAACCTTCGTTGGTCAAGTGAACTGGCCCCATTTCGACCGGACACCTTGGCCTGGCCAAGGAGATGGGGTGGTTGCCGTCCTTCCCCAAACGGCATCTGGATATGCCAAAGTTGTGGTGTTCACAGCCAAGAAATGAATATGAAGGCGATAGGAAGGCAACGCATTGCGTGTAGGCGGACGCCTCAAATACCACTATTCCCTGTAGTCGAGATTCCTCAAATCAAGAGAGATCATTTGCGGTAAATAGGGTCATTAGAAGTATGAAACTCATCTCGGAGCAGGATACTCACTTAACTCTGGCGACATGTCTTCAACAGCGAATAGCAAGGCGTGCTCGTTGACGTCATGGGGAATGGGATATGACATTTGTATTTTGAATCGCTCGCCTTCTGCTTTGAGTATGCCGATGACCACAGCCGCTTCATCGACGTGATCGACCATGAGCACTCGCTGAATTTCGACCTCTCTGCCATCTTCGTGGCAAACCAATTGAGCGATTTCTGTCTGCATTAATCCGCTGAAAAAGCTACTTGAAAAATGACGTAACCCTTCTTCAGAATTGATGAACTTCAGAAAATCTATTTTTTCCTTTGTTATACGTTTCATAGAAACCTCCCATTAATCACTCTCACGTGTGAAGTGTTCGAGGCTATGAATGAATCAAGAATGCGCTGGCCCCTTTTCGACCGGATACCTCGGCCTGACTGACGAGGGCGGTTCAAGGCTAGCCTTAAGCAGCTGCTTACGTCCGAGAGAGCAACCACTAGCGATGGCGGTCGCCGTCGGAGCTAGTCCGCAACTGAAAAGCCAAAAAGCGTGGTCGATAATGCAAGTACCGGACTGATACAAAATCATTACCAAGGAAGTACAAAACAATTACGCGCCAATTACAAAACAATTACCCGGCACGTACAAAACCATTACTTGGCAAGTACAAAACAATTACACGATTATCCGCCCCTGCTTCGATAAGACCTCGAAAACCTCTGGCGCGCGATAGCTACCAAAGCATTTTTTACGGCCCCCAGAAGCATGTCACGCACGTCAGAGCCACTGATCCCGGCATTGGCGACAGCACGCCAGGCGATCACCTCGCGATCATGGGTATTGAGCAAGAACGCCGCGCGGATTACGTCACCGTTCGAGCAGGTGAAATCCAGTCCATCTGAGCACCAGCGAAAGCTAGACCGCATCATGATCACCTTGCCATCATGAGTGTGCTCAGGCCGTTCGAAGCCAGATCGATCCAGCAGCAGGCTGTTGGCCTCCATAATGCGATAGACCCACTTATGATTTACCGGGGCAAGGCCTTCTGCCTTGGGTCAACGCCACGTGAGGCGTAAATCGCACCACACGAGCCGGAGAACAGGGCCTCCGTCGATAGAGGTTTGTCAATCGACTCTCCAGCTATCGCCGCGAGTCTCCCCTTCTGGTTGGCAATACCATCGTCCTGTCTGATCCTGCCAAACGTAGCATTCGCGCCCATCATCGAGCAGGATCACCGCGCCGACAAAGTAGGGCCACGTTTTCGTGGATTGGCGACGTTCCCGCCCACGCTCGCGGCTGCGGCTCCGTCCCCGCTTTCGCACTTGTTGAACGTAAGCGGCAGGCGGCTCGTTCAGCGCGACGACGATTCCTTCAAACATTATCGGCGGTCTCCTGGTTTTGTTCGATCTGGATGAGTTCACAGTTCAGCACCGCAGTGATCCGATGATAACCATAGGTTGGGTGCTCCACCACCAGGCGCTCGATGCGTGGCAGGACCGCCGCGCCCTCGCTCGAGCGTCCTGCCACGATCAGGTATTAGAACTGGCACCCGCTACCCACGGCGCGCCAATCCGGGACGCCCTCGTGACTGGAGAGCTGCTCTCGTGCAATGCTTTGATCTTCGCTTGCCTCTTGCCATCGCAACCTCCTTCAGAGGGATGTTGCGACAACCGGCCGAGTCCGCCCGGTGCCCCGGATTGGTTTGAAATCCCTCCTAATGCCAACGATACAGCAGATTGGGGGCCACACCATTTCAACGCGCAACGAAAGAAATGCTCTCGCCGTCATAAAGTGTCTCTTCCACGATCCGCAGCTTATCCGCTGCGGACCAGTGCCGACGACGACCACTATCGGTGAAGATTTCTATCTCAGACATAAGCGTGGGCTTAAGCCTCCTGGCTTAGGCCAAGGCGTTCGGTCGAAATGGGGGCCAGTTATAACGCCAATTACAAAACAATTACATGGCACGTACAAAACAAGTACATGGCAATTAAAAAACAATTACAATCATGTAAAAATACGCAGGATCGGCGGCAGAACCACCGCGTTGGGCGGCCATCAAAGACCACAGCGAAGCGATTTCACGAAGACTTCGAGCATCAGGCGTAGCGCCAGGACATGAGTAGTCGCGGCAAACAGAATTTTGAGCGAGGACGCCATGATAGTTTCTAGAAAACTGAGGATGCTCACCCGCGTCAGGATAGAGCTAGCGTCAAGGTTGACCCATACTGCTTCACCGTCCATCCGCCTGAGGAAGAAGATTGTATGAAGCGCCAATAAACCCGCTTCATACAATCCTGTCGGTCAGGTCAGACACTGATTTACGCAGCGAGGCTATCATACCAGCCAGGAACCTCATCGAGTGCATTATGGTGCATATAATGCGTGAAAAGTTGGGCAAAAGTGAAGCCAATCTCTTTTGATACTACACTCAGAATCCATCGACGCTGGAACTCAACATAGAGAGTAGCGACCTCTATATCGTAATTGAGCTCTAGGTTGACTGGCTCTTTCTGTTTGGCCCTCTCCTTCAAAAGGTTCAAATTGTGGAGAGCAATCCCCAAGACCAGAAGGTGATCGGACGCCAAAGTGTCAGCAACCAAGTCACTTGGAATGTCATGTTCTCTAGACGCTTCCAAGATTTCCGTTGCATTCTCAATTTGGTTCAAATCGATCTCCGTCAGGTCAATGTCAATTTCATCTTTTGAAAACCGGATCAGTTCAGCGTGGTTTGCGATTTCGAAGTTTTGCATTTTTTCTCCTGTTGTTAATACAAATCACAACATGTCATCAGAATGACTTGATGAAGTGATGACCCCTTATCGGGAAAAAAGGTTAAAGGAATCTAAAGAAATTTGTCGTTTCCAAAATCTACAGAAGATTTTTTTCACGGAAGCCTTTTTCAGCCGCGGATCAGCGCCGACGACGACTGCCATCAGTGATGATTTTTATCTCAGAAACAAGCACATGCTTAAGGCTATCCTTAAGTCTCCTGGCTCAAGCCAACGTGTCCAGTCGAGATGGGGGCCAGTACACACTTCAATTACATAACAATTACGCGGCACGTACAAAACAAGTACACATACGCAGGATCGGCTGCCGAACTTGCGTAAAATCTCTAAAGGCAGGTGATAGGATAACGTTCAGATCAATTTTTGATAGATGCGCATTATACTCAGGATAGATATGTACAACGGTGCGAACCGGCACGTGTGTGTTAACATCCCGAAAGGTGGATAATTTGCGAATGCCCGAAAATGCCCGAAATAGTTTGGTGCAACCCACCTTTCCGTAGAGTGTTCCCTGCCTAAGAAGGAGGGGCGGAGGTCGCCATGATTGGCTTCAATGTCTTGCCCGATGACGCGTCGGCTCTTGATCTGTGCCCCTTGCTGAGGGTGGCGCGGATGACTCTGCAATACGCTGTTGAGCATGGTGGTATCGACTTGACCCAAACTAAGGCCTTCAAGCGCACATTTGTGCACTGGGCGGCTGCACACGTGGATTGGCCCGGCATGGGATATGAAGAGCTGTTTCGCTACAACAAGGTCTTGAATGAGTACGAATTTCCACCGCTGGAGATGACGCACTTTCTGCTCACGAAACTCAAGCTGGGGCGGCATTACAAAGGCACCTTCAAGGCCACCAAGAGAGGCGCGGAGTTGGCAGAAAAGCGTGGGCAATTGTTTGACGAAGTGATCCCGTTTTTCCTGCTCAGTATCGACCACGCAAGTTACAGTCGATTTCAAGAAGCGCCCATTGGCAATTGGGATACATGGCTCAATGTAATTAACGTGGAAGCAGATCACGGTGCCAACGAAAAGCACCTGTTTCGTACATTTCATGGATACGATGCATTATGGGCCTCGGGTAACTGGCGGGAGGCGGCAGCATTTTCATCCTGCGTGCTCAAACCCTTGGAATGGGCTGGCTTTCTGGATCACGTGGAAATCAAGGGCGAAGATGGCGGCAAAGAGCGTCACTACATCAAAACGGATCTTTGGCGTCCAGCATTGTCACTGGAAACTGACATGATGCTAAAACCCATTCAGAGGCATTAATTAGCCCTGCATCCGCAGAATAAGAACCACCGCAGATCCAACACCAGGATATTTCATAGTCCCGGCGAGCTCTAGAGCGTCCTATGGTTTTGACACAATCGCACTCTGGCTTTTGCGTGGGGCTGATAGTTGTCACGGACGACTTGTGAAGTTCGAATACTGACATGACCGAACTTCTTGGCGATTGACGATGATGAATGCCCGTAATGTGCTTGGGTCTTTTGAGACCTTTGCCCCAATGCCCGTGCGAAGAGCTCCGGATTTTCGGCAAAAGCTTTCAGATCAGATGCAAATTGGTGTCGCCAAGCGTACGGAGTGACGACCTCATCCAGCCGAGGATAGAGCTTCTCTGCATGGTATGAGACCCAAGCGCCGATATTGTGTGCCTGTTTATTGATAACCTCTTCTGGCAGCTCATCCTCTTCCCCTGCCGCGAGGAATGCTTCATCAATCCTGCGAGGATAAATCGTCGCCACGTGCATGAGGGGACCACTGGTCAATTCCTGAATCGCCACCTTTTCCGCATCCGATAGAGAAGGATCTCGACTGAGATCAGTATCTACGGCGTCCCCGTTGTCGAGAATATGACTAGCTAGAAAGGCTGCTTCAGGGGCATCTGATACAACTCTGACGATCCGCCAGTCGTGCCCGCGTTCTTGGTTTGATCGGTGTGCTTGGTTGGCATAGACCTCGGCTTTGAAAAGCTTTTCAGCGGCATTCATTTTGCCAAAAATCGCAATCTCCTCTTCGTCTGCCAAAACTGTGCATTTTGACCCAAGAATTCTGAAAACAAAGCAATAGACTGGCTTCTCGGTCACTCCGAGTACCCGAGTATCTTCGAGATATATCCTTATGCCCTTGGAGAATTCAGATGGCCGACAGCCGGTAAATGTAAAGATCGCCGCCTGTCTCTTCTTATCGTCTTTACCGCTTTCAGGCGTGCTTTCGAGATAGTGGAAGAAACGCTCTCGCCAGTCCATCCCATCTCCGCGGGATTTGTCTAAGCGGTTGAGACGAGCGATCAACTGACGTTTTCCAAAGCCCCTCCTGCGTGTCACAGCATTCCGGAAACCATTAAGAGACCATTCAGTTTCGGGTTCAAATCCATCGGCGATATCAAAAACTGTGAGCCCCCTATTCTCGATCTGCAGTTCCCGAAGGTTCGGCTCCTTTGCTCCTTTCAACGTGAGCATATGCTCGCTTCGCTCTTTCAGAAGCGGCGGGAATGCAGTCAGAAATGCTGCAGATGAAAGGACCTCCTCAAACACGTGAGGCCTTTGCCGAAGGTTCATAGCTTTTTGTTTCAAGTCGCTCTTAGCTGTCTCATTAATTTGCACGGCAACTGAATTATCGACATTGAAAGCACGGTACAGGATGCGGATCCTACGGTCAGTTTCCGCAGCCATTGCTTGCTTGTCCCCGTCCAGGTCCTGGACGAAGCTGTCATCCCAAAATTGAATAACACTGGCCTCTCCGTGTTCAATTAGAAGGGCTAAGGCATGGGATTGAAGTGCCGCTTTGTATTTATAGAAAGAGGTCTTCTTTCGGCTGCTGAAATCGAATTTCATGAACCCATAAAATGGATTGCCTTGGCTTTGTTTTTTGTTGGGATCCAATCCACGTAAGGTGTTCAGTGCACTCTTGTATTGGTGCATCGTGCCTTGCCGAGAGCGGCAGGAAGCAGGAGAGACGATTTCTGCAAGGCGCGCCGTTTGATATGCATGCAATATCGCTTCTGGTTGGATACGAATTTTGCCGCGATACGAGATCTGTATCATTATCGGCTTTAAAGTTTTCAATATCGGTTCAAGAAACGAAGCTTTCCTAAATTCGCCAGAATAAGTAGATCTTGAATTACTTACATTCGTATTTTTACTTGTATCACCATTATCACTCTGCACTGCACACCCATTATATTTTATCAGAAAATTTTTTACCTATTAATTACATGTTCAGAACATTGCCCAAAGCAACCCTGCTAGGGAAAACGATTATCTGCAAATGACGTTGGTAACAGAAATGTAAAATTCACTTAAGAATTCATCTGATTTTCAAGCTCAGAAATTCGTTCTTCGACGGCCAATATTATTTCATCCCGCATACTCGTATCAACCAAGGTGCATGCTGCTTTGAAGCGCATATGCAGCCTTTTGGGCATATCTATCGTGAACCGCGCGACAGGCTCCTGAGAAGCCAGCTTCCTAGCAGTATCATGCCCCCTACCCCGCTTCTCAAAATCTTCGATAGATTTGTGGGTCGAGGGCTTTGGTGCTCTTGAGAAAGACTTTCTTGGCATGGTTAAGACTCCATTGGAAAATTTGTTCCAACTAAATCCAAGATCTCGTTTGTGAGTTGGTGGATTTCATCTGCGGCCAAGCCATCGGGCTCGTATTCGTGAATAGACTTCCCCAGCGTCAGGCATTCCGCGAACGCAACCCTCTGATGAACTTGTGAGGCCAAAACTGGCGGTCCATAGCCTTCTGTCATACCGGGGATTTCGCGGCCGATGACAGTTCTTGATATTTTTCTGGAAATAACAAATGCCGCTTGAGTATCTTTGTATTCAGATGCTTCACGAACCTGAGAAATAGTCATTTCAGAGGCCCACATACTTAAGCCTGATGGTTCGATTGGGATCAGAACAAGGTCAGCAGCAGCAATGCATGATCGGCTAATTTCCTGTGCATGTGGAGGCCCATCAATGATTGTGAAATCATAGTTCAGTGCCATTTTCATGGCATCTTTTGCGAAATTTGGTCGGGCCATAGAAACAACTTGAAATCGCGTTTCTGCACGAACTGATGCCCAGGTACTGCTGCTTGCTTGGCTGTCAGCGTCAATCAAGAGAATTGAATGTCCTAGTCGAGCAAGAGTACATGCGACATTGATTGAAAGCGATGTCTTCCCTGAACCGCCTTTTTGGTTAATGAAACTGATTATCATCCGTGTATCTTCCCGTGCCTTGCATGAAGATAGGAGGACATCATTAAAATGGGTTTAAGTTTTCATGGGTTCATGGGTTCATGGGTTTGAACTTGAAACCATGTTCTAAGAGGCGTGTGGTTTTCATCCATGGCCGACCTCCACTGAAGGCACCGATGCCGCGCCGCAGTTTCCCCAGACCAGTCATTCATGCTTTGCGCAGCATTTTCTATATCAGAGTGGCCGGAGCGCGGGCCCTGGAGGCCGTTCGACTTGCCTCATGCAATGACTTCTGTCAGCCCAAACAGACACGAGCAAAACGGATAATGCCATGTCAATTGACGTAGAACGGGATACGCGAAACGCAATTTTCAGAGGTCTCCGGCTGAAGTGCCCATCTTGTGGAAAGGGAAAAGTCCTCTCCGGGTACCTCAAGGTTAAAGACAAATGCGACTGCTGTGGGCAAGTACTCCATCACGCGAGCGTCGATGATGGACCCGCTTATTTTACCCTGATGGTCGTGGTTGCGATCATCTTCCCAATGTTTGGCGTAATTTATTCCCTCTTCGAGCCCGAACCACTTTGGGTAGCTCTGTCAATGATGACGCTCGCAACGGTGTTGGCACTGTTCATCCTTCCCCGCGTCAAAGGTATGTTTATCGGTCTCCAATGGGCGAAGCGACTTCATGGCTTCTAGGAACTGCAAACATTGAGGCCACGGTCTGTACTGCACTGGCTATGTGCCTTAATGCATACTCCGAATGACATTAGCGGCTTGGGTCATAAACCGCCGCAAGATAAAGTTACAACGCGCGCCGGTTGCGTATGTCTGCCGTTGGCCTACAGCAGTGCATCGGTCAAATGGGCTCACAGCTGACTTGCGGCGTTGCATCGCTCGATTTTAGGTTGTGAACGCCACTTAGGAGTTGCCCCGATGACCGCTGTCAGCCCAGAGCGGACACGGCGCGAAACGGCGGGGCTGATAAGAGCGGACCTTCGTAGTGCGGGTTGCGAACTGGTAAGAAGCGGGACGAAGTGAGAATTCGCTGCGTTTGTACGGGTAGCTGCTTTGCTGCGCTTTGCAGACATTCACTATGAGTTGCACACGATATGCACACCCACAGCAGTAACGACATTGATCCCGCGTGACAGTCGATCCACTCCTCCATCAGATCATGCCGCCACCTCGGCGCAATCAAACACCTAAAGTACATGCTCCTTAAGACCGCTTTGGGTTTCCTCCAAGAAGCTGAAATATGAAAGTTCAATCGATCTGTACGGCGAGAACGCGCGCAGCGTGCTCACTCGTGATCCGCATCATGCGACCTGGCGGCTCATAATCGACATCTTCCAGAAGAATTACATCGCCAGCAACGAAGTTTTTCACATCGCCGCTGCTTGACGTGAGTGCAATTTCTCCAGAGAGCAGGACACAAAGCTGAGAGCGGCTGGAAAAATCCCTACTGCTCGAAAAGCCAGGAGGTATTTCTGAAAAAAAGTAGCGTTTGCAGGGGTGGGAGTCGGACATCGTGAGAGCGGTCCCGTTAAGATCTTTTTCCGGTCCATGCAACTCTACCGGTTTATAGCCAAACTGTGTACCGCCATTACCATCGTTGAAAAACGTGACGATCCGCATAGTCATTTTTTGCCTCCTGCATATGCACCCCGTACTCTGTAGTTTTGATCACTTCACCCCGAAAGAGAAGAATCCGTCTTTATTTGAAAACGGCCAATCTCCATGGTTTCTGGGCGGCAAAGTTTTTGTCCATATCTCACTCGCAGAATAGACTGCGACGGGTAGAAAACTCAGTAAATGAAGAACGCGTGATCATGCGATATGATAAGAGCACGCTTGGCCATCCCAAAATATCGCGCCGCAAATTTTGCCAGGTCATCTCGTTCTACATCTTAGTTTGGACCAGGGCTCACCTTCCATTCTCCGTCTGCCGCGCGACAGCGCCAGGTGCGAAAGGTGGCAGGCTCGGGCCGTTTCAACGTGCTGACCCTGTGCACCAGTTCGGCACAGTTCCCCTGAATCCGGCCCAGCGTGACCGCGCCCTTGGAGCGGCTCGCAGGGTTGCTCCAGCGGCGCGCGTCACCGGTGCGTCCCATCGGCTCGAACAGTTGCTGCGCGGCCATTTCCATGACCGAGATATCATTCGGCGACAGACCTGAATCAAAAAGAATCTTGCCAAGACTGCGCGCCTGCGCCTCGCCCGATCCCATCAATGGCAGCGCCAGCAGCGCCGCGGACAGCAGAATTTTCGCTCTCATAATGAATTCCTTTCGAGATTGTCGCTTCCGGCGCTCATCGTATCGCCGGTTTCTCCAGCCGCAAGGCCATCACGATCAGCGCCGCCCCGCTGCCCAGAAGTTCCAGCGACAGG
>Ga0209947_1002208_pt1 | contig 11277 bp, 5 predicted proteins | sample SalPonR2_B_D2_MG_FD_185706 | JGI IMG/M metagenome (GOLD analysis project Ga0209947, IMG submission 185706) | Salt pond soil microbial communities from South San Francisco under conditions of wetland restoration - Salt Pond MetaG R2_B_D2_MG... ... | reverse complement strand
AGAATCTTGATTCCTTTGTTGGAATTAAATCAGTTAGAAGACGGCAGAATAAAAATTCCCGAGGTTTTACAGCCTTATATGGATCATCAGCAATTTATTGAAAAAACCGAATAGACATTTTTATACAAAATTCCCGCCAAACAAAAGCGCGGGTTTTTGTTTGATTGAAAAAGGTTTATTTATTGGAATAAATATTGTAAAATGTATATATGTTAAAACCAAAAACTTGGCTGGAGATCAGCCGAAAAAATTTACTGCACAATTTGCAAGAATTTTGTCGTCGAGTAGGGGATGGGGTTGATGTTTGCCCGGTTTTAAAGTCCAACGCTTATGGTCATGGTTTGGAACAAACAGCTGAGATTATTCAAGGAAAAACAAAATGGTTGGCAGTGGATAGTGTGGACGAAGCTTGTCAATTAAAAAAAATATTGAAAAAAAGGGGGAGTGGGCAAAAAAATATCTTAATCCTGGGTTATACTTTGTCGGATAACTTGGAAGAGGTTGTTAAAAACGGTTTTCATCAAGTGGTGGCCAATCTGCAGACCTTGAAAAATTTGGAAAAAATTTGTCATAAACTTAATTTGCCGGCTTTTGTCCATTTAAAAATTGAAACCGGCACGGCCAGGCGCGGAATTTGGTTAAAAGATTTATCCGAATATTTAAAGATTATAAAAAATAATCCTTTGTTAAGGCTGGCCGGGATATCCACTCATTTTGCCAATATTGAAGATACTACTGAGCACGAATATGCCAAGCTACAATTGAAAAAATACAAAAAAGCTCTTGAATCGGTAAATAAATATGGTTTTTCCGGCTTTATTAAACATACCGCTTGCAGTGCGGCTGCTATTTTATTTAGTAAAACCCATTTTGATTTAATAAGGCCGGGAATTAGTTTGTATGGCATGTGGTCTTCGCCACAGACCCGGGTAAGTGCTCAACAAAAATTTATTGATGTTCAATTAAAGCCGGTCATGACCTGGAAAACTAAGGTTGCTCATATTAAAGAATTGCCTGCGCAAATGCCGGTCGGTTATGGTTGTACGGAAAAGGTTTCACAAAAAACTTTATCAGCCGTTTTGCCAATCGGCTATTGGGATGGCTTTGATCGTTGTCTTTCTTCTATTGGCCAAGTCTTAATCAACGGCCAAAGGTGTCGAATTTTGGGAAGAGTTTTTATGAATATGATTGTTGTGGATGTTAGTGCTGTTAAAAATATTGAACTTGAAGATGAGGCAGTGATTTTGGGACGCCAAAAAAACGAGTTCATTTCAGCAGAGGAAATTGCCGAAAAAGTAAACACCATTAATTACGAAGTGACTACGAGATTAAATCCAAAAATAAAAAGAACTATAAAATAAATGCCCAAAATCAGCCCGAAATATCAAAAGGATTTTAAAAATTCGGATTATAAAAACCCGCGCTTGCTTAAAGATAAAGAACGCAGAAAAAAAAGAATTACCAAATGCATATTGTTTATGGCGATTAGCTTGTTGTTTTTTGCTATTTACGGTTTGTTTATGTCAAACTATTTTTCTATCAATGAGGTTCAGGTTAATGGTCTTGAAAAAATAAAACCGGGAAATGTTAATAAGATAATTGATCAATATCGTCAAGACAAGTTTTTTTTAATTTTTAAGCGTAATAATTATTGGTTATTTGATAAAAATGATTTAAAAGAAAAAATTTTCCAGTATTATTATTTTGAAGATTTTAATATAAAAAAGCATTGGCCCAATAAGGTAGTTATTGATTTAACGGAAAAAGATTGTGCCATTACTTGGGTTAGCAGTAATATTTGTCATCATTTGGATAGAACAGGCACGGTTATTGAATATTGCAATCAAGCGGACGGTTCCATCCAAATAAACGATTTAACAGGGACTCCAATGAAAATAGGGGAAAAGGCTGTTTCAACTGAAGAATTGCGGCGTATATTGGAGTTGTTCAATGGAGTGGAGAATATTACCAAAAACAAGTTAAAAATTTCCAATGTTACCAAAAAAAATAAAAATTTAACTTTTTTTACGGGGCAGGGGATGGAGCTAAAATTCAATCTTAATCTTACGGTGGCCGAACAAGTGGCCAGATTACATACGATTTTAAAACAGGAACAAGTGAAAAAGTATTTAAATGATTTAAGTTATATTGATTTGCGTTTTGGTGAAAAAGTTTATTTCCAATAAATACCAACATTTCCCTTTTTAACATTGTTGATATTTTACGACGCATGCTTGTTCAATAAATGTTAAACAGTGGAGTAGTGTGAAAAAAAATAGTTTGTTGTCTATCCATAAAACGGGAGATAAACATAGATCTGTTAATTTGTATGATTTTAGATTTTAAAATTATTTTTAAAAAAACATAAACAGTTATAAAGGGTTTATGTGCTAAAATATATTTGAAAGGTTTAAAAGCCAAAGATAAGTCTAAAATACCCACCGCTTTGTATGCTCTAAATTTAGATAAAAAACAAAGCTTAAAATTGCGCTATATGGCGTTTGTTTTTACTTTAAGGGTGTTTGTACCTGCGAAGTTAAGTAAAATTAGGCAAAACCAGTTATTTTTTGGATAATCCACAGTTTTTGATTGTTATATCTACTTATATACGTTATGATGATAACAAACAACTTCTCTTAATGTGTATTGTGCGAAGTTATGCTGATATCTTTATAAATTAATTTTGTAATTAATATTGCACTATGAAAAAGTCCACTCTACCCGTTTCCAAACACATAAAAGGTTTTTTGGATTATCTGGAGATTGAAAAAGGTTTAAGTAAAAAAACTCAGGAAAATTATTCCAGATATTTATCTCGTTTTGTTAAGTGGCTTAAAAAAGAACAAAAAGCTTGTTTGCTCCCCCACCAAATAGATCAAAAAATTCTCTGGCAATATAGAGTGTTTTTATCCAGAAAAACGCTGAGTCGCAGTTCGCAAACCAATTTAAAAAAGTCAACCCAGAATTACTACTTAATAGCTCTCAGGGCTTTATTAAGCTATTTTTCTGACAAAAACATCACTTCCCTGCCTTCAGACAAAATAAAGTTGGCCAAGCAAAGTAAAAACAGAAAAATACATTTTTTAACCTTGGATAAACTTAAGCAGTTGTTGTCTTCTCCAAATACTGAAAATGAGTCGGGTTTGCGTGATAAGGCTATTTTGGAGACCTTGTTTTCCACCGGTTTGCGCGTGGCGGAACTTGTAAAATTAAACAGACAGCAATTTAATAATTTTAAAAAGGATTTTTTGGAAATAAATATTTTGGGAAAAGGTAATAAAACAAGAACAGTATATTTTTCCGAAAGAGCAATACAGGCTATTAAAAAATATTTATCCGAACGTAAAGATATTGATCCAGCCTTGTTTATAAATTATCGTCCGGGAGCGGATAAAGCTGAAACACGCAGATTAACCACCAGAGCAGTTGAGCTTATTGTGAAGAAATATGTGAAAATTGTGGGACTCCCTTTAAATACAACCCCTCATACTTTGCGACATTCTTTTGCTACCGATTTGCTCACACAAGGCGTGGACATTCGTCTTGTTCAAGAGTTTTTAGGACATTCTGATATTTCCACCACTCAAATTTATACGCATGTGACCAACAAAAAATTAAAAGATGTTTACAAAAAATTCCACAGCAAGGACATATAAATATCCACAATGGAAACATGATAAAACCGGGATAAAATGGTATAATAAATATATACAAGTTAAAGATATTGCTTTTAAGCAATAATTTTGGTTATGTACTTGTTTATTAATAAGAAAAAACAATATGAAAAAGATTTGGAGGTTTTTGGCTAAAGTGGCCTTGGGTCTACGCCGGAGTAAAAAAAAGCTGTTTTCTTTAATGATCGGAATTTTAATTATACAGTTTTTATTAATTATTTTTATGTTTTTTACTATGGTAGGTATGCAAAAAAATATTGCAGAAAACAAAAAAGAAAGTCTTTCAAGGTTAAATCAAATATATGGCAAGGTCTATTTATTGGAAAGAAATCTTAGAAACAAATAAGCTATAAAATAATAAATTAAATATAAACACCAAAAATAAAATCAATCTATGAAAAATCTTATCAACAAGAATAAATTTTTAGCTGTTTGTTTTGTGCTAATGTTGATTTTCGGTTTTGGAGTATGGGGGTATTACAACTTTGGAGCCGTGGCCGCCTCCCCTTCAACCTTTGCGCCATCCTTGTCTGATGGCAACTATGAAAATTTATCCAGTGGCACAGCAACTGCGATAGGTACTTTGAATTTATACTCTGACTCTGCGACCAATGTAAATTCGGTTACTGTACAGTTTAATGGACGGAACGGTTTTGACCCTGATACTGATTTGGCTCCATTGGATCCGGGAGTTTCCGCTCCTATTATGATTTATAGCTCTGAAACATCATACAATAATAGTGATTCACCTATTATGGCTCCTTCTCCTGTGCAAGATCAAGGGGGAGGAGAATACACCTATGAACTTACTCCTATTGGAGGAGCTGATGTGCCCTTGGATTCAGACGGCAGATCTTTGTTTATCGTAATTCAGACAAATGGATCTCCAAATGTGGATCATATGTTTACTGTGACTGTGCCTCAGTCAGACGGAGTAGTTACCGATGATGGCAATCATGCTCTGTCCTCGGCAACTGTTTCCGGTACATATGGTATGGGGAATTTGACCTTTTTTCGCCCCAAGCTTACGGGGGGATCTTCGGAAACATTAAGTGCTGACTCTCCCGTAGAACTAGGGACTTTGAATCTTTCCTCCACTTCCTCCACGAATATAACTTCGATCACTGTTCAGTTTGACGGGGCTAACGGTTTTGACGCTACTACTGATCTAAAGCCGGTTGATCCCGGTGTATCCAGTCCTTTAATTATTTACAGTTCTGAACAATCATATAATAACGGAGACAGTCCTATTATGGGTGGCTCCACTCCTCAGGATCAAGGATCTGGTGTTTATACGGTAGAAGCAAGCCCGATCGGAGGAGCTGATATGTCCTTGGATTCTACGGTGCGTTCATTGTATTTGGTGACTCAAATATCTTCATCACCAACGGCGGGAGCCGAATTTACCGTTTCTGTTCCTCAGCCCGATGGAGTGGTTACCGAAGCCGGCAATTTGGGATTGGCCGAGGCAAGCAATTCAGGTACTTATTCTTTTGCCGGTTCAACAAATGTGAATTTGGTCGGTTACGGTCCCCTTAATGGAGAAACCGGACTTCCTCTCAATGTTCCGGTAGATATTGCATTTGATAGTGATTTAGCCACGGCGGTGAAAAACAATTTAACTGATTATTTTTCAATAAGTCCTTCTTTGAGCGGAAGTTGGCAGTATTCGCAGGAATCTTGGGGAGAAACAGTTTACAGAGTTGGTTTTGTCAGTTCGGAAGATATGGCTTTGGACACTCAATATACTGTTTCTATTGATAAGTCAATTACAGATACGAACGGATATTCTTTGTCTGTGGATTTGAGTAGTTTAATGAGCGGGTTTGCTTCACTGACCGACGCAGGCAGTGAGTATCAATTTAGTTTTACCACTTCCAGCGAGGATATTCAGGGTGGCTTTTTTCCTCCGGTGGCTCAGGCCGGATTTCCACAACCGGGAATGAAAAATGTTTCCACGGATTTGCAGGATATAATGATTCATTTTGATCGAGAGAATATGGATGCCACTACTTTTACAACGGATAATATAGTTTTGTCTGAATCCGGAGGGAGCGCTTTGGGCGGATACACTGTCTCCCCTACTTCAGGCAATTCAGGATATTTAACCATTTCCAATTTTAGCCTGGATTCCAATAAAACATATACTGTTTCAGTTTCTCGTGAGGTAAAAGATGAAAACGGACAACGGCTCTTGGGGTTACCCGTTGAAGGCCAGGATGAAAATGGTCCTTTTGAGTTTTCTTTTGTCACTGATTCCGATTCAGTGACCGCAAAGCCCACTTTGATCGGTTCAAATCTAGATTCTTATTTTAGTGAAGGAAGTTATATAAATGTTCCGCTGGGATTTGTAATGTTTTTCAGCTTTGATGAACCATTGAATGGATCAACTGTTTCGGATTCAACTGTAAGTTTAAAAAAGGTTGATACGGACGAAACTGTGTCGGCTACGATTTCTTATCGAGCGGAAGGAAACCGTATTAGAATAGAGCCGGATAGTGCCTTGGAAACCTCTACGAGCTACAGAGTTGAGTTTACCACCGGGATACAAAGCACCTATGGTCAATCAATGGACGAAAATAACTTGGAATTTTTAACAACCGGTACGGCCGATTCCACTTCACCTGTTTTGGAAGTGGCGGAAGCTGACAATTGCGGAGTATACATTTGGTTTGACGAACCATTGGCCAGTTCAACAGTGCTTAATAAATCAAATTATACTTTAAAATTGCGTAGTGACGCCACTGACTGGTCAGCAGTTTCCGCTTCAACAGCTATTAGTAATGCGGTGTTAGACTGGAGCGCGGACGAGAACAGATTAACCATAAACGGACTAAGTTTAACGCCCGGAAATGAGTTTCAAATTATTTTAAATACAAATATTACTGATTTGGCCGGAAATGCTTTAAGTTCTTCAGACAATGCCAATATAAAAACCGGCTATGTTTTTGACGCCGCCAAAACACCTTCCGGACAGTGTTTATCCGATTTGGATAATTACAATGAAGATGATTTTGACTGGAATACCATGGGAACAGAGCCGGTAAATGTCATGCCGAACACCAAGCTTATTTGTAATAATAGTAAATGGTTTGTTGATATACCGGTCACCTATGATTTGGCTAGCGGAAGTCTTATCAAACTGAGATTTCCGAACGGTTTTGATGTTACAAACGCTATTCCTGACAGTTCCAGCCCGATAAACAGTGATTGGACATATGGTGACGATACGGTAACTTTTGCCTCAACTGATCCTGATAGTTCGGAAACCGGAGGTTCTCCAAATGACGGAGTCGGATTTAATGGCAACTATGTGATAGTAAAAACTGACGGTGATATTATGGCCGGTGACTATATAAATTTTGATTTGGATCAAATAAGCAATACTTGTGTCCCCAGTGATACGGACTCTTCGGGTTATCAAATACAAATTAAGCTGGTCGATCCTACCGGGGCAATGACTGAAGCTTTGGTTGCTCAGCCTTTTTGGTTGAATGGTGCGGGAACCGGGACAATATCAGGCAGTGTAAGCGGGGCGGCCAGTGAAGGAACAATGAATGTTTACTTGGAGTCCCCTTCAATCGGATTGATTAATAAAACTGTTAGCGTGGATGATACTCCCGAGGCCGGAGATAACCAATTCAGTTTCAGCTATTTGCAGCCCGGAGAATATAAATTGTTCACTGATCCTTATATGGATATAGGCGGAACTTCTTATTTTGGAAGTCCTCTTCCTCAACGAATCAATTTAGGTGAAGGTGAAACATCCGGTGGTAACACCATAACTATTGCCACTGATTCCGCGGATGCAGGTGAATATAGTCAAAGTGTGAAGTTAATCGGTGATTTTACTACCGACGGAGTCAATGACAATGTGGACATATTTGCTCATTCCAGAGAAGGAAGTTTTAAGATAAAAACAGTAACTCCTGGTGATACCGGTCCTTCGGGAAACACTTATACTCTATATTTACCTGACGGATATTGGACAGTTGGTATTGGTAAATCAATGCAAAAAGCGGATAGTAAAATGAACATGGTTATGCCCGATTGGCAGCCGCCGGCTAACCAACAAGTTGAAATTTCAGGAAGCGGAAATTCTACTTCCAAGGATTTGCTCACCTTTGGTTTAGGAAGTCAATCACTTAAAACAATAAAAGGCACGGTTGTTGATGGAAGTGGAACAGGAATAGCCAATGCTCATGTTTTTGCCTATCGTCCGGAATCAAGCGACGGATTTTCCGGTTCTTTTGCTGAAACCGGTGGAGATGGCTCGTTTACTTTAAAGATTGGAGTTAACGGCATTTACAAAGTTGGCGCACAGATGCCCGGCTTACCTGGAAGTAAAGAAAGGACTGTGGAGGTTGCTAATTCTAATGTTACCGGTATAACTTTAAAGTTGAAAAAACCTAATTATACCATTACCGGAAAGGTTCAAGACAAAAATGGGAACAATGTTTCATATGCGCCGGTTTGGGCCTATGAGCCAAGCGGAAATAATCATGTGGACACAATGACCGGAACCAATGGTAATTATGTTCTGTATGTTGATCCCGGAACATGGCAAGTTGAAACCGATATTCCCGGAATGGGAGCCGTGCAATATAATTCAACCGTAACTATAACCGATGCTTCGGAAACCGGTATTAATTTGAAGCCGGATTCCGGTTTAACTTATTATACTGTTTCCGGTTCTATTAGCATTGAAGGTTCTACAAAAGCTTATACACCTCTTAGGTTGGTTAAGTATGACTCAGACGGCAACAATCTGGGGACTCAATACAGTACCAGCACCGGTCCGAGCGGAAATTATTCAATCTCCGTGCCAGCGGGAATTTATAGAATGGATTCCTGGCTTCAGGAATATGGCGAGATCCAAAGAACCGATGCTGACGATTACCCCACCACCAGAGCCAATGTAAACGCAACTTCCGGAAATGTCAGCGGTGCTAATATTTCTATAGATGCTGTTGGTATGGAAGAAGTGACCTTGAATATAACCAATGCTGGAGATTACAGCGGTCGCGAGGCTTTTGTGGTTTTTGAGGAAATTAATTCCACCACATTTGTGCCAACCGATTATAGAAAAGAGATGATTATCCATGACCTTTCACTAAACTCCAGCACAAACACCAAATTAAAACATGGTGACTATCAGGTATTTATGCATGTCCCCGGACTTGGGGATTATATGCCGGCTGAAGGCGGTTCTGAAGCGGCCACTCCTGGATATTTTGATGTTGGTTTAACCAGTGCTGATTCAAATACTCTTAGCTTTACTTTGCCGGATGCAGCTACTGGATTATTGACCATTCAAGGTACCGTGACTAACGCCGATACTGATGCGGCCATTGAAAACGCTTGGGTTTGGCTGGAAAAATCAGGTCGGTCTTTTCACTCCGGCACAACAACCAATGCTTCGGGAGTATATCAATTTAATGTTCCTTATAGTGAAGGCACAGAGTATATGATTGGAGCGGAAATGCCCGGATATGTTTCGGCCACACCGGCTACATACACTATGGTTGATGAAGACAGCGATTTGGTTATAGATTCGGATCAAGATTTCAGTTTGACTTCTTCAGCTCTGCAAATTACCGGGAAAATATATGAGGATTCCAATAGCAATAATTCGTATGATTCGGGCGAGGAATTGGCAAATGGTAGAGTTTTTGCCGAAGAAGGCAGTTCAAATTTGGTGGCACACTCACCTGTTGACGCTACCGGGTCTTATAATTTAAATGTTACCGCCGGCGATTGGACAATCTACGGCGCCTCGGACGGATATGAAGAAACAGTTTATTCCTCCACGGTCACAGTTAGCGGTTCTTCCGTTTCCGGAGTTAATATAGATTTGAACCAAGATGCTTCGTGGACGCCAAAAACCAAAAACAGTTCCATAACTCCGTCCAGTGGCGGAATAGTAGATGATTCGGAAGCAACCGGTACGGGAGTAAAATTAAATATTCCGGCCAATGCTTTGGGAAATTCCAGTGAAAGTGGCAGTGTGCAGATAAGTAAAACCAAATCGGTTTCCAAAACCAATTCTTCCAAGCCTCTTGGTTTTGAAGGTGTTGATATTACCGCTTCCAATTCTTCCGGGCAATCAATTAATAATCTGGATGGTGATGTTCAATTTGAATATATAATTTGGAAATCCGATTTGGATGCTTTAGTGGCTGAAATTGATTCCACCAGCTCCAGCAAACTGAACAGCGTTAACGAGCTTTTGACTATGCAAGTGGCTTATTTTGATGAAACCAAAGGAGACTGGAATAAGTTTTCCAGTAATAGAAAAGCCTATTATAAAGCTGATTCAGAGGACGATTGGAAGCTTTACAGCGGTGCAGATGATAATACCAGTGACTTTGAAGAATTTTTAACTGCGGTTTATGTGGATGAAACTTTAAATACCGCTGATTTCAAGCTGGTTTTTAGCGCTCATACGGATCATTTTACCACTATCTCTGTAACTACCGCCAATTCTGGTCAATCAGGTACCCAAAGCTCAACTACGAGTCGTAGAAATGTCCCTGGAGATCAATCTGCCTCCTCAGGAGAAGAGACTCAGGATGAACAAGACGCGGATGTTGAAGACGAATTGGAAGATCAAGATGAAGAAGATATTGAGGAACAAAAAGATCAAGAAGAAGATGAAAGTTTGGAACCGGATGAACAAAAAAAGGAGCTGGTTGAAAGGATTATAAGCATGGAAAAGACTTTGCCTAAAGTGCCGGAAAAAAGAAGTATGCAAAAAGAAGTTTCCGCTCTTTCAGAATATATTAATATGGTTAAAAAAGAACCTAAAACAAAAGCCGACTGGAGAGTGGTTAATTATCTGGCTTACGGTACAACCGGAAATATAATAGCTATGTCACAAAATGATAAGAAAGGTCTTTTGGGAGATTATAAAGAAATATACGGTTATTTACCGCAAAACGATGCTGATTGGCACAACTTGGCTAATATGGCTGAGGGAGTTATTCCGTCCAGAGTACTAAGAGAGGAAGCCAAAGCTATTAAGGCTTTTGTTAGGTTATTTGGTCAAGCGGTTGAATTTTCCAACCCGGCTCATGAGAAGTTTGTTCACAGTGTCGCCTATAGACTAAGACCGGATAAACGGAATGTTGAAAAAGAAAAGTTGGCCTTAAGGCTTTTTGCTCAGAAGTATAATCAATTACCTGATAGTGGATTTTTATGGTCTGTTGTTAGAGCCATTGCCTATTCAGGCGTTATAGCCGACAAGAGTAACGATCGGTTAGAAACAAAAGAAACTTCAGTAGTTCCGGTACAGCCTACCAAGGGGCGGGATTTGCAAAAAGAATTTGAAGCCATAAAGCGTTTTTCTAGTCTGGGCAAACAAATGCCAAAAGGTAAAACTTGGTCCGTGGTTCATTTTATCGCCTATGGTAGCACAAATGCTTCTAAACAAGTTTCACAAAAACAAAGATTTGATATTATTAAAGATTATTATGAGAATTACGGTAAAATGCCGACAACCGAGGCTGAGTGGCAAATAATCGCTGATAAATTTTCGTTATAAAATCAAGATAAAAGCAAGCCCCGTAAAAAGGGCTTGTTTTTTTCTCTAAATAAAAAATAG
>Ga0209947_1002206_pt1 | contig 11289 bp, 9 predicted proteins | sample SalPonR2_B_D2_MG_FD_185706 | JGI IMG/M metagenome (GOLD analysis project Ga0209947, IMG submission 185706) | Salt pond soil microbial communities from South San Francisco under conditions of wetland restoration - Salt Pond MetaG R2_B_D2_MG... ... | reverse complement strand
ATTCATTTGTTGAATATAGTTATTAATAGGCCTCACCTCTTTTTTATAAGTATTTTATTGTTTTTCTATTAACTATATTCAACAAAAAATGGGGTGAAGTCTTTTTTTATATTGTTATTAACACTATTTAAATCAAGGCTCATTTATATGAATTTCCTTATATAAAAAATTGTTAACAATTTTGCCCCTCAATCCCCCCAGATAGAGGGGCAACTTTTTAATATTAAAAAATATTTAAAATGATTTATAAGGATCATAATTATGTATTTTGAAGACTATTTTCAGCAGGAAAACAGTTATTCATCTTTAATAAATTATATAGTAAGGAGGGATTTCATTGAAAAAAATCACAAATAAGATCCATAAGAAAACATTAATAGTCGTTATAGTCTTAATTGTTTTACTTTTGTCAGCGAGTGCTGCTTTTGCAGAGTGTACAATGTTAATTGCTGGTAAAGAGGCGACTGAAGATGGTTCAATAATAATTGCTCGTAATGAAGACTATGGAGGCAATTGGGCAAAGCATTATATTTTAAATGAGGCTGAAGAACATGAAAAAGGTGCTACAATAGAATCTGAAAATGGATTTGTTTGGGAACTTCCTGAAAAAACCCTAAAATATTTTTCTGTCCAGGATTGGATTCCAGAATGGGGTAGGTTTCATGAAACTGCTATTAATACTGAACAGGTAGGTGTAACAGCCACTACAACTGCCGGGCAAAATGAAAAAGCAAAAGAAGTTGATTCACGTATTAAAGACGGTCTGGGTGAAAATATCGTTACAACTATCGTAGCTCAAAGGGCTAAAACAGCTCGTGAAGGTGTAAAACTGGTCGGTAAAATAATAGATGAAAAGGGCGCTAGTGAGACTTTTGGTATGGCAATCGCTGATGATAATGAAGCCTGGTTACTCGAAGTTGGGGGCGGGCACCATTGGGTGGCTGTGAGAGTTCCTGATGACTCATATTTTGTAGGAGCAAATGCTTTAAGGATTGGTGAGGTTGACTTAGAAGACAGAGACAATTATTTAGGTTCAGAAGACCTTATAGAATTCGCCGTTGAAAATGGCTTATATGATCCTAACAGTGGAGAACCCTTTCATTTTGCCAAAGCCTATGGCACAGCAAAGGATTATAGCTCATCAAACTACAGAAGAGTCTGGGGTGGAATTGATTTATTATCGCCCTCTCTAAAAGTAGAACCCGAGGCAAAGAATTATCCATTATTTGTTAAACCAGACAAAAAAATTTCAGTGGCTGATGCAGGCAGTCTATTAAGATGTCATTACCAAGACTCAGAATATGATTCGATCAATGTTAATCAAGAAGAAAGAGGTATTGGTACATTTAGTACAATAGAATCACATGTTATGCAGTTAAGAAATTGGTTACCTAATTCTATAGGTGGCGTACAATGGATCTCAATGTCTACCCCACTGGCTAGTCCATATATACCTTATTATGTAGGTATACAGGAAGTGCCAGAAGTTTATCAAATTGGTGAAAATGAATATGATAATAAATCTGCTTATTGGGCATTTAGATCTCTTGCTAATATATCCAGCCAGGATTACCAAGGCAAAGGCCAGCAAATTAGAGAAGTGTGGCAGGAATTTGAGCAAGAACAATATGATTTACAAGAAAATGTTGAAAAGGCTGCTTTAGAAATTTATGGAAATGACAAAGAATTAGCCAATAAATTTCTCAGTAATTATTCTACAGGACAGGCTCTCCGAGCTCTTCACAAGGCTTATGAATTGAGAGATGAACTGAGGACAGCTGTTAGTCGTGGTAGATAGAGAATAAATAATAAAAAATTAAACAATATTAAAAGACTTCCGGCAGATAAATGCTGGGAGTCTTTTTTAATACATAATTTAAGGTTAAGAACCTAAATAGGGACAAACAATATCATGAGAAAAAATAATTTAATAGAGGAATGGTTAATTAAATATTGAATTTATTATAACAATGAGAAGAATATTAAACAATCATTGTATTATAGCTATAAATTAAAAGGAGGATTTAAATGAGTTGGGCTGGAAAGATAGTTGGTGGCGGAATCGGTTTTATGTTAGGTGGTCCTCTGGGCGCTGTTCTCGGAGCTGTTGTAGGAAATAAATTTGATAGTAATGGAAACCCAAGTTCTACCAGCAGCAGATTAAATCGTAGAGAAAAAACGAATATGATATTTTTTACTACAACATTTTCTATGTTAGCAAAATTTGCTCAGGCAGATGGAACTGTTACAAAATCAGAGATCAATGTCATAGATAGATTCGTGAAAGAAGATTTACAATTGGATGAAAGGTCTCGTAAGCTTGCTATAGAAATATTTGATCAAGCTAAAAAAAACAATGATAGCTTTGAAGATTTTGCCAGGCAGTTTTATAATTATTTTCGTCATGAGCAAACTTTACTTATAAGTATGTTAGATTTGCTTACAAGGGTGGCTGCTGCAGATAATAGCTTCCATCAAAAGGAAAGAGATTATTTAAGGAGTGCAAAAGAAATATTTAAAATAAGTGATAATAAATATGAAAGTATTTTAGCTAGATATGAAAAAACAGATTCTTTAGATAAATATTATAAGATATTGGAAGTTTCCCCAGATGCTGAGATGAGTGAAATTAAAAAGAGTTACAAACAAAAAGTAAAAGATTTTCATCCTGATAATGTAATTGGTAAAGGATTGCCAAAAGAGTATAAGGAGTTTGCTCAAAGAAAGTTTAAAGAGATTCAAAAAGCTTATGAGGTGATAAAGAAAGACAGAAGATAATTTGAAATATTATACCATCTATCTGAGCAAAAACCATCTTTCATTTTTAATAATAATTATCAAAATGAATAAGCCGGAAGAGAAAAATGCTGCAGGGTTTCAAATACTTTTATATTAATATTAATAAGAGTTTTCTCATCTATCTATATCTAGAGATTTTAAGTAATTGATTTAGACTTTATCTTTTTTGAATATAAATTTAAAATTTTGATCAATGATTTAGAATTACGGATATTTAATCAAAATATAAAGTTCAAAACCATAATAGTATGCATTAAAACTGGCAATCTAATGGTTGATACTATCCTTATTTTTTATTTGACAAGGAAAGTATAAAATGGTAATATGAATAATGAATCATAATTCGGAAAGGATAATTCTTATGAAAGGAAAAAAAGAACTAATTCGTGAGGCGGCAGTAAAGGTGATCGCACAGGAGGGTTTCTATAATACTAAGATATTTAAAATTGCTGAAGAAGCAGGAGTGGCTGTCGGAACTATTTATAATTACTTTGATTCTAAGGATCAGATATTAGAGTATATTTTTAATGTGGAATTTACAAAGAGAATCAACCTATTAGAAGAGTTAAAAAATAAAAAGATGTCCATCAAAAAAAAGTTGAAAATTTTTATTGAAAAACACTTCAAAGAGATCAAGGAAAATTTAGATACAGCCCAAATACTGGTGAGGGAAAAGGAATTTCCTAAGTCTAGTGAGTTTTCTGCAATTTTAAATTATTTAAATGAAATACCCCTATTAATGGAAGACATGTTAGATAAAGCAGTAAAAAATGGAGAAATAAAGAACCAAAACACTGCCATCACAGCAGGTTTAATTTTTGGTGCATTACAGGGAGTTGTAGAAAAAGCCCTCAGAACAAATGATATAAAACTTTTAGATGCAGCAGATCAAGAGGTTATTCGTTTTATTGAAGAAGGAGTATAAAAAATTTACTATTCTATGAATGAATATTCATTCATTTTTTTAGGAGTGATTATCTAGATGAATAGATTAGCAAAATACACAAACAAATATTCAGTTTTAATTATTATTATTGTCATAGTGTTAACTGTATTTTTTGGATTTCATGCTCGTAAGGTTAGTATGACGACAAATATAAAGGACTTTTTCCCATCGGATGATCCTCAGGTTCAAACCTATGAGGAGATTGAAGATACTTTTGGTGCAGCAGAATATATTATGATAGCTATTAGTGAAAAAAATATATTTAAAAAGAGCACTATTGACAAAATAGATAAACTGTCAAATGAGCTAGCAGAATTAAGGGGAGTTGCTTCAATTAAGAGCTTGACCATAATTGATCAAATAAAGAGTTCTGATATGGGTTTAAAAATTTCAAGATTAATTGAAGAGATTCCAGAAGATGAAGAAAAGTTAAATAAAATAAAGGAAGAAATTACATCTGATCCAATGTATGGGGGATTAATTGTTTCGAAAGATGGGAGTTCAGCTTTAAATATAATTGAGGTAGAGCCAGAAGCTAATTCTGTAGAATTAGCAAAAAAAGTTATATCTGTTACAGAAAAATATGAAGGACCAGAAAAAATTCACATTACTGGAACACCAGTTTTGAATGAAGTTCTATCAAGTTCAATGAAAAGTGATTTAAAAGTATTACTACCAATTGTTTTACTTATTATTGGATTCATCTTATTTTTATTTTTTAGAAGTTTAAGAGGAGTATTACTTCCTTTCACAACTGTAATTATAAGTGTAGTCTGGACATTAGGCTTGATGGGACTTCTTGGAAAACAACTATCACCTTTAAATGCAGTTATGCCAGTAATATTAATTAGTTTAGGTAATGCTTATGGTATATATATTTTAAACAGGTATAGGCAGGAAATGAAAAACAATATTAGTACAAAAAAAGCCGTAAAAATTACTCTTACCACTGTTGGGTTATCAGTATTAATGGCTGGTGGTACAACAATTGCTGGATTTGCATCAAATGTATTCAGTGATATTACCTTGATGAAAGATTTTGGTATTTATACTTCATTTGGTGTGGCAATTGCTTTAATTATATCACTAACATTTATTCCAGCTGTACTTTCACTATTAAAAAGTGACATTAAAAAGAAGATAGTTAAAAAGAAGAAAGGTTTAATGAATCAATTTATACACTTTTTAGCTGACTTTACATTATCAAAAGCCAAAGCGATTTTGATTGTCTCAATAATAATAATTATTATAGCTGGTTTTGGTATTCCAAAACTTGAAACAGATAGTAACTTCTTTAATTTTTTTGATGAAAGTTCAGAACCCAAAATAGCATATAATCTAGTGAAAGATAAATTTTCTGGATCTGAAAGTATTGAAATTATTGTAGAAGGTGATATACAAAATTCAGATATATTAAAAGCAATAAGTAATTTTCAGAAGGACTTAGAAAAAAATGATGCAGTTGGTAAAATTACTTCAATAGCAAATATCATTGAAAGAACAAATGAAGTCATGAATGATAATAATGAAGAATATCATCGAATACCTGATGATAGTAATCTAATTTCACAGTATTTACTTTTAATTGAGATGAATGACAGCGAATATTTAAAAGATTTTGTTACATTAGATTATCAACAAGCTAGAATTCAAATTCTAGTAAATGATACATCAACTAAAGCAGTAGATAATTTGATGAAGGATGTTGAAATTTATGCTGATAATAATTTTGATAACTTAGAGATTGATAAAACAGTTTCTGGAATGATAGTACTAATAGAAGCATTATCAGATATGATAATTGAAGGACAAATAAAAGGATTGATTTTTGCCTTAATTGCTGTGTTTATAATTGTTTTATCCTTATTAAGGTCATTTCAGGGAAGTATTTTATCGGTTATCTTAATATCATTTGTCATTTTAATTAATTTTGGTATTATGGGATATTTCGGTATTCCTTTAGATATTGTTACGGTTCTTATAAGTAGCATTGGGGTCGGGGTAGGTATTGATTACTCGATCCATATCTTATCCCGTTATCAAGAAGAAAAAAATAAGGATAATAATATAAAAACAGCACTGCACATAACTATCACAGGTATTGGAACTTCCATAATGAGTAATGCAGGTGCTGTTATTGGTGGATTCATTATCCTTATACTTTCTTCTTTTCCCCCATTTAGGTATTTTGGTATGCTTGTAAGCATCATTATGTTTACAGCAGCATTGGGAGCAATCATCTGGATACCAGCTGTCATATTAGTCTATGAAAACCATAAGGAAGGTGGAACTAAGCAGATAACCTAAATATTATATAATAACAATTGAAATTTAAATAAATTAATGGGAGTGATTTGAAAATGAAAAAAATACTAATTTTTACTTTAATAATGATTTTTACTTTAGGAGTTTTTGTTTTTGCTGATGATTTAACCGGAAAAGAAATAATAAGCAGAGTTGACGAGGAAATGAAAGTGGATAATAAGTTTATGGAAGAAGAGATGATTTTAATTTCTGGTTCAGGAACTGAAAGAAGCAGAGGTTTAAATATATGGAATAAACAGGGACAAGACGAAGACAAAATGATGCTTAAATTTACTGAACCAGCAAATATTGAAGGCACGGGTTTTCTAATGATTGGTGACGATATGTGGTTATATTTACCAGCGTTAGGTAAAGTTAAAAGAATTGCTGGTTCAGCTAAACAGGGGGCTTTTATGGGTAGTGACTTAACTTATGAAGACATGGAATCATTAGGAAATACTGGATTTTCTAATGATTATGATGTAGAAAAATTAAGTGATAGTGAAATAGAAGATAAGGAAATATATCATTTAAGTTTAACACCTACAGATAATGATATAAGTTATTCGAAATTAGAGATCTATGTTGACAAAGATTTATTTTTACCTCTAAAGATAGATTATTATAACAATGACGAGTTGTTTAAAATCTTAAAGACTTTTGAACACCAAGAAGTTAATGGTTATAATATAGCGATGAGAATGGAAATGGAAAATATAGAAAGTGGTAGTAAAACCATTTTAAAGATAAGTAATGTTGAGTTTCCAGAAGAGCTTGAAGACGAGATATTTACAATAAGAAACCTAGAAAGGGGTATGTAATTTATGAAAAACAAATTACTTTCCTTATTATTAATTTTAACATTATTGTTTATAGCCCAAACACAAGTTGTTGCAAGTGATATTATCAGTGGTGAGTATACATTGACTTCAGATTATTATGAGGATACTGAAAATTTAGAAACATTAACAAAAATTGATTTAAATTTTGATCAAGGTAACTGGACTACAGCTTACCATTTAGATTTAGATTATGAGTTTAATTTAAAATCTTCAGAAGGTGAGCTATCATTAAATGAAGCATATTTTGATTATTATGGTTCTGATTATGATTTGAGAGCAGGACGCCAAATAGTAAATTGGGGTAGTTCACTTGAATATAATCCTACAAACAACTTGAATCCTCTTAAAAACATGAGCTTAATGGGGGATAAAGAGCCAATATTAATGTTGCAGGGAAAATACTTTATTGACTATTCATATAATGTAGAGGCTGTTATAATTCCTTATCATGTTCCTACAACTGAGGAAATTGTAGTTAATAACATGACATTTAGTGCTGACCCTGTTGAAGATGGTCTAAGTAATATGGAATATGGTTTAAGATGGTTTGGTAGAGGTGTAAATGGTTTTGATTTCTCAATGAGCTATTTCAGTGGTTTTGAAGATTTACCAACGATTGGTATGCAGCAGACTCCTTTAGGACCACAACCAGATCCTAACAATTTATACTACCGTAAAGTTGATATATTTGGAGCAGATATAGCAACAAGCTATAAAGGAGTTGGATTATGGGGTGAAGTTGCCTCATTTAATCCAGAAGCAGGTGAATCCTACTACAGCGCAGTTGTTGGTTCAGACTATAAACTATCAAATGGGGTATATATTGAAGGACAGCTTATATATTTAGAAGATAAATTATCCAATGAAAATATAATTCTACAAACAGCTGTAGAAAATACATTCAATAAGATCCATAATTTCAGATTAGGTTCTGTATATAATTTTGAAACCGACGGATACTTAATAAAGCCTGAGATTGAATTTTCATTAGCAGACGCAACCACGTTAAAAATAAGTTATGAATACTATGAAGGACAATTATTAAACAATGATATGCTGAGTGGTAATTTAAGTAATAATAGATTAAATGTTGAACTAAGTTATTCATTTTAAAGTATTATAGACGCCATAATAAAAAGGAAAGGAGGAGTTATATTACCCCTTCTAGAAAGTTTTAAAAAAGGAAGGACGATAAAAAATGAGTAAGAATAAATCTTTATATAGAAATATAATTCAAGTAATATTTTTATTATTATTTGCATTTCTAGCTTTTAACGGAAAAATGCAATTATGGATCATAGTGTTTGGAATAGGATTGCTGATCTCATTAATATGGGGTAGAATTTACTGTGGCTGGATTTGTCCTATAAATACTGTATTAAGAGTAAAGAAATATATATATAATAAATTAAATATAAATGAATTTGATACACCTGAATTTATAAAACATCCGTTTATAAGGTGGGTAATATTATTTTTATTTGTTACCACTATGATTGTCAGCAGGAGATTTAATATTCAAATCAATATGATATTATATGTTTTAATAGTAGCATTTATTCTCTCCATATTTTATTATGAAGAAATGTGGCATAAGTATTTATGTCCTTACGGGGTTTTATTAAGCTTAACCAATAAGGCTAATAATAAAAAAATCAAAATTGATGAAAAATTATGCAAGCAATGTAATTTATGTGAAAAGAATTGCCCAAATAATATTATAACAATTACAAAAGAAGTTCAGATGATTGGTGAAAAAGAATGTTTATATTGTTTTAAATGTCAAGATGTTTGTCAATTTGATGCAATAAGTTATAAGAAATAATTAATGGAAATACATTATTATTATTTGAATGATAACTAAATTAGTGATAAAATCTGATTAGAATAATCAACATTTTTAATTGTTATTAAAATTAATTATTAGGAAAAAGGAGGAGATTATCTTATGACTGTGAGAAAAGTAAAAGAAGATGTTTGTTCAGTTGGTGTGATTGATTGGGATAGAAGGCTTTTTGATCAATTGATTCCCCTCCCAGATGGTACAAGCTATAATTCCTATCTCATTAAAGGTACAATTAAAAATGCTTTAATTGATACAGTTGAACCTGAATTTGCAGATGAGTTAATTAAAAATTTACAAGAAAGTAATGTTACTAATATAGATTATATAATTTCAAACCATGCCGAGCAGGACCATTCTGGCTCTATTCCTCATATTCTAGATATATATCCTTCGGCTACCGTGATAACCAGTAAAAAAGGCAAAGAAATGTTAATGAATTTATTGGAAATTGATGAAGATAAATTTAAAGTAGTTGGGCATCAAGATGAAATATCTTTAGGCAATAAAACATTAGAGTTTATCGACACTCCTTGGGTACATTGGCCAGAGACAATCTCAACATTCTTAAGAGAGGATAATATACTATTTTCTTGTGATTTTTTCGGTTCTCATTTGGCTACAAGTGATTTATTTGTTGATAATGAAAGCGAAGTATATAGAGCAGCAAAAAGGTATTATGCGGAAATAATGATGCCTTTCAGAAAAGTAATTCAATCAAATTTGGTTAAGGTTAATAACTATGATATAGATATTATAGCACCAAGTCATGGCCCGATTTATGATAAACCTGACTTTATATTAGATGCTTATGAACAGTGGACTAGTGATGAAGTAAAACCGGAAGTAGTCGTTCCTTATATTTCAATGCATGGTAGTACCGAAGAAATGATAAATTATTTTGTAGAAAAATTAATTAAAAAAAACATTAAAGTCAAACCATTTAATATGGTGAAGATGGATCTGGGAGAACTAGCTATCTCTTTGGTTGATGCTTCAACTGTAATGCTTGGTTCACCTACTGTTTTAACAGGGCCACATCCTTTAGCAGCTTATGTAACTTATCTTGCCAATGCATTAAGACCTAAGACCAAATATGTTTCTATAATTGGTTCATATGGCTGGGCTGGTAATCTAATTGAAGATATAGTAAAAATGTTAGATAATCTAGATATAGAGCTATTAGATCCTGTTGTTTCTAAAGGTACAGCTAGTAAAGAAGACTATAATGAAATAGATAGATTGGTTGAAGAAATAGAAAAAAGATTAAATTAAATATTTAATATATAATTAATTCAGAAAGCTGAGTAAAATCGGCTCTTTTTTTGAAAATAATGATATCATATTTTATATAATATCGTTTTTTAAAGGAAATCCAGAAAAATGAGACGGTAGTATATCTTAAAAAAATATTAAATTGGAGGTGTACAGACATGTATCGAATTATGACATTAACAATAAACCCTGCTATAGATAAAAATTCAAGTGTAGAACATGTAAGATCTGAAAAAAAGTTATACTGCCAAACACCCCGTTATGAGCCAGGTGGAGGAGGGGTTAATGTTTCAAGAGCTATTAACAAATTAGGGGGGAGTTCTTTATTATTATATACAGCAGGGGGATTAAATGGACAGAGATTGAACAGCTTATTAAAAGAAGAAAATTTAAATGAAAAAGCAATAGACATTCATGATTCTACAAGGGAAAACCTGATAATTTTGGAAGAAGCTACGAATTTACAGTATCGTTTTGGCATGCCTGGTCCAAAGATAACTGATAAGGAATATGAAAAAATCTTTAAGATATTGCAGCAGATAACTCCTTTCCCAGAATATTTGGTGATAAGTGGAAGCTTACCCCGGGGAGTTCCTGATGAGATTTATGCTGAGATGGCTAAATTAGCAAAAAAGAAAGATTGTAAAGCTGTGGTTGATGTATCAGGACAGCCTTTAAAGGAAGCAATGCAGGAAGGGGTTTATCTAATAAAACCCAATATGGGTGAATTAGAAAGATTGATAGGAAAAAAAATTGAAAATGAAACAGTTTTAAAAAATGAAGCCAAGAAATTAGTTGAAAATAATTGCTGCAGGATAGTAGTTGTATCTCTGGGAGCCGGCGGTGCTTTACTTGTAACTGATAATATTATTCAGTTCATGAGGCCACCAACTGTTTCGATAAAAAGCAAAGTTGGAGCAGGAGACAGCATGGTAGCTGGTATTGTTTTGAGTTTGGCCCGAGGGAATAGTTTAAAAAGATCAGTTCTATTTGGTTTGGCTTCTGGTTCTTCTGCAGTGATGACTCCTGGAACTGAATTATGTAGAAAAGAGGATACAGAAGATTTATATAATAGATTGCTAAAGGATTATAATTTTTGATTATGTATAATAATTTATAAGATCATTTATCCCACTTCAAGGTGGGATTTTTTATATAAAATGATTATTAATTTTTTACCTTGAATATATTAATTAAGTTATTAAATAATTGATTAATATATTGATAATATTGAATTATTTATTATAAATATGGCAAAAAGTTGATAAAATAAGGTATTT
>Ga0209947_1002195_pt1 | contig 11318 bp, 9 predicted proteins | sample SalPonR2_B_D2_MG_FD_185706 | JGI IMG/M metagenome (GOLD analysis project Ga0209947, IMG submission 185706) | Salt pond soil microbial communities from South San Francisco under conditions of wetland restoration - Salt Pond MetaG R2_B_D2_MG... ... | reverse complement strand
GAGTTGTAGTTCAAGTGATTATAATCCGATTGCTTAATTTAATAGCATAATTCTTATGGAAATAAAACACGCAGGTTTAACAGTCCAGGAGCGGGATGTAGAAATCTTCTACCGCGGAGTAATGGGTTTTTTTATAGAAGGTTCTTTTAACCTTTCAGAAGAATTGGCAACAGATATTTTTGATATCAAAAGTTCTGTGGATGTTTACAATTTAAAAAAAGGACAGGTCATACTGGAATTATTTGTTTACAATGCGAAACATACTAAAAATGTTGGTTTTCAGCATTTGTGCCTGGTTCACTCTGAAGCTGAAGATATCTATAATAAAGCTAAAGAAAAAGGATACCGGACTTATCTTAAGCAAGGCAAAAACAAGAAAACATATTTCATAAAAGATCAGAACAACAACATTTTTGAACTAAAATCATAAAATTATGAGCAATCAAAATAAAGTAATGGAGAAAGTTGAATTACCTGGAGTAAAGAATGTTATCTTAATAGCCTCAGGAAAAGGCGGGGTGGGAAAATCAACTGTTGCCTCAAACCTGGCTATTTCTTTTGCACGCGAAGGCTACAGAACAGGTTTGCTTGATGCTGACTTGTATGGTCCTTCTGTTCCTATTCTTTTTGGCATCGAGAATGAAAGGCCCGGACTGAGGAAAGAGGAGGATACTGACATCATGATTCCCATAGAAAAATATGGTGTTAAGATCATGTCGATTGGTTTTCTAATGGAACAGAAAGATGCAGTAATATGGAGAGGACCGATGGCTTCAAATGCACTAACACAGCTATTAACTTTTACAGACTGGAACGATCTGGATTATTTGGTTATTGATATGCCTCCGGGAACGGGCGACATAAATATCACACTGGCACAAAAACTGAAGAATGCAATGGGTGTTGTGGTAATCACCCCTCAAAAACTTGCTTTCTCAGATGGACTGAAAGCTTCCAGTATGTTCAAAAACAAAGCCCTGAATATTCCTGTTTTAGGAGTTGTAGAAAATATGTCTTACTTTATTCCCGTAAAACATCCTGAAGAAAAATATTATGTTTTTGGCAATGGTGGAGGAGAAAAACTGGCAGAGAACCTTAAAGTTCCTTTGCTTGGTGAAATTCCACTTATCCAGGATGTAAGTGACAGTACAGACAAGGGTAAGAATATGTTTGATTCCGGCAATGAAATGTTTATAGAGGTGTTTAAAGATTTGTCTTTCACTATTAGAAAACAAATTGAGAATCATCAGCCTGTGGATGCGTAATATAGCACCCTGCATTGTTCGTTTTTATATAGAATGATGCAGGGGCTCTTTTTCTTATTTTGAAACAGAAAAATGATTGCATTATGGGTATTTTGAAAATAGATAATAATTGGGCAAAAGAATTGTTTCCCGGAGGAATACATTATCCTTCATCAACAGTAATCAGCGGAAGAGGAGGTTCAGGTAAACCTCTTGTGGAACTGGCATTTGTTGCAGAATGGGTTAAGCAGGGAGGTAAAACCATTGGAATTCCATTGCAATATCCAGACAGTAAATTTCTTAAAGAATCTATGCGAAAATTATACGATCTGGATTTAAATGATTATAAGCGAAAAAGTGTCTTTATTCAGTTTGATCCTGACTTAAAAAATATTCAGGATCTTAGTCAGGAAGAACTTGCCGTGAATCTGTTAATTCCGGATATGTGGGACAGGATGATTGAAAAGAGTCTGGACAAAATGAATGCAGACAAAGAAGAGGTGCTTATTTATGGTTCAGCATTGAATCTGTTGCTTTTTGCTCCTGCATATACTAGCTCTAGCGTGATAAAGATCTCTGAGTTGCTGAAAAATAATGCTGGTTTTACATATTTGTTTACAGTGAGTAATAATGTGATGGGCGAGAAGATAGCCAATTGGGAGGAGGCGGCTGATAATCTTTTCTTCACACTGATGGAAGAGAAGGAATTATATGTTTGTGCAGAGCGTATTAACCAGCAGGCTGTGCAGACAGAAAAATATCATATAGATATTCAGCCGGAAACACTGGATGAAATAAAAGAAATTGCTGAGAAAAACCGGAAAAAATTAATTCCGAAATTGAAAAAAATAAAATGACAAAAATCCGAAATTCATGATCGATCAGCTTAAAAAGATTTTCGGAGTGAAATGCACCGGGATTTCAATAAACGGGTTGTCTGAAAGGTTTTTAAATCACCCGGGTAAAAAGATGAAATTTTGCGAAGCAGTTCATCATTCTTTTGATTTGCCGCTGGAAATTACTGATAAGAATTTAGGTTGCCCCGGAGCAAGAAGAAGCATTGGTTTTGATAACCAGTCTGATGAACTGGTGAAAATGATTTCAGGAAATACAGGTATACCTGAAAATTATATCTCTGATTCTTTTAAAGATATCCCAATTATACAAACAAAAGTGAATAATTTAATTCTTGGGATACCAGAAGATATGGAAGAAGAAATAAAACCCGATGTTTTTATTATTTATACTATTCCTGAAAAAATTATGAAGTTTATTCATCAACTGGCAGGGTTGAAAATAAAGCCTTATTTACCGCCCTATTCATTAAATTCAATATGTGGAAATGTTTTTGCCAGGGCTTATCAGGATGAGAAAATCACCATTTCTTTTGGTTGCCCGGAGTCAAGAAATTTTGGGGGCGTTGAAAAAGAGGAGGTAGTTATAGGGCTTCCTGCCAGTTATGCCGAAAAATTTCTGAATAATGTCTCTATAAAAACGTAAGTTCGATATAAGTATAACAACTAAATTACAGGCATTCAGATACCCCTAGCCTTTAGGCTGGGGTTTGTCAGGTACGAGTTATGTTGATTTTTGAAAATTTTGTAAATTAAATTACAAAATTTTCAAAAATCTTTTTCCTAAGAGAACTGTAACCCCAACTTGAAAGTTTTTGATATCTGAATATCAGTAATATAAAGGGTGTTTTTGCTACATCGAATTCACGTTAAGTGCGATGCAATGATTAGAATCATAGGCTGGCATTCAGGCAGTCCTGGGTTTTAGGCTATGCTGTGCAAAAACAGGTTAGCTAAAAGTTGACTGTTAAATCGGAAACATGATAAAAGAAACTATTCATCCAAACCAAAGACTTTAGCCACTTCTTTTCGGTAGTTTTTCCCAATGGGTAGTTTTTCACCCATCAGTTCAATTTGGTTTCCTTCCAAAGCATCAATTTTTTTTATGGAAACAATGTAGGATTTATGGATGCGGATAAACTGTTCCGAGGGTAGCTTTTCCTCAAGCTCCTTCAATGAAGCCAGTGCGGTAATTTTTTTCTTATTTTCTGAATGGAAGGTCACATAAGCTTTCTGACCTTCAACATAAATCAGGTCTTCATAATTAATTTTATAAAATTTACGGTCTGCTCTTATAATCAAGTAGTTGTCTTTGAAATCGGTTTCCGTTTTGTTATCGTTTGAGTCTGGTTGCGTTTCTTTTTCCTGTATGTTTTTACTTACCTTGTTTACAGCTTTCAGAAACCTGTCAAAAGAAAAAGGTTTCAACAGGTAATCGGTTACCTCCAGTTCAAATCCTTCCAAAGCATATTCTTCATAAGCGGTGGTAAGAATTACATGAGGCTTTTTTTCCAGGCTTCGGAGAAAATCCAGTCCCGAGATGTCTGGCATCTGTATATCAAGGAAAAGCAGGTCGATTTTTCCGGTTTGTAATTCATCCATTGCTTTCAGAGGGGAATTATAATCTCCAATAAGCTGCAGATAAGGTATTTTGGCAATATAGTCCTTGATATATTTCCGGGCTAAATATTCATCGTCTATTATGGCGCATCTGATTTGCATCTTTCTCTGTTTTTTGAATCAGAAAAATTATTTTTGTTTGTTTATCTCCAGTTTGACCTTAAAGATAAGGTCTTTTTCTTCAATCTTCAAAGAATGTTTACCGGGATATAGCACCTCAAGCCTTTGCCTTACGTTTGAAATCCCCATTCCCCTTCCGGCTGAAGGTTTCCCTTCTTCAGGAATACTATTTTCTATGGAAAAAGATATTTTATCTGCTCCTGCAGTTAACTTAATATGAATCCAGGCCGGGGGAAATTCTTCTATCTTGCTGTATTTAAAAGCATTTTCAATAAATGGAATGAATAACATTGGGGAAATGGCACATTCAGGATCAACCCTTTCTTTATTAAAAGCAATGTTTTGCTCATGCTCTGATTTCATTCTTTGGAAAGAGATAAAATTTTCAACATAATTAATCTCATCCTTCAGCTTTACTGTGTCTTTACTGCAATCATAAAACACATAGCGCAGCATTTTAGAAAGTTGCAGCACACTTTCCGGGGCTTTTTCCGACTGTGTGTAGGTAAGTGAATAGATATTGTTTAAAGCATTAAAAATAAAGTGTGGGTTTATTTGTGCCTTGAGGAGCTTCAACTCAGTACCCAGTTTTTCTTCTTTTAGGTTTTTCTCACGGGTGGCCTGTTTTTTAATAGTTCCAGCCAGCAATATGGTAATACTGATAAAATGACTCATCAGGAAGATCAAGAAAGATCGCATAAGCGGAAAGATTAAAGGAATTTCTTTCGGGGGGCTGCTGATTCTGTGAGGAAAAATAAGAAAACGCTCTGCTGCCAGGTGTAAAATTGTTATGAGGGAGATAGAGAGAAAACTGAAAAGGATATAATTGATCTTTCTTCTTCTAAAGAAAAAAACAGGATATAAAAAATAGTCATTGATTAGAAAAACTGTAATAATTAAAAGGGCGGTGATAATACCCGAAAATAGAGCATACTTTAAAGGCAGCAGGTGATTGAGCGACAAGAAGATAATCAGGCTAATACCTATGGCTACCAGTCCTTTGTGTACAACAGATTGTATATTGATTTTAATCTTCATCGTTTATCTTCTTTTTATTTTAAGAGCCAAAAATATAACAAAATAAAATCCACAGGTATGTTATTAAACGAAAGAAACTGTTTTCTGAACCAAATGACTCAGGTGCTAAACAATCGTTTTTAATTCTTTTTATTGAAGTTTTTGAATCGTTCGTTTATAACCGCTAATATTTCGTTTAATAATTTTTTTTTGTTGTAATATTCAAATTAATCTTGCGTCCAATTGATAAAATGAAAAAAACATACATCATGAAAAAGAAAGTGTTATATTTTTTGGCTAGTTTCCTGGTACTCGCTCTTGCGGTAGGATTGACAAGTTTTTTTATGAAAAACCAGGAGGAACCAAGAAGGAGTATGAAGAACGAAAACTTACTTTCAGTGAAAGTAGATACGGTTTCTACCAGGAAGTTGCATCCTTCGGTAGAGTATGAAGGCCGGATTAGTTCTTACGAAACTGTTGCTCTGGCAGCAGAGGTAACCGGCCGGATTATGAAAGGAGAAGGCCCTTTTAAGGAGGGAGAAAGTTTTCAAAAAGGTGATTTATTAGTAAAAATATATAAAGAAGACGCACAGGCTGCAATGACTTCAGGGAAAAGTAATTTTCTCCGCACATTGTCTTCTATTTTGCCTGACTTGAAAGTAGATTTTCCGGACGAATATAAAAAATGGAAACATTATTTTAACAAAATTGATGTTCACCAGGAATTGCCTGAATTGCCAAAGATTGATTCTGAAAAAGAGCAGGTTTTTATGGCATCACAGGGTGTGTTGCCTGAGTATTATAATCTTCACCAACAGGAAATCAGGCTGAAGAAGTATAACCTTTATGCTCCTTTTGACGGGGCTTTTCAAAGAGTAAACAAACAGGTAGGAGCAATTGCCAGTCCTGGAGCTGCGCTTGCTACCATTGTACGAACCGATAAGCTGGAAGTGATTGTTCCCGTGCCTCCTGAAGATGCCAGATGGATAAGCCCCGGAGATAAAGTAAAATTAACCGGAAACAAAGGAATTGCCAGGAACGGAAATGTTACGCGGGTTGCTGACTTCCTTGATCCTTCAACTCAATCGGTGAATATTTATGTAAAATACATTCCTTCCGGCCCCAGGAGTTTTAAAGTAGGAGAATTCGTAAAGGCCAATTTTAAAATTTCCAGGACAGTAAGCGGATTTATGATACCCAGGGAAGCAGTTATGGATAACGAAGAGGTTTACACGGTAAAAGATAATCGTCTTAGAAAAAGATCAGTGAAAGTAATAAGAAAATTACAGGATAATGCAGTGATTTCCGGTCTTGAAAATGGTACACTTATAGTCAGTGAATCATTGGTTGATGTATCTGAAGGACAAAAGGTTGAAATAAGATAATTAATGAGTTTATCTGTATGGTTCAGGATAACTTGCGAAATCATTCTGTAGAATAGGATATTCTCTAAAAAGCTTCCTGAATTCATCATATAGTAACAAAAGAATTAGAAAAAATTTATGAAAAAGTTAGTCAGAACATTTGTCGAATATCCATTTTATGGCAAGATGGTAGTAGTGATATTCCTTGTATTAGGAGTATTGTCCTATATGAATATGAGAAAATCATCCTTCCCAATGGTGGAAACCAATACTATAAGCGTTATGGTTAGTTACCCTGGCGCCACTCCGCAACAAATGGATGAAGGAGTAACCACCCTGGTTGAAAATGCCATTCGGGGCCTGCCGGGCATTAAAGAATTTAGTTCACAATCAATGGAAAACATGTCCAGGGTTACAATAACAGCAAGATTTGGTTACGATATTGATGAATTGCTTATTGATGTAAAGAATGCAGTTGACGGTATATCTAATTTTCCCAGGGCTGCTGAAAAGCCAAGGGTGTCAAAAAGACGTTCAACTGCACCCGCTATGTTTCTTTCATTGGTTTCTAACAGTGATGACAGACTGGAAGTCAATGATATTGCCAACCGAATTGAAGATGATTTATTAGGTTCAGGTGAAATCTCACAGGTTGGGATATATGGTCTTCCGTCCAGCCGCATTGAGATGGCAATTACAATTGATGAAACACAATTGCGCCGATATAACCTAAGTTTTTCTGATGTAAAAAATGCTATAAGCAGCAACAACCTGGATATTCATGGAGGAACCATCCGTAACCCCAGGGAACAGATAAAGATTGTCAGCAGACAACGTTCTGTTAAGGCGGAAGATATTCGCAAAATTATTGTGCAAACAAATAAAGAAGGCCGGGTAATTAATTTAGGTGATATTGCAAAGGTTGAAAAACAGTTTGAAGAAGACCCAAGTGTGAGTTATGTAAAAGGAGAACTTAGTGCTACTGTCTTTATTCAGAAATTAAAAACTGAAGATCTGGAAGAGATTTCAGATTTTGTTAAGAAGTATATTGACGATTTTAATCAATCTCATGAGAAATTCCGTCTGGAGATTTTACATGATTTTAATGAAAATATTGACTCCCAGCTTTCTATATTGATAAGCAATGGTTTGTTGGGAATTTTCCTGGTTATCATTATGCTTACCCTGTTGCTCAACTTCAGGCTATCTCTTTGGGTAGCATGGGGTATACCGGCATCATTCCTGGGTATGTTTATTGTAGCATCTTCTTATGGAATAACGATTAATGTCATTTCACTTGTCGGCATGATACTAATTATTGGTATTCTGGTGGATGATGGCATTGTGATTGGTGAGAATATTTTTACGCATTTTGAAAGAGGGAAAAAACCAAGGCTTGCAGCCATTGACGGCACGGTTGAAGTCCTGCCTGCTGTCTTTGTTTCTATTTCCACAACCATGATTGCTTTTGCACCCTTATTCTTTGTGGAGGGTCACATGGAATTTTTATATGTACTTGCCTTTGTGGTTATTTTTGCATTGGCTTTTTCACTAATTGAGGCTTTGTTTGTTCTTCCTGCTCATGTGGGTAACCCGCGGGTACTTAAAGAAAGTAAGAGAAATCATAAAGCCAGCCGATATACGAACAAAATAATTCATCTGCTCAGGGAACGTCTATACATGCCGCTACTTAGAAGGATACTTTCTCACAAAGGTTTTATGCTATCCATTGTTACAGCTTTAATTATTCTTACGGGCGGGTTGATGGTTAGCGGAAAATTGCCGTTTACTTTTTTCCCACCTCAGCCGGCGGATATGTTTTCAATAGACCTGGCTTTGAAACCTGGTGTAAACAGAGACATTACAAAGGAGAAATTATTTTTTATAGAGGATAAGCTTTATGAAGTAAATGAAGAATTGATGGAAGAGCATGGAGATACAACATCTTATGTACATACTACTTCGGTTTACCTGGGTAGTTCTTTTGATGGTTCTGAATCGGGTACTCATGCAGGAATGATCCGCGTATTTTTAAATCCGCTGGAAGATACAGAGGTTTCTGACCAGACAATTAAAAGAGCTTTGAATAAGAAGATAGGAGAAATACCTTCGGCTTATAAATTTGCCATTGGTGCCTCTGGTCGTTTTGGGGCTCCTGTATCTATTAGTTTGCTGGGGTATGATATGGATGAACTCAGAAAAGCTCAGAATGAACTTGAGGAAGGTCTTGGAAATATGGATGCTTTGTTTAATATTACAAACAATGCACAACTGGGAAGCCAGGAAATTCGCCTGAAGCTTAAGCCTAAAGCCTATACATTGGGGTTAACACAAACTTCGCTGATGAATAAAGTGAGGAATGGATTTTATGGAGCACTTGCCCAGAGAATCCAGGATGGTAAAGATGAAATTTGGTTTTATGTCCGTTATCCACGCTCAAATCGTGAAACGATGGGACAGTTAGAAACAATGATGATTCAAACACCGGCAGGCGAATATCCTTTAACTACAGTAGCAGAAATATCAAAAGGCCGAAGTTTGAGCAGGATTAATGGTTATAATGGAAGAAGAGAAATACGGGTAGATGCTTATCTTAAAGACCAGGGTCAGGCTGTTCCTCCTATTCTTGATTATGTGGAAGAGAATATTTTGTCAGATATCATGAAAGAACATCCAGACCTGGATTATGTCTATCAGGGTCAGAGAAAAGATACCCAGCAGCAAATTGATAGTATGACGAAGTATTTTGGTATTGCATTTTTGATTATTGTAATTGTAATAATGGTTTACTTCAAATCTTTCCGTCAGGGTATGATTATTCTGCTCACCATCCCGCTTGGTTTTATGGGAGCCATCTGGGGACATGGTATTCATGGACAGGCCATATCGATGTTAAGTCTCTGGGGAATGGTGGCTCTGACAGGAACCATTATTAACGACTCGGTTGTGTTTATGGCGAAGTATAATCAAAATCTTGTACAGGGATCCCGGGTTTTTGATGCTGCTATTGAAGCAGCGAGGTCACGTTTTCGACCACTGTTTCTTACTACGGTAACTACTTTTGTTGGCCTGATGCCTTTGATTCTTGAAGGCAGTCCGGATGCCCAGTTTCTTGTTCCAATGGCAATATCGGTAGCTTATGGAATACTGTTTGGTTGTCTCTTCATATTATTAACATTGCCTATTATGATCGTAATGTTTAATAAGCTGCAGGTAAGACTAAAAATGTTGTTTGGTAAGAAAGATGCAACACCTGAATCAGTTGAAGCAGCTGTGATCAACCATCAGATTGATAAACGTCTGGAAAAAGAAATAAAAGCAGAAGAAGAGGAGAAAAGAAAAAAATATAATGAGTAATAATAAAAATACTTTAAATATGAGAATTTTATTAGGATTGGTTTTTGTGTGTATTACACTGAACCTTACTGCACAGGAAAAACAGGTTTTATCCCTGGAAGATGCAGTAAACAAAGCTCTTGAAAACAATTACGGGATCATAACCACAAAAAAGAATGAAAAAATTGCGGAAATGAATAATGCCTGGGGTAATGCAGGAGCTTTGCCTACTGTTCGGTTTGTTGGGAGTGGCAATACCTCTAAAACCTTTAATGAGGATGATAATTATACCAACCAGAACCTTAGCGGAACTGTTGAACTGAATCAAACATTATTCCGGGGATTTGGTATTCATATTCAAAAAGACCGGCTTGAAGAGCTGGAAAAGCTTTCAGAGGGAAATGTTTCGCTGGTAATTGAAAACACCATATACAATGTAATTTTAAGCTATTACAATATATTGCTTGCCAAAGAACAGGTGGGTATTTCAAAAACCAACATGCAATTGTCTAAAGACCGTTATCAAAGGGCAATGGAAAAAAAGGAGATAGGAGGTACCACAACTTATAATACCTTACAGGCTAAGAATGCCTTTCTGCAGGATAGCTCTGATTATCTTTCTGCTAAATCTTCTTATAACAATGCTGTGAGAGAACTAAATTACCTGATGGCTGCACCTATGGAGAGCAAATATGATTTTACTTCCGAGTTTTCTCCCGATACAACCAATTATGAGTTTGGAACGCTGGAGAAAAAGCTGTTGGAGAACAACAAGACTTTGAGAAACCAGTATATGAATTTAGAATTGGCTAAACTGGACGTAAAATCAGCCAAAAGCGCTTACTACCCAACCTTATCATTAAATGCATCAGGAGGATACAACAGTTCTGAAACCGATTATGAAACAATGGACCAGATGAACAGAAGCTCCGAGAATTTTAATACTTCTGTGGGGGTTTCTGTTTCTTATACCATTTATAACGGAAATAACAGAAAACGCGCACTGGAAGCGGCGAAAATTGAAAGGGAAATTTCTGAGATCGAAACAAAAGAGATGAAACAGGACCTGCGGAATCAACTTGCTCAGGAGTACGAACTTTATAATGTAAGGAAAGAACTCCTGGATGTGGCAAAGGAAAACCTGAAATCCGCTGAATTGAACCTCCAACTTTCCAGAGAGAAATTTCAAAATGGAACTATTAACTCCTTCAACTTTAGAGATGTTCAGCAATTATATCAAAATGCAGCTTATAATTATCAGCGGGCTGTTTTTAATGTGATTCAGAGCTATCATACCCTGCTGCGTCTGACAGGTGGTATTATCGAGGAGTATGAATGATGCTTTGATGATTCATCATTGGGCATATTTTGGATTGAAAGTCGTGTTGTGACAGGTAATGTTTATTAAATCAAATTCGTTAAAACTATTATGATAATTGCAAGAAGATTATCGTGTCCGTCAAATGAGCAAAATTTTATAATTAGAATGTGGATATAATTTCTGTTTTTTCTGTATCTTGTAAATAAGTTTAAGGAACATTAATTTCTCGAAAATGGCTATTAATGTTGAAAGAAAAAGTATAAAATTTTTGCCCGATACAAAAAAGGTAATTGCTCGTGACTTCACTCTGAATACCATGCGTACCACAGAAATAGTTATGCGTGTTTATAATATGACAGATGAAGAGGCAGAAAGAACTATTAATCAAATTTTGAGAGATTTCTCAAAAAGACACAGAAACATAACCCGGATATTTACTAAA
>Ga0209947_1002186_pt1 | contig 11352 bp, 7 predicted proteins | sample SalPonR2_B_D2_MG_FD_185706 | JGI IMG/M metagenome (GOLD analysis project Ga0209947, IMG submission 185706) | Salt pond soil microbial communities from South San Francisco under conditions of wetland restoration - Salt Pond MetaG R2_B_D2_MG... ... | reverse complement strand
GAAAATGTTTTTTTGTTAATAAAAAACCGGCTTGCAATCACAGGGGGCGGTTTTGGGTTATATAGAAAACGCATTTACTATACTAAAATTGATAACATTGCTTTGAAACTTTTCTTGTGTTGTGCTGTGTGAATTGTTACAATTCTACTGTGACGAATCCAGAAAAAATTTTTTATAGGACAAGATAACAAAAATGATTCAAGCAGAAAAGCTTTGCAACAAATTGGAGGCACTTGGCGCAGAATTGCGGGTGTCATGGAGGGAAAAATGACTGAATTATTGGCACCGGCAGGAAACATGGAAGCCTTGAAAGCTGCAATCTCTAATGGTTGTGATGCGATATACTTGGGGATGCAAAGATTTGGCGCTCGCGCGTACTCGTCCAATTTTGATTTGGAATCGTTGGAAGAGGCTGTTAAGTATTCTCACCTTAGGAATGTTAAAATCTATGTCACAATGAATACCATCGTTTTCGAAAACGAGGCCTCAGAAATGAAAAAGCAGATGGATGATTTGAATGAAATCGGTGTCGATGGAATTATCGTACAGGATTTGGCCGCTTTCGATTATGTGGTCAAGAATTTTATAGACATGGAGGCTCATTGTTCAACTCAAATGGGAATAGACGATCTGGATGGAACTCTGCTCTTCAAGGAACTTGGAGCCAAAAGAGTTGTTCTGTCCCGTGAGCTTGAGATTGAAAAAGTAAAAGAGATAAAGAAAATAGCTAAAATACCTTTGGAAATTTTTGTACACGGAGCTTTATGTGTATCTTATTCCGGAAACTGTCTGATGTCAGGATTGATAGGCTATCGAAGCGGAAATCGCGGAAGATGTGTCGGTTCATGCCGCAAGGCGTATGAACTGATTGACAAGTCAAGAGATATATCCCTGGGGAAAAGCTATATCCTATCCACCAAGGACTTGAGCACGATCGATTATGTCAATGAGTTAAAGGGAATTGATTCCTTGAAAATAGAAGGCCGGATGAAAGAGCCTGCCTATGTTGCCAATGTCGTATCAAAATATCGCATGGCCTTGGATAATAAGATAACCGAAGAAGATAAAGAAAACCTGAAGAAAACATTCAATAGAACATTCACCAAAGGCTATCTGTTTGGCGAAGACAAGAAAGACATTACAAACATCTTGCGGCCAAATAACTTTGGTTATGAAATTGGCAGAATCAGCAGGATTTTCAAAGACATGTATGAAATAAAACTTACACGCACTTTGAATCAAAACGATATAATCAGAATAAGTCATTACAATGAAGATGTTAACTTGACTGTTGTAAAACTCTACGATAAAGATGGCAACTTGATCAGCAAGGCGGATGATGTCTGCTATATCAAACTCAAGGAAAAGCTGTCCAAGGGTGACGCAGTATATATAACAAAGGATTATTCGTATTACAAAGAGTTGGAATCATCGCTGGAAAAAGAATTCAGGCGTTTCAACTTGGATATCAGGGTGTATGCATATCCGGATTCAAAGCTTATCATAGATGCCAAAGGCTTTGGCCTTAATCATTTATATGAAAGCGAGGAAATACTGGGTCAAGCAATTAATAATCCGACAACAAAAGAGCAGGTAATAAAGCAATTTACAAGATTGAATGATACTGTATTTCAGCTCAATCATGTGGATTTTGATGAATGCAGTGCATTCATTCCGGTCAAGCTGCTTAATGCGGCAAGAAGAGATATTGTGCAAGCCTTGTACGACTTAAAGGTCAACAGCAAAAAGAAGAGAACCAAGGCTTTGAAAGCAAAAGAAAAAATAAGCTTTACTCCTGAAAAACCATACCTTACGGCCTCTGTAACGACTAAGGAACAGTATGATGCTTGCGTGAGCTGTGGAATCAAGGAAATATATTTTGAAAACGTTGTAAGAAGAAACCAGAACGATTACAAGGAAAAAGAAGGGCAGCTGCTAATCGGAGGATATGGCGGAATTAATCACTACAGAAAAAAGAATCCCTTTGTTGCGGACTATTCTCTGAATGTTGTCAATTCTGTCAGTTGCTATGAATTGTACAGATTGGGTGCGGCGCGAGTTACCTTGTCCTATGAATTGAACAAGAGACAAATTGAAGACTTGATCCATGCCTATTATGAAGAAAATGACGGCTATCCGGCACTGGAAATGATTGTATACGGCAAGGCTCCTTTGATGTTTACGAAATATTGTCCGCTGAAAAGAATGAATCAGTGCGGAGTTTGCAGAACCAAGAGCTATGAGTTGAAAGACGAGCACGGAACTTTCCCAATCATTGCCCATGATGACTGCACAACGACTATCCTCAACGGGAAGACCCTTAATCTCTTGGATGAGATGCAAAGCATAAAAGGAATAGAGGCATTCAGATTAAACTTCACAGTGGAATCAAAAGATGGGGTTGTCAAAACCATCAATAATGCCTTAAGCAAATTAAACGGCAGAGTGGATAAAACTGTCTTTGACCGGGAAACAGACACAAGAGGCCATTTCAATAAAGAGATTATGTAGGCAAATACGAGTTGTAATCCGGATGCTGCCTCCAAGAATAGAAATTTCTCAAAAATCCATTGATAACATGTCTGTTTCTTGCATCACAGAAATCAATACACTCTTTATCGGGGACGGTTTGGTCTTAAGCTCAAACAATTAAGCTTAAATGATTGTAATTATCAATCAAAAGTGTTAGTATATCAACGATAAACTTAAAAAGAATGCAAACTGAATAATATTCGATTTCATCATTGTGATTGAAATGAATATATATTGAAGAGCCATTTTTATAGGCTCTTTTTGAATGATAAAGGAAGGTAATAATATGATAAAAGTCGATGGATTGTCGTACTCGTATCCGCAAAAGGAACTCTTTAATAAGATTTCATTTGAGCTGCAAGAGGGACAACACTGTGCATTTATAGGAAGAAGCGGCAGTGGAAAAAGTACAATGATGGATATGATTATGGATCCCGAAGAGTATATGTTTGATGGCAATTTGGACATTAACCCAAATTGCAGAATCGGATATTTACGCCAGTTCTCAAATAAGGACAAGGCAAGTGAAACAACGGTTTTCGAATATATCGGAGAAGAATTTATCGAATTGCAAAATAAAATAACATCCATTTGTGCTGAGATGGAAACATCTTCGGATATGGATATTTTGCTCGAAAATTATCAACAAGCGCTGGATGCTTTTTATGCTATCGGCGGAAATGATTTTGAAATACGCATCAACAACAAAATGAATCTTGCGGATCTCATCAAGCATAAGGATATAAAGGTATCAGAACTCAGCGGCGGCGAATTCAAACTTGTTCAGGTCATAAAAGAAATGCTCACAGGTCCGGATTTAATAATAATGGACGAGCCGGATGTGTTCTTGGATTTTGAAAACCTCAACTCCCTGGTGAAATTAATAAATGACCATAAAGGAACAATGCTTGTTATAACGCATAACAGATATTTGTTGAATCACTGTTTCAACAAGATTGTGCATCTTGAGAATATGGAAATCATGGAGTTTGAAGGAAGATATATCGACTATAACTTCTCGCTTCTGCAAACCAAAATTGAAATGCAGGAACTGGCCTTTGCCGATGATGAGGAAATGCTGCGAAATGAGATAATGATAAACAAACTAAGAGATATCGCAACATTCAACTCCAATGCCTCAAAAGGAAAATCTCTTAGAGCCAGAGTTAAAATCCAAAAGAGATTGGAGAAAAGCAGGACCAAAGCGCCTTTCGTAGATATTAAGCAGCCTGAAATCAGTTTGGATGTCGAGAATGAAATAGAAGAGTCAATTGCCTTGAGCGTCAAAAATTACAGCGCTTCATTTGATGAGGCGCTTTTAACAGATGTCAGTTTTGATATCAAGTCTACCGACAAAGTAGCGCTTATAGGCTCTAACGGAACAGGAAAAACCACCTTGTTGAGGGATATATTCAAACGCGAAAGCGATTCTATTGAAATAAATGCTGATGCCCGGTTGGCTTATCTGTCCCAGGTTCAAGGGGAAATACTGAATGAGTCAAACACAATTGTCGAAGAGTTTTTTGATGCCGGTTTTGATTCTTTGGAGGAAATAAGATTATATCTTTTAGGCTACGGGTTTGATGAAAAAGACATCGACCAAAATATAGAATCTTTGTCAGGCGGGGAAAAGAATTTGCTTCAATTGGCTAAAGTTTCACATGGAAAAGCAAACGTATTGCTCCTTGACGAGCCCACAAGCCATTTGGACACATATTCGCGCATGGCGCTGGAAGATGCCTTGGAAGAGTATAAAGGCGCGGTCATAATGATTTCTCATGATTATTATTCAATCGCAAATTGCATGGATTATGTTTTGATTATTGAAGACAAGAATATAAGAAAGATGAGCATGAAAAAATTCAGAAAGATGATTCATTCCAATCATTTTAACAGAGAGTATCTGGAAACGGAATTAAAGAAAAGAACGGTCGAAAAGAAAATTGCATTGGCATTGAAAGACAGTGATTTTGAACTTGCAAAGACCCTGTCCGAAGAACTTGAGAAGTTGATTGAATCGCTTTAGCATGATTTATATTTCACTATGCATGAACACATGGCTTATTAATGGCTGTCTGGCTTTTAAAGGGAAAGGTCCTGTTTTCAAGCAAACAAAAGAGCCCCCGGAAGGGCCCTTTCAGTTGATTTTGCATTTATTTTCTAAACGGCAGTTTCGCACTTGCTTTCTATGTATAGATTGTCATTTTCGGAACCGGTCACCATTCCGCCCTTCAATGCACAAGCATTGTATCCCATGGATCTTAGAATGCCAACCGTTTGGCCGGCCGTTTGGCCAGAATAGCAGATAACGATGACCTTGTCGTCTTTTGTAAAGACATCCTTCTTGATGCATTCGCCCACTTCGTCCCAAGCAGAGTGGAAAGCGCCTTTAAGATGATTTTCTTCAAAGTCTTCTTTTTTGCGGATATCCAAAAGAAAAAGGTCTTCTTTATTATCAATTTTTTCATATAGGTCTTGATCTGTAATCAGGTTATTTATTCCATTTTCAATATCTTTGAAATATTTTTTTATTTCCGCATTCAAAACAGTCATGCTCATTCCTCCATTCTTTTTTTATTTTGCCTCCACCGGAGGCCGAATCAACTTCAGGTTGCGCAGCTTGCTTCGATGTGAAGATTATCGTTTTCCGAGCCCGTAACCATTCCGCCCTTCAATGCACAGGCATCGTAGCCCAAAGATTTAAGGATTCCCACCACTTGTCCGGCTGTCTGCCCGGAATAGCAAATGACTATGATACGGTCATCTTTTCCGAAGACATCCTCTTCTATGAATTCTCCCACTTCTTTCCATTCCGCATGAAAAGCACCTTCCAGATGTCCTTGTGAATAATCTTCTTCTTTGCGGATATCCAGCAGGAATATTTCCTTTCCAGCCTCCTTGCTTTTCAACAATTCTTCGGCTGTGATGAGATTGTTGAAGCCGCACTGAAGCTCCTTGAAATACTTCTCTACATTCTGTGATAATTGCGCCATTTCTTTACCCCCTTTTTATAGTTTGATTGTCGATAATTGGGAATTTTGACTATTTGTTAAATAATAGCACTTTTTCCATCAGCTTTCAAGCATATGCCCGTTTGTTTCCCATGTGTTCAATATGCCAGTGAACAAGCCCGTTCCTAATCATCGGGGAATATCCATAGAGGTTCATTTTTTATATTTTCAATTGTATATGGGATAATCGCAAGATATCGTTATATCAAACGGCCTAAACACAGAAACCTCCTTGTGGGTCTATGGAATAAGTGCGGAAAATTTTCTGGAAATATCCACAGACAATTGTGGGTATAAGTATACTGCTCAATAGTAAATACTTGATAAAAGCAACCTTTATCGATTGCAATCAATAAGGAGACAAAATGGATAAAAAATTCAATCACAAAAGACTTGAAAAGCTTAACAATCCTAAACGATTGAAAAGTATTCCACCCAACTATATTTGGAATAAAATCAATATTGGACAGTGTAAGACAATAGTCGATATCGGCGCAGGAACCGGTTTGTTTAGCAAGGCTTTTTCAGAAATAATGGGAAATGGGACAGTATATGCTTTGGATATATCAGATGCAATGGTCCGGTGGATGCAAAAAAATATTTCGAACGATAACAATGGAATTACACCCTTGATTATGAGTGAGACAAAGATTCCTCTTGAAGACGAACTATCTGACCTGGTTCTTATGATCACCCTTTATCACGAGTTGAATTCGCCAGAGATTCTTCTTGCCGAAACTCTCCGGATACTCAAAAAAGGCGGTAAAATCTGCGTTATAGACTGGAAAAAAGAAAAGATGTCTTTTGGACCTTCTTTAGAAATCAGAAGCAGTGTCGATGAGATTTCAAGCCAACTTGAAGCATCTGGTTTTTGTAGAATTCAGACTGATACTTCTTTAGAGAGGTTTAACATGGTATGGGCTGAAAAAAATACTGATATTTAGGTCATGTTTCAGAATTGCCGCCTCGGAGATTCGTTGTTTGATTGAGGTGCCATATGATGTAAATTTTCATAGAAAGAGTTCCTTTTGTTTATAGCTTTAGTTTGATTACTTGAACTTGAAAACAGAACAGGGCTCTTTTGTTGTTTTTTGACTTGATCCAGCGGGTGGAAATGACGGATGAAGTGAATTGATAATTTTAAAGCAAGGAAAAGTTTTGGTGTATATATGAACAATCTAGGTATAGATAGAATGAGGATAAAAGATGGCAGTCTATTGAAGAGAAAGTCAGCATAATCAGCTAATGTCAAGACGGCTAGGCCAGAAAAGAGGGATTGAATTGACCCAAAAGTTCATCTATTCACTATCAAAAAGACGATTGAATCCATATGTAGGCAGCAAGGCGGCAAACATTCATTTTTTGTTGAAACATGGAATCAAGGTTCCAGAGAGTTGGGGAATCATTTGGACGGCTTATGAGGAAAATCTTTACGACAGCCATAAAACGCAGATGGCCCTATGCAAAGAATTGAATACGATAATTGATCCTCGAAAGAGTTATGCTGTTAGATCCTCAGCATCGGTTGAAGATTCCGGGGAATTTTCTTGTGCAGGTCTCTTTAATAGTTATTTGCAAGTTAAAGGGATTGACAATATTGTCACTTGCATAGGAAACGTCTGGGCATCATTGGAATCCCCTGCATTTGACGCGTATTGGAAGCATAATATGCCTTCGGAGAGCATTCCACGCATGGCTGTCATAATTCAGGAAATGGTGCAGCCGCTGTTTTCCGGAGTGGTTTTCACGAAGAATCCAGTGTCGGGTTTTTCTGAAACCATAATTGAGGCCGGAGCCGGTACGGGAAAATCTCAGGCTGATTCCCATCAGGATCCTGAGCGTTGGGTAAGCAAATGGGGCAATTGGATTAAAAAGCCGCAAGAGGGTGCATTGAGCGAAGCTTTGGCACGAGAAATCGTGGTACAAGCCGCAGATATTTCTCGAAAATATCGACGACCCGTCGATCTTGAATGGGCATGGGATGGTAAAGACCTCTACTTTCTTCAAGTTCGCCCAATCACCCGGTTGGATATTCCTGTCTATTCCAACCGCATAGCCCGAGAAATGCTTCCTGGGATTATTAAACCTCTGGTCTGGTCAGTCAATACCCGACTAATCAACCCGGTTTGGGCCAACATTCTTATGCGGTTGACAGGAGAGCGCTCATGGAATCCTGCAAACTTTACCGGGCATTATTATTACCGTGCCTATTTCAATATGAGTATTTTTGGCAGGGTGTTTGAACGATTGGGCATGCCGGCAGAGGCCCTGGAATTATTGCATGGTTTGGAGCAGGATGGTCCGGAAAAACCCAAGATGCGACCTGGATTCGCTATTATTGCACGGTTGCCGGGACTGCTGGTATTTGCCATGAGTCTTGTTGGAATCCATCACAGACTCCATCGCTTAATAAAGGTTAAGAAACCCGTTTATGAAAAACTGGCGGTTAGTATGGAGAATGAGCGGGATTCAGCGGAATGGCTACAGCTGGCTTTGCAGATTTTTGAGGAAACAAGAGCCGTGGCTTACTATAACATCATAATACCCTTGCTTTCAATGATGCACCACCGGCTTCTCTCACGTATGATGAAAAAACATGGGTATGATGTGAGGCTGTTGGAATTAAGGGGTGCAAGAGAAGCCGCGGCTCTTTATAATCCTCAGCATACTCTAAAAGCGTTGCATGAACGTTATTTTGGCAATATTGAAATTAACCCGAAAAGGGCTATATTGCCTCCGGAAAAAGAAGAACAACTGAAGCAGGATATTGACAAATTCCTCCGGGAATTTGGACATTTAAGTGACAGCGGGAATGATTGTTCAAGTATTCCTTGGCGGGAAGTTCCTGATTTGATTCGCCGTATGATTGTCCAGCAGAAGGCAGTCAATAACGAACAACAATCCCAGCGTTTCAAAGACTTGAAACTCCCTTGGATTCATCGGATTTTAATCGGTATTGTTTTTAGGCGCACGAGCAGATTTGCTGTCGATCGTGAAAAAATCAGCTCCATGTATACTTACGGTTATGGACAATTCAGGACTTGTTTTTTAAGACTGGGAGAGCAACTGGCAAGGCAGGGAGTAATAGATGACCGGGAAGATGTTTATTATCTCTACTTGTCGGAACTGTCGGAATTGGTTGGTAATAAGCAGCCATCTCCACAAAAGGCCTTGGTTTCATCACGCCGCCAAGCTATTGAATACTACCGAGAAGCCGTTTTGCCGGAAATAATCTTGGGCAATGAACAACCTCCGGTTATGACAATCGTAAAAGGCGCATTACATGGGATTCCCACATCTATCGGCACTTATTCAGGTCCGGCTCGGGTAGTTCACGGCATAGAGGATTTTGAAAAGATCCAGGAAGGGGATGTTCTGATTATTCCTTTTGCGGATGTGGGATGGACTCCTTTGTTTGCAAAAGCAGGCGCTGTGGTGTCGGAATCCGGGGGGATGCTTTCCCATACTTCAATTGTTGCCCGGGAATACCGAATTCCTGCTGTTGTTTCGGTTGCGGGAGCCTGTCGGCTTGAGGATGGCAGTCAGATCACTGTCAACGGATATAATGGCGATGTCGCCTTGTCCACTTAAGGGAGGGATGATTGATGTTTCCTTTATGGATTTACATGATTATTGCTGCAGGAGGATATCTTATCGGTTCAATATCCTTTGCGCGGCTTGCTTTCGCCAAGCTTAAACCAGGGGAGACCCCGGATTTCATTCGAACTCCAACAACGGATGGCCAGGCGGAGCTTGTTTCTCATGCGGTAGGTGCTACGAATGTCATGATTGCCTTCGGCCCGCGGTGGGGAATATTGGTTAGTTCCCTCGATGCGCTGAAAGGTTTGCTGCCAACATTGGCATTGCATCTTGCCTTTCCAGAGGATTCCTATCACTTGGTGGTTGCTGTTGCTGTTTTGACTGGCCATTTATGGCCGGTTTGGTACCGATTTTCCGGGGGAGGCGGCAATTCCAGCATAATGGGGATGCTTTTGGCCATCAGTCCTTTGGGTTTGCTGATTACTCATGTCGGAGGTATGCTAATCGGACGTTTCGCACCGATGTTTGCATTTATAGGTGGGATTGTTTTGACGATACCATGGTTTGCGGTCAGAGAAGGTTTTTATAGTCCGGAAGTCGCTTTCGCGCTGACAATCTCGATTTTGTATGTGCTGGCGGAGATACCTGAGATAATGCAATTAATGGATTTGAAACGAGATGGGCATGTGCTGGATTATGGGCATGTTGTTTCAATGATGAAAAAATCCGCAGCTACCGGGGAGCCTGGCAAATCTTTCGGAGATCAAGATTTATAAAGGCTGTAAGCCCTCGATGTTGTGTAAAAAAGCAACACTAATTCTGAATCGTCCCCCAACTTATTAATAAGCTGGGGGACGATTTGGTGTGAAAGATTACAATTGAGGCAGCTGCAGTCAATATATAAATAGTGAAACAGAATGCAAAATACGTCGATTCAAATCGCTTATTTGTGATTTATAATCGTTTCTTGTGATTTTTGTGGACTTTTGCATTGCTGATTACTTTAAGTAAAATATCATGAATCGATTGATTTTCACTTTGTATGACGGGATTCTTTATATAGGTATTGTTCATGTTGAATCTAAATTTATTGGCTTTGCTAATCAGATTATAATCGTCTCCCTTGAAAGCTACTCCGACTTCATACTTTGAATCGTTTTGTTCATATCGCACAATTTGACCCTGCACATTTCCAACGGATTCAATGCTGAGTTCAACTGCCTTGTTTATATTGAAGTCGAAATTCGGACAATACTCTTTTAATGTAATCAGCATCCCTTTTTCGGAAAAATTTGTTACTGTGCCGCAGTGGCCGCATTTTTCATGATGCTTGCAGGAGGTTATCAATGATTTGAAGCTCAGGCTTGTAGGAATTCTTTCGGTTTTTCTTAAACGCTTTTTTTCGAGCGATAAGAATATTGAGATGAAAACAGCGGCCATATTATAAACACACCATATAATATTGATAATTATGCCGCTGAGAAATACTCCGGCGGACCATTTTAACAGAATGTTCATATTGACGACTAACGCTAAAACACTTGCCGCGAACAGAAAAATATGGACGGATGCAAGACTGAAATTAAACTCATCTTTATCTTTCAGAGTTCCTTTTGGTGTGACATTGAATTTCAACTCTCTGTTCAATAAGAATTCGCTTGCGAAAGAAAGTGCCAGTTTGGGAGCCATGGCAGTGTCATAGATATGACTCCAAACGGTGTTTCTTTCTTTGCCTGCAATCGATTTGAAATACAATGACGTACTGATGAAATGCGGAAGAAAAACCAGGGCAAGATCCAAACCGTCTGCTGTGAATATAACAACTCTGAAAAGCAGGAAAAGCAAAGGAGAAATTATATAAACCATTTTTTGAAGTCCAAACATCCAATAGACAAAACCGTCCAGGTAGATCAGTTTTTGGGCAAATGTAAGGTTTTTCATCGTCAAAGGATTGTATTTCTTCATTACCTGGGTGTTGCCTCTGCACCATCTGTCCCTCTGTTTCATCAAATCCTGGAAATTTTCAGACGTAAGCCCGAGCGCCAGCGTCTCTCTTACGAAAAAGCTCTTATAGCCTTCATTTTGTATAAGCATTCCGGTGGCCATGTCTTCGGTAATGGAACCTGTGGGAATGCCGCCTATTCTGTCTATTGCAGTTCTCCTGAAAAGAGCGTTAGTTCCCACATGAAGTACAGCATTGAAATGAGCCCTTTTTTCCTGCATTGTTCTCATAAAAAAATCTTGTTCATTTGGGATATTCGTACCTACA
>Ga0209947_1002184_pt1 | contig 11362 bp, 8 predicted proteins | sample SalPonR2_B_D2_MG_FD_185706 | JGI IMG/M metagenome (GOLD analysis project Ga0209947, IMG submission 185706) | Salt pond soil microbial communities from South San Francisco under conditions of wetland restoration - Salt Pond MetaG R2_B_D2_MG... ... | reverse complement strand
GCCATGAAAATGGAAAATGAGCTGAAAGCTCCTTGTGCCGGAACAATCCAGTCTATTTCAGTTACAAAAGGAGTAAACGTTGAAAAAAGTCAAACTTTGTTAGAAATAGAACCACGTGGATAAATTCACCATTGATGGCCCCACACCGCTGAGGGGCAGTATCGCTATCAGCGGATCAAAAAATGCAGCACTTCCCCTGATGGCTGCTGCAATTTTAGGCGACTCTCCAACCACAATCCGACTCGTTCCAAAACTCAAGGATATTTATACGTTTAATAACGTCATTCGGGTAACGGGGACGTCCGTTCAGTTTGATGAGGAGAACAATACACTCACAATTGATTCACAAAATCTTGGATTTGCAGAAGCTCCATATGAGCTTGTGCGAAAGATGCGTGCATCATTTTACATGCTTGGCGCATTAATGGGAAAAACGGGAGAAGCGAAAGTGTCGCTGCCCGGGGGATGTGCGTGGGGGCCCCGTCCTGTTGACCTTCACCTGAAGGGTTTGGAAGCGATGGGGGCAGATATCAATCTTGAAAAAGGGTACGTTATGGGATCCTTTCCTGGTGAATCTGTTCCGGGTGGTGAGTATGAACTCAATCCAAGCAGCGTAGGAGCAACTGTAAACCTGATACTGGCGGCTGTTCGCCGTGCTGAAAAGTTTACAATTAAAAATGCCGCCAAAGAACCGGATGTCGTTTTGCTATGTGATACACTTTCAAAAATGGGTGCCAATATCGAGGGAGCAGGTACAGATACAATAACTATCCGCCGAGTGGATTCCCTGAAAGGAATTGACACCTCCAATGATCCCGACCGGATCGAAACGGGTACTTATATGATCGCTGCGGCCATGCATCCCGAATCATCGCTGACGCTTACAGGCTGTAAACCAGAAGATTTGGGAGCTTTTACTGATGACCTCAGGAAAACAGGAGCTGTAGTAACAATTGAAGGTAATACCATACGCGTTGAAGCCCCGGAAACCATTAAAGCGGTAAGTGTTGAAACCCAAATCTATCCCGGGTTCCCAACCGACCTTCAGGCTCAGTGGGCAACACTGATGACCCAGGCTGATGGCCGGAGCACGGTAACTGACAATATCTATTTCGACCGGTTCAGCTATGTACCTGAACTGAAAAGGCTCGGCGCCAATCTCTCAGTAAAGGGAAACTGCGTGACAATCGGAGGTTCTTCAACACTCTCCGGTACATCCGTCATGAGCACCGATCTCCGGGCTAGTGTTTCACTTGTGATGGCCGGAATGATAGCTGAGGGTACGACCGACGTACTCAGAGTGTACCATCTCGACCGCGGGTACGAAGATCTCGAAGACAAGCTGAATCAGGCCGGATCCGCAATTGTCAGGCATGACGAGGATTAATCCACCGTGAACCTGCCGCTTGTTTCGCGGCAGAACACAGGACGTATTAAAAGATACAATCAAAAAAGATCGACGTTTAATGTTTGTTACTTTTCAGTTATATTAAATTTAATTGATCGATTTTAGAGTTTAACTGCATTTAATACAACAAGTCTTTGTTTTTCAACGCGATACAAATTCTTTCATACTACTTGATTTACCCATCAGACGCGGTCTGCCGCGCCGTGGGCACTCCAATACATACGCGGGACACCCTCTCGAAATCATCAGTTTTCTTTTTTAATAGAAATTATAACAACGTTACGGCTTCCCTATTTCCCGGAGACGGAGCAGGCGCATATCTGAAAAAAAATCACGATTTCATGCGACACCTGTATACTCCTGCACATCTTTTATTTCATTGTTTGAAGCTGTTGGCGAAATCTTTTTTTGTAGATGAAAAATCAAATCATTATCCACTCCTCGGGCAAACAGACCCGGGTAGCGCTTTTAGAGAACAATGAGTTAGCACAAATTTTTATTGAATCTGAGGATAACCAGCGCACAGTTGGTGATATCTATCACGCCCGCGTCCATAAAGTGATGAGCGGAATACGCGCTGCGTTTATTGATGTGGGAATGGAAAAAGACGCTTTTCTCCACTTTTCCGATGCCGGAGATCATCTCGGCGATTACATCAAGATGATGAACGGTGATAAAAGCATCCCAAAACACGCCGACAAAGAGCTCCAGAAGTTTGATAAACTTTCAAATTACGACAAGCAGATGCTTGCGGGCAAAATGCTTCGCAGCGGACAAAACCTGCTTGTTCAGATCGTCAAAGAACCAATTGGTTCAAAAGGGCCTCGCGTCTCAACAGATATCACGATTGCGGGACGCTTTCTTGTCTTGATACCCATGGGCGAATACATAGCCCTCTCGAAGAAAATTAACAACAATAAAGAACGGCGTCGGTTGAAAGGGATCGTGGGGTCCATGCTGCCTGAAGGTTTTGGCGTAATCGTCCGAACAGTAGCCCAGGGACAGACCAAAGATGTAATCGAAGAAGATATGCGGACGGTCCTGACGAAATGGGACAAAATGCTGAATAAACTTGAGGAATCCACTCCTCCTACCCGTCTATATAAAGACCTGGACATTACAGAAAGCCTTATCCGGGATCTTTTTGCCAAGCATTACGACCGGGTTCTTATAGACGATCCACAGCTCTACAAAGAGATTAAAAGTTTTGTTTCGCAAATCGCACCCAAAATGCTGCCAAATGTGGAGCAGTATAAAGGGAAGGATCACATTTTTGACAGCGTTGGCATCGGAAATGACGTCAATTCGATATTCAGCCCCCGTGTTCGGATGCCATCCGGGGGATACCTGATTTTTGAGCAGACCGAAGCGATGTATGTTGTGGATGTTAACTCCGGGCCTTATGCCGCCAAACAAAAACAGGAAGACAACTCTCTTAAAACGAACCTCGAAGCAGCTCGTGAAATAGCGAAACAGCTTCGTCTGCGAGATATCGGCGGTATCATTGTTGTCGATTTCATTGATTTACGAATCGATAAAAACCGCAAGAAGATCTATGATGAGCTGAAAAAAGAGTTCAAAAAAGATCAGGCTAAAACAAATATTATCGGGATGAGTGATTTCGGGCTTGTTCAGATTACCCGTCAGCGAATCCGGCCAAGCGTGGTCAATTCAGTTTCTAAAATCTGCCCGATGTGTGGCGGAACCGGGTCTGTTGTCAGCCAGGATACGATTGTTATTGATATTGAAAGCTGGATCAGCAAACTTAAATACAGCACCAAATACCGCGCAGTAGATATCTACATCAACCCATTTCTGAAGTCATTTCTGACGAAGGGTTTGTTCAGCCAGCGGGTTAAATGGATGTTCAAATATAAAATGCGCATTACACTTGTGGCTGATGACAACATTTCCCTCAACGAATTTAAAGCCACTCTGGCCGGTTCTGAACTGAATATTACCGATGCTGTCCTGCGGGATGAACCTCTGGATAAAATACTTGAGGCCCATGAGGTAAAGCTGGATGATATTACAGCTGAGCAGAAAAGAAAGGAAAGTCTCGACTACTATTCCAAAGACGATAATGGTAATGGCAGCGACAAGCCGAAGCGCAACAAACGTCCCCGACCCAGCCGACAGAGTTAAAACCGGCTGAAACAAATTTTCATTTACAGCATAGATAATAGCTATGACGACTTTTGACAACTTACACGCTACAACCGTTTTAGGCGTTATGCACAACGGATCTGTTGCCATTGGAGGCGACGGACAAGCCACGCTCGATAAAACCGTTATGAAATCAACGGTAAAAAAAGTCAGGAAGCTTCAGGACGGATCTATCCTGGCAGGCTTTGCCGGATCAACAGCAGATGCATTCACGCTGTTCGAACGGTTTGATGAGAAACTTAAGAGCTACAGCGGCCAGCTTCAAAGAGCCGCCGTTGAGCTGGCAAAGGAGTGGAGAAAAGATAAATACCTGCAGAAGCTGGAAGCTCTCCTTGTTGTGATGGATAAGGACACATGTCTCATTATCTCCGGTCAGGGTGATGTTATTGAACCTGACGACCAGATTCTGGCGATTGGGTCAGGCGGATCATTTGCTTTAGCAGCAGCGAGAGCATTGAAAACTGAAGCACCAAACCTTACGGCCCGCGAAATTGTTGAGAAGTCATTGAATATAGCTGCCGACATTTGCATCTATACGAATCACAATCTGACCATTTTAGAACTTGAGTAGTACCCATGAATACAATTGAACAACAAGGATTAACACCCCGGCAAATCGTTGCAGAACTTGATAAATATATTATCGGGCAGAAAGACGCTAAGCGTTCTGTATCAATTGCGCTCCGAAACCGCTGGAGACGCCTAAACTCAGAACCGGATATCCGCGATGAAATTATCCCGAACAATATTCTGATGATAGGCCCGACCGGCGTCGGTAAAACTGAAATTGCACGCAGACTTGCTAAACTTTCCGGCGCACCGTTTGTAAAAGTAGAAGCCTCTAAATTCACTGAGGTCGGGTATGTTGGCCGCGATGTGGAATCTATGGTTCGCGATATCACAGATATTGCCGTAAACATGGTGAAGCTTGAAATGCAGGAGCGGGTAAAAGAGAAAGCAAAAAAAGTTGTTGAGGATAAAATCCTCGACATTCTCATACCGCCGGTAAAAAAACGCAGTTCTTCTACAACTTCATCAGGCAACGAGGTTGGCTTTAAGCCCGATCAGGCATCTGACGATGAACTAAATGAGCGCACACGCGAACGCTTCCGGGAAAAACTTAAAAATGGGGAGCTTGAAGACCGTAATATTGAAATTGAGGTTGCTTCCAAGAAATCAAACATGATGCAGGTATTTGGTCCGCAGGGTATGGAAGAGATGGGCTTTAACCTGCAGGATATGCTTGGTAATATGGCCAAGGGCGGAAAGAAATCTAAGCGAACCATGCCTATCAGTGAAGCTCGTGAAATACTGCTCGAGCAGGAGGCTGAAAAACTGATTGACCACGATGCAGCCGTTCAGGAAGCACTCGAACGGGTTCAAAACCAGGGTATCATTTTTATTGACGAAATTGATAAAGTAGCCGAAAGTTCATCAGGCAGCGGCAGTAAAGGCGGGCCTGATGTAAGCCGACAGGGCGTGCAGCGAGACCTCCTGCCTATTGTTGAAGGCAGCACGGTATCAACAAAACATGGCATTGTAAAGACAGATCATATTCTGTTTATAGGATCAGGGGCGTTTCACGTTTCAAAACCGTCCGATATGATACCTGAACTGCAGGGCCGTTTTCCTATACGTGTTGAGCTCGACTCACTCACTGAGGAAGACTTTTATGATATTCTGACAAAACCGAAAAATGCCCTCACAAAACAATATCAGGCGATGCTGGAAACCGAGGGTGTTACCGTGAACTTTAATGACGAAGCAATACAGGAAATTGCCCGCATAGCTGCCCAGGTTAACAGCCAGGTAGAAAATATCGGGGCACGTCGTTTACATACAATTTTATCATCACTGCTTGAAGAACTGCTGTTTGCCGTTCCTGATGATATTGGCAGCGGTACGATTGACATTGACAAAAATTATGTCACGAAACAGCTGGCGGGACTTGTGAAAGACAAAGACTTGAGCCACTTCATTTTGTAAAATATAAAATCAAAGAAACGTTTTTGGCTAATTACGGTTATAATATATGATTGTCTGTCTGCCGACGTTACAATTCTGAATCTGAATTAAACCGATATGTCTTTGAAAAAGTTTATTGTTCCCCAACTCGTTACGCTGATGTTCTTATCAGCAATCTGGCTCACCGGAGCAGATTCAATCCTGGTAAGTAAAGATAATGACAGGGAAAATCTGCACAAATACATGCAGGTCCAGCGCCGGGTTATGGACAATTACTTTGGGGACACTAATCTCAATGAGCTTTACAAGCGAAGCATTGCCGGATTGGTATCTGCTATGGAAGATTCAACCCTCAAACTCGGTGAAACACCCATCGACACGATATTCACCAATGTGAATGTGACAAATCTCAGGGATTCGTATAACAAGTTTGAGAACGCTTATCTCTACATAGCAAACAATTATCCGGACAAAAACATGGATGAGCTGACCGAAAGCGCCATCCGCGAAATGCTTGCAACGCTTGATCCGCACTCTGTGTACATCGAACCGGATAACAGTGAGCGTATCCAGGAAAGTTTTGACGGCAAATTTCAGGGTATAGGTATTCAGTTTAATATCATCCAGGATACGATTACCGTCATAACGCCTATTTCAGGCGGTCCAAGTGATCAGCTTGGCATCATGTCAGGCGACCGTATTATCAGTATTAACGACAGCAGTGCCATCGGGTACGACAACCAGGATGTGGTAAACAGGCTGCGCGGTGAGAAAGGCACGGAGGTCACGATTGAAGTTAAACGGCCGAACCGAAGTAACCCGATGACCTTTAACATTGTCCGCGATGATATTCCAATTACTACGCTCGACACGCAGTATATGCTCGACGACAAGACCGGTTATATAAAAATCAACCGGTTTGCAGCCACAACACACGATGAGTTTCTTACAGCAGTAAATGAACTGAATCAGAAAGGAATGGAACGGCTGGTGCTTGACCTGCGGAATAACCCGGGCGGCTACCTTAGCCAGGCTATTGCCATTTCTGAAGAATTTTTCCCGGAAAACACACTTCTGGTATCTACCGAGAGCAAGCACCAGCGATTTAATTCTGAGGTATATTCACGACGTGATGGGCTTCTCAAAGATATGCCCGTCATTACCCTGGTCAATGAAGGGTCTGCTTCGGCAAGTGAAATAGTTAGCGGCGCTATTCAGGATCACGATCGCGGGCTTGTGGTAGGCCAGCGAACGTTTGGAAAAGGCCTTGTTCAGCAGCAGTACGAGCTTGTTGATGAAAGTAATATCCGTGTGACGATCAGCCGGTACCTCACTCCTTCCGGACGGCTTATTCAAAAGCCTTTCCAGGGCCGGAACGAGGATTACGCTTATGAAATTTACCACAGAGCGGATAATGCCACCATTGATACAAAAGAGTTTAAGCAGAATGTACCGGACTCACTTCGATATACGACCCGTGGCGGACGCGTAGTATATGGCGGCGGTGGAATTGTCCCAGACTTTGTTGTACAGGAAGACACAACCGTCTCAGGTGAACTCTTCGGCTTTCTTATATCTAACAGAATCGATTTTGATTATGTACGCACGTATCTGGATGAGAATGGCGAACAGCTCAGGGATACATGGGAAGATAATTTCCAGGGTTTCCGCAACAATTTTGAGTGGAGCCAGAGTGACCGCCAGGCTCTTCTCAGCAAAATGAAAGACAACGGACTTGTTTTTGACGATACCATTGAAGCGCCCGAATTTGAAGGCGACACGCTTCGTATTTCAGAAGAGACATATAACGAAAATCTTTGGGTAAATCTCGGCAGAATGAAGGCTGAACTCGCCCGGCAGGTTTGGGGAAGTGATAAGTTTTATGTTATCACAAACGATCTCTTTAACGATACGCTCAATGAAGCAATGAAGCTTTGGGATGAGGCTAACAAAGTGACAGCAGATTATGCAGCTAGTACAAGCCCTGATCAGGGACGGTAGTCAGTCTCAGCTTTGGACATTCAGCTATAATAAGAATTAGTACTATAGTGTTAAGCCGGTCTCTCAGGATCGGCTTTTTTATGTCCAAAAGTTGCCGACATCAGCATCGCTGCCGTTTCAGCTCTGAGCCTAAAATCGCCCAGTGAGATCATCCGGGTGCCTTTTTTGATCAGCAGGTCTGCTTCTCTCGCTGATAATCCGCCTTCGGGACCGACGATCATCATGATCTTCGTGAGATCGCTGTAAACTAAATTAGTATCCCGCTGTCCACCGGCGTCCGCCTGTAGAATTAGTGTCTGCTCCAGGTTTTGATCCATTAGCTCATCTAAAGAATCATAGACAGATACTTCCGGCAGAAATACTCTCAGAGACTGTTTCATCGCGCTCAGAACTGCTGCTTCTACCCTGTCTTTTCTTACTTTGAAAGGTTCGGTGTGATCGGCTCTGAACAGAGATATTTTCGATACTCCAAGTTCCGTAGCCTTTTCAGCAGCAAATTCCAGACGGTCCCGTTTTCGTATCAGCCCCATGCATAGTTCAACACGGTGATCAGGTTTTCTGAATTTCCGGGTTTCCACAATAGATGCGCGAAGTTCCCTTTTCCCGGTACTCACTATCTTGCATTCATAACGGGTGCCTGCCCCGTCTGTAACGTAAATCGTTTCCCCTGCCCCCTTACGGAGTACCTTTGAGGCGTGCTGTGCCTCCTGATCAGTCAGAACAATCTGTGAAGATGAAACATGTTCAGGGAGTACGTAAAATTGGTTCATAAACTGTTCCGTCCGGCATATTTTTTATTGGAGACAAGGTCCGGACTAAATGAGGTTTCACCTGTTTTTAGCATCTCTTCAACATACGGACGGCAAAGCTCACAATGACGGCAACACACTTGGTTTTGCTGAAGCTCCCTCACCGATTTCAGGTTTTTATCGATTGCTACCTGCTTAACCTCTGCAAACGAAATATTGCTGCAAATACATCGATTTACCATATAACTATACCTACTCTGAATCTTTAAAATGTTTGCCCAGCTTCAGTCCCTGTCCCTGGTAGTTGCTCTTTATCGAAGTTCCGTATGTGAAATCGGGAGTTTCCATATTAGGCTCAAACCGCATACTGCAGAACGTCTGCCCGTCTTCTATCAGGAACGGCACATCATGCGACCTGACTTCCAGAACTGCCCGGGCACCCTTATCCTCTATATCACCACCAAATCCACTGTCAAAAAAACCTGCATAGTGCGTTCTCAGCTCACCCGATCCGGTGTCGTAGGCAATCATCTCGGCTGCCAGGTGTTTTGGAATTCTGCACCTCTCTTTTGATGCAAAAATATAAAAAGCTTCAGGTTCGAGTATCAGGTGATCTCCGTTCCCTGAATAGATCGGCTCCCAGAAATCAGAAATTTCGTAGTGGTTGACATGATCCAGATCTATCAGGTCGCGATGCTTTTTTGCTTTATAACCAAGTATATTGTTGGTTTCAACCTGGAGGTTCACGCTCATGAAAAGCCCATTATTCACTTTAATCTTATTCATACTGAGCGGTGTGCCGTCCGAATTAAAAAGAAGAGGGTCGGCACCGTGAATCCGAAGAAGCTCTTCATCAGATAGTATCTGAAGACCGTGCCGCATGCGCAGCTGGTTCAGCCGGTGCCCCGTTTTTACTTTGATGGGAAACGACTTTGGAACAACCTCAAGGTATAGATTTCCTTTATAACCGGGCTCTATCTCCTCAAACCGGTGTGAATAATCTGTGATCACCCGGGTAAAAATATCCAGGCGGCCCGTTGTGCTTTTTGGATTGGCCTTGGCGGTCAGATTTTCATTTGATATCAAACGCGGGATTGTATCGGTCTGATCGGAAGCTGAAGGCTTGCCGGTTGAAAAGTGACTCTCCGGGAGATTGAGATGTTCCAGCAGCGGGATGATATAAACACAATTGGGTTCCAGAACCGCTCCCTCTTCAATAGAAAAGGAGTATTGGTGAAGCTTTTCAATTTTTTGATGGACCGTCTCATTTTCAGGCAGAAAACTGCTTCTTACACGGTATGCTCTTTCACCAAGACGTAAATCGATTGAATTAGGCTGAAACTGGTCCTCTTCAATCGGATGATCTTCGGGGGCGGTAATAATTCCGGCGTTAACCAGTTCCTTTAATTTTTGAACGGGTAAAATACCTTTTGTTCGCAGTACAATATCCTGCTTCATATATGTAAATCTGTTGCAGTGTGATGTTACGTCTGTCGGCTGCAGTTATTCGATGCTCCGGCAGCTACGCACCTGTTATTAATTACGACATGAAGGTACTAATTTCTGCCTCCATAGTTAAGATGAAAACATCGTAATTGGTTATTAGTGAATTGGTGTATTGGTTATTGGGTGATATTCTAATCTAAGCTAAGAAGCACTCGATTTGCTATGTTGGGATCAGATTCTTTGGCTTGATTAGACCATCTGTTTGTATCAACAAGATTGTTAAATCATTTCTCTCTTTTGAGATTTGAAAGAAATGCGTCAGTTGATTCACGAATCTCTTTTTTCTGTTCATCGGATTTTTTATTGTCGAACATATTGACCATGAAATTTACTCTTCCGCTCGAATTGAACGTATCCCGCTGCTTATCTACAAAATTCCAGTATAGGTAGTTGAATGGGCATGCCTTCTCTCCAGTTTTTTTAGTCACGCTATACTCGCAGTTTCGGCAGTAATCACTCATTTTATTGATATAGTTTCCGCTCGATACATACGGCTTCGAAGCAAGCACTCCTCCATCAGCATATGTGCTCATCCCTAAAACATTTGGCAGCTCAACCCACTCGTAGGCATCCATGTAGGCAAACCAGAACCACCGGTTCAGCTCCCGCGGATCAGTTTCCGTCAGGTTACTGAAATTACTGAGAATCATCAGCCGCTGGATATGATGAGAGTAGCCTTCACTGATGACAGGCTTTATACTCTGCTCCATGCATTTCATTTTCGTTTTACCGGTCCAGTACATTTCAGGAAGTTTTTCCGTGAACCCAAAATGGTTGGCTTCCCTCACCTCCGGCATCATCGCTTCATAGTAGATGCGGATAAACTCCCGCCATCCAAGAATTTGCCGTATGAACCCCTCAACTGAGTTCAGGCGGGCAGTTCCCGCCTCATACGCATCAATGGCTTTCTCGCATACTTCCCGGGGGTGAAGCAACCCATTATTCATGTAGAACGATAGCTGTGAATGAAATAGCTGGTGATCGTCCAGCTTCAGGGCATCTTCATACGGGCCAAATTCATCAAGCCGTTCTTCAATAAACGCATCAAGCATTTTCAGGGCGTCTGTTCGTGTAACCGCATAGGGAAAATGATCAATCTCACCAAAATGGTCAGGAAAATAATCACCCACCATCTCAATTACTTCCCTTGTAATATCATCGGGCTCAATTTCCGGAATATCCGGCACCGGATGATTTTTTGGGAGTGATTCCCGGTTCTGGTCATCATAATTCCATTCACCACCTTCCGGCTCATCACCACTCATCAGGTAGCCTGTCTCTTTTCGCATATCCCGGTAGAAATATTCCATCCTGTAGCCCGGATCAATTTTATCTTTCCAATCCTCTGGATCGGCAAAGAAAAATCCACTCGGAATCTCATCCACACTGCATTTTAGCTTATCTTGCAGAGATCGGACCCGTTTCCTGCTATCCCATTCAGATGGTGTCATAAATGTAATCTCTCCTTCAAAATCATTCAAAAGCTCCGCAAGCCCGTCATCAAAATGACCCGTGGTTGAATGATAATAAACAGGGAAACCCGCGTCTTGGCACTCGAGAGCAAAAT
>Ga0209947_1002179_pt1 | contig 11378 bp, 9 predicted proteins | sample SalPonR2_B_D2_MG_FD_185706 | JGI IMG/M metagenome (GOLD analysis project Ga0209947, IMG submission 185706) | Salt pond soil microbial communities from South San Francisco under conditions of wetland restoration - Salt Pond MetaG R2_B_D2_MG... ... | reverse complement strand
CTTTCTTGAATCAACCACTTGTGAGATAGAGCCGGTGTAAATCTTGTTAAAAACTGTACTGAGTGCAGTCTTTTATTTAACAAGCTCCTTTTTAATCTTGTTTATGATTAGGTGGGAGAAGTTGACATAAACCTGCACCTCTTAATGACATGTATTGGTTATTAATAAGGTATTGAAATAATTATTTATAAAGCCTCACACCAAAAATGGTTGTGAGGCCCAGTGAGTATTAAAATTATATTTATTATCAATTATTTTATATATTGTAAATATACATCTTATAGTTCGTTAAGAAGACTAATATAACCTATTAAGCCCTTTTTCATCATTTTTTTATTAATTTTATCTTCCACTGTGTGACAATATTTTATTTCCGCTGGAGAAAATCCGATTACATCCACACCTTTTTCTTTGTAATGACCACTATCAGTTGCAAATTCCCATTTCTTTATTTTAACATCTTGATCTAAACTTTTCTCTAATATATTTTTGGCTTTAATAACTAATTCATGATCATTTGGTATTGAAAAAGCAGGTTCACCTTGATAAGCCTCTTCTTCTAGTCCTGTATAGCATCTCACCTTGAATTTATAACGATCAATTACTACTTCTCCTTCATAATCAATGGCGTCTATTATTTTCTGTAACTTTTCTTCAATTTTTTCTGGAGTATCCGAAGGAACATTTCGATAGTCTATAGTTAATACAATTTCTCCTGGAATAATATTAGAACTATCTTCATTTGATTTAACTATAGTGGGAGCTAAAGATGATTTACCAAAAAATTCATCTACTTCTAATTCAAAATATTTTAATTTTTCAATGAACTTAGCCATGAAAAAATGAGGATTAATACCTTCTTCAGGTATACTGGCATGGGCAGCTCTTCCTTTTATATGAACATCATATCTTATTCTGCCTCTATGGCCTATTGCAATATCATTTTCTGTTGCTTCCCCTACTATTGCATAATCAGCATCAATATTTTTAGAAAGTATAATACTACCAAGACCACTATCCTCTTCATGGACAACCCCTGTAACATAAATATCATAATCAGGTAACATATCTTCCTTTTTGAGAATAGCCGCTGAATAAACTTGGAGTGCAAAGGTCCCTTTTGTGTCACTAGCACCTCTACCCCAAATTTCTTCTTCTGTTACTTCTCCTGAAAAAGGAGGATATTCCCATGCCTCTTCATTTCCCACACTCACCGTATCGAGATGACAGTTTAATATTAAAGATTTATCAGAATTTGCACCTTTAATTTTACCTACTACATTCCCTGCTTTATCTCTCCATATTTCATCATAATCTAATTCTTCAAATTTGTTTAATACAAAGTCGGCCAATTCTTTCTCTTCTCCAGAATAACTTTTGATTTTTATCATCTTGGAAGCAAAACTTTCAATATCATTCCAATATTTATCGGCTAATTTTTCATAATTTGCCATAATTTAGCCCCTTTCTTTAATTTATAGATATATATTTACTTTAGAAAGGTCCATAACCTATTTGAACGGCAATAATTAAGAATATTATTGAGAGAATTACCATTTTCCATATTAATGGCCAAATAAATTTAAACCATTTTTTGTATGATACTTTTGAAACAGATAAGAAATATAACAATGTACCATAAGTGAAATATAGTAAGTTTGTTATGCCATCACCAAATTGAAAAGCTTGTACAGCTGTCTGTCTGGTTATACCTACAACATCAGCTAAAGGTATCATGATTGGCATGGTTGCCATTGTTTGACCACTACCAGAAGGAATAAAGAAGTTAACAACTAAATGTACACCATACATACCAATAGCTGTTATCCAACCAGGTAAATTCTCTAAAGGAGCAGAAAGTGTATATATTATAGTGTCTGTTATACCACCAGTTGATAATATCCATTGGATTCCTCTGGCTACACCTACTATTAAAGCACCTAAGATAACTTTTTTAGAACCTGCAACCATAAGCTTTGCTATTTTATTCGGGCTGAATTTTGCCAATGCTCCTGCAATTAATCCACCCAGAACAAATACAGCGGACATATCGTTGATACTCCAGCCAAGTTCTAACATTCCATAAACAACAAAGAACAAGGTTATTCCAAGTATTAATAAAATTGCTTTATGTACCAGGGTAAATTCTTTGCCTTCATAGTCTTCCATATTCAGTTTGATATCACTTGTATCTACTTCTGGAGTCATACTTGCAGAAGGATCTGCTTTAACTTTTTGAGCATATCTTAATACTCTATAAATTCCTAGCACAGTAAATACCAAGAATATAATAGATCTAAAGGCTAAACCAGAAAACATAGGTAATTCAGCAATTTGGTGTGATATTCCTACAGTATATAAATTAGTTGGGCCAACTGCAAAACTTAACATACAGCCGACTATTGTAACACCTGCTGCCGTCATTGCATCATATCCCAAACTTACTACTATAGCTACTGCTAACGGTATGAAAGGTATTGCTGCTTCTATCCAGCCTAGAAATCCTCCTAATATGGACAAAAATATCATTAAAGCTAAGAGTATATACATATCACCCTTTCCACCAAGTTTATGAGTAAGTTTGACCATGGCAATATTAAGAGCTCCTGAAGATATGAAAACCTCCACTGCTCCCCCAACGAGTAAGATTAATATTACAATAGTTATTGCAGATTGAATCCCATTTGGAATCGCTCTAAATATATCGAATAATCCTGCAGGCGGAGCATCTGTATAATGAAAACTACCTGGTTCAACAACTGTTCTACCATTTTGAGTAACCCTATTAAATTCACCGGCAGGTATTACATAAGACATTAAAGCACCAATAACAATAATGATAAAAAGTAACACCAAAGCGTGAGGGGTTTTTTCTATAAAACTAGACTTTTTATTTTTATTCACAATTTATCCTCCTCTATATTTAAAAACTTTTTAATTGTCAATAAATAAACTAATCTACTATTATACTTTAATACCTCTCTCTTTTTTTAAATACCACTTATTTAAATCATTAGACATTTCTAATCTACTTTTTGCAAAAATATGGGCAGCCTCATATGTTGTTATATCTTTATCTTCAGCAATCTTAATAACCTTTTGCATATTATCTCCAATCGTAGCTACCTTTTTATATGCAGCAGTTTTATTATAACCAAATTCATTATACTGTTGTGAATTATTAATAACGCCCCCAGCACTTAATATAAAGTCTACACCATAAACTATATTTCTATCTTTTAACATTTTACTATGTTTTTCTACATCCTTAAGTTGGTTATTAGCAGAGCCAGCCACTAATTTACATTTAAGTTTTGGAATTGTATCGTCATTTAGTATTGCACCTAATGCACAGGGAGCAAATATATCTACATCCAGCCCATAAATTTCTTCTGGTTTTACTACCTTTACGTCAATTTTATCCTGAACCATTTTAATTGCATTTTCATCTACATCTGTTATATATACTTCTGCACCATCATCTGCTAGATATTCAGCTAACCTACTGCCGATATTGCCTGCCCCTTGAATTGAAACCTTTTTACCAGAGATATCAGGTTCTTCAAAGACTTTTTCAGCTGCTTTTTTCATTCCCTGATAAACTCCATAAGCTGTGGCTCCCGAGGTGGATCCAGCCCCACCATAATATTTAGGTAAAGCTGTCACATGGTCAGTTTCTTGTTGAACTATTACCATATCATTTTCATCTGTTCCTACATCGACTCCAGCAATGAAACGACCTGCTAACCCGTCAACAAAACGTCCATATGCTCTTAATAGCGCTTCATCTTTTTGTGTTTTTGAATCAGCAATTATTACTGCTTTTCCTCCCCCAAAATTGATACCAGCGGCTGCATTTTTATAGGTCATTGCTCTAGCAAGTTTCAAACAATCTTTTAAGGCAGCTTCTTCATTTTCATATAACATCATTCTAGTTCCACCAAATGATGGGCCTAATGTGGTATTATGAATGGCTACAATGGACTTAAGACCAGACTTTTTATCATAACCATAAGCTACTTCTTCAAATTCATCGTTACTAATTAATTCAAATACATTACTCATAGAAATTCACCTCACCAATTTTTTTATATTTCACTCTTACTTTATGTTTTCTTATTAAAGACTCTAATTATTTAAATTATTACCATCTTTTTAATTAAGGTTTTGGTATGAATAAATCATTAGGGCCTTGTTTTGATAATTTAATTTCAGGATCATTTTCTTCAATTAAATTGATAACAAACTCCGCCCACTTAATTTTCTTTCTCATTAAATCGATCTGATGGTCTACATTAGCCCAGGGGGCATAACCGTCAGAAGAATCAGTTTCCGGTTCAAACTTGAAATAACAAGGAGCATATAGCTTTGCTACATCTATTGCATCATAAAACCTATTTGTACCTCCAAAAGATCTAAAGGTCCAGATATAAAAATCAATTGGTATATCTACAACTTCCCTAATTGAAGATAACATCGGCAAAGGTAAATCTGCTATCGGATTAAAAGAACTAGCACCCAAATCTTCCATTAATTTAGCGCCTGGAGCTGCACTTACACCTGTCCAGACCGACATCTTTATTGCAATATCTTCCGGTAAGTTACCCTGTTCCTGCATTTTTCTGACTAACCATAAAAGCCCTCTGTCAACTAACATAAATCCTCTAATACCAAGGTCATACATCCGCATAATATCAGCAATAACATTTCTTAATTCATCAGATCCCCTATGTTGTTGACCGGTACGCATACCTTCTGAAGTAAGATATTGTCTGCCTTTATCTCGACCATTTCTTGGTCCGGGAACTGCAATGACTTCCATCTCTTCATCAGCAGCCATTTGGGCAAAATATTTTAACTCTTCATCATCATAAAGATATCCACCTGAGACCAGTGATATTAATCTATGTACGGGTACATTTCTTTTGTTTTTTTCATCTATTAAAGCCTCTAATACTTTGGGACCTTCCACCCCTGACATTTCAATTCTATAATGTGCTCCATCTGGAAAACTTTTTCCACTATCCGGTAAATCATATCTATCTCTGCCCGGTATACCTGCTTTTTCCATATACTTAGATACATTATCTAATTTCATTTTCTTATCCTCCTTAAATTTTTCTATTTTTAATCACAATATATTAAGCTCTAGTATACATTAAACAATTAATATTTATTAAATATTTTCTAAAATAGCATTTATTTTATCTCGTTTAATTTTATCTAGTTTAGATATATTTTCACTATTTAATATTTCTACTACTTTATCATGGGCCCTTTCATACATTGTTTTTGCACCATCTTTTTGCCAATTATCATAATTTTTTCTACATAGTAGTTCGGGGTCCCAATGGGTAGAAAAATTTTTATAAGTATGCTCATGACTTAAATATTCCCCACATGGTCCAATTTCTTCAATAACATCAATAGGTACAGTATTATCATTAATTTCATAACCTTTCAGCAATCTTTTTACCATAGAAATTGCTTCATTATTAATAGCCATTGATGTTAATGATTGAGTTAAACCATTATTTACATATCCGACATCATGAATTAAATTCGCACCACTTAAACCTGCTAAGAGTAATGAATACATATCTTCTAAGCCTGCTTGTAAATCTAAAGTAGGGGAGTCGGTACACCCGGCCGTACTAAACATTGGTAATTTATATTTTTGAGACAATTGGGTAAGTACTAAACTATTCATATGAAATTCAGGTTTGGCATAGGTCTGAATCATCGTCTTCATATCCATAAAAGAAGCACATCCCCCATATATAAAAGGGGCTCCCTTTTGTTTTAATTGATGAATAACAAGTCCACTTAGTAATTCAGAGTTTGCCACAACTAAGGCTCCCGCTAAGGTAACAGGGGCTACTGCACCGCCCATCAAGCCTGGTGTGTACATGACAGGAATTTTGTGTTGGGCACATGTTAATAATTTTTGGGTGCCTTCCTTAGTATGATATAAAGGCGATATTGGTTCTGAATAACAGGCCATATATGGATTTTGCATTAATTTCTTTTCACTGCCTCTAATAATTGCAGCCATCTCGATTATTCTTAATAAATTTTTCCTGTTATGTGTGGTAAAAACAATCGGTTTTTTAGAGTTAATTGCCATAGCAGCAAACTGATGTAAATCAGAAATCTCTTCTGGTTTATCACCTGCAATTGCCATTGACATTATAAAATCAATATTCTCCAGATTTTCGGCTACTATTGCAGCATTAACTACATCTTGTTTTCTTGATTTTCGTCTTTCTCCGGTTAAATGGTCATAAGTATAGGGTAAATCAGAGCCGGTACCAAAATATGGCTGATTTTTTTCTAGATATAAAGTTCTTTTCCCTTCTCGATCAGATAAGACAATTCTTTGTGGTGCTGACCTAATTGCATCATCTATTAACCAACTAGGAAAACGAACCCGGTTTCCTTCTCTATAAGCACCTGCCTTCTCTAAAAGACCTAATGCTTCTTCTTCATCAATTCGTACCCCTACTCTTTCTAGTACTTCCAATGTTTTTAAATGTAATTCATCAAGTTGATTGTCAGATAAAAAGTTAAAATGGGGCGAAACAAATTCATTACTATTAGGTTTCATTCATTTCACTCCTTGTCACCACTTTTTAAAACTCAACCTTAATTATTTTCAAATAAGTAGTTTAATAATGATTATCCCCTTTTTATACCTCTGATCCCAGATAAGCTTTAATAACTTTTGGATCATTTTTTATTTCCTCTGGGGTACCAGAAGCTATTAATTTACCATGATCAATTACATACAAATAATCCACAAGTTCCATCATAAAAGTCATCTTATGTTCTATAACCAAAAAAGTTATACCCTGTTCTCGCTGTAATTTTTGTATATATTTTTTCATGCTTTCTGTATAATCTTGACTTACCCCAGCTGTAGGCTCATCTAATAATAGAAGGTCAGGAGAAGTCATTACAGCTCTCATCATTTCTAACCTTTTTTGTTCTCCATATGGTAAGTTTTTAGCATATTCATCTCTTTGGTCATATAAATCCATTTCTTTTAGAACATCAATAGCTTTTTTCGTTTTTTTCTTTAAGTCTTTTTTCATTTTTTTTCTAAAAAATAACGGATCAAAAAATCCTTCACCTATATTGTCTTGCGGAGCAACAATTAAATTTTCCAAAATAGTCATCTCGGGGAATATTCTCGTTTTTTGGAATGTTCTTACTAATCCCAAGCGACTAATTTCATGAGGGGACTTATTGGTAATATCTACATCTTTAAAAGTAACTTTGCCACCATCAACTGCATGAAAACCAGTAATAAGATTAAAAAAAGTAGTTTTACCCGCTCCATTGGGTCCTATAAGTCCCATAATCGAATTTTCCTTAACCTTAATTGAAACCTGGTCTACTGCTTTTAAACCACCAAAATTCTTTTCAACACTATCAGTTTCAAGCATTATTCCACCTCCGCTTCTTCAGATGAATATTGTAATAATAATTTCTTTTCTCCTAATAGACCACGGGGCCTAACTAACATAAGTATAACTAATATTGAACTATATACCATCTGCTGTAAACTTGCTGCAATAGATGGTGATAATCCAAGATAACGAGGTAGTTCTCTTATAAGAACAAGCAAAATTGCACCTAAAATAGTACCATAACTATTACCCATACCTCCTGCAATTACAATAATCAAAAAGAAAATTGTAATCTGCAAAACAAAAGCTGAAGGATCAATATAAGTTATATAATGAGCATAAAGGGCTCCACCAATACCCCCAAAAAATGCTCCCATAGCTATTGAAATATTTTTAGTTTTAGTGATATTCTTTCCTAAACTTTCAGCCGCCATTTCATCCTCACGAATTGTTTTTAATAATCTTCCAAAAGGAGATTTTACATAAGTTTCAGTAATAATTAGCACAATAGCTAATATGATTAAATATAAAAATACATAAGACTGGTTAGTAGAAAATTGGTATCCAAAAAATTCTGGCCTTGGAATACCAGGTAAACCTAAAGGACCTCTAGTTAATCCAGTCCAATTGATAAAGACCTGACGAGTCATTTCAGCAAAAGCAAATGTAGCTAAAGCAAAATAATCACCAGTCATTTCCGAAGTAATCATTCCTAGAAGCCAACCGAATATTGCTGCCATAATACCACCCGCTAATAAACCAATAAAAAAGGGTACACCACTCATAACTAATAAAGCGGAAGTATAAGCTCCAATACCAAAAAAAGCTGCTCGGGCAAAACTAAAAAAACCAGTATAACCAACCACAATATTTAAACCTATACATGTAATGCTATATATAATAATTAATATGGCTAAATGATAAATCAATATTATCCCTCCTATCTATAGTTTTTTCTCCTATCTATATCTCCCACCACGTTCTTGCCTTTTTGCAAGTAAACCTGCTGGTTTAAAATATATAACTATAAAAAGTACACCAAATGCAATAAAATCCTTCCAGACAGTCGGTAATACTGTAACACCAAAGTTTTCAGCAAAGCCAAGAACTAAACCTCCAACTAAGCCACCATAAATATTTCCAAAACCACCAAGGATTACAGCAGCAAAACTTTTAGCTGTAACGGATAAACCTATTGTAGGTTGTAAATTTGTTTCTAATCCTAAAAATGTACCACCTATAGCAGCTAAAGCTGATCCAAGAATAAATACAATGACTACGATTCTATTTGAATTAATACCTACTAAGGAAGCCATATCTATATCATCGGCTGTAGCTCGTATTGCTTGACCAATAGTAGTCTTTTCAATTAAATAAAAAAGAGTAAGAACCGATATTAGTAAAGTGATTAATATTCCAATTTGCACATTAGTTATATAAAGATTCCAAAAATTATAACTTGTCGTCTTTATATCATAAGAAAGAATACCGCCACCCCATACCATTAAAGCCACAGATTCTAAGAAAAAAGCCACACCTACAACAGCAACTAATGGTGCTAAATAAAATGAATCACGCAGTGGACGGTAGGCTATCCTTTCGACCAACATTCCTAATAAAGAAGTTAATATGATCCCTCCAGATACTGCAATAAAAAAAGGTAGGTTTAACTGAACACTCAAAGCATAAGTAAAATACATTCCCATCATAGCTACAAACCCATGAGAAAAATTTACAAATCTTAATATAGAATAGATCATGGAATAACCAACAGCTATCAATCCATAAATTCCACCCGTGATAATAGAATTTAATAGTACTTGCATATAATACTCCATATAAATTTTTCCTCCTTCCAATAGAACTCTTCTCAAAATCAATATCACTTTTAATAATTAAAGTTCAACTAAAATGATTTATTTATCTATTTACATATATTGTCTAATTGGATTATACAAACACCTTTTATATTTTTTTAAAATTTATACTGCGAAAAGTTTTTCAAGATATATTAATCAATTATTTTAACTTGTACTATATACTATTACAAATGACTCTTCGCAGTATAAACAATCTTTAGTCATTAATTAAACAACTATAGATCTGTTTCATATAATTAATTCAAATTTTATTTCCAATCCCAGTAAACAAATTCTCCGTCTTCAACCTTATAAAAAGAATAAGCAGCAGTAACAATACCAGCTTCATCAAAAGTCTTAATACCTGACACACCACGATAACCCTCTACGTTTTTGAGATATTCTCTAATTCCATCTGCGGAATAGCCATTTTCCTCTATGCCTTTTGCAATAAGCATGAAAGCATCATAAGCAAAATCAGACCAAATAGTAGGACGGGTTCCATATTGTTCCATAAAATCTTCTTCAAATTGTTTATATTCAGGTGACTCAGGATCTCCTGGCACTAGAGCATAAAAATTACGACTTCCATCTCCAGCAGTTTCAATAACAGCTTCAGTTGATAAAGTTGCATCTCCATAAACAGGTACTTCTAATCCCATTTCTCTTGCCTGTTTAAGTATAATTCCACCTTCTTTAGCATAAGCAATTAAGAAGATAGCTTCTGGATCTTTAGACCTAATTTTAAGTAATTCACTTCTATAATCGGTTCTACCACCATTAAAAATTTCAGAACCCACAATATTTCCTTCATAATATTCTTTAAATGTTTCTAAGTTTCCTACTCCATAGTCATTATTAATAACCATAACGGCTACATTATCAATTTCCCTTTCATGGGCAAAATTAGCCAAATATCTACCCTGAACTTCATCAGTAGGCATCATACCGAAATATGTCTCAGTGTATTCTCTTAATGATGGATGTGTAGAAGCTGGTGATACAACAATGGTATTGGCTTCTTTACATATTGGTAACATTGCAAGAGTACAACTACTGGCGCCCGAACCAATGATTGCTGGTACATCATCGGATTCAACAAGTTTTCTGGCTGCAGTTACTGCACCAGCTGCTTCTCCACGATCATCTTCATAAATTACTTTTACAGGTGTACCATTAATACCACCTGCTTCATTAATTTTTTTAACCCCTATTTCTATTCCATTACGTTTACTTTCTCCATATAAAGCAAGGTCACCAGTTAAATGATTTACAAATCCAATTTTATAAACTTCAACATCTTCTTGTGCAATAACTAAAGAACTAGAAAATACTGTCAAAAACAATCCAGCTAAAAGAAATACAATTAATAAACTACTCGTTTTTCTCAACATACTTACTCCTCCTCTTATTTTAAGTTCTTATCCACCCAGATATTCATTAGCAATATCTGTATTTCTTAGTTTCTGAGCATTACCTTCAAATACAATCTGGCCATCTTTCATACAGTAACCTCTATCAGCTATTTGAATAGCAACATTCGCATTTTGTTCAATAAGAAAAATTGTTATATCTTGTTTTTTATTCAGTTCTTTAATTTTTTCGAATATTTGATTAATTAACACTGGAGCAATCCCCATTGAGGGTTCATCAAGAAGTAGTATTTTGGGCTGCATCATTAAAGCACGGCCAATTGCTAACATCTGTTGCTCACCCCCACTTAGTGTACCCCCTTCTTGATTAATCCTTTCTTTAAGTCGTGGAAATAAAGAAAATATCAACTCTTTAATTTCAGCAATATCATCCCCCTTTTTTTCTTTATTAAGAGTAAAAGCACCCATATTCAAGTTTTCCTCAACAGATAAACTACCAAAAATTCTTCTTCCTTCGGGAACATGAGCAATTCCTTGTGCTGCTATTAGATGAGGGGAAACACTAGTAATATCTTTACCCTCATAAAGCACCTTACCTTTTTTCGGTTTTACCAAACCTGATATTGTCATCAGGGTAGTACTCTTGCCTGCACCATTTGCTCCTAAAAGTGTTACAATTTCACCTTTCTCAATAAAAAGTGATACGTCATAAAGAGCTTGAGCATTACCATAGT
>Ga0209947_1002177_pt1 | contig 11382 bp, 7 predicted proteins | sample SalPonR2_B_D2_MG_FD_185706 | JGI IMG/M metagenome (GOLD analysis project Ga0209947, IMG submission 185706) | Salt pond soil microbial communities from South San Francisco under conditions of wetland restoration - Salt Pond MetaG R2_B_D2_MG... ... | reverse complement strand
CGGATGGGCCGCGTGGCAGGCCAGGCAACCGCCCCCGCGGCTACCGAGCGGATCCTCGGTGCTCATCTGGTGCTGCGGCTGGCCGAGGTGACAACTGGCGCAGTGCTTGCGCAGGATGGAGTCGGCCGGCGTATGGCCGAGGCCGTCGAGGCGCCCGTCCCCTTGCCCCGGACTGTTCTGCTCGCCGAGCGTGTAGCGCGTCACGTTGACCATGCCGCGACCCGTATGCATCAGGCCCTCCACGACGTGGCGGGTCTCGTCGACATGGCAGCTGCCGCAGGTCCGGGGCGCATTGTCGAGCCAGCCCGGGGACACCACGAGGCCGGCGTGCGCGGCATCCTGTGTGTCAGCCGCTGGGTCACCGAGATGGCAGGCATCGCACTGGGCGGCGAGAAACCGGTGCGGATCATCGGCCGCGAGCGCGTGAGGCTGGTGGCAGTCGAGGCAGCCGCCGGCCGCGAGCGCCGCGCCGGACAGGAGAAAAAGGCCGGCACTTAGTGCCGGCGCCAACCAGTTCCGCAATGCCTCAGCTCCGCGGCGCGTATTTCCGCCGCTCAGCAGCCCTCGCCAATCAGAAGCCGGCGGGGCGCAGGCGTCTCGGCCGCCTTTTCCTCCGCGACCGGCAGCTCGAAGTCGATGCCGATGCCGAGGCCGTATTGCAGGCCGAGTCCATGGGGGTCCTTGTACGCAGGCGCGGAGGCGGTCTTGGCCGCCGGGGCGGCGGGGGCGAGCCCGAGCGCCGCGGCGCGGTCCTGGCGGGCCGGCGTGACTTGCGGCGTATGCGCGGCCACCTGCGTCTGGGCTTCGCCGTGGAAGAAGGTCCTGAGCGCTTGCCGCTCGGCCGCATCCAGCACCGGCTGCTGCCCCGGCAGCTCGACGGACGGGTCGCTGGTGTAGGCTTGCCAGGTGTCGAAACCGCCTTGCAGCGTCACGGCATCGATCCCGTTGAGTTGGAGTAATGCAACGGCCTGCGAAGACGCGATGCCGTCCGCACTGTAGAGCACGAGCTGGCGCTCGCCGGCCAGTTCGCGGGCCTGGCCCGGGCGGATCACCTCGGTGACGGCCGCATTGACCGCACCGGGTATATGGCCCGCCTCGAACTGCGCCGCGGGACGCAGATCGACGATGCGGAAATCGCCCTGGTCCTCGATGACGCGACGTGACAGTGCCGGGATCGAGAGGGTCGCCTCGCCGCGTGCGATCGCCGAACCCACCCGCTCGAGGTCCTCGTTGCCGGGACCGTCGGACGATGAGCAGGCGGTGATCATCAGGGTGAAAGCGGCCAGGCCGCAGGCGGCGAAACAACGGTGGAACCTCGCGTTCATCAGCACGAACCTCTTGAATTAGGTAAGACTGATGCAGAGTCTAACGCAAAAGATCCAGCAATGCGGGATTGTATGTATTGACGTAATGGACGTAGCCGGATACCTGGCCGATCTCGATCACGAGTTGGCGCAGCATGTAGGCCCCGTAGATCGCCAGCACCGGGCTGGCGATCATCCAGCCTGAGCGCTTGCCCCGCAGCCTCAAGGCCTCGATGACCAGCGGGACGAGCAGGCCCGGAATGACGAAGAACAGCCAGAACAGCCGGGTGTAGTCGCCGCCGAACACCATTTGCACCGACTCGATCTGCACCCGGGAGCCGTTGGCCAGGCTGGCCAGGGTCAACGCGAGCAGGAGTACTTTGAACGCCATCGCGCCGAACAGGATGCGCGAGAACAGCAGGCGCTCTTCCGCTGACCTGGTCCCGATCATCACCACGGCGGCAGCGGTCGCCAGCCCCGAGGCGAGAAACAGCGGCGCCATCAGTCCGCTGCTGCCGAACGGCCGCGCGTCCAGCGACGACATCATGGTGCCGGTGTAGAAGGCGATGATCACGCCGAGCACCACGCCGGCCCAGGCGACGGCGCGCCGGTAGCGTTCGGCGAAATCCAGCGCCAGAGTGCCGATGCGGAACTTCTCGAGCGGGCCGGCCAGGCCGGGATAGCCGCTCCGCAGGCCCTGCAGGGTCAGCAGCAGGATGGCCGCGATCACCAGCTGCAGCAGCCAGGCGCCCCAGGACATCACCGCCGTCGGCACGAAGTCGCCGAAGAAGCGCCAGAAGACGATCTTGTGGGTCAGTTTCAGGAACAGGAAGGTCATCGCCAACCCGATCGAGATCAGTCCGACCAGCGGCAACCGTCGGGCCGTGAAGCCGTACTGGTCTTCGCGGCGGCCGAGAATCACGAGCGCCGTGAAAATCAGTGCCCCCGCGGTCAGGCCGACGAGGAACAGGTCGGCGATCACCTGCCAGCCCCAGGTGGCCACGTGGGGGTCGACCTTGGGGTTGGCGCGGACGGTCGTCAGGATTTCTTCACGCATGAGCTTGCTTCCGGCCTCGAAGGCTTCAGATCAGGTAATAGACTTGCGGTTCGTTGCCCGTCTCGGTGAGCAGCGCCTTATGAGGACGCGACGCGAGCAGTTTGCTCACTTTCGAGTTGGGATCGTTCAGCACGCCGAAATGCATGCAGCGCGTCGGGCACGAGGACACGCACGCGGGGTCCAGTCCCTTGTCGACGCGGTGGTGACAGAAAGTGCACTTGCTGACGTAGCCTTCGGGCATGACGAAGCGCGCATCGTAGGGACAGGCCGCGATGCAGGCGCCGCAACCGGTGCACTTGTCGGGGTCGACGAGCACGATGTTGGTGCCGGCCCAGCGATAGGTCGCACCGGTGGGACAGGCGTACAGGCAGGTCGGCTTCGTGCAGTGATTGCATCGCTCGGAGCGGAACTCCGTCTTGAGGTCCGGATAGGTTCCCGTGGTGGCCTCCACGACCCAGTCGCGGTTCAGGCCTGCGGGGACCTTGTTCTCTGTTTTGCAGGCAACGACGCAGTCGCCGCAGCCGATGCACAGCTTGGTGTCGATGACCATTGCGTAGCGGATCATGCGCTTGCCTCTTCACGGATCAGGGTGACGAAATTGCCTCGCATGCCGGTGCCGCCCATGATGGGATCGACCAGGATGCGTGTGATCAGGCCCTGGTCGTCCGCGCCCCGCCCGTTGGCGAGGCTGAGCTGCGTCTCCTTGTGACCGAAGCCGTGCGCGATAAACACCGAGTCGGGCCGGGTGCGCTGGGTCACGCGGACGCGGACCGGCAGGCTCTCCACGCCGTCCTGGTTCCGCAGCCGCACGTAATCGCCGTTGTCCACGCCAAAGTCACCGGCGGCCACCGGGTGCACCCACACGGTGTTTTCCGGCATCAGCTCGAACAACTGCGGGTTATTAATGGTGCGACCGAACGTGTGTGCCGGCGCGCGCCCGTAGTTGAGATGCAGATGCTTCTCGTCGGGGCGCTGCGGCGGCGGGCGGTAGACCGGCAGCGGGTCGTAGCCGAAGTCGGCCAGCATCTGCGAATACAACTCGATCTTGCCGCTTGCCGTGCGGAACTGGCGGTCCTCTCCGGGCGCGAAGTACTTGGGCGTCTTGCGGGCGAACTTCTTGACCCCGATGCGCCGCATCTCCTCCAGCGAGCTGCCGACCTGCCGGAGCTGCCAGTCGAGTTCCTCGCCGTAATCGGCCCAGGGGAACCACGCGCCGAGTTCGAGCCGCTCAGCGATCTGCTTCGCGATCCACCAGCCGGGCTTGCTGTCGTGACTCGGTTCGAAGGCCGGAAACGACACGGCCAGCGAAGGCTCGCGCTCCGGACTGTTGCGGATCGGGTCGAATCGCTCGAGATAGGTGCACTCGGGCAGGATCACGTCGGCGTAGCCGGTGATCGCGTACGGCATGGTGTCGACAACGACCAACAAGTCGAGGGTCTGCGCCGCTTCGGCGAGCTTCTCGGTCACGCCAGGCACGGTGTAGCCGAGGTTGGTGCCGTAGACGAACCAGCCTTTGAAGAAGGCGTCGGGGCCCAGCGAGGCCTCGATTGCTTTTTGTGAGATTCCGGCCGGGGCCAGCGGGAAATCGCCTTGCACGGCCTGCAGCCAGTTGCTGCGCGGAGCCGGCGGCTCGGGAATGGGATAGCGGGGCAGGTCCACGCGCTCCTGGATGAGGTAACCGCCCTTGCGCCCCCACGAGCCGAGCAGCGCCGAAAGGATTGCGATGGCCCGCGAACGCTGCGTGTCGTCGCCGTACCACGTCACGTGACGGCCGGGATGAACCACCGTCGCCGGCGCGGCCTTGGCCATCTCTCGTGCGGTCTCGCGGATGACATCCGGCTGGATGCCGGTCTGCAGGTAGGCCCACTCGGGGGTGAATTCCGCCACGTGGGCTGTCAGCTCGTCGAGGCCCGTTGCATAGCGGGCGACATAGTCGGCGTCGTAGAGACGCTCATTGATGAGCACGTGGATCCAAGCCAGCAGCAGCGCCATGTCGGTACCGGGCTTGATCGGCAGCCAGTGCTTGGACTTGCCGGCAGCTACCGAAAAACGCGGATCGACGGTGATCAGGGTGGCGCCCTCGCGCACGGCCTGGATCCAAGTCTGCACCTGGCTGTTGTGCAGGTTCTCGCCCAGATGGGAGCCGATCAGCACGATGCAACGCGCATGTTCCATGTCGGTGCGATCGGGCGAGCCGACGGCTTCGCCGAAGGTCAGCGCGAAGCCGACTTCGCGCGGGCCGCGGCACTGGGCGAAAGACGGCTGCACGTAGCCGCGCGAGCCGAACGCCGTCAGCATCCGCCGGAAGTAGCTGCCGCCGGGGCCGTGCGAGAACAGGCACAGCCGGTCCTCGCCATGCTCGGCCTTGATGGTGTTCATGCGTTCGGCGATGTAGTCGAATGCTTCGTCCCAGGACACCGGCTTGAAGCGCTGGCGGCCATTCTCCGTGACCCGCAGCATGGGTTGCTTGAGCCGGTCCGGGTCCGTGTACATGCCGAGCCCGCCGTCGCCCCGGGTGCACAGGCGACCGGTGGAGTGGAGATCGTCGGGGTTGCCCTCGATCTTCCACGGTTTGCCGTCCTCGGTGGACACCGTGCCGGCGCAGCGCCAGAAACACACGTTGCAGACCGTCGGCGTACGAATGACCTCGCCACTGCCGGGCAAGGGCCGCCGGGCACAGCCGGACAGGCCCAGGGGCATCATGGCGGCGGCGCCTAGTGCGGCCGATAACTGGATGAATTCGCGTCTTTTCATGAGCTGCTCGGACCCGGTGTCTTACGATCGCGTGGCCGGATGGCGGAGCCGCAGCTCCGCCATCCGTTACGCCAGGTGAATCAGAGAATGCGGAAGCTGCCGTCAGGCCCGACTTCCATCTCCACGTTGAGGTACTGCACGTCGTAGCCCGCACCCTTGAGCGTGCGGTAGGCCATCTCGGCGCGCACGCCGGTGGCGCAGTGCACGATGATCGGCTTGCTCTTGTCGAGCTCGCCCATCTGGTCCTCGAGCGTGTTCAGCGGGATGTGCACGGCGCCCGCGATGAGTCCGCTGCTGACTTCTTCGTCCGTACGGACGTCCACGACCTGCGTGGCCTCGCTCGGGAAGCTCATGGCCATGAAGGTTTCAGGTGCGATCGCGCCGGGGGCGAGCTTGCGCACGTAGTTGATCGCCAATGCCAGTGTATTCGTGTCGGTCGGCAGGTCGGCCGCGGCCCAGCCGTTGTAACCGTCCTTGAGAATGGTGATGTTGCGATAACCCCAGCTGGCCAACTCGCGATAGGCGACGAGCACGTCCTGATCGGAGTGGGTGTTGCTGTAGAGGATGATCGGGGCACGACGATCGGAGACGCCGGGGATGCGCGCGGCGCGCTGCTCCGCGATGAATGTCTCCGTGAGGGCCTCGAAATTGGCTGCCGGCATGGTGACGGCGGTCGGCAGGTGGCCGCGCATGGCCGTGATGGTGTTGCGCGTGTCGATTATGACGTGGCCCGGGTCCAGACGTTCCGCGACCCAGCCGGGCTGGCTGTGCATCGGCAGCTGCGCCTTGCGCCACGCGGGCGTGCCGGCCTGGTAGCCCTTGACGTTCGTGTAGCCGTCCGCGATCGCCTTGCGCACCGCCTCACCGGTGTAGGGGCAGGTCGGGCCGCCGCAGTAGAAGATCAGCAGCGCGCTCTTTTCCGGCGCCAGCTCGTTGACCGTCTGCATGAAGTCTTCGTCCTTCGGGAAGGCGTGGGCCGAGGACGGGATGGTGGCCGCGACATAGCGCCTCTTGGGGCGTGCGTCGACGAGCGTATAGGGTGCATCGCCCGTCATCAGGGCCAGCAGCTCGTCGGTCGAGATCTCGACACCGTCGGGCAGCTTGAAGATGACTTTTTCGATCGAGGTGGCGGGTTTGCCCGGGTCGAAGGTGACCTTCAACAGGTCGTTGCCGGAGAGATCGGCGATGCCGCCGGCCTCGATGAACTGGGTGTTCTCGTCGAACCGGACCACCACGGGGTCCTCGCCCTTGACGTTGATCTGGATGGTGCTCGCTTTGCGCGAGATGTCCATGATCCGGCCTTTCACCTCGTCGGCGAACGCCGGGCCTGAGCTGAATAGCAGCGCGGCGACCACCAGCTGCAGCACGAGTTTAAAACGCATAATTGTTTCTCCTGGATACGCTTTGGCTGAAGCGCGGAGCGTCCTCCCGGACGTCCGCTTGTTGAAATTTCAAGGGCCGCTCGCTGGTGCTGTATTCAAAAGTTCTAATATTAATAAGCGCGGTGCGACATGACCCTGGTCAAGTCTGAATGAGCTTAAGCGGTCGGCTGTCGTAGCAATATCAGGAAAACCAACATTAGGAAAAACCGCTATTGTGAGCAGCGGAACGTTTTCCTCGCAGGCACCAGACCGACGAGGGGGGTCACTAAAGAATTCGGTGCGCCGGCCGACTTTCTTCTGGTGTCGCGACCTGGATCCTGGAGATGAAGCGCCCCCCGTACCTGCATCTCGTCACGGTGGCCGGTTTATTACTGGCCGCCTTGACCGCGTGTACGCCGCAACCCCCGCTGAAGGTCGGCAGTCACGTCTGGCCCGGCTACGAGTTCATGTTCCTGGCCCGCGACGAGGGTTGGTTGTCTCCGGACCGGGTCGAGCTTGTCGAGATGTCGACCGCGAGCGAAAGCCTCCGGGCATTGGAGGAGGGGCGCCTCGAGGCGGCCGCATTGACGCTCGACGAGGTGCTCCTGGCGCGCGCGTCGGGTGTGCCCCTCAGCGTGGTCCTCGTATTCAACGTTTCAGTGGGAGCGGACAAGCTGCTCGTGCGGCCCGGCATCCGGACGCTTGACGGGCTGCGCGGTCGGCGGGTCGGCGTCGAGACCACTGCGGTCGGTGCGCTCGTTCTCTCGCAAGCCCTCGCGACGGCCGGACTGACGATGGCCGATATCATCGTGGTGCCGATCGAAGGTCCGCACAGGGCGGCCTGGGACACTTACCGACTGGATGGCCTGGTGACCTACGAGCCGACTGCCAGCCAGCTCATGCTGGAAGGGGCGAATAAGGTTTTCGACAGCACGGCCATGCCCGAATGGATATTCGGCGTGTTGGCGGTCCGGCGGGATGTGCTGGAGCAGAAGGGCGCGCAGGTGGAAGCGCTGATCGAAGGGCATTTCCGCGGCCTCTATGCGATGCGCCAGAGCCCGCAGGATACGGCCTATCGGCTGGCGTCCCGCCTGCAGCTCCCCGGTGACAAGGTGCTCGCAGCCTACCGCGGCCTCGTCCTGCCGGACCTCGCGGGCAACCGGGCTTTGCTGGATACGCGCGACGGGCGCCTGAACGCCGCCGCCGCAAAGCTCGTCGCATGGATGATTGCCAAAGGGCGTCTGCCGGCGTCCAAGAGTCTCGATGCACTGGCTACCGCCGAGTACCTGCGGTCCGGTTTCGAGCCATGAGGGCACTGTTGTGGCTGCTTCTCGTGTCGCTGGCGGCGCCGCTGACGTCGCACGCGGAGCAGACGCTCAACATCGGCGTGTTTGCCTATGGTGACAAGGCGCTGCTCCAGACGCGCCTGACGCCGCTTGCGGATTACCTGGGCGAATCGCTGCCCCGCTACGACATTCGCATGCTGGTTCTCGACCAGCAGCAGATCGGGACCGCCCTGCTCCGCCACGAACTCGATTTCCTTTTCACCAATCCGACCCACTACATTGCCCTCCGGGAATACAACGCCCTGTCAGGTGCGGTCGCGACGCTCGTGAATATTGAGAACGGCGTTCCGGTGCCCGCTCTCGGGGGCGTCGTGCTGGCAAGAGCCGGCCGCACGGACCTTGTCGACCTCGCCAGCCTGCGGGGGAAGACGGTCGCCATCACCGGGCGTCACTATCTGGGCGGCTATGCAGCGCCCGTGGAAGCACTGCGGGAAGCAGGAGTCGATCCGCTGGACGTGGACTTTGTCGCGCTGGGCCCGCCGCACGAAAACGTCATGCGCGCCGTGCTCGAGGGCGAAGTGGATGCCGGCTTCGTTCGCACCGGGATGATCGAACGCATGATTTCCGAGGAGCGACTGGAGGCGGATGCGCTGCAGGTGATTGCTCGCCAGCATCTGCCCGGATTCCCCTTCGCAGTATCGACGCGTCTCTATCCCGAATCGCCCTTCGTGGCCCTGCCGCATGTGGACCCGCAGACTGCGCGCCGCCTTACGGCGGCATTGCTGGCGCTGGAGCCGGGCGATCCGGCCGCGGTGGCGGCGGGGATTTACGGTTTCGCCGTGCCGGCGGATTACGCGCCCGTGGAACGCGCCATGCGGGCGCTGGGTCTGCCGCCTTTCGACATGACGTCTGCTATCGGCCTGAGCGATGTCTGGTCCAGCTTTCGGCTGCCGATCAGCCTGCTGGCGGTCGCAGTCTTCCTGGTACTGGCGCTTTCGGGGGCGCTCTCCGTCGCCAATCGGCGGATCGCGAGCGCGCGGCGGGAGACGGAGGTCTCGGCACGTTTACTGGAGCGGGAGCACTCGCAATTGCAGACGCTGCTGAATTCACTGCCGCAAGTCGTCTGGTTGCGTGATGCCGATGGCGTGCACCTCGGTTGCAATCGGCGCTACGAGCAGTTGATCGGCTGGTCTGAGCAGGCGGTGATCGGTCGAACGACCGCCGAGTTGGGCGCCTCACATCTGGCGGCCCTGGGGCATGATGTACCCGCGGGCCCCACGGTCACCGAGGCCGTGGTCCGCTTCGCCGATGACGGCCACGAGGAGCTCCTGGAGATCGCCCAGACCCCCGTGCTCGACCCTGGCGGGCGGGTCATCGGCGTGCTCGGCGTCGGCCAGGACATCACCGAACGCACGCGGCAACGTAACGAGCTGGTGTCCCAGCGTCGCCGCCTCGATACGATCATCCGGGGCACGCGCGTCGGCACCTGGGAATGGAACGTCCAGACGGGCGAACTCGTCATCAACGAACGCTGGGCCGAGATGATCGGCTATACGCTCGCCGAACTGCAGCCGATCACGATCACGACCTGGAATCGCTTCGTGCATCCGGATGACTTCGCCCGATCTAGCCGCTTGCTGGGGCGCCATTTCTGCGGGGAGGTCGACCACTACGAGTGCGAACTGCGCATGCGCCACAAGGCCGGACACTGGATCTGGGTGCTCGACCGTGGCGCCATCGCCAGCCGCTCGGAAGACGGTAAGCCCCTGCTGGTGGCGGGCACACACCAGGATATCAGCGCTCGTAAACGCGCGGATGCGGAGCGCCTAGAGATTCTCGAGCGCCTGCAGAACATCGCCGCCCACGTGCCCGGCGTGATCTACCAGTATCGCCTGCGGGCCGACGGCAGCAGTCATTTTCCCTATGCGAGCGCCGGCATGAGCGCGATTTACGGTGTAACGCCCGCGGCCGTGGCGGAAGATGCGACGCCCGTGTTCGATGCGCTGCACCCGGAGGACCGGTCCCGCGTGGCCGAGCGCATCCTGGAATCCGCGCGCCAGCTGGCGCCATGGTTCGACCAGTACCGGGTCTGTCTTCCCGACGGGCGCACGATCTGGCTGGAAGGCAGTGCCGCGCCCGTTCCCCAGGAAGACCAGGGCATCATCTGGCACGGACACATCCGCGATATCACGCGACTCAAGGCTCACGAGCAGGAGCTCCGCCAGATCGCGCATTACGACACCCTGACGGGCACCCCGAACCGCCGCCTGCTGATGGAGCTGTTGCAGCAGGCCGTGGCGCACGCCCGCCGCTCCGGCCGCCACCTGGCGGTGTGCTACCTCGATGTCGACGGCTTCAAGGCGGTCAACGATCGCCTCGGCCACGCCAGTGGCGACAGGCTGCTGGTCGAACTGACGGCACGACTCAAGACGGTGTTGCGGGGCGAGGACACGCTGGCGCGACTCGGCGGGGACGAGTTCGTGCTGTTGCTGAATGATCTCGAGGGCGTGCGCGACGCCGAGGCCGCGCTGCAGCGCGTGTTGGCGAAAGCCGGCGAACCCATCATGATCGCCGGGCGCAAGGTTACGGTGACCAGCAGCATCGGTCTCACGATGTTCCCGCCCGACGACCCCGAGCCGGACACGCTTTTGCGTCATGCGGACCAGGCCATGTACCGGGCGAAAAGTCTCGGCAGAAACCGGTGTCACGTGTTCGACCCCGACCAGGATCGCCTCAGCATGGCGCGCCGCAAGAGCCTGGACCGGCTGGAGCGCGCTCTCGATGAGGGCGAATTCACACTCTATTACCAGCCCAAGGTGAACCTGGAAGACGGTACCGTGGTCGGCATGGAGGCGCTGCTGCGCTGGCATCATCCGGCGCGCGGCGTTCTTTCGCCCGGCACCTTCCTCGGTCAGCTGGACGGCACCGAGCTTGAAATCCGCCTGGGGGACTGGGTCATCGAACGCGCACTGGCGCAGATCGATCGCTGGAACGCGGCTGGGATGGCGCAGGTCGTCAGCGTGAATATCAGCCCCGCGCACCTGCTGTTGCCGGATTTCGCACAGCGCATCGAACAGGCGCTGGCACGTCATCCCCAGGTCGCACCGGAGCAGCTCGAACTCGAGATCGTCGAGAACGCGACGCTGAGCAACCTGGAGGAAGCCTCGCTCCTGCTCGCCAGCTGCCGCAGCCTCGGGGTGCGCGTATCGCTCGATGATTTCGGCACCGGATACAGCTCGCTGGCCTATCTGCGTCGCCTCCCCGTCGACCTGCTCAAGATCGACCAGAGCTTCGTGCGCGACATGCTGCATGACCCGAACGACCTCGGCATCGTCGAGAGCGTGGTGCGGCTGGCCCGGGCGTTCAACCGGCCGGTGATCGCGGAGGGTGTGGAGACGATGGAGCACGGTGCCATGCTGTTGCGTCTGGGCTGCCCGCTGGCGCAAGGCTATGGCATCGGCATGCCCATGCCGGCGGAAGAACTGGCGCAGTGGCTGGAAGATTGGCGCGAGCGCGGCGCCTGGCGCACATTGGCCGATGCGGCGGCGCCGGGGCGCGAGGCGCTGTTTCTCGAGGTGGTGACGCGCAGCCACACGATCTGGGCCGACGACGTCATACGC
>Ga0209947_1002175_pt1 | contig 11386 bp, 10 predicted proteins | sample SalPonR2_B_D2_MG_FD_185706 | JGI IMG/M metagenome (GOLD analysis project Ga0209947, IMG submission 185706) | Salt pond soil microbial communities from South San Francisco under conditions of wetland restoration - Salt Pond MetaG R2_B_D2_MG... ... | reverse complement strand
TCATCTGGCCGGGCTCAAGGCGGTGGGCGAATCGGTCCGCGATCCGCTGCTCTACTACCGCAACAACGTCTTCGGCGCGATGACGCTGTTGCAGGCGATGCAGGACACCGGGGTGGCGCGGATCGTTTTCTCCTCCTCGGCCACGGTCTATGGCATCCCGCAATACATCCCCTATGACGAGGTGCACCCGCTCGCGCCGGTCAATCCGTATGGCCGCACAAAGTTCTTCATCGAGGAGATCATCCGCGACTGGATCGCCGCGGAGCAGGGACAGGCGGCGGTGCTCCTGCGCTATTTCAACCCCGTGGGCGCGCATGAGAGCGGGCGCATCGGCGAGGACCCGACCGGCATTCCCGACAACCTGATGCCGTTCGTCTCGCAGGTGGCGGTGGGGCGGCGGGCCGTTCTGGATGTCTTCGGCGACGATTACGAGACCCGCGACGGCACCGGCGAGCGCGACTACATCCATGTCGTCGATCTCGCCCGCGCCCATCTCGATGCGCTGGGGCACGCGGTGGGGCTGGCGGGATGCGACGTGTTCAATGTCGGCACCGGGCGGGGCGCGACCGTGCTGGAGCTTGTGCGCATGTTCGAGCAGGTGACGGGGCGCGGGATACCCTATCGCATCGCGCCGCGCCGCGACGGCGACATCCCCATCATGCGCGCCGACCCGAGCCGCGCGCAGAAGGTCCTGGGATGGCGCGCCGAGCGCCACCTCGACGAGATGTGCCGCACGGCGTGGAATTGGCAATCCGCGAACCCCGAGGGCTATCGCTAGCGTTATCGCCCTGCACGCGGGTCGGCGGCGGATCGCGCATGAGGCGAGCGGCACGGTCGTGCAGCGCTGCCGCGGCCTTGTCGGCCTGGCCGTGCACATGCTAAACGCCTTCGGCGCGGGACAATTTCCCACGCCGCGTTCAGGAGACCCGCCATGCGCAAGCGACTTTTCGGCACCGACGGCGTTCGCGGGCAGGCCAACTCGTGGCCGATGACCGCGGACACGGCGCTGCGGCTCGGGGCGGCGGCGGGGCGTTACTTCCGCACCGACAAGCACGAACACCGCGTGGTGATCGGCAAGGACACGCGGCGCTCGGGCTACATGCTGGAATACGCGCTGACCGCCGGGTTCACCTCGACGGGCATGGACGTGTTCCTGCTCGGGCCGGTGCCGACGCCGGCGATCGGATACCTCACGCATTCCCTGCGTGCGGATGTCGGCGTGATGATCTCGGCCAGCCACAACCCGGCCTCCGACAACGGCATCAAGCTCTTTGGTCCCGACGGCTTCAAGCTCAGCGACGAGGCCGAGGGCGCGATCGAGCGGTTGCTCGAAGAGGGGGTCAGCCTGTCGGCGCCCGACAATATCGGCCGCGCGCGCCGCGTCGACGATGCGCGCGGGCGCTACGTGGAATATGCCAAGACCACCTTCCCCCGCCGCCGCCGTCTCGGCGGGCTGCGCATCGTGATCGACTGTGCCAACGGGGCCGCCTATCGCACCGCGCCCGAGGTGCTTTGGGAACTGGGGGCCGAGGTGATCCCGCTGGGCGTGCAACCGGACGGCTACAACATCAACCTCGATTGCGGCTCAACCCGGCCCGAGGCCGCGGCGCGCAAGGTGCTGGAGACGCGCGCCGATCTCGGTATCTGCCTCGATGGCGACGCCGATCGCGTCGTGCTCATCGACGAGCAGGGCCGCGTGGCGGATGGCGATCAGTTCATGGCGCTCATCGCCTCGCGCTGGGCGCGGGAGGGGCGGCTTGCGGGTGATACGCTGGTCGCGACGGTGATGTCCAACCTCGGGCTTGAGCGGCATCTCGCGGCGCAGGGCATCGCGCTCAAGCGCACGCCGGTGGGGGATCGCAACGTGGTCGAGGCGATGCGCGCGGGCGGGCACAATCTCGGCGGCGAGCAATCGGGGCATATCGTGATGACCGATTACGCCACCACCGGCGACGGGCTCATCGGCGCGCTTCAGTTCCTGGCCGCGATGGTCGAGACCGGGCAGACCGCAAGTGCGCTGGCGCAGGTTTTCGAGCCGGTGCCGCAGCGTCTCGTCAACGTGCGCTTCGCCGAGGGCAAGACCCCGCTCAAGACCGACCGCGTGCAGAGCGCGATGGCCGAGGCCGAGCGCGAGCTGGGTGGCGACGGGCGGCTCCTGATCCGGGAATCGGGGACCGAGCCGCTGATCCGCGTGATGGCCGAGGCAGTGGACGCGCGCGTACTCGACCGGGTGATGACCCGGCTCGTGGGCGCGGTGGAAGAGGCGAGCTGAGGAGGCCGACCGGGACTGCCATTCCCGTCGGCAGCCCCGACCCGATGGTGCCGCCGGGCGGAAGGTCCCGGTGAGGCCGCGCCCGGCCCCCGCGCGCTGCGCGCATCCACCACGATCCCATGCCCGCGTCCATCCTGCGCATTTCCGGTTTGCGCCCGCCCGGCATCGCGCGCAGAGTATCGCCCGACCCGCCTGAGGAGACAGCCCATGCCCCTTGCCCGCCGCGACTGGGTGCCCGCACCTTGTGAAGACCTTGTCCAGAGCATCGCCACCCGCACCGCCGCCGAGGCCACCGATACCGTCGCCGCCCGCGTCGAGGCGCTGGCAGAGGAAAACCGTCGCATCCACGATGCCGAGTGCTTCAACCTCAACCCCGCCACCAACGTGATGAACCCGCGTGCCGAGGCGCTGCTCTCCTCCGGGCTCGGGTCGCGCCCCTCGCTCGGCTATCCCGGCGACAAGTACGAGACGGGATTGGAGGCCATCGAAGAGATCGAGGTGATCGCCGCCCAACTGGCCGCCGAGGTGTTCGGTGCGCGCCACGCCGAAATCCGCACCCCCTCCGGTGCCATCGCCAACCTCATGGGCTTCATGGCCACCTGCCGCCCCGGCGACACGATCATCGCGCCCCCCGCCGCCATCGGCGGGCACGTCACCCACCACGCTCCCGGCTGCGCAGGGCTCTACGGCCTCCGGGTTATCGAGGCCCCGGTGGCGACGGACGGCTATACCGTCGATGTGGACGCCCTGCGCGCGCTTGCCCGGGAGGTGCACCCCCGCCTGATCACGCTCGGGGCCTCGCTCAATCTCACCGAGCACCCTGTGGCCGAGGTCCGCGGCATCGCCGACGAGGTCGGCGCGCATCTGCTCTTCGACGCCGCCCACCAATGCGGCATCATCGCCGGCGGCGCGTGGAAGAACCCGCTCGACGAGGGCGCGCACCTGATGACCATGAGCACCTACAAGAGCCTTGGCGGCCCGGCGGGCGGCCTCCTTGTCACCAACGACGCGGACCTCGCCCAACGGCTCGACGCCATCGCCTTTCCCGGCCTCACCGCCAATTTCGACGCCGCCAAATCCGCCGCTCTCGCCATCACGCTCTGCGACTGGAAGACCCACGGTCGCGCCTATGCCGCGCAGATGATCGCCGTGGCGCAGGCGCTCGCCGAGGCGCTGGAGGCCGAGGGGCTGCCGGTGTTCAAGGCGGCGGGCGTGGCCACCCGCTCGCACCAGTTCGCGATCCGGGCCGCCGCGCTCGGCGGCGGTCAGGCAGCCGCGAAGCATCTCCGGCAGGCGGGCTTTCTCGCCTGCGGTATCGGCCTGCCCGCGGCCCCGGTCGAGGGTGACATGAACGGCCTGCGCATCGGCACCCCCGAGATCGTCCGCCGCGGGGTGACACCGGAACACGCCCCGGTTATGGCGCGGTTAATCGCCCGCGCGCTGCGCAGCCCCGAACCTGCAGGTTCGCGCGCCGAAACGACAGGTTGGCGGCGGGAATTCGACCGCGTGCACTACGTGACCTAGACGGCGGAGGAGGCGGGCAGGCCCGCGGGCTGAGCGCGGCCCGCACGACTCCGCCGACCCTCTCAGATCGTCTGGTCGTAGGCCCCCACCTGCGGCTCGGTGCGGATCACCGCGTCGAGATCGGCAAAGATCGCGCGCATCTCGGCCTCGCTCTCTGTGCTTTCGCAGACCACCACGAGGTTGGGCGTGTTGCTTGACGCCCGCACCAGCCCCCATGCGCCATTGTCGAGGATGACGCGCGCGCCGTTGACCGTTACCACCTCCCTGATGGTCCGCCCTGCCACCGTCTCGCCGGCCTCCTGCATGGCCACGAGCCGCGCGACTATCCTCTTTAGAACGGGATATTTTTCGGTATCGGGGCAGTGCGGCGACATGGTGGGGGTGGACCACGTCTGCGGCAGCGCGCGGCGCAGGTCGGACATGGATTTGTCGGGGTGCCGGTCCATGAGCTTGCAGATTTCCACTGCCACGCGCAGCCCGCAATCATAGCCGCGGCCCACCGGCTCGGCCAGGAAGTAGTGCCCCGATTTCTCAAACCCCGCGAGCGCGCCGAGGTCCTTGACACGGCGTTTCATGTGGGAATGGCCGGTCTTCCAGTAATCCGCCTTGGCCCCGTTTTTCTGCAGTTCGGGGTCGGATGCGAAGAGGCCGGTGGATTTCACGTCGGCCACGAACGTAGACCCAGGATAGAGCCGCGAGAGGTCGCGCGCCATGATGACGCCCACCTTGTCGGCGAAAATTTCCTCGCCCTCGTCATCCACCACGCCGCAGCGATCGCCGTCACCGTCGAAGCCGAGGGCGAAATCGGCCCCCGTGGCGCGCACGGTCTCGGCCATGTCGTGCAGCATCTCCATCGCCTCGGGGTTGGGGTTGTAGTGGGGGAAGGTATAGTCGAGCCGGTTATGCGAGGGGATCACTTCGACCCCGATCCGCTCGAACAGATCGGGCGCGAAGGCCGACGCCGTGCCGTTGCCCGTGGCGCAGACCACGCGCAGCTTGCGGGTCATCCTGAAATCGCCCGCAAGATCATCGAGATAGGCCTCACGCACACCCGGCACGAATTCGTACCCGCCGCCCGGATGCGGCACACCGCGCCCCTCCAGCACGATATCGCGCAACTCCGACATCTCGTCCGGGCCGTGCGTCAGCGGGCGCTCGAACCCCATCTTGACGCCGGTCCAGCCGTTGGGATTGTGGCTGGCGGTGACCATCGCCACGGTCGGCGCGTCGAGGTGGAATTGCGCGAAATAGGCCATCGGCGACAGCGCCGGGCCGATATCGCGCACATGGATGCCCGCCTGCATCAGCCCAAGGATCAGAGCGTTCTTGATCGACAGCGAATAGTCCCGGTAATCGTTGCCCACGGCGATCACCGGCGCGATCCCGCGCGCGCGCATCTGCGTGCCGAGCCCGAGGCCGAGCGCGGTCATGCCGGGCAGGTTGATCTCGTCGGGATATTTCCAGCGCGCATCGTATTCGCGGAAGCCGGTGGGTGCGATCATCGCGTCGCGCAGGAATTCCCACGTGTTCGGGGTGACGGTTGGCAAGGGCTTGGTCATGGAAAACTCGTATGGGGTCAGAGGGAAATGGGGTGCGCCTTGGCCAGCCGGTCGAACGCCATCAGCGTGTCGATGAGCGCGGGCATCTCGGCCAGCGGGATCATGTTGGGCCCGTCCGAAGGGGCGGTGTCCGGGTCTTCATGGGTCTCGATGAACACCGCAGCCACCCCGAGCGCCACCGCTGCGCGGGCCATCACGGGGGCGAATTCGCGCTGCCCGCCGCTGCTGCCGCCCTGGCCGCCGGGCTGTTGCACCGAATGGGTGGCGTCCATCACGATAGGATAGCCGGTGCGCGCCATCTGCGGCAGGCTGCGCATGTCGGCCACGAGCGTGTTGTAGCCGAACGAGGTGCCACGCTCGGTCAGCAGGATGCGGCGATTGCCGGTCGATTCGATCTTCGCCACGACGTTGGGCATGTCCCAGGGGGCGAGGAACTGGCCCTTCTTGACGTTGATCGCAGCACCCGTCTCGCCCGCGGCGAGCAGGAGGTCGGTCTGGCGGCAGAGAAAGGCGGGGATCTGCAGCACGTCGGCCACCCGCGCCACCGCCGCGCATTGATCGGGCAGATGCACGTCCGTCAGCACCGGAATGCCGAGCGCGTCCTTCACCGATTGCAGCACCTTCAATCCCTCGTCGAGTCCGCGCCCGCGCCGCCCCGAGAGCGAGGTGCGGTTGGCCTTGTCGAAGCTGCCCTTGAAGATCAGCCCGGCACCCGCGGCGCGGCACGCCTCCTGAAGCTGACCCGCGATCATCTGCGCGTGATCTGCGGACTCGAGCTGGCACGGACCGGCGATGAGCGTGAGCGCCCGGTCATTGCCGAGCGTCAGGCCGTTCAGGTCGATGTGTTGCATATCAGGAGGACACCTGTTCGCGCAGAATGGACGCCGTGAGCGAGATCATCAGGTAGATACCAGAAAAGATCAGGAAGGCCAGAACGGTGTTTTCGAACACCTTTGGATAGGCGGCCTCCTGCGGGGCGACGGGGCGCGCGCTGACGGTGAGGTAGCGCACCTGCTTGTTGGCCTCGATCTCGGACATGCGCATGGTCTCGAGCGCGGATTGCAGAACGAGGTCGGCGGTGGCGAGATCGGCCTGCGCCATCTGGATCGCCGCGGTCTTGGAGGCGAGCGAGCGTTCGCCCACGCTGGCATCGGTCAGGCGGCGCTTCTGGCGGTCGAGCTCGGCGCGCAGCACCTCGATCTCGCTCTCGAGCGCCTCGACCTTGGCCTGGTTGGGGCGTGGGTTGTTGTTCTGCACGCTGAGCGCAAGCTCCTTTTCCTGGAGCTGCAGCTCGACGGTGTTGATCAGGCTGCGGATACTGGCGATCTCGCCCTCCGGGTCGAGGATACTGTCCTCCTGCAGCGTGACAAGACGCTCCTGCGCCTCGCGCCGGTCGGCCTTGGCCTGCTCGAGGCTCTCGGCGGCGGTCTTGACCGCGTCGTTGCGCTTGTCGCGGCTGAGTTCGTCCACACGCTCCTCGGCATAGGCGATGAGCTGCTCGTTGAAGCGCACGCTGGTTTCGGGATCGGCGGCGATGACCTCCATGCGCATCACGCCCTCGGTGGGATCGTAGCCGATCTTCACGTGGTCGCGGAACAGGCTGTAGAGGTCCTCGGTGCTGGCATCCGGATCGAGCTGCTGGATCGGGTCGATCCAAGGCTGGCTGAAATGCGCGCGGTAGTCCTGTTCGCGGTCGAGGCGCAGCATCGCATCCTTGGATTCGAGGTACTCCTGCGTGGCGATGGCGTCCTGCCCGGTGGCGAACTGGCTGGGAATGAGCCCCCCGAGCCCGCCCTTGCCGCCGCCACCGCCGCCATCGGCCGACAGGATCAGGAAGGCCGAGTTGGACGAGTACATCGGTGTCGCCATCACGGCGAAATAGTAGCCTGCGAGGAAGGTGGGCAGGATGACGAAGGCCGCGAGCCGCGAAAACAGCAACAGCAGCTTGCGCCGCCGCCGCTTGGTGATGTCGCGCTGGATGCCGACGATCTCGGCGGCGCGGCGGTCGGCTGGGCTCCGGTCGGTGGCTGGCAGGTTGTGGCCCGGCGCGGGCACTGTTTGTGGCAGCTGCACGCGGCCCTCGTCCTGCGCGGTGGCATCGCTGCCCTCGCCCTTGCCCTTTACCAGTTCCAGCATGGTGGTGCGTTGGAACGGGTCGATGCCGCGGGCGCGCAGCAGGCGTACCGCGTCGAAATCCGAGGTGGGGGCAAGCCCGTGCTTCTGCGCCACGCGGCGCGCCATGCGCAATTCGCGCCCCGTCAGCCCCTCGCGGCGGATGTCGTCGATGCTTGTGCCCGGCACCTCGGCGCGGATCTGGTCTATCTGGCCGTCGCGGGGCGGCTCAGCCTGCTGGCCTGTCGGCGGGCCGTTGGCGTGAGCGGCCTGCGCGGACGCGCCCGTCTGCGCCTCGGGCGCGGGCTGTGCCGCGGCGGCGTTGCCGTCTTGCCCGGTCGCGGGCGTGGCGGCCAAGGCCGCGGCGGGGGCGCTGCGGCGGATGCGGAACTTGCTAACCTTGGGTTTCGTAGTCATAAAGCTCTTTTGCCTCTTCCAAGGTGTCGAACACGTAAAGCTTGCCGCCCATCAGTACGGCGGCGGAACTGGCAAATTTCTCGAGCACGCGCGGGTCGTGCGAGACGATGACGATCGTTGTCGTGCTCAGCCTTTCTTGCAGGATCTGGCCGGCCTTGCGATTGAATTCGACATCGGTGGTGCCTGGCATCCCCTCGTCGATGAGATACATGTCGAAATCCAGCGCCAGCATCAGCGCAAAGCTGAACCGCGCGCGCATCCCAGAGGAATAGGTCCCCAGCGGCTGGTCGAAATATTCCCCCAGCCCGCACAGCCAGCGGCAATAAGCTTCGACGTAATCGGGCTCGATCCCGTAGAGTTGGGCGATGTAGCGGGCGTTTTCCCTGGCCGAGAGCCGCGAGACCACCCCCCCCATGAAGCCCAGCGGGAACGAGATGCGGCAACCGCGGCGGATCACGCCCTCGTCGGGCTTTTCCAGCCCCGCCATCATGTTGATGACCGTGGTCTTACCGGTGCCGTTGGGCGCGAGAATGCCGAGGCTGCGCCCGATCTCGACGCGGAACGAGACCTTCTCGAGGATCACCTTGTGCTGTGTTCCCGTCCAGAAGGACTTGGAGACGTTTTCGAACTCGAGCATCCAGAGCGCCCCGTTGATTGCCCGTGCCTTGCCTGTGGCCCCGGTCGCCGGGGTCGTGCGGGCCGTGTCATTATTCCTGATCTCGGTACAATATGCCATTGGATCACGGCAATATTATGCCTTGGAGAACAAAAAATGCGGCCATCGCGGGGCGGGCGTGGCAGCCGGGTGACGCAAAGCGGCATTCCGCGTGACGCGGGAGCGCTGCCGATTGCCCGGTGCGCGCCGCTGGGCTAGGGACAGGCAGGAGAAGGGCCGAACGGGGGACGCCATGAGCCGGATTTGCCATATCGAGTTGGATGACGCCAACCTGCCACCGCCCACGCCCGAGATCGAGCAGGAGCGCAAGGTGGCGATGTATGACCTCATCGAGGAAAACAGCTTTGCCCTGCCGGTGCGTGACGACCGCCGGGTGCCGGACGGCCCATATCGCGTCGGCCTTGCGATCCGCGACAAGCGGCTGGTCTTCGACATCCGCACCGAGGACGGCGAGCCGGCGGCCGAGTTTCACCTGTCGCTGTCGCCGTTCCGGCAGGTGGTCAAGGATTACTGGGCCATCTGCGAGAGCTATTTTGACGCCGTCAAGAACATGCCTCCTTCCCAGATCGAGACCATCGACATGGCGCGGCGCGGCATCCACAACGAGGGGGCGCGCGTGCTGGCCGAGCGGCTGGAGGGCAAGGCCGAGGTGGACACCGACACCGCGCGGCGACTCTTCACGCTCATCTGCGTGCTGCACCACGGGGGCTGAGCGGATGCCCGCGTCCCTGCCGCAATCTGTGCTGTTCTGCTGCGATCACAACGCGGTGCGCTCGCCGATGGCGGAGGGCATCATGAAGAAGTTCTACGGCACCGAGACCTATGTGCAGTCGGCGGGCGTCAAGAGCGACATGGATATCGACGGCTTTGCCATCGCCGTGTGCCGCGAGATCGGGGTGGAGCTGGAACGCCACCGCACGCGCAGCTTCGACGAGATGGAGGAGTGGGGCGACGATCTGTCCTCCTTCGATCTCATCGTCGCGCTGAGTCCGGCCAGCCAGCGCCGGGCGCTCGATCTCACGCGGTTCTTTCACCTCGATGTCGTTTACTGGCCGATCATGGACCCCACCGGGCTTGCGCAGGAGCGCGCGGCGCGGCTGGTTGCCTATCGCAAGACCCGCGACCAGATCGTCGGCCACCTGACCGAGCGGTGGGGGCCGCCCGACACCGAGGAGGAAACATGAACGAGACCGTGCGCGCCTATTTCGACGCGTTCAACCGTGGCGACACAGAGGGGATGCTCGCCTGCCTGCATGACGATGTCCGCCATTTTGTCAACGAGGGGCAGGTGCGGACGGGCAAGGACGCCTTTCGCGCCTTTTGCGGGCACATGAGCCGCTGCTACCGCGAGGATCTGACCGAGATGGTCATCCTTAACGCCGAGGGCGGCACGCGCGCGGCGGCGGAATACATCGTCAACGGCACCTACCTGGAGACCGACGCCGGCCTGCCCGAGGCCCGGGGCCAGACCTACCGCCTGCCCGCCGGGTCGTTCTTTTCGCTTGAGAACGGCCTGATCACCCGCGTCGTGACCTATTACAACCTGGCTGACTGGATGCGGCAGGTCTCGGCATGATCCGGGTGGAGCGGCTGACGGGCGCGGCGCTGGCCGCCGTTTTGCCCGGCGTGGCGCGGCTGCGGATCGAGGTCTTTCGCGCCTTTCCCTATCTCTACGATGGCGATCTGGCCTATGAGGAAAGCTATCTTCAGGTTTACCGCGAGAGCGAGGATGCTATCCTCGTCGGGGCCTGGGATGGCGAGCGCCTGATCGGAGCCGCGACCGGCACGCCGATGGAGGATCACGCCGGGGATTTCGGCGCGGCGATGGCGGGCTGCGGCGTGCCGCTGGAGAGTATCTTCTACTGTGCTGAGAGCGTGCTCTTGCCCGAATACCGCGGGCAGGGGATCGGCCACCGCTTCTTCGATGCGCGCGAGGCCCATGCCCGCGCGCTGGGCCGGACGCATTGCGCCTTTTGCGGGGTGGTGCGCCCGGTCGAACATCCGTTGCGGCCCCAAGGATACCGCCCGCTGGATGCCTTCTGGCGCAAGCGCGGCTATGCGCCGGTGGAGGGAGCGGTGGCGCGGTTCCGCTGGAAGGATATAGACCGCGACGCCGGGACGGAGCACGACCTGCACTTCTGGATGCGGGCGCTCTGAGGCGGGCATAGCGTAGCGAGGTCCGCGGCTCGGGACCCGAGGATGGCCCGCGCGAAATGCCCCCTCGGTGCCACGGTTTCGCTGGAAAACTGCCCTGCCCCGGTGTTATCTTTAAATCGCCCGGGGGGGCATCGGATGGGAGCGCGGGGAATGCTGCGTCTTTTTGCTTGGGCCCTCGGGGCCTGCCTTGTCGTGGCGGGGGCCGCGCAGGCGGAGGGGCGCTATCGCGTCGGCTATGGCCTCGTCTTCACCAATGACATCATCGGCGACGGGCATGACCGCTGGCGTTCGGGATCGGTCGCGTCGAGCCGCGTCTACGCGCCGGGCTGGAACGGCACCGCGCCGGGCACGTTCGGCGAGATGCTGGAACTGCGCTTCAACGGCGAGATCATCGCGCCCGACGACATCTCGACGCCCGCGCCGGGGGATCGCCCCTTTGCTGGGGCGTTGAGCCTCGGGCTGCACAGTCACGTGGCGCGTGCTGGCATGGAATACGCCGTGGGGGCGGACCTTGTGGTGACCGGGCCGCAAACCGGACTCGACGATTTTCAGAACTTTCTCCATGACATCGTGGGCGGCGACGACATGTCGGCGGGCGTGCGGCGCGACCAGGTGAGCGACGGGTTTTACCCCACCGCGGTGGTCGAGGCCGGGCGCAGCTTCGAGCTG
>Ga0209947_1002172_pt1 | contig 11393 bp, 10 predicted proteins | sample SalPonR2_B_D2_MG_FD_185706 | JGI IMG/M metagenome (GOLD analysis project Ga0209947, IMG submission 185706) | Salt pond soil microbial communities from South San Francisco under conditions of wetland restoration - Salt Pond MetaG R2_B_D2_MG... ... | reverse complement strand
AACATCATCCGTATGGCCGAAGGCAAGCCGACGAAGCGCCGCATGAGCCTGTGGGGCGCGCTGGTCCGGCACCAGTTGCAGGAGCGGTCGGATGCCAGGCGCGTGGAAGGAGCGAACTGACGCCTTTTTCGGGTGCCGGCGCAGCCGGGCCGCTACCAAAGCGCATTGGCCTGATCAGGATGCCGCCCGTCCGACAGCGCCCCTGGCGATCAGCCATGCCCCGATGTAGCACCCGATTCCGGCCAGCAGCGTGGCCGGCTGACCGGCCTGGACAGAAAGCAGTGTCGCCATCGATGCGGCCAGTACCGAGGCGAATCCGTTGATCGCCCAGCTCCAGGGTTGCCAGCTTCGGGTGCCGACCAGGTACTGCATCGCCCACGGAAACGGACGGCCCATGGCCCAGGTCATCGGCAACAGCAGCGCGACCAGTAGCGCGATACGCGCGACCAGCGGCAGCGCCAGCAGGGACTGACCGGGCCACCACAGCGCCAGCACCGCGATGACGCCGCCGATCGCCAGGGCGCCGAAGATCGGCCGCGGCGCCCCGGCACCGCGGCGCGGCGTCGGCATCGCGCTGCCGATGCCGGCGCCGATCATGAACACCGAAAAGATCACCGCCGCAGCCAGCACCGGCAACTCGACGAATGCGATCGTGCGCTGCAGCAGCGCAAGCTCGACCAGCATGAAGCCAAAACCCAGCAGCCCGAAATAGCCGACGACCTCCATGCGCGTAAACGCCGCGGAAGCACGCGGCATGCGCCCCAGCGGCGCAACGATCAACAAGGCGGCTGCCAGCGCGGCGGCGAAAAGCGCCACGGCCGACATGACCAGCGTCCAGTCCAGATAACTGGCCGCGCGCGCGCCCAGCATCTCGAACAGCCGCGGGATATTCGACCATTCCATCGCGTGCCAGAAGTACGGCCGCGATATCCCCACCGCACCGGTTTCGAACCAGCGCGCCTGTTCGGGCATGGCCGCGTCGCCGAATACTGCTCGCGCCGCTTCGAAGAATACCGGCGTGTCGAGTTGGTGATAGTGATTGACATCCTGCTCTCGAAGTCCGCGGTGCCACACTCGGTCGAAGCTCCAGCGCTCGGCGAAATCGCCGATCCGATCCAGGTCCGCGTCGCCCAGCGGCTGCGGCGAGACCAGGATCAGCAGCGCCTGCATGCCGCGCAGCGCAGCAACGTGGTCGCCCGGCTGATCGGCGCCGGCCGCGCGCAGGCCCGCATCGACCGTCGCCAGCATTCGCGGCCCCTGTCGGGGCGGGTAATCGACCTTAAGCGGAATTGCCAGAAGTCCGTTGCCGTCGAGCCGGGCGAGTGCGGGGCCCAATCCCTGGCGCGTGAGCAGATAGTCTTCGGTGGCCGCGTCGGAACCGTCGAAGGTCCGATCGATTGCAATGACCGCGAAGGAATCGCGGTTCGTGGCCAGGAAGCGATAAGGACTGTCCTGGATCGAGTCTGCAGCCAGGCCGCGCTGAGCGGCCAGCGCCGGCAGACGGCGATCGGGCTCGACCCAAGTCAATTGCCGACCGACTGCGTGCGAGGGCGTTGCCCAGGTACCGCTGCCGAGCACCGCGACCGGGCCGTCGGGACGCATTTGCAGCGGCAGTGCAGCCAGCGAGGCTTCCGTATGGGCCGGCGGCTGAGCGTAATCGCGCTCGATCGGCACCAGCCAGTCGCTGCCGACGATGGCCGCGTCCGACGCCGCCACCCGCCCTGTCCAGTTCAGGCTCACGCCCGGCGCCGAGCGCAGGCTTGACGAACGGACGATGGTCAGCCGGCCGGGAAGGCCGGGGCGCTGTTCGAGAATCCGCGCATCGGGCAGCGCGAGTACGCGCGACAGCGCCTTGAAGTCCGAAACCGCCGGCTCGGGGGGAAACACCACAAGCCAGGACGCCGCGCCCAGCAACAGTGCGGCCGATACGATCCCGGCGCGGATTCGCCGCAGCGCCGAGAACAGCGCGCAAAAGACCAGCAGCAGCGCCGCAACCAGCGCCAACGCCGCTTCGGGCATCATCCCGATCAGCAGTAGCGTGGCGAAGACGGTGCCCACGCCGGACCCCCCGAGGTTGGCGGCATAAAGCCATCCGGTGTGCCCGGGCCAGCGCGCGAAGACCTGGCCCAGGGCGAGTCCGGCCCCGAAGAAGGGAATGAAAGCCGCGAAGTCGATCGCCAGCAGCCGCAGCAGTTCGGAAACGTCCCAGACCGCCATGAGCGGGCGCAGCGAAACATGTGCGTGCAGTAGCAGCACCACCAGGAAGCCACCGCCCGCGATCAGCAAAGAAAGCACCAGCCAGCGATCGCCGAAGCGGCCCGCGCGCTCGCCGATCACGCTGAGCAACGTGCCGGAGGCGCCGAAGCCCAGCAACGCCAGTGCGATGGTCAACCCGGCAAAGTGGTGCCAGTGGCTGAATTCGAACAGCCGGAGCAGTACGATCTCGAACGCCAGCACCGAGCCGGCAAGCGCGCCGACGGCCAGCAAGTGCAGCGGTCTGGGACCCGCATCGGACAATTCAGGGCTCTTCGTTTCGGTCGCCGGTAAGGGGCACGAATGCTACCGACATGAGGTTGCGCGTCCGGGTCCGCCCGTCTTCGGTCTTGGTCACCAGCAGCAGGTTCTGGGTCCAGCCCGCCCGGCCGACCGGAATCACCATTCGTTCGCCAGGCTTGAGCTGTTCGATCAGCGGCGGCGGCACGTGTTGCGCGGCTGCGGTGACGATGATCGCGTCGTAGGGTGCGAGTTGTTCGTACCCGTAATAGCCGTCGCCGTGGATCGCGGTGACATTGTCGTAGCCCAGCCGCTCGAGGCGGCCGGCGGCCTGCTCGGCCAGCGGCCGGATGATCTCGATGCTAACCACCTCGACACCCATCGCGCCGAGGATCCCGGCCTGGTACCCGGAGCCGGTTCCGATCTCGAGCACCCGGTCGCCGGGCTCGAGCTGCAGCTTTTCGGTCATGAACGCGACGATATAAGGCTGCGAGATCGTCTGGCCATGGCCGATCGGCAGCGGTGTGTCCGCGTAGGCTCTGTCGCTGCGGGCCGGTGGCACGAATTCATGTCGCGGTACCGAGCGCATTGCCGCGAGCACCGCCTCATCGTCGACGCCGCGCTGCTCGACCTGGCGCTCGACCATCCGTTGGCGCTCTTCCTCGCGCGCCCCGTCGAACGTCGGCTGCCCGTCAGTACCCGACGCCTCGGCGCGCAGAAGGATTTCGGTGGCGGGTGGGTCAGTCTGCCGTGGGTTATTTTCCGACTGGGCCGACGCCGGGGACGAAAACGCAACCACTAGGATTAACAAAGCCGTCAATAAAAGCTTCGACAATATGAGCTCTTTCATGGCCTGCCTCACGCTGTGCATGAAGTTTTGATTGTACGCATCGGGCCCGGCCGGGTCGAATTACCGGCGAGGCTCCGGCCTTACCCCTGCTGCACCGCCTTTTCGTAGAGCCCCGGGAACCGTCCGCCCGGATCGCATTCGCGCTTGAGTGCCTCGTAGGCCCCGCGGTCGAATTCGGACCAGAACGTCGCCTCGTCGTAGGTGCTGCGCGAGTACAGGCTTTTCTTTCCGCCGTGCTTCGCCACCAGTTCTTCGACCCGTGCGTTGTAATGGCCATCCGGTTTGTTCGACCGGACCATGTCCCAGAAACCGAAGTTGACGTACGGCGTGTCGATGCGCAGCCTGAACAGCGAGAAGCGCTGGTTCGGCACCGTAAATGGGCAGATCCATACCGGACGGATTCCGATCTCGGCTTCGAAGTCGGCCAGGAATTTCCAGGCATTGGCCACGGGAATATCGACGTCCTGGATCACCGACTCGGTGCGCGGGCGGATGTATTGCAAAAGGCTCAGCGGCCAGCGTCGGCTGGCGCGCATGATTTTCTGGTAGGTGATGCTGTTCAGTCGCTTGCGCCCGAGCACCAGCCGCACCGGCTTCAAATGCGCGCCGACATTCCTGCTGCACCAGAACCAGTCGGTGTCCCAGCGCCAGAGATAATCGTGGACGGTCAGCCAGTCCTCGTGCCGCTCGCGCAGACTTTTCCAGTACTGGTGCATCCAGGTGTAGTCGCTGGCCTCGCTGCCGACCGGCGGCGATTCGACCAGGTGCGCGCGGGTGAGCACGAAATCTCCGGGGCCGAAGTACACGCCGTCTAGATAGTCGCAGGTCGGTCGTGCACATTCCGCCTCGATTGACGCGAACAGGTTTTCAGGATCCTCGAAGCGGACGTGTTCCAGCCGGACGAAAGGCAGGACCGGAATCAATCCCACCCGCACCCGCGTGGCATAACCGAGGCTGCCGTAGGAATTCGGGAAGCCGTAAAAGACCTCCGGATGGTGGTCGGGCGAACAGGTCACTACGCGGCCATCGGCGACCAGCACGTCGAGTTCTTCCACCGTGTCGTGCACCAACCCGTAGCGAAATCCGCTGGACTCGATGCCGACGCCGGTGACGGCGCCGCCGACGGTGATGCTCTTGAGTTCCGGCACGATGGCCGGCGCCAGCCCGTGCGGCAGGGCCGCATCGACCAGATCGGCGTAGGTGGTCATGGCCTCGACGTCGGCAACCCCGGCCGCGCAGTCGATTTCGATGACATGATTCAGCGATGTCGCATCCAGCTCGGTGCGCCCGGAATCCTCGCGCGGCCGAAACAGGTTGCTGGTCGATTTTCGCAGCCTCACCGGGCCGTCGGAATCGGCAAGTGCGGCGGCCATCGCGTTGACCCGCACGCGATGCGCGTTTCGAGCCGGATTGCTCATCTTATCGGGCTCACCGAACCGGCACGTAGCGCGGCACATCACCCTTGCTCAGCACGAGTTGCCACAGGTTCAGACCGCGCGCACGGAAGGCGCCTGCACAACTGTTGAGGTAGTAGCGCCACATCCGGTAGAAGCGATCATCCAGGCCTTCGGCCTCCCTCAGCTCCGGCCAGGCTCCCAGGAAGTTGGCTTCCCAAGCCATCAGCGTACGGTCGTAGTCCGGGCCAAAGTTGTGCCAGTCCTCGAGAACGAACAAGCCTTCCTTTGCTCGCGTGAGCTGGGCTTCGGACGGTATCACGCCGCCGGGAAAGATGTATTTGGTTATCCAGCGATCTGCCGCGGAACGGCTTTCGTTGCCACCGATTGTATGAACCAGCGCCAGGCCACCGCACTTCAAGCGGTCCCTGGCAACTTCGAAAAAACCGCTGTAGTTTCTGGGCCCCACGTGCTCCATGAGGCCGACGCTGACGACCCGGTCGAATTCGCCGGGCTCATTCGCCGCATCCCGATAGTCCTGCTGCCGGATCTCGACCGACAGGCCCTCGCATAACCGACGGCCGTACTCGACCTGCCGGCTGCTGATGTTGTAACTGGTCACTTCGCAGTCGTGCTCGGCGGCCAGGTATCGGCTTAATTCGCCGAACCCGCCGCCAAGTTCCAGCACCCGCATGCCTGGCTCCAGGTAAAGCTTGCGCGCGACCAGCGCCAGCTTTGCGCGCTGCGCATCATCCAGCGCCGTCGCCTCGCCCGCCGGTCCGTAATAGGCGCACGTGTACTGCATGGTCGGGCCGAGCATCGTCTCGTAGAGCCGCGTTGGAAGATCGTAATGCTGGTCTGCAACCCTTTTTGAGCGCTCGCGGTTCTGCGCATTGGAAAGCCTGCTCAGCAACACCTGGAGCAGCATCGACGGGGTACGGATCTTGCGCTCGATTCGGGCCTGCAACAAGCGATAAAAAAATTCGTCCAGCTTTTCGACGTCCCACCACCCGTCCATATAGGCCTCGCCGGCGCCAAGCGTGCCGTCGGCCAGCACGCGCTTGAATAACCGATCGTCATGAACCTGGATATCCCATGATCGATCACCGCCGATCTCGATGTCGGCGTTGCGCAGCAGCGATGACAATTTCTTTCTGGCTGACACGGTCGTGCTCGCTTTTGAATCCCTATTGTCGGAATGCCATCCAAACGAGTTTGACACAAACCAGTTGGCCTTTTTTGCGTCATATCATGCAAATGCATCCGGGCCGCCGGAAGCTTCGCCCATTTGCCAGGGGCGTTTTTCGCGTTTTCGCCGTCGAAAGGGTCAAGCTCGGTAATCGGGATTCGCATAACCGTACCGGCAGCCTGCCGCCCAGCCCTTTCGATCATTGCCGTGGGCCGGCAGGCCGCCGGCGTCGGCGAGCATTCTGGCGGCGTGCATGAGATTCCAGGTCATGAAGGTAACGTTGCGCTGGGTGAAATCATTGTCCGGGCCGCCCGAGCCTTCGTCGGCGTACGACGGTCCGGGACCGGCCTCGCCGATCCAGCCGGCATCGGCCTGCGGCGGGATGGTGTAGCCCAGGTGCTGCAACGCGTAGAGGATGGTCATCGCGCTATGCTTGATCCCGTCCTCGTTGCCGGTGATGATGCAGCCGCCGGTTCTGCCGTAGTAGACCGACTGGTTCTTGTCGTTCAGCTTTCCCGATTCGGCATACAGACGCTCGATCAGGCGCCGGCAGATCGACGATTCCTCGCCCAGCCAGATCGGCGTGCCAACGACCAGGATGTTCGCGGCCATGACCTTTTCGCACAGCGAAGGCCAGTCGTCGCGCTCGAAACCGTGCTCGCGCATGTCCGGATATACCCCGGGCGGCAGCGTGAGATCTGCAGCGCGGATCATCTTGCTCGAGACCCCATTGGTTTCCATGATCTCCTGCGAGACTTTCATCAACTGTTCGGTGTGCGAGAACTCACGCGAGGGCTTGAGCGTGCAGTTGACGAACAGCGCCTTGAGATCCGAAAAGTCGAATCCGTGATTCTCGCAAAGTGCCTTTTGTTTCTCGTTGAGTGTCATCGAAGTCTTCCTGGTTAGCTGATTGCTTGGTTGCTTGGCGGTGAACCTGGCCTGTTTCACAAAAATCAGGTCGGGGCTGAGCTGCTAGAGTTTTTCGACGTCGGATGGTCTATGTTCGGCACCGCTATCAAAAGCAGCGCCAGCAGTCCGCCGGTCCCGCGGCTCATTACCCGAGTCTAGCGGATTGAGCGTTCCGCCATGAACTCGTTGGTTCGCATTCTCGGCTCGGTCGACGCGCCGAGGATATATGCGCGATGCCGTCGAAAACGAAAAGGACTTGACATTATTTAGATAATTAGCTAAATTACGAATCATGAGCAGCGTATTCAAGGCAATTTCCGACCCGACCCGACGCAAGGTGCTTCAGCTACTGCGGAAGCGACCGATGACTGCCGGCGAGCTGGCTGAACACTTCGACGTGTCCAAGCCGACCATGTCGGTCCATTTCAAGGTGCTGCGCGAAGCCGACCTGATCCACGCCGAGAAGCACGGCAAGTCGATTACCTATTCGCTGAAGATGTCGGTACTCGAAGAGGCGCTGATGGGCTTTGCCCAGGCTTTCAACATGGAAGTTCGCCGCGACGACGAAGACGAAGATTCCAAGGAACATAACTCATGAACGCTCGACTCGACCCGATCACCCTGCGCAAGATCGCGCTATACATCCTGATTGTGCTTGGCGTGCTGTTCGGCGCCGTCGCCTGGAGCCAGCGGCCGGAAGCCGCGTTGCTGTGGCTGACCGGCATGCTCACGCTGCCCGTGGCCTGGGCGCTGGTGGCCGTCACCGGCGCGCTGCCCGGACCGGAGAAGCCCGATGCCCGGCGACACATCTACAACAGCCTGGTCGGCGCAGGCCTGCTGGTGACAGGCGCGCTTATCGTGACGGCCGCGGCAGCTCTGGAAACGATTCCCGAAGACTGGTCGACCCGTTTCGGCATGTTGGTTCCGGCCCTGGTGCTGATTGTCATGGGCAACGTCTTGCCGAAGAAGATCGAACCCGGCTGTTCGCGAACGCGCGGGCTGGCCATCCAGCGCCTGCTCGGCTGGACCTTCGTCGTCACCGGCCTGGTTGCGCTCGTAATCGGGCTCACCTTGCCGATAGCCTATGCGAAAACAGCGGGACTGTTGGTCTACGCCATTGCCGTTCTGTTTGCCGTAATTGCCGTTGTTCGCATTCGAAGCCGCGGCGTCATCGGCTGATCCAGGCCGGCATTCCCGTCGGCAAAAACTCTGGATTTACATGCCCGTCGGGGCGGGCAACGGGAGCGGCTTGCCGCTCGCAATCAGCACTCTCACGTTCACCGCTAACCCCGATTGGAGGATAAAAGCATGAAATGCATCAAGTCTTGCGGATCTCGCACCACGCTTCGTCGCGCCTTGTACCTGGCCGCCGCCCAGATCATCCTCGCGCTGATTATCGTTGCATCCTCCGGCCCGGAACGGACAGCAGCCGCCGGGGACCACCTCGACAGCCAGATTGTCCGCCCTTCTGAAGCCGAAGCTGTCGGCGAATCATGCTCGCGCTCATTGCCGCACCTGCATGCCGTCGGCCAGGGTGCGACGGTAGACCATGGTCGCCGGTACCAGGGCAATCAGGACGCCGGCCGCAGCGATACCGCCCAGAACCAGCCACTGCCAGGCGGCCGGCCAGGCCAGGCTGACGGCGATTCCGAAGCGCGCCAGCAGCCAGGGCGCCAGCGCGGACTGCGCAGCAACCGCCAGCGCCAGGCCGAAGACGATACCGGCGATGGTGATGAAAGCTGCCTCGAGCAGCAGTAGCACCGAAATCTGCCAGGGACGGGCGCCACATGCGCGCAGAATGGCCATTTCGCGGCGACGCTCGTTCAGCGTCGTCAACAGCGCCGTCAACATGCCGAGCAGCCCGGCCAGTACGACCAGCCCAGCAACCACACGCAGGATCTGCTCGGCCAGCCCTGTGATGCGCCAGAGTTGCTGCAGCGCAATGCCCGGCAGGATCGCCAGCAGCGGTTCATCACGCTGCTGGTTGATGCGGTACTGCATCCCCAACGCCGCGGCGCGCGTCTTCAGGCCCAGCAGGAATGCCGAAATCTCGTCGGGCTGGAGCGAGTTTTGCTGCACCGCGTTACCGCCGTTCGGCGCAGGATTCATTTCTTCGGCTTCACCTGGCTCCGGATCATGCTTGTCATCACTGTTGCCATCACCAAGAGCATGAGTGTGGCCATGGTCGGCGACGCGCGCTCTGGCCTGCTTAGGCGTAAGCATGGCGTCGGGTCGCGGTCTGCCCTGTTCCCAGCCGATGTGAATTGCATGGTGGGCCTCAAGGCGGATGTAAAGCGACTGGTCCACCGGCGTGCCGGTGGGGGCAAGTACGCCGGATACCACGAACGGCAGTTCGTCATGATGGTGCAAGCTGACGTTGCCGCCACCGTGCGCCAGCACGATTTCGTCACCCGGAGCGTATCCCAGCCGATCGGCCGCACGCGCGCCTGCGACCACGTCGAACAAATCGGTGAACGGACCCCCCTGGCGGAATTGAAGTTCACGTCCACCAGCATACCGGTAGTGCTCGAACATCGCGCCGGTCGTGCCGATGACGCGATAACCTTCGTGTGCGTCGCCCAGCGAGATCGGAATGGCCCAGTCGACGATGGGCTGGCCGGCGATCTCGCGGTAACGGTCCCACGACACGTTGCTGGTCGGATTGCCCAAACCGAAGACGGAAAACAGCAGCAGTTGCACCGATGAGGTCGGCGCGCCGACAATCAGGTCAGTACCCGAAACCGAGCGATAGAATCCCTCGCGTACCTGCGAGCGCATCTGCTCGACCAGCACCAGCAGCGCAATGGAGATGGCAATGGTCAGCACGGTCAATGCTACCGAGGCCCGGCGATTGGCCAGCGAGCCGCGCGCAAGCGAGAGCAGCGTCATGCAGACACCGCCCCGGCAGCATGAATGTCGGCCAGCTCGACGGTCGCGTCGAATCTGTCGGCCAGGGCCCTGTCATGGCTGACGAACAGAACCGCACTGCCGGCGCGCTCGGCCTGGGCGAACAACAGCTCGATGAAGGCGTCGCGGCGGTCGGCGTCAAGAGCCGAGGTCGGCTCGTCGGCAAGCACCAGGTCCGGCTGACCGATCAGAGCACGGGCCGCGGCCACGCGTTGCTGCTGCCCGACGCTGAGCTCGTCGGCGCGGCGGGTCCAGCGATCCTCGTCCAGCCCCATGGCCGCCAGCAACTCGCGTGCGGCAGATTCCGGATTGCCGGCGCGATTCCTGCGAACGCGGGAAAACTGGCAGCCCAGAAGCACGTTGGCGACCGGATCGAGCCATGGCAACAGGTTGAACTGCTGGAAGATCACGCCCAGGTGATCGGCGCGAAACCGGTCGCGCCGGGCGCGCGACAGCGCTGCCAGGTCATCGCCGGCGAACCGGATTCGACCGCTGGTGGGCGTCACCAGGCCGCCGATCAACGCCAGCAGGGTTGACTTGCCCGCACCCGACGCGCCGGCCAGAAAAACCCTCTGACCGCGATCCACCTCGAGATTCAGGCCGTCGATCACCGGCGCCGGATCGCCCGGCCAGGCAAATGCAAGCGCTTCGATGTCGAGCAGGGGCTGCGGCATGCGTTCTTTGGTAGACCGAATCGGGAATCGAGCCATGATACGCAAATCCGGATTGAAGTAGACGAGAAGACGGATTCGCGACTCCTTGCTCATGCAATCCGAAGTATTTGCTTCCCGACGCGGCTTGAGACACAATTGGCCGCTTGCAAGAACAACCATAAGCGAGTACCGCCCCATGAAGACAACTTCGGTCCACGGCATGTGGTCATCCCGCCTGATGTTCGTGCTGGCGGCAACCGGATCGGCGGTTGGCCTCGGCAACATCTGGCGTTTCCCGTACATCACCTCCGAAAATGGTGGCGGCGCCTTCGTGCTGGTCTACCTGGGCTGCATCCTGGTCGTCGGGCTTCCGATCCTGTTTTCCGAGATCGTGATCGGTCGCCGCGGCCGGATGAGTCCGATCAACTCGCTCAAGGAGCTGGCCGACGACGCGGGTGCCTCGCGCGCCTGGATGGGGCTGGGGTGGCTGGGGGTGATCGCAGGTTTTCTCGTGCTTTCGTTCTATTCGGTGGTCGCCGGCTGGACACTGTCCTACGGCTTCGACTACCTGCAGCAACTCGTGATGGGGGCGCCCGCGATTACTGATCCGGGAGAGACTTTCAGCAAGATGCTGGCCAGTCCGGGCAAGCTGATCTTCTGGCACGCGATCTTCATGATCCTCACCGTCGGCGTGGTGGCTCTGGGCGTTGAGGAAGGGCTGGAGCGCGCCGTCTCGGTCCTGATGCCGACGCTGTTCGTGCTGCTGCTGGTGCTGCTGGGTTACGGTATGAGCACCGGTCATTTCCAGGAGGCCGTTGGGTTCCTGTTCAGCCCGGACTGGTCGCGCGTTTCCGGCGGCATGGTGGTTACCGCCATGGGCCAGGCATTCTTTACCCTGAGTCTGGGCATGTGCGCCATCATGGCTTACGGCGCGTACCTGCCGTCGCATGTCAACGTCCCCAAGGTGGGCGTGGCGGTGGCCTTCGCCGACACCGCCG
>Ga0209947_1002170_pt1 | contig 11397 bp, 3 predicted proteins | sample SalPonR2_B_D2_MG_FD_185706 | JGI IMG/M metagenome (GOLD analysis project Ga0209947, IMG submission 185706) | Salt pond soil microbial communities from South San Francisco under conditions of wetland restoration - Salt Pond MetaG R2_B_D2_MG... ... | reverse complement strand
CCCGAGTGTGTATAAGATTGAATCTCCCTACATATACAACTAGTGGCTAGGCCATCGATAGAACTGGCCGCAAGCACTCGTATAACCCAGTCTATGGGCGGCGACGAGCACTACGTACGCTAGGCGACCCGTTCCTGTAAAGGATTATGTGCCTCGCGCGAGGGCCGTCGCAGCAGGGCAGGAGGTTGGGGGAAGCTCACCCTCCCGAAAGCAGTGCCTAAAAGAAGAGGGGAAAATGAAAGGGACAAGAGAGGGTTGGGGAGCGCGGGCGGTGCAACGCCTTGCGCACTCGCTATTGGTTGGGGGCCAAACTTCACAGCCGTTACGGAAGTGTGTACGGCGCCCAACTTTCGCCATTCGCCGACGCTCGAAACCAGCCGCTGTCGCGCGACGACAGCCGAAGGCTTTTGCGAGCGCAAGACACGTGCAGACGCAGTCTGCGCGCTTTTCAGGCTCACGGGAGGTATCCTTTCGGTAGACGATCATGTCAGGCCCTCCTCTGAACCGCGCTATCGGCGGCCCGCCTCAAGGAGGCGATGGCTTACCGCCGCCGCTCGCCGCCGCAACTATGCAGCTTGTCCTGCATCAAGCTGGGGCGGGTGGTGCGGAAGCGATCGCTCACTATGCCGCGTCCAAGGACAACCCCATCGTCTCCTCGTTGGGCTTCGTCGACGTGGCGGCAGGCTTGACGCCGGCAACCTTTCTCATTCCTGCAGCGCCGCTCATGGGGCTGGTAGTGCAGTTGAGCAAGGTAGAAGACACTCCGGGTGCAAGGGCTGCGTTTGCCGCGGCTAACCTTTTGGAGTATGGCCTCTCTGAGGCTGCGATGGCTCGCGTACTCTTCGAGTATGCCAAGGCGGGCCTTTTCTCACAGCGCTTCGAAGACGAGGTGAAGTTTTGGGAGGCGGCCGACGTCGTGGCCTCGACCATGCACGACAACTCCGACGTGGCTTTGGTGGCTGCAGACAGTGTCAGCGTCCTTCCAATAGCGGTTGGAGGGGCTCCACCACAAGTTGCCGCCCGTGGCGGGCGCGGGCGGCGGGGGCGTGGCGGGCGCGGCCAAGCCGCTCAGCCACAGCCTCAGCAACCTGCTGTACCTGCGCCTGCGTCCACGGCGGAACTGCGTTGGCTCACGCGCGTTCGTTGGGGAGCTTTCAAGTCGGACGATGGAGTCTTCCCGCTGGCGACTTTGGGCCGTGCGCTGCGACTGTTAGGCGACTCGGGTACTCAAGCCGTCCGGGACGATGACATGTCGGAACTGCGTACCTCTGTCGCCATTCTTAGGGGCAGCCTGGAAAGGCTGTTTCCTTCCGCAACGGAAGCGGTGTTGGCGTCGCGACTCCCTCAGTTCATCAGCTCATCTACACTGCCGTCCGTAATGTCCTCTCCCTCTGGAATGCACGCGGCGCTAGCCGACGACATCATTGTGGGCGATCGCTACAACATGGCGTCGCGCACCATTCAAGAGGTTATCGAGGCGCAACGTATCAACCTTCTCGCCCGTCACTTCTCCACTGTCGGTTCGATTGTGGCTACGTTCTGCGCTCCCATCGATGCGGCCAATGCTCTCCAACAACTCGGAGCGCAGCTCGCGCCGCACGTCAAAGGTTCGCTTGTCGTGCTCATGTCGGAGCTCGAGCGCGTCCTACATCCCCAAGATAGCGTTATCCAGCAGATCATCCGGAACAATCCGGGGCGCGCGGGCGCTGCGGTTGTGGACCTGCTCCTTCGCGAACTCGAGATGACTTCTTCTCGTTCAGACTCGCGGGGGGGCGGTGGTGGAGGTGGGGCTGCGGATGGTAACTTCGACGCGGGCACGCCCGCCGATTTTCCTACTGCTTCCGAGCTCCGTCTGCGCTCTCTCCAAGAGTGCCTCCACACCGACAACTTTCGCGCGCTTCACATGAAGGCGGAGTCCGAGAATCTCGAGGGCATAGAGCTTCTGGCGGCGGGGTTTGATTCGGGCTGCCCCATCGTTGTTCGCTTCATTTGTCGCCGTGAGGCGTGGTTAGGCAAGTGCCACATCCTCTTCCACAAGCTCGGCTTGGCGCGGCCCCATCTCCTTCAGTATTTCTCGAGGATGCTCACAGTGGACGAAAACACCGATGAGGTGCCGGACCAATTGCAGTCCTACGAGTGGGAAGCGTCGCAGATGAAGCTGCTCTTGGACGGGCGCTGGGATGAGTTAGAGCTCGTCAACAAGCAAGGTGGTTATCTCGCGATCAAGGAGCTGCGTACTCTCCGCCGTTGGAACGACGTCCCCGAGGAGGAGAAGTACGCGCTTCCGGCTACTCTCAAGGAGGCGTCCAAGCACTTCCATCGGCTTACCTGCGCTCTCGGCTTCGACCCCGACCCCGCCAGCGGCTACTCTGCCAAAGCGACATTTAGCAAACTCATCGAGTACATAGAGTTTGGCGACTCGCTGCCGGACGGAGCTCAGCCCGAGTGGAATCGGTTTGGAGTCGCTGCCTTTCGCTCCGCGATGCGTCGAATGGGTAGCCGCTTCATCGGGCGTATTCTCGCGAACCAGCCATCCGAGGATCTGCACCCTGAAGTTCGCCTCACGGACGTCCTGTCTTCCAACGACCCACTTTTCGAGCTCCTGGCGCGCCGCATAGAGAAGTCGGAGACGCTCACTACGGTGATGCAGGCTATACCGGGCTTGGTTGGGGCGCAAGCCCCACGAACTGTGCTCGGCGCTTCGGCTCCCTCGTTCAGCGGCAAGAAGCGCGTCACTTTCGATGAAGACGACGCGGCGGGCGGCGAGTCGGAGAAGAAGCAGCGCGCCGCCGCCAACAAGAAGAAGGGGCCGGGCTCTCAATTCGGCCACGGCAAGCTAGCCTCGTGGATCGAAGAGAACAAGACGCTTTTCCATGTGCAGCGCGTCGTCGATGTGCGCAAGCTCGCTGACAAGCTCGGCGTCGACGTGTCCTCCAAGTGCTGGCCGGTTCTCCTCTCCTCCAAGCAGGGTGCGGCTAAACTCGAGTTCTGCTGCAATCCGAAGGCGCACGGAGGGATCCATAGCGCGGCGCACAAGGCGCCGGACAAGATGAACAAGAAGACCATCAATGAGTGCTGCAAAACCGCCAGCGCCGCCATCCTCAATCAGCAGGGCTGGAGCGGCAAGTCTGGCGCCGGCTCGATTTAGATGGCGGAGCCGGCACCTGCGTTCTGGCGGCTCGAGCGCCATCCCCGACTGTACCTCGGTATGGCTCGGCAAGCGCGCGGGCGGTCAGGGAATTGGCAGCCGGCAACTGCGGCTCCAGCTGGAGCCTCAGATGTGTACATCGACCTTTCTTCACCGTGTTCGGGGACCCCCTTTAGACAAAGGGGAACCGACGGTGGTGCAGGCGGTCGCCCTGTTGCTCTTCTCTCGTCTTCTGCAACGCCCTGTGATATGTCTCGGTCTGTCGTTTCTCTTTTGGTTCATCAGTCAGATAATGTGAATGTGACGTCCTCTGTCAACGCTTCGCGGGCCTCGGACACGGTTGACGGTGACGTAGTGTCGCCTCCCGTTCCTACAGCCAGTATGCCATCGACCCGTGTTGTGCAGCCTTCTCGGTCTCTGATTATTTCGCCTACAAAGCGCCAAACGGATGGTGGCGCCCTCATGGCGCTCAGTGACGCTAATGAACCTTCGGTGACTAATTCGCCGCGCGCCGCACTGATGCCTGAACGCGACGTAGTGTCGCTCTTTCCTTCAGATGCGCAGACGCCGACGTCTATTTTATCGCGCGCCACTCCTGCTTCGCCACCACGCCCTGCGCCTGCTTCTTCGTCACGCAGTGCCCACTCGGCGGCTTGTGATTTGTCTCGTTCAATTGGTCATCTTTCGGATAATATCACGTTTTCGATTGGGGCAGAGTGCGCTTGGGATGGAGTCGCCGGCGTAGTGCCGCCTCCTCACCCGCTACCTGCATTGGCGCGGCCCTCAACCTCTGTGAGTCTGTCGTCTTCGTCGCCACGCCAAAGGGTCGGTGCCCTCTCACCGCAATGTGTATCGTCTCGATCGCCGCTTGCCGTCTCGTCGTCTTTTGAGAGTCAAGTGTGCGGCGCCCTTGCGCCATCTTGCGATATGTCTCAGCCTTCTCCATCATACGGCGAGGCGACATCGGCAGTCGCCAACAGCATCAGCTCTGCGTCTGCGTCCTGTGCTGCCTTTGACACCTACTTGGCCGCCCTTCTTCATGTTTGGGTCGGGCGTGCCGAGTGCGTGGTGCTCGAGAATTTTGATCTCTCGCTGGAGGCAGCCACTCGATTCACCGCAGCGTTGCCGTTCGTGTCTGCAGAAAGTCTTAGTGCGCCAGCTCGCGCCAGCGCTGGAGCTGGAGACTTCTTTGTCGAAACCGCCCTCATCCATGCTATCGCGCAACGCTTCGACTGCCAAGCGATGCCCACGGGAGGCACAGACGGAGCTGCCCTTGTCGCGTTGGTGCTTCATTTGGCGCGCAGCCTTGCGGCTGGCGCTTCATTCCGCCTAGTTTGTGGGTGCTCTGTCGACTATGATAGCGCTCGGCGGCGACCTGCCTGCCACTGCCTTTCCATCATCGGAGCGGCTACCTCGCTATGCGAGACACTTTGGCTGCCTCCGCCTTTATCCACTTCATTGCGGCTGATGTGTGGCGAGTGGAGTGCAGCCTCTATCGCAGAGTGCTATCGGACCCACCCGCGTTGTTCGCTAGTGGTGGCGGAGCTTGCCAGCTTCGTATGGCCCATCGTGTCAAACGATGAACTCGACCGCCTGCTTAGCCTGCCTAACGCGGCGCCAACCGTGCTCATCGGGTGCGAATACTCCGCAGCCTTGCGCTCGTCCTGCGAGAGACATGGCTTCATCGCGCTCTCAGTTGACTTGAGAGACACTGAAGTGCCAGGTCTCCATGCGCGGATGGGCCTTGAAGCGGTCTGGGATCGCGAGTGGGATGACGCAATTTTCCACCCGCCCTGCACTCACTTGGCGCTCAGCGACCGCATACCGTCTTCATACATGGCCAAGCGTGCCGACGGCAGGACGTGGTGGGGTCTCGCGTTCTTCGTCAAGTGCTACTGTGTAAAGGCGCGCCGTCTCGCAGTGGAACAGCCCGACACCATCATCCCCGATTTGCTGCATCAACCCAGCCAGCGGCTGCTCCCCTCTTTTGTGGGCGACAATGATCGTAAGCCGATCAACTTGTTTACCCGCGGGCGGCAGTCAGTCCCACTCTCCTCGTCAGAGAGAGGCGACTCGCATCACCTTGAGCCGTGGGAGTTCCAAGATTCTGACGCGCGCGATCGGTGGCGCAGCGACTGGAGACGCTTCCCGCGGCTGTGCGACGCGTTGGTGACCGCGCCGGACGCCCGTGGGGAGCCGGCGCCTCGGTTCGAAGATATCATCGAGGATGTGGCTGCGGCGTTCCACGACCGTGGATGGCCGCTGCCGCCGCAGTACGCCCTCCCTCTTCCCCCGACTTTAGAGGAGCAGCTCTACCAGCGACGCCGAGGGCGGGGGGATGGCAGGCGTGTTGTTGGCGTCGTACCGTTGCAACGGCAATCAGAAGACTCCCGTCTATCTGATAGACTTCCACTGTTAGACGAATGGTGTGACTTCAACTCTCTCACGCAATGCGGTTTAGCCCTCGTGTTTGTTGCAATTTGCCACGTCCCACTAGTCTACGCCGCACTCGACGGCGTCCGCGTTATCGGTGCCGAGTTTGACGACACTTTCTCGCGATCCTCGGCAGTGCGTGCGGCAGGCGAGTGGGCTAGTGTGGTCTCGACGGCCCTATCCTCCGTCGTATTCCTTGCCGGGGAATTCCGCGATGGGCCTCGTGTTGCCGTCGCCCCGCTGCGGCACGTCCCTCATCTTAATGCTGTGGTGTCGACTCCGTCGCAACGCCGAAGTTTGGCGGCGAGCGGTTACACAGCGGCGTGGTGCACCTTAGCTGCTCTGGCAGGCTGTGTGGCTCTGCATGCCGCCACCCAAGCCGTCGCCGCAGTCGCCTCCCTTGGACCACATACCGCGCTACTCGTTGCGGAGCGCCTGTGCCCTGCTGCTGGACTCTTCCGAACGGGCTCGATGGCTCCGACGTTCATCTCCGATGTGCCCCTCGACATGCGGCGAGGTCGCACCACTTTGGACGTGGCGCTCGCTCGAGATGAGCTCTTCTCGCGTCAGCTCGTCCAGCATCTGCGGGATAGCTCCCTGCACGACGCTGATCTCGACGGTTGGGATACTCAGATCAAACCTGCTCCAATAGGAGAGGTTCCAGCTGGTCTGCTTCAACATCTCCCGGACATATCTGATGCCCGGTTGGACCACCTCTCCTTTTCGGCTTCTTACCAACCGCAGAGTACTCAGCCTCTTGCACGCATGCCGCCGCAACGCTCCTTGCACCCCGAGTATTGCCCCACCTCGCCGCTCGAACTGCTTCTTCCTGGCGCTCGTTTCCGCCTGGTCAAGTGGCTCAACATGACACTAGCTGATCTCGTGTGCATCCGCGATTATGGCGATGAGTGCGAAAGGCATCGCCCTCGCTCAATCGCGATCGGCCAATCCGACTTGGTCATACCGGCACGAGGAATTATTTGGGATTTCACCCAAGTGGCCCAACATCCCAAACGATGTGCTGTGCCGCTCGACTTTGACGCCGACTTTGACAGCACCCTCAACCGGGACTACCTTCGCCGACGCCTGCACTCGTACCCAGATCAACGACTAGTCAGCATGCTTACCGAGGGTGTGCGATACTTGGCGGAGGTCGAGCTGCAAACTGTGCTGGTGCCGCATCTCCTCACGCTGTCGAAGGCCTACGGTTCTGTCGACAAAGAGCTCCGCCGCCTGCATGCGCTTGGATGGTATTCTTTCTTTGCAGATCTGCCATACTTCCCCATGTATCTGAATGGCCAGGGGTGTGTCGCTCGCAAACTCGAACCCGACCGGTGGCGTCGCACTACCGAGGGAGGGGGGCCGCGCCAACCTGTCTACGATAGCTCTGGCCTGCGTGCGTGGTCTCTAAACGACGCTAGCCGCGAGTACCACCTCCCTCAGTGGATCGCTCGCCTCGCTTCTTCAGATCCACAGTGGGCGCAGTGGGCGGATGCGCGGCATCTCCTGCCCACATCTGTGCCGGGGACTCTTCCCAAACTGGGAAGAGAGATCAAGCCCACGCCCGACATGGTAATGCGCGACCTCTCCATTTTACTTCGCGCGGGCCGCGTCTTGCGCGAGCCGGTCTATCTTTTTGGCGACGATGCGAAAGATTACTTCAATCACTTCGCCAACGCTGCCGAGGAGCTTTGGAAGATGGGCACCGTCTTCTTGGGGCGGGACATCGACCTGCTAGACGAGCTCGCCAACGAGGCGTCAGCGCCAGACAGGCCTGCAAGCGAGACAACAGCGTCGCCTGCCTATCAGGATGAGGACGGCAACCATCTACTATTCGTGTCAGAGCGGCGCATGGGCTTTGGGCTCACGCCTAATTCAAACATCGCTCAACAGTTCTCCGAGGTGGTGAATGATTTGCTGCGCGAAGACTTTGACGCAACGGACGCCGCCTACCTGCAAAACGACCAGCGACCTGAAGCGCTCGCCTGGAAGCGAGCTCGAGCTGCAATCCGCGAGGCGGCCGATCAAGATCAGCAGCGCCTCTACTTTGTCCACATGTACACCGATGACAACATCATCGGCGTGGTGGGTGCTGCGCGGGCTGTACGCTTGCTCAAGACTTGGCGCCAACTCACCACCGACCTAGGCCTCAAAATGGCTATCCCGGAAAAGCGCACCGCTGGCACCTGGGCGCTCTGGCTAGGCATTCTGTTCTTCGCAACGTTGGGAGTAGTAGCCGTTCCTCGTGCTAAGCTGCTCCGGGCGTCTGCCTCTTTGCGGCGTGCTGCTCAGGGCGAGCTTGACTTCTCGCAATATCGCTCGCTCGTAGGCCTCCTGGAACACCTGCGTGCCGTCGGCCGGCTACCCAAGCGAGTCATGTGGGGGCTATACGAGCCTCACCGCCGAGACGGCCTGGGACATCTCGGGCCTAGCTCTCTCATTGTGCCCAACGACTACATGCGCGAGCAACTGCGCTTGTGGCTCGATTTCTTGTCCACCTGCGCCGGTGCTCCTGTCACTTCTGCGCTGCGTCGCGCCCACTTGCCGCTGCTTGCGCCTCGCTCACCGCTCGACGCGATACACCTCGCATTCGATATGTATGCCGACGCCGCTACCGACAGCGCCATTCCCAGCCTCGGTGGCTACATGCATGGTTACTATTGGCACTTCCCGCTCGAGCGGGACGACTTGTTGTGGATGCACATCGGCGTGTTGGAACTTCTCGCTACTGCTTTCAACGCGCTCATTTTCGCGCCCCTTCTCCCGCCACGTGACGGGATGGCGGTGCTCCGCAGCGATGCACTCAACACTCCACTCGTATTGGCTGCCGATGCGGCCAAACGGCCGGCCATGCGCATTACACATGCCGCCATCCTGGCACAGCCGGCGTATGTCGCCGCCTCTGCAAACCTGCTGGTCGCTCACATCTTTGGCGACTCCAACCCTATGGCAGACGCCATCAGCCGCGCCGAGTGGGCACGCTTCGCCGCTCTCTGCCGAGCCAGCTCAATCAAACCCACCAAACTCGAGGTGCCATCATCATGCCGGCAACTATTTCGCCAAGTCTTGCAAGCCTTGCGCCAGCGAGGTGTCCACTTGCAACCCACCTGCTATCGCCCAGTTGCACCGCCACTGCCTGTCAAACGTCGTCGTCTTCTCTCGGCGAACGAGAAAGGGCTCGACGCGGCCCACTCTAGCAATACCAAAGGGGACGGGCCGGGCAAAAAGATGGGCTTGGCTCACAAGTTTAAGTCGCGCGCTAGCTCCGCTTCGGCGCCGATGGAGCCGGCACGCTTCACGCCTGCAACGTTATACAGCGTTACAGCTACTTCGACATTGCCGCCCTCGCACCGGCCTCCGGCGACAAGCTTACCCGTGCCAGCCTCATCGTCACATGTAGCGGAAGCCCGTCTCCTTCTGCCACGAGTGCCGGCAGGCTACCGACCGGCTCAGCAATCTCTTAGGCAAACGGCGTTGCTCGCGCTCTGCTACGATAAGGCGCGACGCTCTCTGCCGTCTAATTGCACTCCGTCCCAGCTTGAAGACGCTGCGCAGCACTTCGCCGCCGCAGACGATATGGCCGAATTCGGTGCGGCGGCGGCTTCTTTGCACAAAGAAGACACAGCCTGGGCTCATTGGACAGCGTTCTGCTCGGCCACAAACACCGACCCCATCCTCTGGCCATTGACAGCACAGCTCCAAGCTGATGTCGTCGCTGCTCGACTCAGCTTGTTTGTGCTGTGGGTATACCCCCGCCTCCAAGGCCGCCGCCAGTCAGATGCTCACCCTCGATCGGCGTTTGCTCACGCGCTGTCAATTCGACGCACTTTCGTCAGACGCGGTGTACCTATGCCGAAGGCTAAGGCGATCGAGGGCACCACCAAAGGCCTACTCCGCAGCTATAAGCTCGCCTATGGTGAAGCCGCTGTCGCGCCGCAGCGCAAAGAGCCCATGCTTCGCTCCATGTGGCAGCGCGTTGAATCCCTCGCCGAGGGTCATCCTCTACCCGGCCGACAGCCATGGTCGCCCCGCTCGTCTCACGTCGATCGCGTTGTGCTCCGCCTTGGGCGCGTCCTCTGGCGTACAGGACACCGCTTAGGTGAAATCGTCACCGACGGCTCGTCCGAGCCGACATACCTCACCCGTGCGAACGTCACGCTAAGGCTGCGCAATAGGGCACTTGTTGATCCGAGCCCGGAACAATGGCGCCAGGCGGGACGCGGCGACTCTATTCTGCTAGCACCTTGTGCGTCGAAGACAGACCAATTCGGTCTCGAGCACTGTCCTTTTCCGTCGGTGCTTCCCTTCGACAACTCTGCCACGTCTGCCGCTGCCTCCATTCGCGACATAGAGCTAGAAACGCCCTGCCGGGGCTCAGCTCGCCGCCAAGTGCCTCTTTTCGCCACCGAGACGGGCCGACCGTTCATATACTCCACCCTGCACGGCGCGCTCCGCCAGCTGCTGACGGCCCTTTTCGGGGCACGTGTCGCCTCCACCATTTCATGGCACTCAATACGCATCGGCTTGGCCTGCGCTCTTCTGCGTGCCGGCTGCCCGCCGGCCATCATTCAGCTCATCTGCCGATGGGCCTCCGAGCAGTCTCTCCGGGTTTATGCGCGTATCGGCACTAACCTGCACATAGAGTGGACCGACAAAGCCGCGCAGGCTAACGTCGACGCGGTCCAAGTGGGTAACCTACCCCGCCTCGACAATTCTACTGAGTACGCAGCACTCCTCAATGGGAATCTGAGCGACGCCCCTTTGCCACGGTCACGACCCGTCGCGGCTTCCGCCGGCCTTGCTGCCCGGCGAGTATCGGCGACTGCAACGGTGCGGCGGACACCTGCTCTGCCACAGAGCCAACTCGCACCGCTACCTCGCCCTCGCTCGACCCGCTTCGCCGTCGGCGACTACGCCATGGTGCCCCGCGCAGTATATCCAACATACACCTGCCGCGAGTACGAGGGCACAGGCTGGGAAGTCCGCATCGAACGCCGACGCGGCGACTCCGCTCTCGTCACTTTCACGCGCGCTACGCGAGCCAACGGTGGCGGATACGTGCCAGTCTGGCTCCAACTCCGCGCCTTGCAACCTCTTCCATAGGCTTGCGGCCTCCGGCCCTAGCTTGAGTCCGCGTGCCTCCGCTACACCGCGAAGCGCCGTGCGCCATGCACTGCAGCGGCCATCCACCATGTACGCCGGCGGCCTCTGGCCCTGGTTACGTCTGTAGCCCGGCGGCCTTTGGCCCTGGTTACGTCCGTGCGTCCTGCTACACTGCAGCGCGCTGTGCACCATGCACTGCAACGGACTCATGCAATCCTGTGCATCGCCGCAAGGCTGTACGGAATGTACCTTGTATCCGCGCGTTCCCGTTACATTGCGGTGCGCCGTGCGCCATGCACTGCAGCGGACTCATGCGATCGCGTACATCGCCGAAGAGGTTGAGCGCACTACAGATCGTACATTCCCCCACGCGCCGGATGGGTCCGCGCGGCTATGTGGCGCTCGCTAATACCGTTCGCGCTACATAGCCTTCATGGGAGAACAGGGGACTCAAGGAACCCACCCACAACCTACCCATCACGGGAGGGCTTTCCCCACATACCACCATCACCATCATACCCCGGTCATCGGGCGTACAAATCTATACCATACTCAGTCGAGGGAGGCAACTTTCAGTTGTCATACCCGAGTGTGTATAAGATTGAATCTCCCTACATATACAACTAGTGGCTAGGCCATCGATAGAACTGGCCGCAAGCACTCGTATAACCCAGTCTATGGGCGGCGACGAGCACTACGTACGCTAGGCGCGG
>Ga0209947_1002157_pt1 | contig 11451 bp, 9 predicted proteins | sample SalPonR2_B_D2_MG_FD_185706 | JGI IMG/M metagenome (GOLD analysis project Ga0209947, IMG submission 185706) | Salt pond soil microbial communities from South San Francisco under conditions of wetland restoration - Salt Pond MetaG R2_B_D2_MG... ... | reverse complement strand
TGCTGTCCGCCAGCAGCGACAAACCGCTCAGGACACCGTCCAGCCAACGCTTGACGCGTAGCGCCTGCATCGCCGCAGCCGAGGTGTCGGGCAGCGTCTCGATGCGCGCGGTGACGTCGCGTAGCCGGGCGTGCAGGGCCGGCACGAGGTCCAGCACGCTCTCGATGAGCTCGAACGTCTCGCTTCCCTGCGGGAGGCGGTGCTCGACGCCGGCCCGGGCGAGCTCGGCGTCGGACAGTCGGACCTCGACGTAGCGCATCAGCGCGCCCTCGATCCCGTGCGCCTCGTCGAGCACCAGCAGCTCGCGCGGTCCGAAGCCGCCGGCGTGGTTCGTCTCGGCCAGGGCGTAGGCGTAGTTCATCACGGTGCGGTCGGCCGCGACCGCCACGTCCTTGGCGCGGAAGTAGGGGCAGTCGTCGCACTGCGGGAAGGTACGCCCGACGAGGCACGGCGCCGCGGCGGCGTGGGTGTCGACGACCAGGCAGTCGTAGTTCGAGCGGCCCTTCATCAGGGCCACGTCCGCGAAGTCGCGCAGGTACTGGTCCTGGAGCAGCTTCTGGGCCGTCAGCAGGTAGGCGCTTCCCGCCTCCCGCGCGAGGGCGATCGCGATCGCCGACTTTCCGGAGCCCGTCGGCGCCTCGAGCACCACGAAGCGATGTCCGCCGTCGAACGCGTCCCGGACGGCATCGAGCGCTTCGCGCTGACCGCTGCGGAAGCGGGCGAACGGAAAGGACGGCACGCGGCACGCTATCACGACGACCCGATCGCGGCGGCCGCGCCGGAGCGAGCCGGACGGCGCGACGACGCAGCCACGACGCGAACACGGACCGGCGTGAGCCGGTCCGTGAGCTGGTGCCGAGGATGGGACTCGAACCCACACGACCTAAGCGGTCACTAGCCCCTCAAGCTAGCGCGTCTACCAATTCCGCCACCTCGGCGCGACACTGTCTGACGCGAACGAAATCGTACCGCCGGCTCAGGGGGGTGTCAAGGCGAGCGCGAGCCGAGCGCCCGTGCGGGGGTATCCTCCCAGCCATGCCGACCGCCCACCGCGCCGCTCGCGTGTTCGAGGTCCTCGCTCGCAGGCAGCCCGACCTGACCGTGCTGGCCGAGGACGTCTACAAGCCGCACAACCTGTCCGCCATGATCCGCTCGTGCGACGCCGTGGGGATCGGGACGGTGCACGCCGTGAGGCCCACCGGTGGCGTTCCGACCTACGGCGCGACCAGCGCGTCGGCCGAGAAGTGGGTGGACCTCGTCGTCCACACGGCGGTCGATCGCGCCATCGACGGGCTGAAGGCGGACGGCATGCAGATCCTGGCGGCGCACTTCTCCGAGGGCGCCGTGGACTACCGCGACGTGGACTACGTCCGCCCCACCGCGATCCTGTTCGGCAACGAGCGGTCGGGCGTCTCCGCGCGCGCAGCGGCACGGGCCGACGCGCACGTCGTGATCCCGATGCTGGGCATGGTGCAGTCCCTGAACGTCTCCGTCGCCACGGCCGTGATCCTGTTCGAGGCCCAGCGACAGCGGCGCGAGGCGGGACGCTACCGGAAGCCCGCGTTGCCCGCGCGGGTGCGCAACGACGCGGCGTTCCGGTGGCTCTATCCGGCCCGCGCCGAGCAGCTCGACGCGGCCTCCGCGCCGTTCCCGTGGCTGGACGCGAACGGAGATCCGTGGCCGGCCGATGCCCAGGCGCCGCCCCCCTGGGCCCGCTCGGACGAAGGCTGGATCACCGACGCTTCGGGCGACACGGCGCACACTGACGCATGACCCCACACCGTGACCCGACGAAAGGCCGCCCCAGCCGCACGCGCCGGCGACTCCGCACGCTCGTCGCCTCCCTCGCCCTGAGCCTGCCCATGATGGCCGCCTGCCAATCGGCGCCGACCGCCGGGTTCGAGAACGTCGGGTTCGAGACCGTCGCGTCCGGCTTCGAGCGGCCGCTGGGCGTCGTACCGAACGGCGACCTCCTGTACGTGCTGGAGCAGACCGGCGCGATCCGGATCGTCGACGGCGGCGAGGTGCTGCCCGAGCCGTTCCTCGACCTGTCCGACCGGGTCTCGACCGGCGGCGAGCGAGGTTTGCTGGGCCTCGCGCTGGGCCCCTTGCCCGTGGGTCCGGACGGCCCCGAGGAGGCGTTCGTCCACTACACCGACACGGCGGGCGACACGGTGCTGGCGCGGATGCCGATCCGCGACGGTCGCGCAGCGCTGGACGCCGCGACCGTCATGCTTCGCCAGGAGCAGCCGTACGGGAACCACAACGGAGGCCAGCTGGCGTTCGGGCCCGACGGCATGCTCTACCTCGGCCTGGGCGACGGCGGGTCGGGTGGCGACCCGCTGCGCGCCGGCCAGGACCCGGACACGCTCCTGGGCAAGCTGCTGCGCCTGGACGTGAGCGGCGCTCCGTACGCGATTCCGGAGGACAATCCGTTCGCCGACGGCGGTGGACGCCCCGAGATCTGGGCGCTGGGCCTGCGCAATCCGTGGCGATTCTCGTTCGACACGGCCAGCGGCGACCTGTGGATCGCGGACGTCGGACAGAACACGACCGAAGAGGTGAATCTCCTTCCCGCAGGCGCCGAGGGAGGCGCGAACTTCGGCTGGAGCGTGCTCGAAGGCGACCGGTGCTTCCGGGCCGACGACTGCGACCGGTCCGGCACGGTCCCGCCGATCGCGGTGTACGACCACGACGACGGGCTGGGCCGATCGGTGACCGGCGGTCACGTCTACCGGGGAGCGGCGCTCCCCTCGCTGGACGGCGCCTACGTGTTCGGCGACTTCGTCGGCGGCACCGTCATGCTCGTTCGGCCGCCTGGCGACGACGAGCGGCCGGTGGCGCCCACGCTGCTCGCCCGGCCGGGCTTTCCGGTCGCCAGCTTCGGGCTCGACGCCGATCGTGAGCTCCTGATCGTCGACTACGGCGGTCGACTGCTGCGCTTGGTCGCGGAGTGACGGTCGCGCAGCGAAGGGTGCGGAGTGACGGTCGCGCAGTGACGGTCGCGCAGTGACGGTTGCGGGCGGTCGCCGCGTGCAGTCCAGGCCGCGGTGCGTGCGCTTCAGCCCTGCTACGCTCCCCTCGTGGAGCTTCCGTTCGCCGTCCGAGACCTGGGCCGACTGAGCTACCGAGACGCGTGGCGCGTGCAGCACGACGTGCACGACGCGGTCGCGCGGGGCGAGTCGGTTCCGACCTTGCTGCTCGTCGAGCATGCCCCGGTCATCACCTTCGGACGCAAGGGGGGCCGCGACCACCTTCGGGCGACGCCCGAGAGCCTCGCCGCCCGGGGCTTCGAGCTGATCGACATCGAGCGCGGCGGAGACGTCACGTACCACGGACCGGGCCAGCTCGTCGGCTACCCGATCCTTCCGATCGGGCGTCGGGTGCGCGACTATCTGCGTCGCCTCGAGGCGGCGGTGGTGGACCTCGCAGCCGAGTACGGCGTTCAGGCCGAGGGCAGCCCCGGCTACGCCGGCGTGTGGATCGGCGACGCGAAGCTGTGCGCCATCGGCGTCGCGATCAAGCGCGGCGTCAGCTTCCACGGCTTCGCCCTGAACGTCGCGACCGACCTGTCGCATTTCGACACGATCGTGCCGTGCGGTCTGGAAGGCAAGACCGTGACGAGCCTCAGCGCCCTCACCGGCCGCACCGTGACGATGGCGGAGGCCAAGGAGCGCCTGCTCCCGCATCTTTCGCATCGGCTTCGCGACATGCTGCCTGCGGCCGCCGACGCCACCGCTGCCACCATCCTCGAGAGGACCTCCGCGTGATCAACTCCCGCGATTTCAAGAAGACCGTCCGAGCGGTCGAAGGCGGGCTCCGCCGCAGCCAGGACGCCGTCTCCGGACCGCACGAGCGCAAGCCCAGCTGGCTTCGCGTCCCGCTTCCCGGCAGCGGGCGCTACCAGGAGATGAAGCAGAACGTGACCGGCAACCGGATGGCTACGGTCTGCGAGGAGGCGCGCTGCCCGAACCTGGCCGAGTGCTGGAACGCGGGAACGGCGACCCTGATGCTGATGGGGTCGGTCTGCACGCGCGGCTGCAAGTTCTGCGCCGTGGCGACAGGAAACCCGAAAGGCCTGCTCGATCCGGACGAGCCGCGCCTGGCGGCCGAGTCGGTCGCGGCCATGGGTCTGGGCTACGTGGTGCTGACCTCGGTGGACCGCGACGATCTCCCCGACGGCGGCGCGGGCCACTATGCCGCGTGCGTGCGCGCGATCAAGGCGCGCACGCCCCAGACGTCGGTCGAGGCGCTGACGCCCGACTTCCAGGGCGTGACCGACCACGTGGACGTCGTGCTGGCGTCGGGGATCGAGGTGTTCGCCCAGAACGTCGAGACGGTGCGGCGCCTCACCCACCCCGTGAGGGATCCGCGAGCGGGCTACGACCAGACCCTGGGCGTGCTGGAGCACGCCAAGCGGGCGCGGCCCGACGTCCTGACCAAGACCAGCCTGATGCTCGGCCTCGGCGAGACGGACGACGAGATCGAGGAGACGATGGACGACCTGCGCGCCGTGGGCGTCGACATCCTGACGCTGGGCCAGTACCTCCGTCCCAGCGATGCGCACCTCCCCGTCGAGCGCTGGGTGACGCCCGAGGCGTTCAAGCGCTACCGCGAGATCGGGCTCGAGAAGGGCTTCCTCGAGGTCGTGTCGGGTCCGCTGGTGCGCTCGTCGTACCGCGCGGAACGCGCGCTCGAGAAGAACAACGCCGGCATCCAACTCTGAGAGGTCGGGTCCGAGCGGACCGCTCGAAACGGGGTGCGGCGCGATCTCCCGCGAGATCGCGCCGCACCCGTTCATCGGGCGCTTCGGACGAGGCTCAGTCTTCGTTCCTCCCCGCGAGGTACGTCTCGCGCGCCTCGAGGATCATCGCGTGGGTCTTCTCGATGCCGCGCCACCCCTCGACCTGGACCTTCTTGCCCTCGAGCTCCTTGTAGATGTCGAAGAAGTGCTCGATCTCGTTCAGGCGGTGAGGGCTGATCGACGAGATGTGCCGGTTGCTTTCGTAGCGCGGGTCGTCGACCGGCACGGCCAGCACCTTCTGGTCGCGTCCCTTCTCGTCCGACATCTCGAGGAACGCGAGCGGCCTCGCGCGCAGAACGACCCCGGGATAGGTGGGGTAGTTCGTGAGCACCAGCACGTCGACCGGATCGCCGTCCTCGGCCAAGGTGCCGGGCAGGAATCCGTAGTCGCCGGGGTAGTGCATGGCGCTGTAGAGCACCCGGTCCAGGAAGAACAGCTCGCGCTCGGGATCGTACTCGATCTTGTTGGTGCTGTTCCGAGGCACCTCGATCACGCAGTTGACGGTGTCCGGCGCGTCGGAGCCGAGTTCCAGATGGTAGAGGTTCATCGTGTGCGTCTCCATTCGAGGCCCGGCCGATCCGGGTCGGGCGTCCTGACGATCGAGCCGGCCCACGTGCCGGTCTTGGGCGGGGTCACGGGGCGCCCGTCTGGGCGCACCCCGCGCGTTCCGACCGGCAGGCTACCGCCGAGGGGACGTCCGGTCAATTCACGTGCCGTCCGCACCGTCGTCGCCACGTTCGGGCGAGGGCGCGAAGCGGTCGAGGAATAGTGCGTGAAGTCGGTCGTCGCGGGAGAGCTCAGGGTGGAACACGGTCGCCATCACCCGTCCGTGCGCGACCGCGACGGGATCGCCGGCGTGCCGCGCGAGCACCTCGACGCCTTCTTCCACCCGGGCGATGCGGGGAGCCCGGATGAAGACCGCGCGGAACGGGCGATCGAGCCCGTCGACGTCCAGGTCCGCCTCGAACGACGCGATCTGCCGACCGTAGGCGTTGCGCGCCACCTCGATCGGCAGCAGCCCCAAGCGCGGCTGTTCCGGTCTCCCGACGATGTCGCGGGCCACCAGGATCGCGCCGGCGCACGTCCCCCACACCGCGCCCCCCTCGTCGTGGAACGTCCGAATCGCCCGGTCCAGACCGTACGCCACCATCAGCTTCGCCATCGTGGTGGACTCGCCGCCCGGCACCACGAGCGCGCCAAGGCCGTCGAGGTGCGCCGGTAGCCGCACCTCGCGCACCTCGCGTCCGAGCCGCTCGAACGCGCGCCGGTGCTCCCGAAACGCGCCTTGCAGCGCGAGGATACCGACCTTCACGACGACCCTTCGGCGGCCGCACGGGCACCGTGCAGCAGGGCCGCGGCCACGACCTCTTGGACGGCGGGGCCCAGGACGGCGAGCGGGAGCGCCTCGGCGTCGCCGCTCGAGAGCACGAACACGCTGTCGCCGTCGTTCGCGGTGTGGGATGGACGGGTCACCCTCGCGATGCCGGCGTGACCCGCCACCGCCAGCGAGCGACACCCCGCCTTGTCGAGCCGAGCGTCGGTGGCGACCACGACCAGCGTCGTGTTCGTGCCCTGGATCGTGTTCGCGCCCTGGAAGGAGAGCAGCTCGGCCACCTCGGCGGCCGTGACCTCCTCGCCCGCGACGGCCGTCCCGGTCGAGGGGTCCACCAGGCAGCCGACGGCGTTGCTGACCGCGAGCGCCGCCACGGTGGCGTTCCCTACCCGCATCGACGCGCTGCCGACGCCGGAGGCGACGGCACGCTCGAAGCCGCGCATCTTGCCGACGGTCGCCCCCGCCCCGACCCCCACCGCTCCGCACGCGACGGGACCGTCGTGCGCTGCCCGGGCGGCCGCCGCGCCCGCCTCGGCGTCCGGGCGCACGTCGGCGCGACCGACGCCGAGGTCGTACACCACGGCGGCCGGCACGATCGGAACCCGGGCGAACGGCGTCTCGAGCCCGACGCCTCGCCGCTCGAGCCAGCGGACGACGCCCGAAGCGGCGTCCAGACCGAACGCGCTGCCGCCCGCGAGGACGATCGCATGCGCCTGCCGCACCGACTTCTCGGGCTCCAGCAAGGCGGTCTCGCGCGTTCCCGGGGCCGCTCCGAGCACCAGCCCCGACGCCGTCCAGCCGCCGTCGGGCGTCAGCACCACCGTGCACCCCGTACGCGCTTCGGCGTGCGTCCAGTGCCCCACGCGGAGCCCTTCGACAGCCGTCAAGCCGCGATCGGCCGCCGGGACCGCCGAGCTCACGGCTGTTCGACGGGCGCTTGGTAGCGTGCGATCTCGGCGGGGCCGACGCGGACGATCTCGATGCGCTCCAGCGGGGTGTCCGCCGTCGCCTGCAGTCCCGTCTCGGTGTCGATGGGAAGCTCGATCTCGAGGGCCGAGGCGAACCCCCGGTCGGGAAGCTCGGTGCCTACCGGGAAGGCGGCCAGCGTACCGTCCGGATCGGCCGCTCCGCTGGCCCGGTCGAACCTCAGGAACTCGATGCCTTCAGGAACCGGGAACCCGTCTGGCGAGGCGGGCCGGCCGCGTAGCGCGGCTTCGACGAACGCCTTCCAGACGTAGATCGGCTGGCGTGACGAGTTCACCAGGTCGGTGCCGCCGTCCGGCAGCGTCATCGTCCGCGGGAGCGAGCGGCCCTGGTCGTCGCCGATCCACACCGCCGCGGTGATCTCGGGCGTCGTGCCCACGAACCAGATGTCCTTTTCGTCGTTCGTCGTGCCGGTCTTCCCCGCCACCCATCGCCCGTCGATGTCCGCCCGCCAGCTGAACGCCGTCGGACCGCGATCCGTCACGTTGCCGTGCAGCAGGTCCAGGATCACGTACGCCGTCTGCTCGGTCCACACCCGGCTCCGGCGCGGTTGGGCTTCGTAGAGTACGTTCCCCTCGGCGTCTTCGACGCGGTCGACGAAGTGCGCCTCGACCTGCACGCCGCGGTTCGCGAACGCGGTGAAGGCGCTGGCGTGCTGCAGGGGCGTGACCTCGAACGAGCCGAGCGCCAGCGAGTAGTACGGCTCGACGTCGTACCCCAGCTCGCGCGCACGCTCGGCGACCGCTTCGGGCGAGGCCGCCTCGAGCGCCTTGACGGCCGGGATGTTGCGCGACAGGTTCAGGTGCTCGCGCACGGTGGCGGCCCCGACGAACGTCTCGTCGTGGTTGCCGGGGGCGTACGGCTCCTGACCCCGCTGCTGGAACGCGGTCTCCTCGTCCACGAGCACGGTCGCCTGCGTGAACCCTGCCTCCTCGACGGCCGTCGCGTACGCGATCGGCTTGAACGAGCTGCCGGGCTGCCGGAGCGCCTGCGTGACGCGGTTGAACTCTCCCTCGCGCACCCCGGGCTGGAGCTTTTCGCCCACCATGGCCAGCACGGCGCCGGTCTCGGGGTCCAGGCCGACGATCGCGAGCTGCGCGCCGCTCGGGATCTGGGCGTCCAGCGACGCCTGGTTCGCCGCGGCCTGGGCCTGGACGTCGATCGTCGTCGTGACGCGGAGGCCGCCTCGACCGAACACGGCCGCCTCGCCGAAGCGGTCGATCAGCCAGTTGCGGACCGCGACGACCACGTGCCAGTTCAGCTCCGAGCTGATCGACTCCTGGACGACGACGCTCTCGCCGGTGGGCTCGGCGGACACGAGGCCGCCGGCACCGTCGTAGCGGACGTTCCAGCCGCGCGGCTCCAGCGGGAACCGCCAGGCGCGCTCGGCCGCGTCGGCGCTGACGGTCCCCTGCCGGACCATCTTGTCCAGCACGTTCCGCATCGACGCCCGGGTCGTGGCGAAGTCGTCGTGGCGTGCGTTGGGCGCGGGAATCAGGCGGGCGAGGTAGAGCCCCTCGGCCAGGTTCAGCTCGATCGGGTCCTTGCCGAAGTAGGTCTGCGCCGCGGCGCGGATGCCGTAGACGTTGCCGCCCCAGAACACCACGTTCACGTAGCGCTGAAGGATCTCCGCCTTCGTCAGTCGGCGCTCGAGCTCGATCGCGAGCAGCAGCTCCTTGGCCTTGCGCTCCAGCGAGCGCTCGTCACGGATGTCCGCCAGAACCGTGTTCTTGATGACCTGCGTGGTGATCGACGATCCGCCGCGCTCGCCGCTGCCGAAGAACTCCTCGTAGAACGCGCGGCCGATGGCGGGCAGATCGAAGCCGAAGTGATCGAAGTAGCGATCGTCCTCGTACGCGACGATCGCCTGCAGCGCCGCCGGGCTGATCTCGTCCAGCCCGACCGGAATCCGATTCGTGGACGCGCGGTCCTCGCCGGTGACGGGGACGATCAGTCCGATCCGGCTGCCGTCGCGCGCGTAGACCTCGCTGGTCGCGGTGAACTCGAGCGCGAGCACGGGCGCGAGGTCGGGAAGCTCCTGCGACCATTCGAGCGCAGCGACCGCGAACCACGATCCGAGCGAGAGGACCGCGGCGAGCACCAGCAGGAACGATCCCTGGACGATCTTCACGGCGGTCACTCTACCAGCCGTCCGCGTGAGAGCCGGTGAGCGGCCGTCCACCACGCGACGTGGGCGCGCCCTCTGCAGGCGCGCCCACGCGTCGTACGACCCGTCCGGGTCGGGCGGCGGCCGCTCACCAACCGCGACCGGCCAGGAGCTCTTCGGGAGCCAGCGTGTCGATGTTGATGCCGACCATCGCCTCGCCCAGCCCACGGCTGACCTCGGCCAGCACGTCGGGGTCCCGGAAATGCGTGGTCGCCTTGACGATCGCCTCCGCGCGGAGCGACCAGGCGCGGTGCTTCTCGGCCGTGTCGGCCGCTGCCGCGCCCGTCTTGAAGATGCCGCTGCCGACGAACACGCCGTCGACGCCGAGCTGCATCATCAGCGCCGCGTCCGCCGGGGTGGCGATCCCGCCGGCCGCGAAGTTCGGGACCGGCAGCGCGCCGTTGTCGCGAACGTAGCGGACCAGGTCCACGGGGGCGCCGTGGTCCTTGGCGTACGACATGACCTCTTCGGACGGCATCGCCTGGATGCGACGGATCTCGCTCAGCACCGCGCGCGCGTGGCGCACCGCCTCGACGACGTTGCCGGTGCCGGCCTCACCCTTGGTGCGGATCATGCTGGCGCCCTCGCCGATGCGCCGCAGCGCCTCGCCGATGTTCGTCGCGCCGCACACGAACGGAACGGTGAACGCGAACTTGTCGATGTGGTGCGCCTCGTCGGCCGGCGTGAGGACCTCGCTCTCGTCGACGAAGTCGACGCCCAGCGCTTCGAGGATCTGCGCCTCGACGAAGTGGCCGATGCGTGCCTTCGCCATCACGGGAATCGACACCGCCTCGACGATGCCCCGGATCATGTCGGGATCCGACATGCGCGCTACGCCCCCTTGGGAGCGGATGTCCGCGGGGACGCGCTCGAGCGCCATCACGGCGGTCGCTCCGGCGTCCTCGGCGATGCGCGCCTGCTCGGCGTTCACGACGTCCATGATGACGCCGCCCTTGAACATCTCGGCGAAGCCGGTCTTGACCGTGGTGGTCCCGATGGCGGTGGTGGTCTGGTTGGATTCTTCGTTCACGGATACAGCCTCCCGGTTCGTGCTCGCCCTTCTATCATGCCGCTCCTGCGCGCCACCGTGTACCCCCGGAGCACACGAACAGGGAAAGGCGCCGAAGCCGGGGCCGAAGCGCGCGACCTGCCGCGCCCGTGCCTCACCTCCGACTGAACGTCACGTACCGCTCCAGCACGGCCAGCCCCGCTCCCTCGTCCAGCAGCTCGCCGGCGCGCTCGACGCCCTCCGCGACGCTGCCCGCCAGATCTGCCAAGTAGAGCGCGGCACCGGCGTTGAACTGCACCACGTCGCGCTGAGGGCCTTTCCGCTCGCCCGCCAGGATGGCGCGCGCGGCGACCGCGTTGTCGGCCGGATCGCCGCCCAGCAGCGTCTCCCGCGGGGCACGCTCCAGGCCGACGTCCTCGGGGGTGAGCGCGTGCTCGACGATCTCGCCGTCCGGCCGCAGCTCCGAGACGAACGTCTCGCCGCTGATGGTGAAGTCGTCCAGCCCGTCGCCGTGCACGACCAGCGCCCGCTCGAGCCCCAGCCCCCGCAGCACCTCGGCCAGGGTCCGGGTGAGCGCCGGGCTGTACACCCCCATGAGCTGCCGCGACGCCCCGGCGGGGTTCGTGAGCGGACCGAGATTGTTGAAGATCGTGCGGGCCTTGAGGTCGGCCCGGATGGGGGCGACGAACCGCATCGCCGGATGGTGCTTTCGCGCGAACAGGAACGCCAGCCCCACCTCCTCGATCGCACGGGCCAGGCGGTCCGGATCCAGATCGAGGCCGACACCGAGAGCCTCGAGCACGTCCGCGGAGCCGCTGCGCTTCGTCACCCCGCGGTTTCCGTGCTTCGCAAGGCGTGCGCCCCCCGCCGTCGCCACGAATGCCGCCGTGGTGCTGACGTTGATCGTGCTCACGCCCGTGCCGCCGGTACCGCAGATGTCCAGCAGCGGACCGGCGTCCGCGACAGGCACGCGGATCGAGCGCTCGCGCATCGCCTCGGCGAAGCCCACGATCTCGTCCACGGTCTCACCCCGCGTGCGCAGCGCGGCCAGGAGGGCCGCGGCCTGCATCTGCGACAGCTCGCCGTCCATCAGCCTGCCCATCACCTCGCGGGCCCGCTCGCGCGTCAGCGTGCGTCCGTCGAACACGGTGGCA
>Ga0209947_1002154_pt1 | contig 11456 bp, 9 predicted proteins | sample SalPonR2_B_D2_MG_FD_185706 | JGI IMG/M metagenome (GOLD analysis project Ga0209947, IMG submission 185706) | Salt pond soil microbial communities from South San Francisco under conditions of wetland restoration - Salt Pond MetaG R2_B_D2_MG... ... | reverse complement strand
TAAAAGATTAATAAAATATCTATTAAAATCAAGTCATATTATTAAAATTATAAAGATTTATTGATAAATATTAATTAATGATTAAAATACTCTTGGAGGTAAGATATATGTATACTTATTACAAGGGTAAAGTTTCTTATGATGGGACTGAATATTGTGGATGGCAATTACAAAAAAATGTTAATACAGTACAGGGAGAACTTGAAAAAACCCTGAGTACTATTTTTAACAGAAAACGTGTAGTAGTATTAGGAGCAAGCAGAACAGATTCAGGAGTGCATGCTTTAAACCAACTTTTTAATTTCCATGATATAAAAGATATAGAACCAAAAATATTAAAAAAAGGAATGAATTCAATTTTACCTGAAAATATATATGTAAAAGATTTAAAATATACTCATAAAAAATTTAATAGTATTACAGCTGCAAAAGGTAAATATTATATTTACAATTATCAATATCCATCAAACCCGCTAAAAAACAGATATGCCTACACAATCTATAATAATAAACCGGATTTTTCTACCATGGAAAAAGCGGCCAGATTATTTGAAGGTGAAAAAGATTTTTCTGCATATAGAAACAGCCCATCTAAAAACCCCAATAAAAAAACAGTTTGCAATATTAAAAAATGCAGCCTGCAAATTCATGAAAATGGTGCAATTCTACATATTAAAGGTAATAGATTTCTCTACAATATGATAAGAATTATTGCTGGAACACTTCTCTATGTCGGATATAAAAAATTAACAATCAGCGATATAAAAAAATCTTTCACAGAAAAAGATAGAAAATACACAGGGAAAACTCTGGACGCCAGTGGATTAATACTCAAAAATATTTATGAAAAAAATTGATATAATTAATGTTATTTATTTTTTTTATCAACAGTCTCTTTTAAATAATGTGATATAAATGAAAAATTTTCTGCGAGATTTTCATCCTGAATAAAAATATCTTCCTGTAAATTTAATCTTGCAGGCGCAAAATTCCAGATTGCTTTAATACCACTTGCTACCATTTTTTCTGCAACTTTTTGTGCGTGGGCTGCAGGTGTAGCAATAATTCCTATTTTTATATTAAATTTTTGAACTATTTCATCCAGCTCATTAGAATTATTTATCTTCAAATTACCAACAAATTTTCCAATTTTATCTTTATCATTATCAAATAAAGCAGCTATACTCAGTCCATATTTTTCAAATCCACCATATTGAGCAAGAGCACTACCCAGGTTTCCAACTCCAACAAGCACAGCTTCATTGAGATTAAAATAACCCAAATATTCTGCTAATACATCTCTCAATTCTTCAGCATCATAACCAACTCTTGGAATACCACCTATCTCAATATACATTAAATCTCTTCTGATCTGGGAATCATCAATATTTAAACATTTTGATAAATAACTTGAAGATATATATTTTCCCCTCTTATTATTTAAATATGTTATCACAACCTGATAATATTTTGGTAATCTTGCCAGTGAGGGTTTTGGTATTTCTTTTTTCATCACATCCCCTTTTTGTGTTATTATTCACAAATATTATACCTATTAAACAATAAATGTCAATGTTTTTATAGTTATTTAATTGACATTCCATAGTATAAAATTTATACTCCTTATAGATATGAAGATTACAAAGAATCTTAAAAAATGGTTTTTCTCATATAATGGTTTATATTATTATTTAGATAGGAGAAAGATGAAAAAAAATAAACTGAATAATTTAGAACAGAAAATAAATAGCTGCAGGAAATGCCCGTATGGTTCAAAAAGAAACAAGCTTGTTTTTGGTGAAGGTAATCCTGATGCTGAAATAATTTTTATTGGGGAAGGTCCAGGAAGAGATGAAGACAAAACAGGTAGACCATTTGTAGGAAGAGCTGGCAAACTGTTACGTAAAATCTTTAAAGAAGAAATGATTGATGTTTCTAATATCTATATAGCAAACATAACAAAGTGTCGCCCTTTTAATAATGAAAATCCAAGAGAAAAAGCAGTTAAAAATTGTCTACCATATCTTGAAAAACAGATAGAAATTATTAATCCCAAATTACTGGTTGCTTTAGGAAGGGTACCTTCAGAAATACTAACCAAACAAAAAACAAAAATAACCAAACAACATGGGAATATAAGATATTTTAAAAATTATCCGGTAATTATGTTATACCATCCTTCTTACCTGCTAAGAAACCGGGGAAATATACGAATGGATGAATTTAGAAAAGATTTAAATCAATCTTTTCAGTTTATTAAAAAGTAGTTTTATGGAAAAATTAAATCAAAGATATCAAATTAAAAATAAACTTGGAGAGTCATCAAACAGCATTGTATACAAAGCTCTTGATAATATATCCAAAAAAGATATTACAATAAAAATTTTAAAAAAAAATAATGGTAAATCCTTAAAACTATTCAAAAAGGAATACTTAATAAATAGGCGACTGCAGCATCCAAATATTCGTAAAGCTTATTCTTTTGAAAAGGTTTTTTCTATTGATGATAACCCGGTTACTTCAGAGAGATATTTCCAGGTACTCGAATATATTGACAAAACATACAAAAACATAAAAGTAGAAACCCTAAAAAAGAAAAAAAAATATTATAATCAAATCATAAATGCATTAAAATTTATTTACCAGAATAACCTGCATCATGGTGACATTAAATCAAATAATATCCTCGTAACATCAAATAATAACATAAAAATAGCTGATATCAGTCCATTTATCAAAGTTGAAAAAAAAGAAAATGTGGATATAAAAAAAATAAATAAAGTTTTAAGAAAAAAAAATATTATTATAAATAAAACAATTAACAATATTGAAGACTATTTTAAAACCGATCTTTTTGATAAAAATATTTATTTAGAAACAGTTTACAAACACTTAAATAATTCTAATTTCCCACTTGAGTATATTTTAAATGAAAAAGAAATAAAAAATATTGTATCATCCAAACAGATAATAAATCTATATAATCCATCATCTATCAATAATTCCGATTACTTCTTGAGAAGAATACACCAGTATTATGAAATAGAAAATTATCAATATATTCATATAAATGATTATGAGCCAAATAAAAATTTTAATATTATAAAAGAATTGGTGAAAAAATCAATTAAATATGATTATCTAAATGAAATTATATTTGAGTATGGTAAGGAATTCGTAAAAATTTATAAAAATTTACCATTTGACCCATCAGAGAAATTATCAAATGATAATGCAGAAAAATCTAAGTTGATCAATCTTTCCGTTAACCTTGTAAAAGAAATAACAAAAAAAACAAACTTTTTAATAATAATAAATAATTACTCAACTATTGATAAATATTCAAAAAGATTTTTAGAAAATTTAAAAGATATAATTAAAAAAGATAGGTTAAAAATAATCACAAGCAACAATAAAAAAATAGATAATACTCTTTTTAAAAATATAAAAATTGGTAAATTATCTTTTGACACTTTTAAAAATCATCATTATTTCTTTTTGTATCACTACAATATTTTAGATGCCCATCTAAAAAAAATATACCAGATTACAAATGGAGAAATTTATTTGCTAACTTCAGGAATTCATAATTTAATCTCCAAAAAGGCATTCTTGATAAAAAATAATAAAATTTTTACCAAAAAAGACCTGGCGTATTATTTCGATTACACGAAAAATATAAAATTAATTTACAAAAATTTGAATAGAGAAGAAAAAAATCTTCTTAGATTATTTAAAATATATAATAATTACTTCCCCAAAATACTGCTTGAAAAAGAAGATTCATCATTTAAAAAAAGTTTTAAGAATCTAATAAATAAAAATATTTTAATTGAATATTCCAACTACTTTTTTGTTAGACACAATTACCTCTTAGAACTTATAGATAAAACTATTCCCGATAAATTATTAAAAAAGCAAAGTACTATTATAAAGAAACTCTTCGATTCTGAGGGAGTTTTTATAACATTATATCAAAAAGTAAATTTTTTTCTTGAAAAGTATAAATCCTCATTTAAAGATATTTTTAAATATTTTTCATCTATGGATGATAAAAATATGAATTATGATAAAAGTAAATATTTTGAAATTTTCAAGAAATATAAATCTTATGAAAATAAACTTAACAAAAACAATAGATTTAATTTAAACTGGGTATTATACAGACTGGATATAAATAATAAATTTGGTAAAAAACAATTAATTGACACTATGGAGAAAAATATTACTACAAAAGTACAAAAATTTTACTGGCTCTCCTACCATATACGTTATGATAAAAACATTACAATTGAAAATTTAAAATCCTATTATCACTTTTTCGAAAAAGATGAGATGTACACAAATAAAAAATATAATTATTTACTATTATCAATATTGATAAAATTAGATGAATTAGGATATCATGAACAATGTAAAAAGCTATATGAAAAATATATATTGGACAAAATTAACAATCTATCCAGTAATCAAAAATTCCAATTTTATAACAGCTATTTGATTACCAATCTGGATTCCAATAATTTAACGAAAGCAGAAAAAATAGGAAAAACTATTATTAATTTAATCCAGAAATCTGATGATTTCAATAAAGAAGATATCTTTAGAGCCTATAATAATACCGCAATAATTAAATTAAGAAAAAATAATTATAATGAAGCATTAAAGTATTTTTATAAAGCTGAAGAAACAGTGAAAAATATAAATAATTATGACCTTCTTTCTACTGTTAATGTAAATATTGGTGTTATAAACTATTATCAAAATAATTTTTTAGAATATGAAAAATACATGAATAAAGCTCTCGATTATTCTCAAAAAATTAATGATTATAATACAATGTATACATCAATTAGTAATCTAATTGAATATTACTTATTTCAATGTAATTTCAAAAAAGTGGAAAATTTAATTTCACTGGGTAAAAATAATTTTAATAATGTAAAATCAAACATCAGGAAAAATGGATTTATTCAAAATCAAATTTATTTTTTATACTATTTTAAAAAATTGGATCAAGCAAAAAAGCTTCTTAATAAGATTGAAAAATTTTATGTAAAAATTAATCCTCTCCTTGAAAACAGCGTCTCTTATCATGTTCTTTATTCTATAAATTTATATTTAAGTAATTCAAATTGCCAGAATTATATTTTTAATCTTTTAGATGATGACAGCATATCTAAAACAAAAAAAGGGAAATATAATTTTTTATCACAGGTAATTATAAATCTTTTTGAATTTGATTATCCAGAAAAAAAGTTGAATAAACTTGCTTCTTTTCTTTATAAAAATTATCAAAAACAATATAAAAAAGATAATATAATTAACAAAACTCTTCTTGATTTAATACTTGGAAATTTTAATATTACTGAGTTCAAAGAAAATCATTTTACCCATGATAAAATAAAACTATTAAAACATAGATTATTTTATTATTTTTATAGATTAAAAAATAATAAATCTAAAAATAGTCTTTATATGGAATCTGTTCTTAAATATCGAATGATACTCGAAAAAATAAATATTAACTCTACTGATAATGATTTCAATTTATTCAAAAAAACTTCCTTTTATCAAAAATTCTTTAACTTAAAATATAAAAATAAATATATTAAAGATATCTCAATAAAAGATTTTAAAAAAACTAATATACAATTAGCTGCCAGAAAAATATTAGAAAAAAGAAATAAATTTATTAATAAAGCTCATTTTAAAAAATTAAAATCCAAATCCGAAATTATAAATAATTTTATCAATGATGCATTAAAATTAACAGGAATGCAAAGAGGTATATACTATGAATATGATATAGATAAGGGATGGCAGAAAATTAGAGAAATATATGATAAAATCAATTATTTTAAAAATGAACCTGTTAACAAAGAACTATTAGACAATGTAATTTTATCACAAAATGATGAAATGAAAATTTTGGAAAATCCCAACCCGGAAGAAAATGATATTACTAAAGCCATGGCACTTCCCATTATTGACCTTAATGTATCAAGAGAAATAAATTTCGAAGATGACAGATCCACACCAACCAGAAATTTAATAGATTTAAAAGGATTTTTCTATCTGGATACCAAGTGTCAATTACACAAACCAACAAAAAAAGATTTGAATCATTCATATTATTTAAGAGAATTTACAAATGTTTATTTTCAAAATTTATTTTTGGTTAACTCCACCATGAAAGATTCCCAGACAAAACTCTATAAAAGAGAAGTATGGATATCTTTAACAAAAAATCTAATCAAAAACAGCAGGAAAGAAAACAAATATGTTGGAGTATTATTAGCTGATATTGATAATTTTAAAGATATAAATGATAGGTACGGTCATCCCAAAGGAGATTTAGTACTTAAGAGAATTTCAGATATTTTCAAGAAACAACTAAGAGATATTGATAAAATCGGAAGATATGGAGGGGAAGAATTTATTTTTTCTATACTAACTAATAAAAAAAATGAAATCGAGATGGTTGCAAAAAGAATAACCAATGCAATTAGTAAAAATACAATAATTAAAGATCGAAAAATAACTATTAGCATGGGAGCATCAATTTATCCAGATGATGGGAATTTCATTAATGAATTAATTGAAAAAGCGGACAATGCATTAATTGAAGCTAAAAACTCAGGTAAAAATAAAGTAGTTTTATGGAGTAATATAAAAAACATGAGTAAAAAAGCTGTTCGTAAAAATAATATAATTGAAGATCCCATAAGACAATCAGATAAATTAGACCTCATCTTTTCTTTGACTGATAAAATTAATTATAAAAATAATTGGAACAAAGTAATAAAAGATATAAATAATGAAATTCTTTTAAAATTAAAAGAGGGAAATTTAATTCTGATAATGCAAAAAAATGATAATTTCATTTTATCAGATAACAAGTATAAAACTAAAATAAATAAATCTCTGAAAAAGAAACTGGATGATAATACTTTATTAATTTCATCTCAAGTTTTACGCAATAAAAACTATGATAAAATTGGTTTATATCTAAATATCAATAATCTTGAAATTACCAAGCATAAAAAATATTACCACTATATAGGAAAGATTATTCTGGAAAAACTCTTACTTTATTCGATAAAATAAATTCAGAGCCACTTTTTCTTTTTAAATATTAAAATCATTATAAATGTTATACCTCCCATTAACCCCCATGCAAACAAATATCCGTATTCCCATTCAAGTTCGGGCATAAATTTAAAATTCATGCCATAGATTCCAGCAATAAAGGTTAATGGTATAAATATTGTACCAATTATAGTTAAAAACTGCATGATTTTATTCATTTTATTACTTACACTTGACATGTAAAGATCTATTAATCCTGAAATAACATCTCGGAAAGATTCTATAACATCTATAGTTTGAATTACATGATCATACAAATCTCTATAAAATATTCTTATATCATCATCAATTAGTTCAAAATCACCTCTTAAAATTTTATTTATAATATCTCTTAAAGGCCAGCTGCCTTTTCTTAATTGTATCAATTCTTTTTTTATATCATATACTCTGTGTAAATAATTATCACTTGTACCCTCAATTAATTCATCTTCCAAACACTCAAGACTATCATTAATCTTTTCCATAACTAAAAAATAATTATCAACTACAAAATCTTTTAAAGCATAAAACAGGTATGAAATATTTTTTTTTCTTATATATCCGACATTTGTTTTTATGCGTTTCAGTATTGGTTCAAAAAAATTGATGTTTTTATTATTAAAAGTTATTAATAAATTTTTCTTAAAAATTATATTTAATTGATCATTAAAAAAATTATTTTTATCATTTTCAGTAGTTATTATATCAATAACCATGAAAATATAATTTTCCCACTTTTCAATTTTTGATCTTTGATTATCATTTAATATGTCTTCTACAACAAGATTATGAATGTCAAACTTTTCACCAAGTTTAGAAATTATATTATAATCATAAGAATTATTAATATGAATCCAATTGATATCCCTCCCATTGAATTTTTCTTCTATCTCATCAATTTCAATATCTTCATCTATTTGAAAATCTTTATTATTGTATCTAATAAAAGATATTTTAGTTTTAAAATCTCTTGTTTTCTTAGCTGTCAAATCTAAATCCCCGGGGAAATTACCGATATTTTTTTTCTTTTTAAAAAACTTAAACATAAAAAACTCCTTCTGTAAATTATAACAAAAATAATGAGAAATTAAAGCCCCCTTTCTAAAATACTATTAATTTCATTTTGCAATTTGGATACAATAATTAATTTTATAAATATAAATTCTATTTTATCTTATTTATCTTATTACCTTTTTATAATTAATTATATAAAGTAATTTTTGTTTAAATCCCTTGACACTTAATCTTATTAATTATAAAATTTATGTAATGAATAAATATTTTATATCTATTGTGGGTTGGGTAATATAAATCTAAGGAGGATTTATGAAAAAATTGTTAGTATTTTTATTGGCATTAGTTTTTATTTTTAGTTTTGGTTGCACAAAAAGCAGTGATATTTCAACTTCAAGTGAACCATCAGCAATAACTGTACCTTATAGCAGTTCAATGTCTGTACAAAATGGACAACCAATTAAAGATAACTATATTGTAGTCTTTAAAGATAATGTTTCACCAAAAGGTAAATTTCATGTAAAAAAAGTAGCTCAGAAACTCGCTAACAAACATGGGATAGATTTCCCTGCTATAAAACATGTATATGGACATGCTGTAAAAGGATTTTCAGGTGTTTTAAATAAGGGTCAGCTAAAAAAATTAAAAAATGATCCTGATGTTAAATATATTGAACAGGATAAAATAATTACAGTTGCTAAAAAACCACCATGGGCTAATGATCCATCAGATGGAGAAGAAGATGATGGTGGAGATACTTCCTCACAAACTACTCCATGGGGTATAACGAGAGTTGGCGGAGCTGTTGACTGTACCGGTAAAGTTGCCTGGGTAATAGATACAGGTATAGATTATGATCATCCTGATTTAAATGTTGATACAGGTAGAAGCACTACTTTTATTACTACTGGATTAGATAAAAAAGATGGAAATGATAATAATGGACATGGAACACATGTTGCTGGAACAATTGCCGCTAAAGATAATAATCTGGGAGTTGTTGGAGTTGCTGCAAACGCAACCGTTGTAGCAGTTAAAGTTTTGGATAAAAGTGGAAGTGGAAGTGTATCAAGTGTCGTAAGTGGGATAGACTATGTTACTGCCAATGCTTCTGCAGGTGATGTTGCAAATATGAGTTTAGGAGGCGGAGTTTCTACAACAATAGATGATGCAGCACTTAATGCTGCTGAAAATGGTATTCTCTTTGCTGTTGCTGCTGGAAATTCAAGTATAGATGCTAATAACAGTTCCCCTGCAAGAGTTAATCACCAAAATATTTTTACAGTTTCAGCTATAGATAGCAATGATTACTTTGCATCATTCTCAAATTATGGGAATCCACCTGTAGACTATGCTGAACCAGGTGTTGATATTTTATCTACTTGGAATGATGGTTCAACAAATACAATTAGTGGAACATCAATGGCTTCACCACATATGGCTGGTCTTTTACTTACAGGCTCTATTCAGTCAGATGGTTATGCAATAAATGATCCTGATGGGGATCCAGATCCAATTGGAGTTCATTAAAAATATTTTATTATAACCTAATAGAAAAAAAGGGCCTTTTGGGGTCCTTTTTTTTTGAATATTTCTATTTTTACCTGAAATCTTTATATAACATACTTGGTTTGATATCTTTGCTATTTTGATACTTGTTACTTTCATAATTTTTATATTTTCCTTTAATTGTGTGATAATATATTTGACAGATTTCAATTTCTGGATAAATTCTTATTGGTTGAACACAAAAGATCTCAAGTGTCCAGTATCCTTTAAATCCTACATCTCCAAAACCTGCGGTAACGTGAATAAACAACCCTAATCTACCTACTGATGATCTCCCCTCAAGCATTGGCACATAATTTAATGTTTCGGTATACTCCCTTGTTCTGCCAAGATATAATTTGCCGGGTTCTAAAATTAACCCCTCTTCAGGTATTTTAATTTTCTTATAACTATTCTTTTTTTTCATATCCAAAAGATTTGTTTCATAAAAAATTAATGCATCAGCAAGTTTGAGATTATAACTGTTTGGATTTAGTTGATTTTCATTAAATGGTTTAATTATAATATTTTTGTTTAATTCATTTTTTATCTCATTTCCTGAAAGAATCATGTTTCCCTCCAAAACTTAATATTTATATCCTTGAACTTCCTCTTTTGAGAATTCAACCCCCAGCCCCATCACAATACGATTAACAAAATTAAAATAACTAATTATCAAATTAATATTTAATATATTTTTATCTGAAAATCCAATTTTTTTTAGATTTTTTATATAATCTTTGTTTATTTTTTCAGGATTTTTAGTTAAATTAAAAGCGTAATCCAGCATTTTCAATTCTTTTTTAGACAATTTTAAACTACTACTTTTATAATTTTTGGCAAGCTTTTTTATCATATCATAGTTTTTCCAATAATAATTTAAAGCTTCTCCATGATGATTTATACAGTATTTACAATTATTTGCTGAAGAAACAACTACTGCTATCATTTCCCTTTCTTCCCTTTTTAAACTATTGCTGCTGAACATAATATTCATGTACAAGTCCATGTGATTTTTTAAAGATTCAGGATTTAAGCTATGAATTTTATGTATATTAGCAATTTTACCCCGTGATTTTAAAAGATCTTCATAAATTTTTTTTAATTTTCCATCAGCATCATCTGCTTCTATTGTTTCAATCCATGCCATAATTTTCTCCCTATTTTAAATTCAATTTCCTTTTAATTATATCAATCCTTTCATCAAGTCTACCTATCATCCATGCAGCTTCATCTTTTTTACCTTCATTATTCAAAAATGTTATTTTCATTAATAATTTTAATTTAGCTTTTCCCATAAATTTATGAACTGTTTCAATTTTTTCAATTTGATTATTTTTTATTGATAAATTATAATTTGGCCACCATTTTCTAAAATATAATTGCTTATCAGTAAATGCAAGAATCCCATTATAACTCTTGTGAGTTTTTCCTTCACTTTTCAAACCCAGAAAATTGGATTGAATAATAAATTCAATTTTATCATTTTTTAATTCTTCTTTAACTTTATTTATTCGCCTGGTACTAACTACTTTAATTACAATTATAAAAAATAATACTACAGCTACAATTATATATACACCGATCATGCTTACCTCCTATCTATTTAAGCTTTCTTTTATATTTTTTATTCTCTTAAGTATTGGGGGATGACTATAATTTAAAAATACATTTAAAAAATGAGGTTTTAAATTTGACAGATTATTTTTTGATAATTTTTTTAAAGCTGAAATAAGATGGCTTCCTTTTGAGGTTGTTTTTAA
>Ga0209947_1002150_pt1 | contig 11472 bp, 9 predicted proteins | sample SalPonR2_B_D2_MG_FD_185706 | JGI IMG/M metagenome (GOLD analysis project Ga0209947, IMG submission 185706) | Salt pond soil microbial communities from South San Francisco under conditions of wetland restoration - Salt Pond MetaG R2_B_D2_MG... ... | reverse complement strand
TACCAAACCTCGTCTTCCCTCTATTTTTACAATACACATGCGACAGGCCGCAGTTGGAGTAAGTTTTTCCAGAAAGCAGAGGCTTGGTATATCAAAACCGTTTTCACGGGCTGTAACCAGCAAATTGGCTCCCTTTTTAGCCTCAATTTCCTTTCCGTCAATAGTAATTTGAACATGTTCGGTCATCTAATGCGTTCCTCCCCTAAAAATGCAACAATCTACAACTGTAGTATAGAAGATTTCTTATACGGGGTAAAGTATAATACAGTTATTGAACTCTACCGTCAGATAGCGTTATATTCAAATTGAGGGAACTACGAAGGAGGAAATACTATGGGTGAAATAAAATCAACCTGGGAACTTGCTATGGAACGGACTGCCGATATTAAAAGCGATAAAACTGCCGTTCGGAAGAATGAATTGAAAAAGATCGGTCAGAAAATCGCTTCAGACTATATGAATTCAGATACACCGGAACCTAAGAATCTGCAAAAAGCAATAAAGGAGTACAAGGGAGACGAGCGAAATACGGTTGAAAGCTCCGCAGTCGAAATACTCCTCTCCCACATTAGCTTGCCAAGGGATGAGAACTTCCAGGAACGTCTCAACTATGTAGAGAAGGGATTAAAAGCGTTAATCGGAAAGGATAGTCAGCTCTCGTCAGTTCTGCAGCAGGTTTCACAATTTTTTACTCAGTATCTACAGCATCGCGAACAATTGACTGAACAGGTTAAGCAGCAGTATGAACCACAGCTGCGGCAGAAACAACAAAACCTTACCCGCCAATACGGATATGAAATAGAACTAAAACCCGAACAGGACCCTGAATATACTCAACTGCTTCAGCGTCATATGCAGCAGCTTGAACAGCAGTATCAGAATGCACTGAACGAGGTAAAAGATCAGATTAGAAGCTTCTACGACGAGTAATTTGTTCAAGCCATTCGCTTGGAATCTCGCTCACGGGTCGAATAAAACCCATGGGCGAGTTTTTTTCGCCCATAGTAAAAGTTGGCAGGCCAACTAACTCGTAATAGGCATTAATAGCTGCTCCACCGGAATTTCCGGGAGTAAGTACCGCATCTGTCTTAATAAGAAAACCATTAGCCCCCTGTTCAAAACCGCTTACAATTCCACGGGTTAACGACACTGAAACCTTGGAGCCACTGCCTCCGCCGTTTGGATAGCCGATGAAAGACAAGGGCTGACCTAACTGCTGCAGCCCGGTCTCTGCAAGGGTAAAGAAGGGGAAGTCATAATCGCGAGGCAATGGCTGATCATACAAGCCCGATTCAATCTGCAGCAGCGCAAGATCGGTTTTCTCGTCATATTCTATGAGCTCCGCCTTAAACAACTCCTGGGGCGGCTCCTGCTGCGAAAAGGAGACTGCAACATAAATATCCTCCGAGACAGCCCCATCAAAACCGCGCAGCACATGCCAATTAGTCAATAATAAACCACCCTTTGATACCAGACAACCTGAACCCCGCCCAGCTTCTCCGATGACCTCTACAGTTGAAAAGAAAGCTTGCCGAAGCTCATCATCGCTGCGAGGGAAACGAGGAATTGCCAGCAGATGTTCCGGCGGTTCGCTCTGGAAACTTACTTGTAAACTGAACTCCTCCGCCCTGGCGTCTGAAACCGCATCGTACACCGTGATATAGTAAGTTCCGGCGGGCAGTTCCGGCTCATCCTCAGACCCATCTAATACAATACTTTCACGGCCGATCAGGCCCTCTCGCAGATAATCGGCATTTTCATAGGTCAATACCGGCTGTTCGAAGCCTATCAGCAGATCAAGATCGGCTTCAGTATCAAATAAATCAATCCGAAGCTTGGTTAATTCTTCCGGAATTTCAATCGAATAAGTTTTCGCCATTCCCTCTTTCGGCAAAAGTGTTCCGCCAACAGATATGCCCGGTTCCAGACTGGTATACCCGTCGGCTGATATGGTTTCAAGCTCGATTTTAAAGGGAATTTCTTGTAAGCGATGCCATTTATGAAAGGGCAAGGATTCTCGAGGATAGACAACATCAAGATAATATTTGCCTTCCTTTAAAGGAGGATCGGAAAGGCTAGACAGAAAGAGCACTTCATTATAGTCCTGGGAATCACTATATGCATCAACAAACTCATAGCTCTGTATATCCTCATTATGTTTGATATACAAATCAAGATCAGCGGGAGCCTCAGAAATAGACAGCTGTACTGCAAAGATATCCGGTTCAACTTCAAAGGTAAAGGTTTTGTAGCCCCCTCCCTCTTTGGAAAGCGGAACCGATGCACTTATCCGGGTATCAGGACGCAGAGATTGGTAACTCTGATCATTATTCTGACCCCACAAAGGGGATACGATCATGGAAATAAGCAGACAGAAAACCGTATTTCGAATAAAGACTCTATCGGTTGGTATGTACACGGAAAACCCTCTATTTCAGTATATTATGCATAGATAATAACATAAAAACACTATAGCGCATAGCGTCAACAATTCAAGGTTTTTCGCTTCAGGACTTCCAACTGCTGCCGAGTAAACCCTTCCCATTCCATTGGAAAGAAGGAGTTATTATGGTACAGGGGTTCTTCTGCAATCGGAAAACGGGCAGCAGCTACACTCTCCTGCCAAAGAGCAGTCTGTGGCACAGGAGAATACTCGGCCAATGAAACGCGTACAGCAAAGGGCTCTACCTTCCGCAGTGTATCCTCTACCTCGGAGGCCCTTTGCCGTGGAAGCCCTGCCAGGACATACAAAATAATGGATTCCTCTGGAAACCCGGCCGCTTTGAGGGCCTTTAAAGCGCTGGGTACTTCATCGGGCGTATATTTTCCATCCTGCCGACGGTGAAACTGTTCATCCGCCGATTCATAGCCTATTCGAACCTCCTGGAAGCCGGCCGCTCGCATCAGTTTAGCCGTTTCCCGGTCGATAAAGTGCATATGCACCGCGTTAGGGGTATAGAAGCGAAGTGAAAGCTTAGAGCGGATTACCAGTTCAAGCAGCGGCAGCAGCAGGTCTTCCTTGTGTACCAGCAAGGCATCATCATAAAAGGCAAAGTTAACTGTACCGAATTTCCGGTGCAGGTAAAGGATCTGGTCCCACACCTGAAGATACTCACCCGGCAGAAACCGTGGTTCAATTATGGCTGAAGCGCAATAAGTACAGCGATACGGACAGCCGACATTCAACCTGACAACCCCGGCATCTCCCCAAGTTTCTCGGCCTCCGAAAAGAATTGGCACCACATCGTTGTGGGAATCCGAAGCCTTCGGTATAACCAGCTTATACTTTTCAAACAGACCCGGTAGTTGAGACAGTCCCTCACCGAGGACTACCTCATCGGCTCCAGTCACCGTACTACAGTGCTGCGGCATAAGCGTAGCATATATTCCGCCTACCACCACCGGAACAGAGGGATGTGCCTGCCTCACCACCCGAACCGCCTCTACCAGTCCTTGATACCAGTAGGTCATTTGCGAAGTAATCAAAACCATATCCGGCTGTGTGTTGGCCACCTGCTGTGCAAAGACCTCCGGCAGCATCCCATACCGGCTGTATTGACGGGGGATAGTCTGAATTCCCGGCGGCAGTTGAGCACGCTGACGGTGGAATTTACCTGTACCGTTTGCCCTGCGTCGCGGCATCCCCTTAGCGGCAAGAGTATACGGTTCTTGATAATCTAATGCATTGATAAACTCAACTTGATACCCCTGCTGCTCCAAGTAGCCGGCCAGCCTTAGCAGTCCATAAGGCTTAAAGAAGAGGTCGTACAGGGCAAAATCAAACACGGGAGGCTGTATACATAGTATCTTCGGTCGTTTCGACTTCTTCATTGTTTTAAAACAGCGATTCTCAATTTGGAAGTTTTTTGACTTCCAAATTGAGAATTCGCATCAATTTGTTTGCAAATTTTAAATATCTCAACCTTTGGCGGCATTCTCATTTTGGATAGTGTATTACACTATCCAAAATGAGAATAGCTAGTTTTAAAACCCTAGTACTGGACAATGGTTTCCAATTTTGTTATGTTAACTGAGTGCAACGGCGCCGTACCCAAGTGGTAAGGGGGAGGTCTGCAAAACCTTTATTCACCGGTTCGAATCCGGTCGGCGCCTAATTTTCCGCTCCTTCATCATTCTATCCGATCCAACTGCTTATATCGCGAAAAAAACTGCAATGCAATAACCATAACCCCGTTATCGTATGCTCCGGTTCCCATCTGCTGCCTCACCTTATCAACCGGTTCCAGATGAGTATGGATTTGTTCATTTTCATCCAATTCCTGCTCTTTATGCCATACTAAGTCATTCGCTAAAAACACATGCACCCGGTTATTCATAAAGGCCGGATTCGGTGAAACATTGCCCAGGGCAACGAGTGATCCCGCCGTATATCCAGTCTCTTCCAACAGTTCCCGTTCGGCAGCCCGCTGGGGCTCCTCTCCGGGGTCAATGGTTCCAGCCGGAAATTCAAAGGTCACTTTTCCGCTTCCATGCCGAAACTGCTCAACCATGATAAACTGCGCCCCCCGGTCGCCGGAGTGGTCACATCCCCGGTCGCCGGATAAAAGGGGCACCACAGTCACCCAGTCGGGAGCATCCAGGCAGATAAAATCTCCCTCCCGCCCATCCGAAGAGTGTCTGTGAATCGAACGTACACTGAAAATAGGGCTTTCGAGCAGAGTCGCACGACTCGATTCATTCCACATTAGCTGTTGATCTTTCATATTCCCAGAGTTTAGATGATAAAATTAATTTCTTCCAGAGAGTTCTTGACCCCTGCAAATTGGAATCTATAATGAAAAGCATGAGTAAAGATAAAGACACATATGAAAAGAGGTGAATAAGTGAGTAAGTTAAAGAAAGCGGGGAAAAATGTTGGTTTTATCTCCTTCCGGATATCGGGAACAGATGGGGTCTCGCTGGAAACTAAGAAATGGGCCGAGATATTTGAGCGCCATGACTACAACTGCTACTATATGGCAGGAGAACTCGATACCCCGCCTGAGGAGTCCCTGATTGTTGATGAGGCTCACTTTAAGCACCCTGAAATTGTCAAACTGTACAACATGAGTTTTGATCTACAAGACCGGCCGCGGGAACTGACCGACGGCCTGCATCATTACCGGGAAATTCTGAAAAAGAAAATTTATGATTTTATTGAGCACTTTGACATAGATCTGCTTATTCCACAGAACACCCTTACCATCCCCCTCAACCTGCCCCTGGGCTTGGCCCTTACCGAAGTAATTGCAGAAACCGGCATGCCGGTTATAGCCCATCACCACGACTTCTTCTGGGAAAGGAAACGCTTTCTTACAAACTGTGTGTGGGATTTCTTCAATGCCGCCTACCCACCGCACCTCAAGTCGGTCCAGCATGTGGTGATTAACAGCTCTGCCCAGAATCAGCTGGCCCTGCGAACCGGAATTGCCTCCACCCTGATTCCAAATGTGATGGACTTTGAGAACCCCCCCGACGGAAAAGATCCCTACAATAACGATGTACGGCAGGCCTTGGGAATTGCCGAGGACGAGCTGCTTATCCTGCAGCCCACCCGGGTTGTTCAGCGTAAAGGCATTGAGCATGCAATTGAACTGGTAGCCCGCCTAAAAATGAAGGCAACCCTGGTTATCAGCCACGCCTCCGGTGATGAGGGGTATGAATATCAGACACGCGTAAAGGAATACGCGGAGTTGCTGGGCATTCATGCGCTTTTTGTTGATGATATTATTGCAGATCACCGAGCGCAGACCCCGGACGGGCGCAAGGTGTATACCCTCGGAGACATCTATCCCCATGCCGACCTCATCACCTACCCCTCAATTGTAGAGGGATTTGGAAACGCCTTTTTGGAAGGTATTTATCATCGCAAACCTATTTTGGTGAACAACTACTCCATTTACTCCCACGACATCAAACCGAAGGGCTTTGATGTGATCGAAATGGACAACTTTATCAGCAACAGTACTGTCGAATATACGCGCAAGGTATTGAAGGATCCTGAAAAACGGGCCCAGATGGCCGAGACGAATTACAATTTAGGACTCCGGTATTACTCCTACAGTGTACTCGAAACAAAGCTGCGCCATCTCACCACTTCAATCTGGGGTAGTAAACAGTTTCGCGATAGGTAGGCTATTTTAACCAGTAAACCCCAAAGCCGGTAAGCTGAAATTGGAGGGAGTTCCGTGTGAGCAAAGCGGTAAAAGAGGCCCCCCGTATAAGCTCGGTATAGTTTGTCTTTAAGGGCTTGGGCAGCAGATTAATCGGTAGTTCAACCGTGGTAAGCCCGGGATTCACACTAATAAAGGCCAATACATATTCTGTGTTATCCGGAGAAATGCGCAGGATACACAGTACATCCTTCTCTGTCGGCAGGATCTCCATCCGGCCGGCAGGGTGGAAGGCCTGCTCCCGGCAACGCGCCTTCAGCATATCCTGAAAACCGCTAAATATCCGGTTTCGCAGGGTTCCCGGCGTGTTAAGCTCGGTCATTACCTCAGAATAGGAAAGCCTTTCGCGGTTAATGCTTCGGTTCTCTCCGGTTTGCTCAACCCCCTCATTATAATTCTCTGATCCAAGCAGACTATGAATATAAATACCCGGCACTCCTCGCAGAGTAAGCATGACTGCCTGACCGGCAAGGAACTTTCGTGCCCGCACACTAACCGGTAAATCTGCTCCGGCAAGGGCATCGAGATAGGTGATATTCATCTCGTAAGGAACATCTCCCTCCGGCGTAGCCTTATAATTGATAAAACCGCCCTGTTCTCGGGTAGTTTCTACCAGACCCTCAATCTCTTTTTCCGAGAGAATTCCCTTTGCAGGCAGCAGTCCAATTCCGTCGTGGGAGGCCAGAAAATTGAAAAAAGTAGTTGTACCAAGGGTATCCTGCAATTCCGAGGCCCACTGCTGAAGATGCTGGGTATCTTCACGTCTGAAGGCATCCAGCACCAAGGGCGGCAAACTGAACTGATACACCATATGAGCCTCGTCATCTGAGTTTCCAAAATAACTGATGTTTTCCGCATGGGGTACATTGGTTTCGGTAATTACTACCACCCAGGGGGCGGCAACATTGAGAATCGCCCGAAACAGCTTTACCACAGCATGAGTTTTTTCATGGTGGATACTCGGATGTCCCAGCTCTTTCCAGAGATACGCTATTGCATCCAGACGGATAATTTGAATACCGTTTTTAATATGAAACAGCATCACCTTGACCATTTCCAACAAGACCTCTGGGTTTGCAAAGTTGAGGTCGACCTGGTCGGCGCTAAAGGTGGTCCATACATATTCGGTACCGTGATCGGTTTCAAAGGGAGTTAACAGAGGATGGGTGCGGGGACGGACTATCATCGATAAATCGGCATCCTTATCCTGGGTAATAAAGTACTCTTTATAGTGCGGGTCATCATGCAGAAACTTTTGGAACCATTCGTTCTGTGCCGAGCAGTGGTTCAATACTAAATCCGACATCAGCTTGAAGACACTACCGATCTCTCGAATTTCCTGCCAGCTTCCCAGTTGCGGATTGACCGAATAGTAATCGATAATGGAAAACCCGTCGTCGGAAGAGTATGGAAAGAAGGGGAGAATATGGATCCCGCTAAAGATATCCCGCAGTTTTGCATCGGCAAAATCCCGTAAATTGGAAAGCGGCTGCTTACCTTCCTCTAGTAGGCTGTCGCCGTAAGTAATCAATAGGGCATCAGTGTTATCCAGGGGCAACTCACCCTTACCGCGATGAGCGGGCGCTTGTATATCAGACTCGGCTTTTATAAGCAGGGCATGAATTTTTTTTTCTAGATCAGAACCTTGCTTATCACCATAAATAAAACGAATCAGGTTGTTTATAGAACTTGTCATTAATATGTCCCCTCCGGGCTTATTTTATAGTCTCATATTAATGCATATCCCGAGATAATTCTACCAGAAGAGGAATTTCCAATACATTTCAGCCACAGCCCGAATTTTTTTGAAAATTTGGGCTGTGATGTTGTTATCTGTCTTCTTATACATTACATTTTTTGTAATGATTAGGAAGGAGGCTTACATGTTCAGAAAAAATAGTACCATCATTTTAAATATACTTTTCTTATTTGGTCTCTCTCTCAGTGTCGTTCCGGCACAATCCAACCAGGTGATCGATCAGCTGCTACAGCAGGAGAAGGCTTCTTTTGCATCTGCATTATATATGGTGCAGACCGCCGCCGGGGAACTTTCGGAGGAGCTTTCCCCTCAGACAGCAGCCGAAGGCTTCGACTCCAGAGAATGGAACTTGCCGCAGATTTCAGCTGATGCGCCGATCACCCTGGGTCAATACTCTCAACTGTTAATGCACGCCTTTGAGATACCCGGCGGGCTTATGTACACAGTATTTCCAGGCCCCCGCTATGCAGCCCGGGAAACACACTATCGCGGATTTATCCGCGGAAGTGCCCTACCAGGGCGAAGCTTATCGGGTTCCGAAGTACTTTTCATTCTCCGGGAGGTCCTTGAATGGAAGGAGGAATCGGCATGAGTAAAACTATCAAGAAACACAGAAATAACAGCTTATTTATTATTGCAGTCTTTCTTATGTTCATCGGTATGAGCCCCCATCCTGTTACAGCCCAGACACTCTTTGATTGGGGAGGTTTTGCAGAAAGCTCCAGCGAACTGCAGTGGGACGGCGAAACCGATTATCAGCAGGATATTGAGGCCGGTATATGGTTCGAAACCCGGTTTTCTGAAAACGCCTCTCTTAGAAGCGAGGCCAAATACCAATTCAACCTTGACCGCACCTATTTCGCCGACCTTAATCAGTTTGTATTCACAGGAACCCATCCGATCGAAACAGAGACTCTTACTTCACGAATAAGCTATCGTCTCGGGAGGTTCAATTTTGCAGACTTTACAGGGTATGTGCTTGATCACAATTTGGATGGAGGGGAAATTGAGGTCGAACTGCCTTGGGGAACCCTATCCGCAGGGGCCGGCTATACCGGTCTTACTTTTGTTCCCAACTCCCGGATACTGGTCACCCAGAGCGATATAGGAGTTCATCTAAGCGCACCTGACCACGGATATCAGACAGCTCCTCCAAAAACAATTGGGCGCTTTGAAGTTGCCTTCCCACAGCTGCTGCTGGAACAGGATGTACATGTAAACTTTATTGCGCAACAGGATTTACAGCAGGATAGCGATCTGTTGACCCCAGAGGACCGTATTTTTACCGAATATTTCGGAATCGGTATTGCTGGGTCCATGAGCAGGGACTTGTACCACCGTTTTTATAGTTATTTGAACTACGGCCATGGCACGTACAACACATTAGCGTACTTGGCGGGGGGAGAATTCACATATTATATGGAGGATCTTAACTATTCCCGGCTCAAACTGGCGGGGTTCTACTCTTCCGGTGATCCGGAACAGGGCAGCTATTACGGTGGGTACAACGGTTCGGATTATTCAAACCACTTTATCCCCCTGTCCCATAGCAAACAATTCGGCATTGTCTTCTCACCCAGCCCGGGCAACATAGGCGTCGGGGAGCTTTCTTACTCGATAAAACCCCTCTCCTCCGTGTATGCCGGAGAACTGCAGCTCGAGCTAAGCGCCTTGAGTTTTATCCGCAGCAGCACCGGCGCAATCTCGGAACCGGGAGTCGGCACTACATCAGACCAACAGTATTTAGGAAGCGAGGCGGATCTGCGCTTGAACTACCGCCCCTTTTCAGATTTAGGTATTACCCTTAGCGGGGGAGTCTTCATGCCCAATAACTACTCCGACGACAGCCCCTTTGCAAACAGCAGAACCGAGATAGAGGCGGTCGGCCGTTTGGATATTTCATTTACCTATTGATTAGGAGGTCAATTCTAATGAAAACATATAAAACCTTATTAAGTATTACCTTTTTGCTGCTCTTTGCCGCAGCCATCCCGCTGTTTGCCGTTGATGCGGTAGTCCGAAGCACCGAAGGCAAAGTGGAAATAAAAGAACCGGGAGGCCAATGGCAGCGGGCCGCCTCCGGGGGGAACATATCCCGTAACACGTATATTTCCACCGGATTCAACTCGAAGGCGGTACTCGAGATAGGCGAGAGTACCCTTGAGGTAAAAGCCCTAACCCGCATGCAGCTGGAGCAGATTGTAGAGAACAACGACAGCATAGACACCGACCTGTTTCTAGAGGTGGGAAAGGTAGAAGCTAATGTTCAGTCCACCGAAGGCCTGCGCAACAACTTTAAGCTCCGCAGTCCCGTCGCGACGGCCGCCGTGCGCGGAACAAGCTTTGTTTTTGACGGTTTCACCCTTTGGGTTACCGAGGGTACCGTCGTATTTCGCAACCGGGTCGGCCAAAACCGCGGGGTAAGCGCGGGGCAAGAGAGCAGCACCGACGGCTACTCAGCCCCCTCCAATGCCCAACAGACCCTGCTGAACGACCAATTTGAAGTAGTTAGCAGCTTATCGGGGGAGGGGGGGATTGTAAAAGACACTTCCTCTACTTCTAATCTCGATAATTTCTCATCAACAACTGAAGTTAACATTACCTGGGAATAGGGAGGTAACTATGAAAACTAATAAAAAGTATCTCATCACTTTATCATTTACTTTGTTCACATTGGTCATTTTCGCTTTTTCGGGATGTATGAACCCTGGTTCAATGCCGCAATCATATTCCAGCTCTAAGATTAGTGCAAAAGCTGTTCCCACTGCAGCTGAAAGTATAGAACTTTCAGTAAGTGGCCCGGATATGGCCGCAATAACAAAAAGCATTGATCCTGGAGAAAACAGCTTCACCCTACAGGTTCCATCAGGAAACAATCGTATTTTTCAAATGAATATTTCAACCCTTACATCCTCTTTCAAAGGTTCGAAGACGGCAAATTTGAAGGCGGGAGCAATTGCAAATATATCGATCCCAATGGCTTTGAGCGGTTTAAAACTCGTAGTTCCAGATTACTACACCGGACGGTTAGTACAGATTGATGATATCACTGGTACTGGCTGGATTGAAAAAACTGAGAGCGACTATGTTTTGGGTACAGGTGAGCAGCTGGCAGTCACTGACATTGCCTATGATCAGTTTGGCCGGCTCTATACCACAGTGTTTAACAGTTCTGCCCAGGAAGCACGGATTATACGACTGAACAGTATTGGGGAATTAGACACTTCCTTTGAAATGACTTCGGTTAATAATGTAAGCAGTCCAATTGGAGCATTAGCAGTAGACCGAAACAATAACAAAATATTCTTTAGTTATGAAGATATAGATTATGTTACACATTTAGCGAGTGTCGATTTTTTGGGGGGATCTTTAACTGATTACAATTTTACAACACAGTTTGGGGCACAATATGAACCAATAACTGGATTGGCTACTGACAATTCTGGGTGGATACATATTGTTATGAATTCTGGAAGCGATTGGCCGGGCTTCGTCAGTTATCATCCTGCTGATCAAACAAAGAAGGACTATTACATTCTA
>Ga0209947_1002142_pt1 | contig 11492 bp, 8 predicted proteins | sample SalPonR2_B_D2_MG_FD_185706 | JGI IMG/M metagenome (GOLD analysis project Ga0209947, IMG submission 185706) | Salt pond soil microbial communities from South San Francisco under conditions of wetland restoration - Salt Pond MetaG R2_B_D2_MG... ... | reverse complement strand
CAACGCCGACGTCCCCTGCTCGCCCCCGCCCTGCACGGCCGCGATCCGCAGCGTCTCACCGGTGACGGACCCGCGGGGGGCCACGGTCACCGCGAGCACCAGCAGGATCACGATCGACGCGACAGCCACCGCACCGTGGGGGGCGCCGGCCGCGCCCGGCCGGAACCGTCGCGCGAACGACGGCACGCCGGGCGCCGGGCCGGCGAGCGCGAACCCCAGCTGCAACACCACCCAGGTGATGAGAATCGGTCCACCCACCCGCGCCAGGCCCACGAGCGGGCTGTCGACCTGCGACATGCCCAGCGTGGCGAGCGGGATGCCGCCGAACGGGAACGAGAAACGCAGCGCCTCCACGAGGGCATGCGCGGCCGGACGGCCGATGACCCGCCACGGGCCGACCGGTGCGACGAGCGCCGCGACCATGTGGAACGAGGCGAACACGGCGCCCGCCACCACGTAGCCGGGCGCCGTGAGCTGCACCATCCAGCCCATCCCGAGGTACATCCATCCGGCGCCGAACAGGAATCCCCGCAGCATCCGTTGCCGTCGGGTCGGCGTCTCGCCGAGCGAGATCTCGAACAGCACCACTCCCACGACGGCGAGCGGCCAGAATCCCCACGGGGGCATCGACAGTGCCACCAGCGCGCCCGAGCCGAGTGCCAGCGCAGGCCTGGCCAGGCGGTCGCGCCAGGCGACCCGGACCGGAGTGTGCTCGTTCAAGACGCGAGTTCGAGGTCGACGACGATCCGCTGGGCCGTCGATCCGAGGGGATGGCAGGCGAACAGGGTGGCCGTCGCCGTCGGCGTGGGATCGGTGATCCACAGCGCGTCGGGGTAGACGATGTGGGTGCGCGTCACGCGATAGGTCCAGTCGCCCGTCGGCGTGGCGAACAGCACTTCGTCGCCGGGCTCGAGTTCGTTCACGTACCGGAACTCGGCGTTGTGGCTGGTGCGGTGCGCGGCGACGACCACGTTGCCGATCTCACCCGGCATCGCCGAACCCGGCCAGTGCCCGGGAGCCTGATCGAGGGTCGAGAGGCGGATGCCCTCGAGCAGTGGTGCGTCGAGGCCGATCTCGGGGATGACGATCCGTCCCAACTCGATCCGCGGTTCTGCGGTGCGGGTGTCCTGCGGCGGGGCGATCGGCTGCGACTGCTGGATCGCCAGCGTCGTGGTGGTCGTGGTGGTCGTCGAGGTGGTGGTGGTCGTGGTGGTCGTGGTGGTGGTGGTCGTCGTCGTGGGACCCGTGGTGGGAGGCGTCGTGGTGGGAGGTGGCGTGGTGACCGAGGCGGAATCGATCGACGCCAGGGTCTCCGAGCTGCGGTCGACCATCAGGAAGGCACCCACGAGCGCCACGACCAGCGCGACGAGGCCCGCCACGGCGCCCAGCCGGAGCCGGCGCTGCTGGGGTTCGCTGGCGAGCCCGGACATGGTGTTCAGTGTGCCAGATGTCGAAGCTGCTCGCTCGCGCGGGCAGCGGTGCGATGGGCGTCGCGGACGCAGGCGGGGATGCCGATGCCCCGGTATCCGGCACCCGTGACGAACACGCCCCCGGGAAGGGCGCGGTCGACGGCGTCGACCCAGCGCCCGTGGTGGGGCCGGTACTGGGCGAATGCCGCCGGCCACCGGGTGATCCGTACCTCGATCGGGGAGAACGCCACACCGAGGTGGCGGTGGAGGTCGGTCAGCACGGCCTCGACCACCTCGTCGTCGGACAGGTGCAGCACGGGCATGCCGTCACGCCCGAGCGACACGCGCAGCAGCTCGCCACCCGCCGGCGGTCGCCAGTGTGCCCACTTCTGGGATCCGAACGAGGCGGCGGTCACGAGCCGTTGATCGGGCTTGGGGACCAGGTAGCCGCTGAGGCCGCGCAGCCGGTCGGGCCACTCGTCGGCGGGGACGTGCAGCGTGACCATGATGACGTCGGCGGTCTCGGCCGCCGAGAGCAACTCGGTCGCCTGCGGGGCGGCGGCGGCGAGCAGTGGCGCACTGGCGCGGGCGGGCGAGGCGAGCACCACCGCATCGTGCCGTGCGGGTGGGCCACCGCCGGAGTCGTCCACCGTCCACCCGCCTTCGTCCGAGCGCTCGAGGCCCGCCACCGGCGCTCCGCAGCGGATGTCTCCACCGGCGGCGGTGACAGCGTCGGCGACGGCGCCCACCAGCGACGCGATGCCCCCGCGAGGGGCGGCGAACACCGGGCTGGCGGCCGCCGTGGCGGTGCCGGCCTGCCGGCGCTGCCGTCGGGCGGCCAGCAACAGGCTGCGGTTGCCGTCGGCCAGCGCCGCCAACTGGGGCACCTCGGCGAGGCTGAACCGGTCGGTGTCGGCGGCGTAGATGCTGCCCACCAGGGCGTCGACGAGCCGGTCGTGCACCTCGTCGCCGAAGCGTGCCCGCACGAGTTCGCCGATCGAGTCGTGGGCGGTCGGCGTGCGCGGCAGCAGCGGCTCGACCGCCGCGCGCAGCTTGCCCTTCCACGACAGCAGACCGGTGGTGGCCATGGGCCGGAGTCGCCCGGGAAGGCCGAGTAGCAGCCCGTCGGGGATCGGGTGGAGCCCGTCGTGCCACACGGCGGCACCGACCGGCTCGGGTGACACGAGCTGCTCGCCGAGCCCGACGCGGGTGGCGAGAGCGACCGCCTCGGGGACGCGGGCCAGGAAGGCGTCGGCGCCGGCGTCCACGTGGGGGAGCCCGGCGAAGGGTGAGGCGTCGATCCTGCCGCCGACGCGCTGATCGGCCTCGTACACGGTGACGGCGACGTCGTCGGGACCGTCGAGGATCGCCAGCGCCGTGGCGAGCCCGCTGATCCCGCCGCCGACGACGGCGACGCTGTGCACGGTCACGTGGCGGCGTCGACGGCGGCCAGGACACGGTCGGCCAGCGCCGCCATGATGGCCGGGTGGTCGTTGACGCAGGCCGTCCGGTCGAAGGCGAGACCGTGCTGTTCGGCGCGCTGCGCCGCCTCGATGTCGAGGTCGAACAGCACCTCGAGGTGGTCGGCGACGAATCCGCAGGCGCTGACGATCACGCCAGCGACTGCGTCGTCGGCATCCTCGCCGGCGGCACTGCCGAGCCCGTCGATGACCTCGAGGATGTCGGGCCCGATCCACGGCTCGGGGGTGCGGCCGGCGGACTGCCAGGCGATCTGCCAGTCGTCGCCCTCCGCGAGGCCGAGCCGATCGGCGACGGCTTCGGCGGTCGAACGCAGCTCGTCGGGATACGGATCGCCGTCGTCGATGATCCGTTGGGGGAGCGAATGCGCCGTGAACAGCACCCGGACGCGCCCGCCCGTGGACGCGCGCATCGCATCGAGCCGTGTGCGCAGGTCCTCGGCGAGGAACTCGACGAAGGCCGGCTCGACGGCCCAGCTGTCGATGCCCACCACGGTGGTGCTGCTGCCGCTGTCCTGCCCGTGGCGGGCCACGCCCTGCGCCGTGCGGTCGAGGTACTGCCCGATCGAGTAGGAGGAGTAGTGGGGCGCCAGGACGAGACCGACCACGGTGGAATATCCGGCCGCCGCCAGCTCCTCGGCGGCGTCTTCCACCTTCGGGTCGGCGTGCTTGAGGCCGAGGGCGACGTGGAACCTCCCGGGCGCGCGTTCGTCGAGCGCCGCCTGCAGGGCGTCACGCTGGGCCTCGGTGAGCTGCGCCAGCGGTGAGACGCCACCGATCGCGGCGTACCGCTCGGTGAGGTCGGCGAGCGCTTCGGGTGTGGGTGGCCGACCGCGCCGGATGTCGGTGTAGTACGGCTCGATCTCGGCCGGCGTGCGGGGGGTGCCGTAGGCCATCAGCAGCACGGCGACACGGTCGCGGTTCGGGTCGTGCTGCGGATCCTGGTTCGAGGTCGTATCAGTGGGCATCGGCAGTCCTGTCGGGGTCGTTGGGATCCGGCGTCGTGGCATCGGGCGTACCGGGCCGTTCGTCGTCCGTGCCGCGACGGGTGACGTCGTGCACGAGGTCGACCACGGCCTGCAGCACGCCCGGATCGGTGTCGGGTTGCACGCCGTGGCCGAGGTTGAAGATGTGGCCGGGATGGCGTGTGCCGTCGGGCAGCTCGTTGTCGTGCAGCACCTGGCGGGCGCCGGTGAGCGCCGGTTCCACCCCGGCCAGCACGAGCGCCGGGTCGAGGTTGCCCTGCACGACGAGGTCGTCGCCGAGGCGCCGCCGGGCATCGCCGATGGGCGTGCGCCAGTCGAGGCCGAGCACGGTGGGTCCGGCGTGCACCATCGACTCGAGCAGGTGGTCGCAGCCGATCCCGAAGTGGATCGCCGGTGCGTCGGGGTGCCGGCGCCGGAGTTCGCGGAACACGTGGCGCGAGTGCGGCAGCACGTACCGGTCGTAGTCGCGGCGGCTGAGCGCGCCTGCCCACGAGTCGAAGAGCTGGTACGCCGTGGCGCCGTGGGCGAGCTGGGCGTCGATGAAGGTGATGGCCGACTCGGCCAGGCGTTCCATCACGTCGTGCCAGAGCACCTCGTCGTTGTGGATCAGGGCCTTGGTGTGGCGGTAGTCCTTGGAGGGGCGCCCCTCGATGAGGTAGCTCGCCACGGTGAACGGTGCGCCGGCGAAGGCCAGCAGCGGAACGTCGAGCTCGGTCACGAGCCGTTCGACCGTCTCGATCACGTAGTGGATGTCGTCGACCTCGAGAGGACGGAGACGGTCGGCGTCGCCGCTGGTGCGCAGCGGTCTGTCCGCCACCGGGCCGGTGCCCGGGGCGACGTCGATGCCGAATCCGACGGCGTGCGGCGGCACCACGATGTCGCTGTACAGCACGGCGGCGTCGACGCCGTAGCGGTGCACCGGTTGGAGCGTGATCTCGGCGGCGAGGTCGGGTTGCTTGATGGCGTCGAGGATCGAGCCCTCGCCGCGCACCCGGCGGTACTCGGGGAGCGAACGACCGGCCTGGCGCATGAACCACACCGGCGTGTGGACGCCGCGGCGGCCGTGAGCGGCGTCGACGAACGGCGAGCGGTCGATCCGGAGCCGATCCTGTCCGGAACCGTGGGTCGGCGTGCGATCTGCGTCGTCCATCGACGTCGGACGCTACCGCCACGCTGCTGCCGGTGCCCCGACGAGCGCCCCCGCAGCGGATCGTGTCCGGGCCGATAGCATTTCATGACCCCGATATGACCCAGCACCACCCTGATCTCGCCGACGAGCAGGCGTACATCGACCACGCGTACGAGTGTCTCGACAACAGCCGTGAAGCGGCCTGGCGACTCCGAGACCTCAACGAAGCCGACCTCGGAGGCACCTTCCAGGCCCGTTTCGAGCGCAACGCGTTCGACGAGGCCCTGCTCAAGCGGCTCGCCGACCTCGACCTCGGCGACGCGTCTCTCGTGTTCGGTCGTATCGATCGTGCTGCGGAATCGCCCGGTGCGTTCGAGAGCTTCCACATCGGCCGTCTGGCCGTGGCCGACGAGGACCGCGAACCGGTCGTGGTCGACTGGCGTGCACCGGTGGCCGAGCCGTTCTACCGCGCGACGGGCCGCAACGCGATGGGATTGGCCCGCCGGCGCCACTTCGCCGTCGAGGGACGCAAGCTGCTCGGGATCGAAGACGAGCTGTTCGGCGACGGGCACCTCGGCGTCGGTCACGACGAGGGCCTCGACGGGGTGTCGGCCGCCGCCGACGGCGACGGCCTGCGCGGCTACTCCACACTGCTGGCCGCCCTCGAACGCGGCCGCACCGGCACGCTCGGCGACATCGTCGCCACCATCCAGGCCGAACAGGACGAGATCATCCGGTCGCCTCAGCACGGCGTGCTCGTCGTGCAGGGCGGGCCCGGCACCGGCAAGACCGTGGTCGCCCTCCACCGCGCCGCCTATCTGCTGTACACGCACCGTTTCCCGCTCGAGGACCAGGGTGTGCTCGTCATCGGCCCCAACCGCGTGTTCCTGCGCTACATCGAACGCGTCCTCCCGTCGCTGGGTGAGGCCGGTGTCGAGCAGGTCACGCTGGCCGACCTGGTGCCCGGTGTGCAGTTCCTGCGCCCCGGGGTCGCTCCCGGGGCCGACTCGCCCAGCGCGGCGCGGCTCAAGGGCGACGCCCGCATGTCCGACGTGATCGACCGGGCGATCGCCGACCGTGAGCGACCGCTCCGGGAGGATCTGGTGGTGCCGTTCCGTGCCGGCTACGTGCGGCTGCGGACGGAGGAGTCGGCGCGCATCGTGAAGAACGCCCGTCGCCGCTTCCGTCGTCACAACGCGGGTCGCAGGTTCGTGGAGACGGAGGTGTGGTCGGCGCTCGCGGCCAGCTACCCCGATGCCGAGATCGGTCCTCGCGACGTGAAGGACGCGCTCCGTGGTACACCCGAACTGCGCGAGACGCTCGACCGGATGTGGCCGTTGCTCACGCCGGCGCAGCTGCTGCACGACCTGTTCGGCTCGAAGGCCCTGTTGAAGCTGGCTGCCCGTGGCGTGCTCGACGAGGCCGAGGCACTGGCGCTGTTCCGTCCCCGGTCCGACAGCGTCGACGACGTGCGGTGGACGCCCGCCGACGTGGCGTTGCTCGACGACGCCCGCGACGTGCTCGGTCCCAAGCCCGGGCGCAACGGCAAGATCGACGACAGCGACGAGATCCGCACCTACGGTCACATCGTGATCGACGAGGTGCAGGATCTCACCCCGATGCAGCTCAAGATGGCCACCCGCAGGTCGCTGAACGGTGCGATGACGATCGTCGGCGACCTCGCCCAGGCCACCGGCCCGCTCGCTCCGACCGACTGGGACGACGTCCTCGCCCACCTGCCGGAACGCAAGCCGGCGCGGGTGATCGGTCTGTCGGTGGGCTACCGCATCCCGGGCCAGATCATGGAGCTCGCCAACAAGGTGATGGAGGTCGCCACCCCCACGCTGCGGGCTCCGCAGTCGGTGCGGGTGGGCGATGCCGCACCCCGGATCGTCCGCGCCGGTGCGCCCGACGGGCGAGACGGCACGAACGGCCTGGCGGCCACCACCGCCGACGAGGTCCGCAGGGTCACGGTCGAATCGCCCGACGCCAGCCTGGGCGTGATCGCACCCGACGGCCTGATCGACGAGCTGTCCGAACACCTCACCGCCGCCGGCATCAACCACGGCACCGCCACCCGGACCGGCCTCGACGAGGGCGTCACGCTGGTGCCGGTGAGCGTGGTGAAGGGCCTCGAACTCGACGCCGTGATCGTCGTCGAGCCCGCTCGGATCGTGGCCGAGACCGAGTACGGCATGCGTTCGCTGTACGTGGCGCTCACCCGTCCCACTCAGCGACTGACCGTCGTCCACGCCGACGAACTCCCCGAGCCGCTGCGCGACGCCTGACCGACATCTCTGCAACGCAGAACATGGTGGAGTACGAGAAGCGACAGCGGGGTCAGACCCCGCTGTCGCTTCTCGGGCGTGTGGGAAGGATCCGGAGGTCGCGGCTCAGCCGTCGCCGGTGTAACGGTCGACCAGGTCGCTGAGGATGCTGAACGCCTTGTCGGCGTCGGCCGGCCGGATGCGGGTGACGGCCGTGGTGGCCATCTCCACCGTGGTGTCGATGCCCCCCACGAGTTCCGGTCGTGCGGCCTCGACGTCCGGACGCGCCACGGCCCAGATCGAGGTGATGCGGGCCAGCGTGGCCTGCTCGTCGCCGTCGTCGGCGATCTGGCCGCTGAGCCGGCTCATCTCGGTGGCCATCTCGGGGAGCAGCTCGGCGGCCGAACCCGCCACCGGCAGGGTCGTGGGAGGTGTCGTGACGACGTCCTCGCCGGTATCGACTGCCGTGGCTCCCTCGTCGAGTTCGACCACCGTCTCGGCGCAGGCGGTGAGCGTGGCGACGGCGAGCACGCCCACGAGTACACGCGAGTGCAGCGTCATGAAGTGACGAGGATGCGTTCGCTGGCGAACGCGCCCACACCGATGTGGCGGCCGTCGATCTCGACCGTGAGTGTGCCGTCGGGCGACGATGCGGTGACCGTGCCGATGTTGCCCGGCTGGATCGCCGACTCCTCGAGGAACTCGAGCAGCCCGGGCGCGAACTCGAGCTCCTCGGTGATGCGGCGCACCGTGAACGGGGTGCCGACGGTGACCGCAGCGAGCGGCTCGGTGTCGGGCGCCTCGTACTTGGAGCCGGGGATCGGGTTCCCGTGCGGGCAGGTGGTGGGCTCGCCCAGCAGGTCGTTCATGGCCCGCTCGACGGAGTCGCTCATCACGTGCTCCCACCTGCCGGCCTCGTGGTGCGCCTCGGCCCACGACAACTTGAGCACGTCGGTGAGGAACACCTCGGCGAGCCGGTGGCGTCGCACCACGCGTTCACCCAGCCGCAGGCCGGCGTCGGTGAGTCGGATCCCGTCGTCGGAGGTGATCAGGCCTTCGGACTCGAGGCGCTTCATCATCTCGCTCACTGCCGGCCGCGACACCTGGAGCCGCTCGGCGATGCGCGCCTGGATGACGTCGACGTCGTCTTCTTCGAGCTCGAAGATGCATTCGCAGTATTCCTCGAATGCGGGGTGGTGTTCACCACTCGCAGGCATGCCTCGATGTTACCTCGGGGTGGCGGGGGCCGCCCCGACGAGCGAGCCGTGACTCGATCGCACGGCCGTGCGGTGCCGGCGCGAGTCCGGTGAGGACGCGTCAGCGTTGGAGGCGACGCAGCCAGCTCTCGGCGTAGCGCAGCCGCCGTTCGAGCTGCTCGGTCGTGGCCGTGGCGACCCGGGTGACGCCCGCGAGACGGTTCATCTCACCTTGCACCTTGGCGTGGGTCCATCCGGTGACGTCCACCAGACGTTTCGCCACGTGGGCGTTGCGGGTGCGCAGGTCGTCCTTGCGCTCGGCCACGCTGAGTGAACCGGTGGGCACCAGGCCGGCGGCGGTGGGCACGTCGGCGAGATCGAGCATGAGGTCGGGGTGGAGGTCGGGGCGGGCGGCGAACGGCGGCTCGGGGATCTCGAGCTCGTCGTCGTAGCGGGGTTCGAGATCCTGCGTCGACCAGGTCGGTTCGAACGTGATGCCGTCGCCCGTGACGGTGTGGACCGTGACGCCGGTGGCCGTCGACGAGACCACCGAGAACAACGCCAGCTGCTCCATGTCGTCCGGATGGGTCTGGTCGTCGAGGCCGCCGTCGAGCTCGATGCCGTCGGTGGTGTCGTCGTCCTCGGCTGCAGGGGGCCGCAGCACGTGGCGGCGTGCCTCGGCGATCTCGAACGCGTGGGAGCGCAGCCGAGGATCGTCGGGGATGTAGACGTAGGCCTTCTGGTTCGGTCGGCCCTGTTGCCAGCGCACGAACCGGCCGACCGCCTGGCGGAAGAACAGCTCGGTGGACGTGGTGGTGGCGAACACCCCGATGTGCAGCCGGGGGATGTCGACGCCCTCCGACACCATCCGGACGGCCACCAGCCAGGGGCGGTCGTTGCTGCTGAACTCGGCGATCCTGCGCGAGGCGGTGGGATCGTCGCTCACCACGACGTCGGCGGGCGTGCCGAACCGGTCGCGCAGCAGCCGGGCGATGCCCTGGGCGTGGTCCTGGTCGATGGCGATCACCAGGCCGCCGGCGTCGCGCTGGCTCTCGCGGATCGACCGGAGTTGGGCGTGGGCCTTCGCCAGCACGGCGGGCATCCATTCGCCCTCGAGGCTGAGCGCCGTGCGCAGGCGCGCCGACACCTGGTCCTTGGTGAGCTCGTCCTGGAAGCTCGCGTTGAGCACATCACCGGAGGCGGTGGTCCACTCCATCTCGCCGTCGACGCGGGGAAAGTAGACGGGACGGACGACGCCGCCGTCGCGGAGGGCGTCGGCGTAGCCGTAGGTGTAGTCGGCGTGGGCGAGGTCACCCTCCCCGGTGGCGTCGTAGCGCACGAACGGGATCGGCACGGCGTCGCTGCGGAACGGGGTGCCCGACAGCGACAGCCGGTGCGCGGCGTGGCCGAACGCCGTCCTGATCCCGTCGCCCCAGGCCCGCTCGTGGCCGGCGTGGTGGATCTCGTCGAGGATCACGAACCCGTCGGCGGTGAGACCGGCGAGCTTCTGGGCCGTGTTGCCGGTGGCGATCTGCTGGTAGGTGGTGACCAGGCCGTGGACGTCGCGGGCGAGGCCGTCACCGGGCGACCAGTCGGGGTCGAGCTGGAGCCCGAGGTGGTGCGCCGCCAGCGACCACTGCACCTTGAGGTGGCTGGTGGGGGCGACGACCACGAGCGTGCGTGGCTCCTCGGCCAGGCTCGCCCGCGCGCAGGTGAGAGCGAACGTGGTCTTGCCCGCTCCCGGCGTGGCCACGGCGAGGTAGTCGGGGCTCGCAGACGCGCGGAACAGGTCGAACGCAGCGCGCTGCCAGGGGCGGAGGGTGACGGTCGGCATCGGCCCACCGAGTGTGTCGCAACCCCCACCCGCCCACAACTCGCCACGAGTCACCGAGCCAATCCCGCCGGATCTTCCCGAAAAATGCCCGGTTCGTAGCGCGTGGCGCTTCGAACGAGGCATTTTCCGGCGTCCGGCACCTCCGATCGCGGGGCGGCGGACCGGGAAACGCCCGGTCGGGGCGGTGGAGGGCTCGGCTACGGTGGTGCGTGATGATCGATCAGTGAGCCGCCCACCGCCCGTTCTGCTCGAAAGGCGCCTCCATGGCCGCATCGCTCATCGCCCGTCGACTCACCGTCACCCGTGGCCCCCGGGTGATCCTCGCCGACATCGACGTCACCCTCGCCCCGGGTCACCGCATCGGTCTCGTCGGCCCCAACGGTGTCGGCAAGTCCACCCTGCTGCAGGCACTGGCCGGCGTCGTCGCACCCGACAGCGGATCGGTCGTGGCGACGCCGCCGACCGCCAACGTGGGCCTGCTCCCGCAGGAGCCCGACCGGTCCGCCACGGAGACGGTGGACGGCTTCCTCCGCCGGCGCACGGGTGTCGCCGCCGCCCAGGCTGCCTTCGACGAGGCCACCAGGGCATTGGCCGACGGTCGTCGCGGCGCCGACGACACCTACCAGGTGGCGCTCGAACGGTGGCTGGCGATCGGTGCAGCCGACTTCGACGCCCGTGTGGGCGAGGTCGCCGACGATCTCGGCCTCGACCAGCGGATCCTGGGACAACCCACGTCGAGCCTGTCCGGCGGTCAGGCCGCACGCTGCTCGCTGGCCTCGCTGCTGCTCGCCCGCTTCGACGTGTTCCTGCTCGACGAGCCGACCAACGACCTCGACCTCGACGGGCTGGCCCGGCTGGAGTCCTGGCTGGTGGGGCTCGCCGCAGCCGTACTGCTCGTCAGCCACGACCGGACGTTCCTGGAACGGACCATCACCGACGTGGTCGAGATCGACCACCACACGCATCGGGCCAGCTGGTACTCGGGGGGATGGTCGGCGTTCCTCGCCGAGCGCGAGCTGGCGAAGCTCCACGCCCGGCAACGCTTCGACGAGTACGACGCCAAACGGTCGGCGTTGCTGTCGCGGGCCCAGCGCGAGCGGGAGTGGGCCACGCAGGGCCGGGCGAAGGTGCGCCAGTCGGGCGAGAACGACAAGCACATCCGCAACTTCAAGATCAACCAGACCGAGCAGCTC
>Ga0209947_1002132_pt1 | contig 11523 bp, 10 predicted proteins | sample SalPonR2_B_D2_MG_FD_185706 | JGI IMG/M metagenome (GOLD analysis project Ga0209947, IMG submission 185706) | Salt pond soil microbial communities from South San Francisco under conditions of wetland restoration - Salt Pond MetaG R2_B_D2_MG... ... | reverse complement strand
GAAATTCTCGCGCAGACGCCGCATAAGTCCGTCCATTGTCTCCTTACCGGACATCCCCTTGAAGGCGCGGGATACCAGAATTTCCTGGAAGAAACCGTATTCCTGATAAATTTCATTCAAACGGTCAAGCAGAGACTTGCTGAGGGTGCGGTGGTAAAGGGCCATCTCGGCGGTGAGAAAGGCTGCAGATACGGCATCCTTATCGCGGATCTTATCGGTTACCAAATAGCCGTAACTCTCTTCTCCGCCAAAGACATAGGTTTCACCGCTTGTTTCAAACTGCTTTATCTTATCTGCAATATACTTAAAACCGGTCAGCACATCGTATGAGGCAGCCCCATAGGATTCGGCAATCAATCGCTGAAGTTCAGTGGTTACAATAGTTTTGACAAAGGCCGGTTTGTCGGGCAGTATTCCCAGCTCTTTACGGGACTGGAAAATGTAATCTGCCAGCAGAGCTCCCAACTGATTTCCGTTTATCAGCTGAAACATATTATCGCCGCCGGGAGCATCATTACCAGAAGCGACATTTTTAGGAACGGCTATTCCCAAACGGTCACCGTCGGGATCAGTCCCCATTACCAAATCGGCCCGTTTCTTTTTTCCAAGCTCAATGGCCATTTTCATGGCCGAAGCTTCTTCCGGGTTAGGAGATTCGACCGTAGGAAAGTTGCCGTCGGGTTTGGCCTGCTCAGGAACCTCGATAACCTCAATTCCCATTTCACCCAGCACCTGGGGCAGCATCACCCCGCCGGTACCATGGAGGGGAGTAAAAACGACCTTCAGCTCGCTGCCGTGCTGCTGCAGCAATTCGGGCCGTAGACTACACTCTTTAATAACCTGCCGATATTCAGCATCAATCTGCTCATCAATTACTTTCAGAAGCCCCTTTTTTTGTGCTTCCTCGCGAGCCATCAGCTGTATCTTGGTTCCAACTTTGCGGACCTCGTCGATAATACCCTGATCGTGGGGGGGCACAATCTGACCGCCGTCGGACCAGTACACTTTATATCCATTGTACTCCGGCGGATTATGGCTAGCGGTCACTACAATGCCCGCGGTAGCCTGCAGAGCCCGTACCGCATACGAGAGCTCGGGAGTTGGTCGCAGCCCTGAAAACAGATAGACCTTTATATCGTTGGCAGCCAAAACCCGGGCCGCCTCTTCAGCAAAAAGGTCGGAAAAATTGCGGGAATCGTAGGCAATCACTACCGAACCTTTATCTGTCGTCTTCTTGATGTAATTTGCCAGGCCTTGGGTTGCCTGCTGGATGATGAAGGGATTCACACGGTTGTAGCCGCCCCCGATTACTCCACGCAAACCGCCGGTGCCGAAACTCAACTGGGTATAAAATCGATCATTCAGGTTATCGAGATCATTCTGATCCAGAACCTTCTGCAATTCCTTTTTGAAGTAGGAATGCGTCTCTAGGGACAGATATTCCTGGGCTACCGATTTAAGTTCGTTTTCATTCATATACATCACCTCATGTTATTCACTCTTTTCTTTCAGTATAATAAGAGTTCTCATATTCTGTCCAATAGTTTCGTATCTCCTCCGTGGCAAACGAAACGACACAAATAGTCGTATACGGCTATTTTTTTAATAGTAAATCAGGAAACAAAGAAAGTAGTTCTTCGGGTGAGTTCAGCAGCATCCGTGCGCCCCGCTCCCGCAGTTCCGCCACCGGCCGGTATCCCCAGGACACTCCGATTGGAAACAAACCGGCGTTCACCGCTGTGTCCATATCGATCCCACTATCGCCTACGTACAGCACCTCTTCCGGCAGCACATCAACAGTTCGCAAGAGAAGCTTCACCCCCTGAGGATTGGGTTTAGGCGGAATTATATCCGAAGCCCCCTGAACCACCTCAAAATCTACCTGCGGAAAGAGTCCGGTGACAATAGTGTTGGTTAAAAGGTGCTCTTTATTTGATAAAATCGACAATCGTATGCTGCGTTGTTGCAGTTCGGCTAGCAATTCGGGGATTCCCGCATACGGGGTCGTATTCTGATACGGAAGGCGTCGATACTCACGAAGCAGTTCTACAGTAAGCTCTTCGATCAAAGAAGCAGTGGAAGCAGTTTTCTGAAGCTCCTCCGGTAGAGCCCGTCGCAGGGTTTCGTCTAAGCCCCAACCCACCTTGCCTTTGTAGGCTTCAACCGGATGCTCCGGAAAGCCATTGAGGGCGAGGGCACGATTTGCTGCTCTGGCGATATCAGGTAAAGTATACAGCAGAGTACCATCCAGGTCGAAGAATACAGCTTTGAAATTATTATGGTTCATAATAATACACCTTACCTGATTGCGTCCGAATTTGAAATGGGGTTGAAATAGAGAAAACATCTAAACTCACTTCAACGATTCTGAATTTGGAAGCCTTCCGACTTTCAAATTCAGAATTCGCATCAATTTCTTTGAAAATTTTTATATATCTCAACCTTTGAAGGCATTCTCGTTTTGGATAGTGTAATTACACTATCCAAAATGAGAATAGCTGAATTCACTTGCCCTTTCATGAAAAAATACGTTAAGGTTGCCAAAAGTACATCTTACCCTGGAGAACAAGCGAAGGGACAACCTGGAGGACAATATGAAAGTTCCGGTTTCACTGGTACGTTGTGCCGCCTATAAACCTGATGAGCTGGGCAAGTCACTCACGGCGGCAATAGAACTGGCTGGAGACTTGGAGCTTGCCGGGCAGAGGGTTCTGCTAAAACCGAATATTTTACGAGACGCAGCTCCTGAGCGAGCATTGTCGACTCACCCGGAGTTTGTCCGAGGGGTAATTCGCTATATAAAGGCTGCCGGAGCAAAACGCATTTTAGTCGGAGACAGCCCGGGAGTACACCTGGGCGATTTCGAAGGCCGCGGCTGCGGTATTCGGCAGGTAGTTGACGAGGAAGGGGCCGAATGGGCCGATTTTCGCACCGGAAAGAGGGAATTCACCCTCCAGCAGCCACTGATTGAATCCAGCTTTCAGCTGACCAACATTCTGGATCAAGTTGATATGGTTATATCCCTGCCCAAGCTCAAAACCCATCAGTTTATGTTTTATACCGGAGCTATGAAAAATCTGTATGGGCTGATCCCCGGCTATACGAAAGCAGGTTTGCACGTAAAATACTCCAGCCGGGATGATTTTGCCAAGATGCTGGTCGATCTGCTCCAGGTAGTAAAACCCCACTATGCACTCATGGATGCGGTGCTAGCCATGGAAGGTCCCGGACCGGGAAACGGCTTCCCCCGTTCCCTCGGTTTAATAGCTGCTAGTCGAAGTACATTGGCTCTGGACCTTGTCGCTTCCCAATTGATCGGCTATGATCCATACTCGATACCCACTAACCGGCACGCCCTGGGTGTGCTGGACGGAATCAAAGGTGTCGATGACTTTGAGCTTAAGGGATTGAGCTTGGAAGAGGCTCGTCCAGGGCAGTTTGAGTTGATTGGCGGCTCACAGCGAGGTCCTGTATCCCGCTTTTTAATGCGCTTTCGGCTGTTTCGCAAGTTGGAAACAAGGTCGCGCCCGATGCCGAAGTTTGACCCTGAAAAATGCATCCTCTGCGGAGAATGTATTGCCATTTGTGCCTCCCGGGCACTCTCGTTTGCCGCTAACGCCGACAGACAGCGCTATGTAAAACTTGATGAATCAAAATGCATTCGCTGCTACTGCTGTCATGAAATTTGTCCCGTAGAAGCCATCACCATTGAGGAACACACGTGTCACTAGATTTACAAAAGGAACTAAACCCCGAACAGTATATTGCCGCCTCGACCATTAATGGACCGCTGTTGATTATAGCGGGAGCCGGATCGGGGAAAACACGGATGATAATATTCCGTATTGCCCACATGCTGGAGCAAGGCATCCCGCAATCATCTATTATTGCCCTTACCTTCACCAACAAAGCAGCCCGCGAGATGACCGCCCGGGTACGGGAGCTGACAGGCAAGCGCCTGTCAAACCTTACCTTATCTACCTTCCACGCCTTTGGGGTTCAAGTGCTGCGCAGCCATATACAGCACCTGGGCTTTAAGAAAAACTTCAGCATCTACGATCAGTCGGATAAAATATCCCTGCTGAAAGAGGTAGCCCGCGAGCTCAATATCACCGCCGATCAGGTCGACTTTTATGAAACCGCCAATATTTTTTCCGCCATCAAGACCGGCCGCAGTGGCTGGACCCGGGAAATTGAGTCTTTAAAACCTATGTATCAGGAGTACCAGGAGCACCTGCAGGTGTACAATGCGGTAGATTTTGACGATCTGATTATGCTGCCGATAAAGCTGCTGGAAGAGCATCCAGAAGTGCTTGAGTATTACCATTCGCGTTTTCGCTACATCATGGTCGATGAGTTTCAGGATACCAGCTTAGCCCAGTACCGCATGATGAAACTTCTCTCGGCTGAGTCGCGGAACATCTGCGTGGTAGGTGATGACGATCAGTCAATCTACTCCTGGCGGGGGGCGAACTACCTAAATATAGTGCAGTTCGAACGCGACTTTCCCGAGCGAATCGAAATCAAACTTGAACAGAACTACCGCTCCACCCGCCACATACTGGATGCGGCGAATGGACTGATATCACACAACGAAAACCGAAAAACCAAAAAACTGTGGACAGGTATCGAAGGGGGCAAGGCGCTTGAGCTGTATTATCCGGAGGATGAATTACGGGAGGCCGACTTTATCACCGAAATGATCAAAACCCTGGTAATGCGGGAGAAATACCGTTATCACGACTTTGGAATTTTGGTGCGGACCAACAGCCTCACCGCCGTCTTGGAAAATGGCTTGCTTGCGGAGAATATTCCCTACCGGGTATCCGGCGGTCAGAGCTTTTTTCAGCGCAAGGAAATTAAAGATGTCATTGCGTATCTTAAGGTCATCGCCAATCCTGATGATGATATGAACCTGCTGCGCGTGATAAATACCCCGCGAAGGGGAATCGGTAAAACAACCCTTCAGAAAATTCGAAGTATCGCAGAGGAGAAGAAGTATTCCCTCTATTCTACAATTTCCGCCCTACGCTGGGCTACGGATGCACCAATCACAGCGAAGGCTAAAGAGAATTTGGAAGAGTTTATCGGCTTAGTCGAATATTACCGCGAACGTATTTTAACCGGCAAAAAGATGGCCGAAACAACTCGCTCATTGATTAACCGGATTGATTATTGGGCACATCTACTGCAGGAACATTCGACCAACGACAAGGTTGCCCGTTGGAAGTATAAAAACGTGGGAACCTTTATTGACCTCTTCGAACGCTGGGAAAACGACCCGGACAACCTGGATCCGAATATCTACACCTATCTCAACCGCATTTCGCTGATTACCCGGGATGATGATGATGAAGACGAGAAGGGAAAGGTCAACTTGATGACTATCCACGCTTCTAAGGGACTGGAGTTCGAAATTGTTTTTCTGGCGGGAGTGGAAGCACACCTTATTCCCCACGCCCGTTCGGTAGAAGAGGACCCCAATAACTTGGAAGAGGAACGGCGTCTTTTTTACGTGGCAATTACCCGGGCAAAACAGAAGCTTTACATGACCAGCTGTCTTACCCGTAGAGTCATGCGTGAGATAACCGAGTCCGGTCCCTCACCCTTTCTGCAGGAGATCCCGGCTGAATTGATTGAAATACACCAACCCGAGGAAGATTTAGACCCGGAGGAAGTGGCGGATATGTTTGCGGCGATGAAATCGAAAATGGGCAAATAAGTTGGTAAAATAAGAGCCCGCAGCTTCCTCACACAATTATTGGCCAGTTCCCGGGGTTCCGGAGTTTTCATTTTTCTTAAAAAAGGATACCCTTGTACCACAACGTTATTTATACATACACTTTTTACATAAGGATATGATTTCTATGCACGATATTAGAACTTTGGAATTTAGCAACGGCTCATTGCAACTCATTGATCAGAGAAAACTTCCCCTCAGCCGCGAGCTGTATATATGTTCAACCTACGAAGAGGTAGAATTTGCCATCCGCGATATGGTGGTACGCGGAGCCCCGGCAATTGGGGCCACCGCAGCATACGGCGTGTACCTGGCGGCAGCTGCCTATCAGGAGTTCCCCCACGAGGCGTTTTTTTCCAAGCTCCGCGAAGCCTGCCATGTACTTACCAAAGCACGGCCTACAGCGGTGAACCTCAGATGGGCGGTCCGAAGAGTGCTGGCTCTGGCTGAATCATCTTCTGCCTTAACCCCAGCCCAGATCTCTGAAAGGCTGTTAGCCGAAGCAAAAGCGATTCAACAGGAGGATGTCGACATTAATCGACGTATGGGAGGCCACGGAAACAGCCTCATTCCCCAAAAAGCACATATTCTGACCCACTGTAATACCGGTACCTTGGCCACTGCCGGCTGGGGAACCGCCTTGGGAGTAGTCCGGTCGGCGGTGGAAGCGGGAAAAGAGGTTTTTGTGTATGCCGATGAAACCCGGCCCCGACTGCAGGGAGCACGGCTTACTGCCTGGGAGTTGGTTCAGGAAGGAATTCCGGCAAAACTGATTGCCGACAGTACCGCCGCTTTTTTGATGCAGCAGGGAAAGATCGATTTGATAGTAGTGGGGGCCGACCGCATCGCTTCGAATGGCGATACAAGTAATAAGATCGGAACCTATATGTTGTCGGTGCTTGCGAAGGAACATGGGATACCCTTTTACGTGGTTGCACCTGTATCAACTATTGACTACGAAATTGAGAGCGGCCGTGAAATCCCGATTGAAGAGCGCAGCCGGGAGGAGGTGAGCCACGTCGGCACATGCCAAATTGCTCCCGAGGGGATAGAAGTATATAATCCGGCTTTCGATGTTACCCCCAACAGCTATATTAGTGCAATTGTAACCGAGTACGGAGTAGCTCGTCCGCCCTACACCCAGTCATTAGCTGCCTTTCAGTCATAGTGAAGAGAGCTCAATGAAAATACCCATCCTCTATCAGGATTCTTCACTGGTCATCATTGATAAACCCTCAGGTCTGCTTATGCACTCGAACCACTATACCCAAAACCAGCCTAACTGCATAAATATATTAGGGGGAATCGTTCAAAAAAAGGTACTTATCTGCCACCGGCTGGACCGCCGTACCTCCGGAGCAGTTGTTTTTGCCCTGCGGAAGGACGCGGCCACCTCAATTACAGCTCAATTTAAAGAACATAAAGTCGAAAAACGTTACTTGGCCCTTGTCCGCGGACACTTAGCCGATGAGGTTTTCACTGACCAACCAATCCGGGATTTTTATAGCGAAGAGAAAAAATATGTAGAGGCTGAAAGCCGGATAAAACCACTGGCCCACGGCGAGTTGCCCCAGGAGTTGCTGCCGGCCGAAATGAACGAACTGCGTGAGACCCTCTATACTTTGGTCCAGGTAGAACTGCTGACCGGCAAAACCCACCAGGCCCGCAGCCATCTTGATGGCTTGGGCCATCCGGTTATCGGGGATAATTTGCATGGTGATAAACGTCAAAACCAGTTGTTTCAAGAAGTATTTGCAAGCGAAGAGATGTTTCTACGATCCTGTTTTTTACAATTCACGCACCCGGCAACTCAAAAAACCCTCACGGTGAGCCTGGGAGCAGCAGGAAGCTGGCTTACGGTGCTGAAGGAGCTGCAATTTCCTGCTGAGCATATCGCCTTAAAAGAGGCGCAGGTTACTCTGTCTTAAGAAACTCGTCCTTAAGCGCTTCGTCGCCCAACTCACTTAGCCTCTGAGTCCCTTTAAATAGCCGTTTCAGCTCAGCCCTCTTCTGCGATCAGTTTATAAGCAACCTCTTTCTCGTGCGGGTAGAGGTCCGGAGGCATTTTCTCTTTTCCCAAGGCCATTGCAATAATATACCGAGCACAGTGCAGGCTGTTGCTTCGGCAATAATTCTCTTTCAGTTTTTCAATTTCGACCGGCTTTTCAGCCAGCTGCCCGTTAAAAAAGGGACAGTTTTCTATAAATTCACACTCAGTCATTAACTCATTATCCTTCTCAGTTACACATAATGTATGCCAGGACTGAGTATATATAAACTTCAATATCCCTTCAAGGAGCCCATCAAGAGTCCAGAAATAAGAGGGGCGACATTTTGCCACCCAAAATAGGCATCTTGATTTACAAGCAAAAAAGGGCCGCCCTAGGGCTGCCCTTTTTACGTAATATAAGTAGTGCTTAGTTTCTGTGTTACTTAGTGTACATGACCATGATCGAGCTCTTCCTTAGTAGGTTCACGCACATCGGACACAGCTACATCAAAATGGAGAGTCTGCCCTGCCAGCGGATGGTTGGCATCCAGGGTAACTTTCTCTTCGCCAATCGTTTTGATGGTGAAAATCTGCACCTGTCCATCGTTATTCTGAGCTTGAACCTGCATTCCCTCTTGAATCTGGGAAGCATCCTGGAACTGTTCTTTTCCTACTTCAAACATCAGTGAGTCGTCATATTCACCGTAGCCCTCTTTCGGCTCAACGGTCACGGCAAGTTCCTCACCTTTCTCTTTCCCTTCCAGAGCATTTTCTAAACCCGGAATAATGTTTCCGCTGCCATGAATGAAAGCAAGCGGTTCACGGTCTTGAGAAGTATCAAGCACCTCGCCAGCATCATCTTTTAAGGTATAGTCAATACTTACAACCTTATCGTTTTCAATTTTCATATTTCCCCCTCGGTAAATTTATACATCAATAAGCTTTTCCACAATAATTTTGTATGATGATCTACGTGAAGATTGGGAGTGAGGAAAAGATATCAATGCTCTCTTACTAAACTACTAAAAAAAAACCTTATCGAAAAGGGGGTAACAAAAAAAGTTAATCACACCCCGGTTTTTCTACCTTATCTGAATCTACCAGAATAATTAGCTGTTCAGGCAGGCCGTTTAACAAATTCTGGGGCAGATGGAACCCATAATTGTTGGACAGTTCAATGATAAAAGACAGATGATCATAATCCCAGTTATGGAAATCATCGCGCTCGCATGAGGCTGTCAGAGTAAGAATAAGCTCTGCACATACCGCCCCAAACTCCTCTGCCTCGAATTGCTCGGCAGCCTCACTAAAAAGAGCCTCGCCATCATAGCCTTCCGGCAAATCTTCTAGAAACGTCGACCTCAACCGGTCGATACTGTTTTCATCTCCATCAGCAGCAATACTGCGATAATCTTCAATTAATGTTATATCGAATTGTGCCATTTCCGCTCTCCTTTCAGTATTTAAGGTAGTTTTAACATAGTAATACAGAAAGATAAGGTCAAGTTTAATACCCACTTGTTCCGTATTACCCATCTTAAACTTTGCATAGGCTATTGCCACAGCCCGCTATGGTATGGTACTTAGAATTATGCAGCCCCAGATACAGGAACAAGACCACCCAAGAATCACCATAGCCGTAATACTCACCGCCGTGTTCCTGTTAGGGGCCGGCAGTTCCCTTCAGGGGACCGCCGTTGCACTCCGCGGGAATATAGAGGGCTTCGCCAGCCAGATGATAGGAGTAATCATCTCCTCCTATTTTGTTGGTTTCATCATCGGTTCGATTCTGGTAGTCAGTTTTATCCGCTTTGTGGGATACGTGCGCACCTTTGCCGCCTTTGCATCCCTGGCTTCAGCCACATCCCTGGCCCACCTGATTGTACTTGACCCCGTCGCCTGGATTCTCTTCCGCAGCCTGTACGGAATATTTATCGCCGGAATGCTGGTAATAGTTGAAAGCTGGCTTAACTCTTCCACCTCTACCTATAGCCGCGGCCGCATCCTCGGCCTGTACAGCCTGGTATATTTAGCGGCCATGGGAGCCGGACAGCCGTTGATAGCCGTCTGGCCCCCATCTGGTTTTGAACTGTTTGCCGTAACCAGCATTCTGATATCCCTTTCGCTGGTTCCCCTAGCCTTAGCGCAGGTTTCCGGAGTACCCCAGGTTGATAGAACTCCCTTCCGCCCCATTAAAACCTTCGCAAAGTCGCCAATGGCCGGCTTTGGGGTGATTCTCAGTGGCATGAGCGCTGAAGCAATGTGGGGAATGGCCCCTCTATTCGGACAAAACTCGGGCTTTAGTGAAAGCGGAATTGGAACACTCATGCTCTCCCTATCCCTGGGCGCCCTGGCCTCTCAATGGCCCCTGGGCTGGATCTCCGACCGCAGCGATCGCCGTATCACCATTCTAGTCGGAGCCGGCCTCAGCGCGGCTGCTGCGGTGGGCATCGCCCTAGTCGGCGCAGCCGGGATGCCCCTGTACGTACTGACCTTTCTGTTCGGCGCTTTCTGCATGCCCCTGTATTCACTCTCCATCGCCCTGTTGAACGACCAACTCACCCACAGCGAAATGGTACACGCCGCCAGCGCCTTAGTGGTTTTCTATGGAGTCGGTTCGGCCGCCGGCCCCTACGGAGCAAGTGTGTGCATGGGCCTGTTTGGGCCGAACGGCCTGTTTCTGTTTATCGGAGTTGTACTGGCCGCATTTGTTATTTTGAGCCTCTCCCGGCTCGTGCTGGTCCCTTTTCTCCCCCGCCGCCACCAGGAGCATTATCATCCCTACCCGCGTACTACCTTTGCTGCCTTCTTCCTTGTACGTCGCTGGGGAGAACGGCGCGAAATGCAACGAGAAACAAAACGGGACTCCCGCGGTGAAAGCAGAGGAAAGGTTAAACGCGAAGGAAGGCGTAAAAGCCGGCAGGCGAGCCTACGCCGGGCAGATAAAACAATGGCTACCGACCAGCACATGAAACCTTCCGACCGCAAAAAGCCCGACAACAACCTCGAAGAATAGAATCAACATACTTGCTTCATATTTCCTTCACATCTTTGCCCTATGTTTGTTTTGTAACATAAAACAAGCTTCAAGGAGGCATTAATATGAAGCGTTCAATTATTTTTACAGTGTTGATGGTGAGTTTGGCAGCAGCTGCTATGCCGCTGATGGCCGAAGGTATGCAGGAACAGGCCGAACCGGTCCAGCCCGGTACTCGTCCCTACGGATGGGCCAACAACTCCGAGGCACAGCAGCAACAGCTGGAACAACTGGAGATCAGCGGTACAGTTGAGTTTACCGCCGGGCACACCCGTCTGCACAGCAGCGACGGTGAGGTGTATGAGCTGATGTATCCGATGTTCCTGGCCGAAGACCTAGAGGTCGAGAACGGCCAGACCATTAGCGTCGAAGGATTTCTGATTCCGGGAACCCGCTGGAGCAACGATGAGGATGAGCAGTACCTGCGGCTCGAGAAAGTAACGGTAAATGGCCAGGAATATGAGCTCGGTACCGGTGGTTATGCACGGGGCCAGAGGCACCTCGGCCCGGGTATGATGGGCGGGTCTGCAAACAACAGAGGTCCCGGTATGATGGGCGGAGGTCGAGCACCCCGCGGCGGTTACCAAGGCGGCTACGGTGGAGGCTACCAACAGCCAGGCGGACAGCCCGGTTATGGACAACCTGGAATGCAGCCCGGCTACGGTTCCAGCCCAGGCTACGGTTCCAGCCCAGGCTACGGTTGGAAGCGCAGCAACTAACACTCCTTTTTTTTATATCTCTTGGGGGCCTTCGAAT